>Ga0272448_1008493_pt1 | contig 10667 bp, 12 predicted proteins | sample YNPCB0191_FD_202220 | JGI IMG/M metagenome (GOLD analysis project Ga0272448, IMG submission 202220) | Hot spring sediment microbial communities from Yellowstone National Park, WY, United States - YNP-CB-019-1 | ecosystem: Environmental > Aquatic > Thermal springs > Hot (42-90C) > Sediment... | reverse complement strand
GCCTCCGTTTCGCCTAATAGTGGCTACTTCGGGTTTAAGCTCCACTAAGGATTTTATCGCACTTCTAGCCTTTTCTGCAGCATAATCCTCAAGCCTCTCAGCTATATTGAATAATAATAGCACGGCAGCCCCCTCAATTGTCTCACCGATTATGAAAGCGCCTGCAGATGCGATGGTTACAAGGAGATCAACGGTAATATTCCTTCGCAGGGCGTTTTTCAAACCGGAGATGGCTATCCCATAACCTGAAAAGGCTGCCGAGATAAGCAGAATCAATTTTGAAGCTGGTTCAACCCAGAAATGGGATGATGCTAATCCAATGGAGAATAATATGGTGGCTACTATTAGTTCGATGAGAAACGGCTTACTTTTTTCCTTGTGAGACAAGCTTCCATTCGAATACCCCGACCTATTTAATAATTTAATGCTATGAAAAATTTAAAAAATAATAAAAATTAATAAATATTTACAATGATTTTAATAATTTGATTCTATGACGGTTGTAAGCATATCCCTCTCAACCGACCTTCTTGAGCAAATAGATGAGATCGTTAAAAATTCTGGCTATTCCAGCAGATCAGAGTTATTAAGACTGGCTGTGAGGGAGTCGTTATCGAATTTTAAGCTTCAAAAATCAAAAACTGGCAGAGTCATTGCCACAGTTTCAGCGATATATCCCAAGGAATTCAAAGAAATAAATAATCGGCTGATGGATATTAGACATGAATTTGACGAATTTATCCTCGGTAATATGCATCTCCATATAAGTAAAAATTTTTGTTTAGAGCTTTTCATCGTTGAGGGTGAGAACCGAGAAGTCGTTAACTTTGTGACTAAAATAAGAGTCGTCAGAGGGATTAGCGAAGTAAATTACTTAATAACCCCTCTTGATGCACATCTCTAAAAAGTTAAAGCTAATCAAGGCTAGCTTCGATAAATTTGAGGAAACATTCCAAAAGTTGTTAAAAATTGGCCAGGAGAGCCGAAAAGTCGAAGATTTGAAAATAAACTCCGAGAAGGAAGCTTAAATCCTATGAGAGTTCAACTAATACTTTGTTAGCCAAATTTTACTTTAAATGTTTTCCCTTAGAATAGAAGTAATTAATATATTACCTTAAATCCACTTAATCTTGGCAAGGTGATTGTTTTTAATGTTGTTCAAGGCTGTTAAATCAGAGGTAGTTTCTCATATTTCGTATATTGTTGGCTCCAAGAATGAAGCCGTGGTCATCGATCCTAGAAGAGACTGTCAAGTTTACTTAGAGATTGCTTCCAAGTGGGGGGCGAGAATAAAATACATTTTCGAAACTCACAGAAATGAAGACTATGTTGTTGGTTCTTTGGAATTGTCTAGGCTCGCCGATTCACGCATTTTTCATGGCCCAGGGCTCGATTGGAGCTATGGAGAAACATTAGCGGACAATCAGGAGTTTTCGTTTGGCTCTCTTAAAATTAAGGCGCTTCATACTCCAGGCCATTCTCCAGAAAGCACTAGCTACGTTCTATATGAAGAATCATCGGCCGACCAGCCTTTGATCGTTTTCACTGGAGACACCCGGGGGATTTCGCCAGTTGAGTAGACGAGGGCGGTCGATGGCACATCAATGGGGGTTATAAAAGCTGCGATGGCGGATAGGGCAACTTCGACTACAAAGGGGACAGGGTTAAAGTCAAGTAAAGCTGAAGATTCGATAGCTATTGGAATAATAATCGCCGCTGCCGTGCTGTTTGAAATGAAGTTTGTTAGTGTAAGCGAAAATAGGCTAAGTAGAAGAAATACGACTATTGGAAAAAAGAATGGGCTACGCATGGAAGCTATGAAGCTGCTTATTTTTCCAGCGGCTCCTGATGCGATCATGGCTTCCCCCAGCAAGATTCCACCTCCTACAAGAAAAATCAATTCCCATTGAATCGTCTGGAGATCTCTCAAGTCTAGTAAATTAAAACCGAACATCGCTAAGACGGCAAGTATTGAGACGATAGCAGCGCTAGAAACCGAAGCTGCTAATCCAAGCTAGGCTTCTACTTGTCCCCCCATAAACCATAAGAAAATTGTGGCTGAAAAAATTGCTATTAATTTTTTCTGTTGGACTGTTAAATTTTCAAAATTCTTTTTTGCTCTATAACTGAATCTATGTCAAGCTTAATTTTTGGTGAAGGATATATCCGCTTCAAAATTAGGAAAGCAGCTGCCAGTGAGAGCAGAGAAACAGGCAGGCCGTAATATGCCCAGTTTATGAAGCCGAAGGGGCGGCTTTCCGCAAGTAATGCTGCTGCTATCATCGACGGCGTACTTCCTGTGAGAGTCGCCATACCGCCTAGGGAAGCACTTATTGAGATTGCTAGGAGCAATTTTATTCTGACGTTGGATAACTCTTTCGGTATCGTAGATAAGATCGAAAGTATGACTGGCAGGATCACCGCTATGGCTACAGTGTTCGACATCCACATACTTATAAAACCCGATGTGAGCATGGCGAGGAAAACAAGCCTATCGATACTTCCCCCTGAGGCGGCGAGCATGTTAAAGGCGATCAGCTTGTCTAGTCCGTGCTTCTTTATTGACTGGCCGAGCACGAGCCCCCCAGTCAATAAGAAAATGATTTGATTTGAAAAAGGCATGAAAGCCTCCTTCGGCTTAAAAACTCCCAAGAGTGTGAGCAACACAGGAATCATTAAGCCTGTAATTGGTAAAGGAAAAACTTCGAGAATCCAGCATCCTGCTGTAAAAACGAAAGCAGAAAGGGTTCTCCTAATAATTTCAGGCTGCCCATTTAGGACGAAATAGGTGATGAATGAAATCATCACTGCAGCGAACAGCTTCCTCCTTGAGAATATAGACTCATGAACTTTCCGGGGCATTGTATATGTAATCCATTCAATGCGGCCGCATTTGTAACATTTCTCATCCTCTTTCCCGGCTTGTTTCACCATCTCTCACTTATCTTCCTCAGGAACCATACTAAATTTGTGGAAAATTTAACAGTTTTCTCGCTAAAAATGTGCAGAATGACTTTCGCAGACAAGGTTTAATAGGTTAAAGGTCCTTATGGCAAGGAGAAAACCTATTGTAATGATTAACCATTTTTTTCCCTTTTATTTAATATGTTAGAGCACTCGAAAAAAGCTTAGAAAAGCTTCTCAATAACTGGAGTATCGAGACCTTATGTTTTGGTTGTCTAAGCCTTCTAGGCTATCTTCTAAACGAAAACCAATTCTTTCTCACTACGTATTATTTATGGAAATTTTCTGTAGTTAAAATCTATATGTTTGGTGCTAATGAGATGCTTCTAATATTAATCTGAGAAGCTAGGCTTCAGGAATAAACAAGCAAATAGTAATGCGCACTTATATCTTCTCGAATTCTTTACGCATCTTTCTGTTGAAAGGCTTCCTGATTTCGGGTCAGAGTTTCAGGAACCGTAATGAGAATAGGGATTACAACGAATAGATCGATTAGTGTAGGTATGATGAAAACCCACGAAGGACCTAGGTGTTCCCAAATGTATCCGCCTATAATTGGGGCAGGGATCGAGACGAGACCTGTGAAGAGGTCTATAAGGCCTCTCCACCTGCCGAGGCAATCCCTCGGCACAAGCTCCGGGGTCATAGAGCCGTAGGCAAAATAGCCTAGCATCCTGAACCCCATTAGAAAACCGGATAGGAGTAGCCACTCCGATGACGATGCCAATATGAGTACGATATTGGCCAGAGAGAACAACGGAGTGATGATGTAGAACATCTTCTTTCGGCCGATTTTATCCGTTATTCTACCAAGGGGTGTGGAGAAGACCGCTTCTGTGAGGATCATGGTTGTCGTTATGCCCCCGATGACGAACTGGTCGGCGCCCTTCATCTCATAAGCGAAAGGGTACCTGAATGTTGATATGATCATTTGGGTGAAGGAGGTAATGGAGAGAAATAACAGCCACCTTTTTGGCGCGATCCCCCTCTGAAATACATCTTTAAAGTCATGTAGTGGGTTGATGAATCTAATCTCTCGCCTTGGCCTATCTATCTCCGTCACCTTCCTGTAAACGTATGCTAAGAGGATGACCTCTATTAGAAACTGGAGCCAGAAAAGGGGCCTTATACCTATAACATTGATGCCTCCAAATAGAGTCACCAAGAAGGCAGCTACGGTTGGGGCTAACAGTGTTGGCAGTGCTCCTATGCCCTCGCAGAGAGCCTTGCCCGTAGCCCGGTCCTCGTTTGGTAAGCAGAGATCGCAGTACATGATGCATGAGCCGAGCCCCATCCCGAAGCCTGATATCAGGATCGCTGGGATCACCATTTTCCATTCGTTAGCGATCGCGTAGAAGAAGGGTGATAATGTGAGGATGGCGACGCCGAAAAGGTAGACTTTTCTCACGCTCCATCTGTCCCTGACGTATCCTAGGGGAAGCGATACAATTGAGCTGCCTAGGCCGGAGGCGCTGTTTACCGCCCCTAGCTCCATAGGAGAGGCCCCGAGCTCCATTATGTATATGTTTGAGTACTGTAGAGTCATCTGGCTGAAGAAGCGTTTGAAAACCTGCCTTATCACCACAGTTCTCCAGCTTGAGTTTTGCCGTTTCCAGACCTCCCCGAGTTCTCTCAAGAAGCTTGAAGCCATCGTTAGACCAAGTGTAAGGAGCAACGAAGATTTATTATATTTGCGATTAGACGTAGGTGGTGTTTAACCTGCCAACAGAGTGTTGGACCTTTTTCCAAAGGATGTTGCGGAGGCTCCATTTAGATTCAAGAGTATGGGCTCTCCATATATGGTTACAGTGGTAAAGTTTCTCCCCCTACCTCTGGAGGCTTTACGCTCCGTCAGCTCTACCATCAAATCGTATGTGCCTCTCGTGATTGTTTCCATCAATCGGGAAATCCCTTGAGGGGCTATATTCCAAACCCGCTAAAGGTGGAGACTCTATTTTTAGCCATGCACGTCGATATGCGGCAGAGGAGATTCTCCACATCTTGGAAAAAAGAGATTGTTTGCCGATGGAGATCGTTGGCACGTTAACAACTCTTCCCAGCAAGCCCTCCGATGATGCTGCTCTGTCCCCGATTACAACAGGTGCAGGAAATTTTCATCAAGGCTGGAGAAATCATGCCCAATCGCTCAGAAAAGTTCAGAGGATAAGGACTTACATCCCAAGGGAAGCTCCTCGAGATATGCTTGCCAATCGAGATCGAATTCGAGGGATAAGGTTATCTTAACCAAGCTTTCTAAATAAATGAGAAATATGAAAGAAAAAAGTCCTGGAAAGTACAAGGCTATCGTCCAGTTCACATCATCTCCACTAGGGGAGGGAGTGAGCGTGTCCAGATTCGTAGCCGAAGCCTTGAAAGAAGTTGAGAGGTCTGGTTTAAGGTATCAGTTGACCCCCATGGCGACGGTCTTGGAGGCTGATACGCCCAAGGAAGCTCTTGAAGTAATCCTAAAAGCTCATGAAGCCATTTTCAATGCTGGGGCAAAGAGGGTGGTGACTGATATAAAGATCGATGACAGGAGAGACGAGCCCCGGAGGATGGAGGATAAGGTCGAGAAAGTGAAGAAGCAACTGGGAGAAGCAGAACACTAATTTTTCTGTACCTGTGCCGTTTAATCTACATTTTTCAATTCCCACTATGTTTAGGTTGGCTCTGAGGCATCATGATCAGCTGGGCTTCATAACGTTTGCAATTGCGTCGTCGTTGTTGCTTTATCCGTCACAGGAGTGAACTGTAGCGATTTTAGTTGCCACTATCCCTATTCACTTGATAACGAACTTCTTCGCCTGGCTGTTTAAGCTGAAGGCTGATCCTTAGTAGGCTTCTCGCCAATGTTCTCCTTCTCTATGTGAAAGATGTGCTGATTGAACAGGATGGAGGGTGAGCAGATCTTCGAGGATGCTTTATTGGATCAAGCATACCATCTTACGTTGTTTCGCTCATGCCTTCCTCGTTTAGATATGTTTGAAGTATTTAGTTTCGTCAACTCTCTATGGTTTCGGCTTTTTAGTTATCCATGTGGATATGGGGATTGCTACGCGTACTATTACGGCTTCCTGAAGATAATGTTGAAACCATTGTACATTCGATAGTGTTTAAAGGAAGTCTATCCGTCCGCCGTCGACTAGAAGTGTTTTTCCTGTGATGAACCTCGATTTATCACTTGCAAAGAATAGAACCGCGTTGGCAATGTCTTCAGGGGTGCCAGTTATCCCCAGGGACGCCCGGTTCCTCCTCCCCTCAAGCAACTTTTCATATTCTTCATCGCTGCGGTTCCCTCTAAGCATATCGGTTTCGATTGCTCCAGGCGCGATGCAGTTGACGTTGATGTTATATTTTCCTAGCTCGTAGGCTGAAGTCTTAGTAAGACATATTACACCAGCCTTTGAGGCAGCGTATGCGGTTTCACCATCCATAGCTATGCCGAATCCTGAGTTTGAGGAGATGTTAACTATCTTTCCATACTTCCTCTCCACCATGTACCTCGCGGCTATCTGGGAACAAAGGAAGACGCCTTTAAGGTTAACCGCCAATTGCTTATCCCATACCTCATCAGTGGTCTCTAGCAAGGTCCCCCGTATAGCTATCCCCGCACTATTGACGAGAATATCAACCTTCCCAAATGCGTCTATTGTGGCTTTGAACATGGCCTCAACCTCCCCCCTCTTTGAAACGTCGCATCGCACGGCGATAGCCTTTCCACCCATCTCTTCGATGGATTTAACCACCTCCTCCGCTTGGTCTCGCCTATTTTGGTAGACAATGGTTAATGCGCAACCCTCCCTCGCGAGAGCCAATGCAATAGCCCTCCCGATCCCACGAGAAGATCCGGTTACAACCGCTACCTTATCCTTGAAATCTAACACTATATACCACCATTCCAATAAAGACTGGTGGATATGGGATAAATAATTATGTGCGCGCCAGCGTTTTGCTAAATTCCTGGAGATAGTTTCTACATGCAGCAGGAGATGAAGGCATCGTTCTCAAAGGAGATGGAGAAGTTGAATGGAAATGCATGAACTGGCTATACTCATCCTTGGTAAAGATGCGCTGGTAACTTTCCCTATCTGTAAACATCCCCAGAGCTTTCACAAACTGCTTGCAGAAAATTACCAACCTCTTTCAGAATTCTCAATTTTTTAGAGTTTATCATCCAAGAATATTGTCTAAATACATCATCACGAGGAATCCTATGAGAAGCCCGAATGTTGCCCCCCTCTCAAAACCCTTTATATAGCTTTCGGGGATTATCTCGTCACTTACCACAAAAATCATGGCTCCTCCGTAGCGAAGGCTAAACCCCATGGGAGCAGAATACTAGCCGTCGAAACCAGTGCTACACCAAGTAAGCCTCCAAGAGGTTCTACTAGGCCGATTAATGTAGAGATCCATATGCTGCGCCTCCTACTGTAGCCTTCTCTAACGAGAGGGAAGGCAACAGCAAGACTTTCAGGCATGTTCTGTAAACCAATCGTCAACGCTATCAATAGACCTCTGGCGACATCCCAGCCTCCAAAGCTCACCTAACTGCCAATTCTTCAGGGAAATTGTGTATGGTGATGGCTATTATCATCAGCATGAGGCCAGACATTTTGGTTGGCTGACGCCCCTCTCTGCCTTTCCAGATGTGCTCGTGAGGATTGTACCTGTCGATTATATGTATTGTTAAAGCACCCGCCGCTAATCCAGCTGAAGAAGCCTCTATGCCACCAAGCTCTAAAGCTGGTACGAGGAGGCTGAAGCTTGAGGAAGCCAGCATGACGCCTGCAGCAAAGCTCAACATTAAGTCAAGAAGCCTATCTGAGACATCCTTGACGAAAAGTACGGATAATGCTCCAAACCCTGTTGATGCTCCAGCCACGAAGCTCGCTAAAAACCCATAGAAGATCATATTCATGTTAAGCGACTTTCCGAATACAGATTGGAAGGCTCCCATATTTAGAATAATTTTAGTCTAAACGGGGATTAATTATCCTGCCTGCGCATTTTCTACAGTATCCGTACGCATCATATCGTTGCCTGAACATAGTGAAGCCAGTTCTTTCTGAGACTTTATTTATTATTTCCATCAGGGAGTAATCTTCAACATCCTCTATTTCTCTGGAATTGATGCACATCCGGTTCACATGGGGCTTGATGTCTGGGTCAGCTTAACGATCCCGTTTTGAACAGTCAGCATCTTATTTTGGTGGTGCAGGCAAAAACGTATTTAAGGTTTAATAAAGCATTTAGTATTAAGAATTATAAGAATAGTAATACTGGAGTTTTGAATGAATTGTCGGACGAATTGAGAGGGGAGATCAATAGGATGATTAGATCCGATGATCTGGCAGGACTCTTGAAGAAGACGGGGGAACTACATGGCCATCACTGCGTTGGGAGCGCGATGGGCGTTATTGCCGCCCACAGAGCTATGAGGGAACTGGGCGTCGAAGAGACCATGGGAATGGAGCATGTGTTGGCTATAGTGGAGACTAACAACTGTTTCAGCGATGGGGTCCAAGTGGTCACAGGATGCACCTTCGGTAACAATAGTCTCATTTACAGGGATTACGGTAAAACAGCCTTCACGCTCCTGAAGAGGAGTGGAGAGGGGATCAGAATAGCAGCGAAACCTGATGCTTCAGAGCTGCTTAAAAATAGAGACCCTGAAGCAGCTGAATTGTACCGGAAGGTGGTAGACGAGAGAAAAGCTACACCAGAAGAGGAGAAACGCATGATTGAGCTAAATAAGGCACACTGTTACAGCATTCTCTCAATCCCCCCTGAGAAGCTCTTTAAGATAGAGAGGGTGAAAATGGAGCCTCCAGCCGGATACTCGAAGATACTTGAAAGTCGTTTCTGCGCAAAATGCGGCGAGAAAGTCATGGCGACTAAGACCGTAAAAAAGGGTGGGGAGGTGTTCTGTATCTCATGTGCCGCAACAATTTACAGCCAACTTGACTGGTCTGGCATCACGGTGGGAAGGCCCTAGCGATTATGGTATAAGAGGCTCCATGAGGCCAATCCCAGACAAGCGGCAGGCTAATATCTTATGGGCTATCGTCAACAATCCTTCTCAATACCCTAGGCTTAAGCGAGTTTCAATCAGCTATGAGGGGAATCTCCTAGAGAGAACTCGATTTTCTTCAGGCTCTGAGCAGGCTCCAATTCACCAGCCTGACGACGGGTATATGAATTAAAATTGCTCATGGTATCAATTAAGCTAATCGGATGCCAGAGTTTTAAATCAGTCAAGAAATAAGAGCAAAGAAACGGACTTTAAACCATAAATTTATATTAGTTTTAACTATAATAGTTATTGACCGCTCATGGATCCTAAAACTGTGAGCCGTAGAACCCTCGCCCTCTTCGCTGCAGTGGCATGCCTCTCCGTCTTTTTTGGAGCAATTGTGGAGATGGATGCGATACTCGTATCGCTGGGAGTCACGAATGTCTTCTCAAGTTTATCCCTATCTGACACCCAAAAGGTGAATCTGGCTCTCTACCTAACCTTCGCCGTGGGGGCGTCTGTAATAATCCTCTGGTCAGCTGGTGAAAACTACAGGGGAGAAACGAGAAAAGGGGGGATAGTCGCCTGCTTAGCATTTATCCCGGGTCTTGTATGCCTTATACTGCCTTCGTATTTTGGATATCCGTACTCAATTTTAGGGGTTTCAGCGACATCGTTTGGGATTCTGATTATGGGGGCCGTCGCCTTTACTGGGCTCCGAGCCCCGAGGGTTGAAGTAAGTGAGAGAAGATTCTTGACTCCCGTGGATACGGCGGTGATCGCTGTTTTTTCAGCAGTCACTGCTGTTTTGACCGGGACAACGGGCGCCATGCTACCCTCCCCAACTGGAGGATACACACATATTGGAGACACTGCAATCTACCTCTCTGCCCTCCTATTCGGAAGCAAGATAGGGGGCTTAGTAGGCGTCATTGGACCGGTAGCCGCGGACCTATTCGTAGGATATCCGCGATGGTTCGTGACAGTCCTAGCACATGGCTCCCAAGGCTTCATCTCCGGTCTCGGAAAAAGGAGAAACATTGTGGTACAGGTGGCTCTTCTCCTCTTAGCCGGATTCGTCATGTCCAGCATCTATTTCCTCATCAACGTCTACATTAAGGGATTCCCATTAGCATTCATCTCATTTATACGAGACTTTTTCGGCCAGTCTCTTGTCTCCATAATCTTCAGCCTCGTGTTAACGAAAGGTGTAGAGAAGGCTCTCCCTAACCTCAGACGTTGATTATTCAGCATGTTACTGAAGAGGCAATCTTTCTAAACTTCCATCCCTCGATCTAGGAGGCTAGAGTGGATTTAATAAAGAGATCAATAGCTTTCTTCTCCTCTTCAAATAAACCCTCAATCCTGACGCCTTTGTTACGAGTTCCGTCGAAGGCTCCAAGCTATTTCATCGATTTACATGGCCCTTCTCGATCATATGCGCCTATAAGATGTAGTCGGGTTTTTGCTTCTTCTAGAAGGCGTCTATAGAGCTTCAGTTATACTCTTCTCTATTTTTAGGCCTATCGGACATGAAATGGATTCCGATTATTCCTTAGCCATATGATTTGAGAACTGTTTACTATTCAGGCTTTGCGGGATTTAGTTCCTTTAGGGCTCTCTCTACAGCGTCGGAGACTTTGATACCCGGCTCAACCATGATCACCTTGATCCCGCTTATCTCCATGAG
>Ga0272448_1008492_pt1 | contig 10671 bp, 5 predicted proteins | sample YNPCB0191_FD_202220 | JGI IMG/M metagenome (GOLD analysis project Ga0272448, IMG submission 202220) | Hot spring sediment microbial communities from Yellowstone National Park, WY, United States - YNP-CB-019-1 | ecosystem: Environmental > Aquatic > Thermal springs > Hot (42-90C) > Sediment... | reverse complement strand
ATGGGCAGGACATTGTTTTTCATATGGCCGCAGTTGTGGGCGTTGAAGAAACACAGGACGAGCCGGTCAACCTTCTCAATGTCGAGGTAGGAGGCACTGCCAATGTAATAGCACTGGCAGCAAAAAATAAAGTACATAGGTTTATTTTTGCTTCATCGTCCGAAGTCTATGGGGATTCTGCCGAGCCTATGAAGGAAGATGGCCCTTTCAATCCAAAGTCAACCTATGCACTTGCCAAGCTGATCGGCGAGCATTACTGCAAAGCTTATTATAAAAAATATGGCCTCGAATATACTGTACTGCGCTATTTTAACTCGTATGGTCCTCGACAGGACGAGCGCTTCGTACTTTCTCGTTTTATTACGAGAGCTTTAAACGGGCACGAACTTCACATTTATGGCGACGGAACGCAAACGCGCGATTTCACCTACATTGATGATAGCGTTCATATGACCCTCCTGGCTGGCGCTATGGTGACTGGTATTAATCAAATTTTTAATTTCGGTACCGGTCGTGCAGTGTCAATAAATGCGCTGGCCGATCTTGTTCTGCAAAAACTGGGATTAAAGGACAGGGTACCTGTCAAACACGTAGACTATGATCACAGAAGGACCCGGGAAATAGAGGTATTCCACAGGCTGGCCAATGTAGATCTGGCAGAGAAATTACTGGGTTACCGCCCGTTAATAGACCTGGAGACCGGAATCGAGAAATGCATTGCATGGTATCGCAGCCGCTGATATATGCAGACCAGCTATTTGGTAACCGATTTCTGACAAACGGAATAATTGTACCATTGTTCGAAGGTAGTTATCGTTCCCTGCTTTTTTGTCCAGTTGATTATTGGTTGAATCGAAGCGATCTTCTCTTTATCAATGGTGCCATCTGAACGCACAAAGGCGTCGGGATGTATCGTGATGGCAGCTACCCCCAGATAACCAAGCAAGTAACATAAATTGGTCCCTATTTCATTATAAAATTGTTCTTCATAGGCCGCATGGTATCTGCAGTAGTCAGCAATGCCGGCAGGCCGGCTGATATCAATTACATTACCCCATACCAGCCTTGTCTCATCCCACTCGCAAACATCGCTGGCAGTCGGTATTCGGTACATGCCCGCAGGATTCTTATGTCCATCTACGTCAACAGGCTCAACCGAGGGATTGGGCTCTTCGGTTATATGGGTGGAAAATATTTTGAAACCCGCATCCTGTACAGCCAGATATCCCATTCTATCCCATGAATCGGTAGGTACCGTTAAGGCCACAGGGTCCAAACCGAAATACTTTGCATAGCTATCGCGGGCTTTTCGAAGTTTCAATTTAATGTCGGCATATTCAGTTTGTGAACGGGCAGTATCGAGCTGGTAAAACTCCCAATCATATCCGTGGACGCTTATACCGACCACACCCCGGTTGAGGTAATCCTTTATCCAGGGTATATCGTATGAATCGGCACCATCGGCATTCGACACTATGCCCAGATCAAGAGGTACATTATTTTTTTCGAACAGCAAAATTATCTCCCTGACAACATCCTCATAATACCCCTTAGCCACGTCATCGAGCCGAAAAATTATAGCTGGACCTCCATTGTAAGCCGGCATAATGCGTTTACCGGTCGTTGCCTCAGTCCACCGCACCTGGTAGCTGTACCAGTCCTCGGCAGAGGTTATGTCACCCTTCAATTGTAAGGTTTTAATCAAGCCATACAGCTGAGAGATCCGCAGAGGATCCACTTCACCGTTTGTATTGATAAATGACGATGGTAGTATTTCAACTGCTACAGCCGCATTCCGATCAAGGGTCTGGTCAATAGTAGATTCAACGGCCTTATCAACTCTGGATAATATAGCAGTGTTTATAGCCTCATTAGCCTTACCTTTCCTGGGCGGAGGAAGAGAATAGTCCAGGGTAGCCACGATAGGTAAGTAGTAGATACCTCGCGAGTCAGGCATTATCGACTGCGATTTATGGTCCACCGAAGGATTGTATGTATTTTGATAACCGGTGGCAATTACTCTGAAACCGGCGGCCAAAATCGCCGAATAGTTTATCTCTGAAAAATATAAATCCGGTAATAAGCATGTCATAGGTTCATGTCCGAAGAAATCAGTTAACTCCTTGCGATATTTTGAAAGGTCGTCTATCAATTTACCGTAAAGCGGATCGTTTTTAGAAGTATCTGCCTCAAGCCATGCAATTGAATTACCATCAAAGCAGATATTTATCATGCCAGCATCAACAAAATCCTGTAAATATTTTAAGCTATCATAGCTGCCATTCCCCGGTAAAGGCGGCAGAGCTACCTCTACTGCGACCCTTTGCCGTCCGAAGATCCGGATAATCTGATCCGTAGCCGATTTAAGGCTGTTATCGATTTGACTGATGATGAATACAATGGCACTACGATTACCCACATATGGGGGTGTGCTCACTTTACGTGTATGAATTTGCTGAACCTGTGATTTATCGGGTTCCTGTCTCACCTGCGTTACAGGTATATACGAACATGCAATGATCGTTAGAAGGGTAAAAAATATGGCTAATTTTAAACCGCAGTTTACTATACTGGATTTCATAACATAATATTAAGGATTTAATTGCGATGAGTCAAAATACGGTCAGAAGTTCATCCTACGCCGTAAAATACGTTATTATTATGTGTATGCACCGTAAATTTGCAACTGCCGAAATAATCATAATTCTATTATTTACCACATTTACCGGATGTGTATTTAAGCCTGATGGTACTAACATAACATTGCCGTCATCGAATTTATCTGAAAACAGAGGTAATTTGACTTCATCGAGGATCATATACACAATGAAGGGCGTAGGCATCGATTTGCCGCCGGATGATTTTGCTGATATGAAAAAAGCAGGTATCGAAATACTGGGAACAGAGTGGGGTATGGAGGAAAGCATTGTGAGAGTAAGAGCTTTCCTTGATCAGGCAGAGAAAGCCGGATTAAAGGTGGTGATAGATGGCGGTTTCAGTTATACCGCCTGGGGGTTCACAGATGATGATTGGGACGATTTGCCGCCTGGCAAACATCCCGTATGGCAAAAGGAAAGAGTTCAGAAATGGGTGGATGCCTTGAAGGATCATCCGGCTATATATGCCTGGGATATATGTAATGAATTCGGCGAAAATCTGCCCAGCGGAGCCGGTATCAGGGGATCAGATTGGCCCAGAGGTCGAATAACCTTGGAACAGATCAAACAGGCAAAGGCCGATATACAGGCAATAGACCCGACAAGACCGTTTCATCTGCGAATGTACGGCTGGAACACTGAAAAAATGGAACCGCATATAAATGCGTTACTCTCGAGTGGGATAATAGATATCATATCTTTAAACCTGTATTCAAACTATCTGGAGAAGGGCAGGCTTGAATGGCCCGGGGTAATTCAGGATGCAGGACAATATTATGTTGATAAAATCAAAGAGCTTTCTCCCAAAACGAAGGTCTGGTTATCTATAGCGGCCTTTGAATATCCGGGGATATTTCAGCGGCCCACTAATTTTTCATTGATCAGAGATTTGAAATCTGCAACCAGAATAAAAAATCTGGATGGGATTTCCTTTTTTTGCTGGGGCCCGGTTAGTCAATGGGATGACAAATGTAACTGGTACCTGCCGCAAACAGGAACCGATATATGGGACATAATCAAAAGATATTTAAAGGATCCGCAGAAATTTGTCGCAAACTGATATTTAATTAGCTCTGCTATCGACTTATATTCAATAATTCCCTGGCTGCACGTTCGAGGTCAGGATCGTCTGTAAGCTCAATACATTTTTCCACATCCTGTCGGGCTTTAACCATATCGCCTAGCTCTTTATAGATTATTGCTCTGGTGTAGTAGGCCACCGCCATTTCATAATCGATTTTAATAGCCTCATTGCTATCCTTCAATGCCCGATCTAGTTCGCCTTTCTTATAATAGCACCAGGCGCGCCTGTCATAAGCCTGAGCAAGCTTCGGATTGAGTTCAATTGCCCTATCGCAGTCCTTTATAGCATAATCCCATTGAGACAGGTTTATATAGGCCCATGCTCTGGTGGTATAGGCAAGAGCAAATTTGGGATTCAGCTCAATGGCTTTAGTAGCATCTACAAGCGCAAGATTATAAAGATGCTTCAATATGTAACCCCACGCACGCATGTTATAAGCCAGAGCAAAGTTCGGATTCAATTCTATTGCTTTATTGCAGTCGTCCATCCCCATGGTCAACCAGTCCCGCGTGTAATCATATGATACCTTTTCAAAATAAACCCACGCTCTCATTGTATAGGCAAAAGGCAATTGGGGATTTAATTCGAGCGCTTTATTACAATCCTCAATGGCGATATCATGTCTTCCTTTCATTGTATTGGCCCATGCACGGTTTACGTAGGCCGTAGCTAATTTCGGTTCAAGCTCGATTGCTTTATTGCAATCTGCTATTGCCAGATCATATCCTCCCGTCTGGTTATATGCCCATGCGCGGTTAACATAGGCCAGAGGGATTGTCGGATCAAGATCGATGGTTTTGTTGCAATCTTCGATAGCCTGTTCATATTTGCCCATTTCATTATAAGACCATGCCCTGTTCATATAAGCGATAGCCCTGCCCGGAGCGATATCAATGGCACGATTACAGTCTTTAACAGCTTCTTCATATCTGCCTTTGGCATTCAGCGCCCATGCCCTGTTGATATATGCCAGTTCATTACGGGGGCTGATATCTATCGCCCTATCACAATCGGCCAGAGCCAGATCATACAGGCCTTTTTCATTATAAGCCGAAGCGCGTGTGATATAGGCAAGCGCCATCCGTGAATTAATAGCCAGCGCCTTATTGCAATCCGCTATCGCAAGATCGTATTGACCGATCTGGTTGTAAGCCAGAGCCCTGTTTACAAAAATGATAGCTTGATGAGAGTCTCTGCTTATGGCTAAGGTGTATTCATCGACTGCCCTATCATACTGTTTTTCGGCATAATAAACATTGCCCTTCTTATAATGCTCGGTTGGGGAATCAAGAAGATTACAGGAAGATAATACAGGCATCACTAAAGCTATAAACACTATAACTGCTATGCTGGAAAATAATGTGTATATGCTGGCGTTCTTCGATAAATGCATTTGCAGTTAAGTATATCCAGAATGATGGGAATAGCACAACTTACCTTGACGTATATATCTGGTTAATCTACTATTAGACTAACGATTATTAGACTAACGATTACAGGCGGTGAATTTACGCTGAGATGGCTTCCGGTCAGCGTTATATCTGCGTGATATCGACAGGATAAAATAAATGATTTACTGGCTGCTACAACTGGCCGATCTTGTCTATTACCACATCTTCCATATATTCTTTGCATTTGGCCTTTTTTGCTGGTTTATCTGGACACTGAGATTGATGTTATCGGCTCCTTACAGGCCTTTTAAGACCGACGGGCCATTTAGACCACCTGTTTCTGTACTGGTTCCGGTGTACCACGAGCAAAGCACTGCACTGATTGAAAGTCTCGGGTCGATGATCAGATACACATCTGCTGAAGATGAGATACTGGCACTGATAGATGTGCGTGATAAAGCGGCATTGACACCGGGGGCGTTGCCCCACCATCCCCGCCTGAAGATACTGGTAGCACCGCCGGGCAAAAGGCCTGCGCTGGTTGCCGGATTCCAGGCCGCGGTAAACCCCATAGTGTTAATTACGGGTAGCGATACACAGTTTAACAGAAATACCGTATCGGAATTAGTCAAGCCATTCATAGACCCACAGGTTGGAGGCGTTACGGGTCAGGTGGTTACGTCCAATGATCGCGGTATTGGCGGAAAATGCTACGAATGGGGCCTGGTTCTTCGCAATAAGATGATTTATCCAGCCATGAGCCGGAGCAATACCGTTCACGTGATGAACGGAGAATGCTATGCCGTCCGTAGAGAGCTGGCACTAAAACTTACTCCCGAATTTTTAAACCAGAAATTTTTAGGTAAGTTATGCGATTCGGGGGATGATGGTTGGATGACCACACTGGTGCTGAAAGAAAATTACAAGACAGTCTATCAATCTACCGCTATTGCTTACACTAACCCGCCCAACAGCTTTGACGAATTTCTCAGACAGCAATTAAGGTGGAACAGAAATTCTACCAGGCGTTCTCTTATGGTTCTGACCAGAGCATGGGCGTACAAGCACGGTTTTATGTACCCATTTCAATTGTTTATTGCGCTGGTTAAGCTTCCTTTCTGGGTTGTTGTTATTGCACTGGCCGCATATCGTTTCTTTTTTGGTCATGATATAGGTGTGGTGGCTGCATCCTGGTTTGATCCCTGGTGGCATATTTTCCGACCGTTGATTTTTGTGGCAGGTGTCGTTATTATCCGTGCGTTGCGAGGTCTTCCCTATCTAATCAGCGAACCAAAAGCTCTTTTGTTTTTGCCCCTTTATGCTTTTATTTCCCCGTTTATTTTAGCTCCTTACAAGCTCTATGCAATGATGACGGCGAGAGATACTAAGTGGCTGACAAGAGGCAAGGAAGGGGAAGAAAAGAAGACTGCTGCCGGTTATGTCACCACCGGGGCGATAATTATTTGTATTCTATTCAGCTTGCCCTTGATTGCACTGGGCTCAGCTCTGGCCGATGATGATGCCGATTCTTATTGATAATTTGATCAATTATAGCCCTTAATTACTCTATTAAGAGCTGCCATGAATCTTTTTTTACCTATCTCTGCATATAATATTCGAACACGTCCGTTAGGGTCACCACCTTCATACCACATTCTTACGCGGTCGCCTTCGACAATAATGCTGGGGGAGGTTGACCATTTTTCATCGTATCTGCCGGGAGTTTGTCCGTGGACAAAAAGAAGTCCGTTCTTCACCCAGTTCTTCCCATCTTTACTGCTGGCAAGATATAGATTAAGGTAGTCAGCCATAGTGAATATTATGCAATAGCTATCGTCTATCCTGAAAGCCGTGAGATTTCTATAAACCTGCGTTTCTCCGATAGATGGGTCCGGCGACAATACTTTACCCTTTTTATTCCATGATAGGCCGTCGCTGGATTCGGCCAGACCGTAAAATGTCCATCCCGGATTCTGTTTACCATAGCCTTTATAGTACATAAGATATTTATTATCCACTTTTATTACGGTGTGTTGACCGCCAGCTCCCTCGTTATCCCAGGCGTTGCTTGTCTTACGTAAAACCGGGTTGCCGTCATAGCGGCTCCAATTTACGCCGTCTGATGATGATGCATAACATGCACATCCACCATATGCTTCGGCGCCATACCACATTTTATAGATACCATTTTCATATATAACTGTCATAGGATCTATTTTATCCCCTTCATAATCAGTCGAGGGCGTCATACATACACCGGTTTTTATCCAGATTATGCCGTCATCCGATGTCGCACGCATTATCCTGCCGACTTTGTCTGCAAAACTCTGTCCGCGATACCACATAACATATAAATTATTGGCGAGTTTAACAACTACGGGTGATTCGATCGATTTATCATCGGGACTGCCTGGACTACCGAGGTCAATTACTACACCCTTCAACATCCATGGTAAGGCGCCAGTTCCCACAACTTCAAGGTCAGCAGCTTTATAAGCTGTTAGCTCGAAGACGAATATAGCAACTACCGAGATAATTGTAATAGACAGCCCGATAACAAGAAAAATAATCTTACTTTTCAATAATTTAAAATTAGCCTCTGCGTAACTATCAAATTTTTATTATTTACTAATCGGCTTACACTTGATAAGATTAATTAACATGATAAGTATATTTGGTAATAGGTCACAATGCAAAGTGAGTTAGCAGGCAAATATAATTATGTTATAATGACTTAACTCGGAGGTAGCAGCCTGTATAAAAGGAAAAATTTGTATATGCCTACTGTGTCAAAATCCTCGTTTAAATTAGTTATTACTGAAATAACGAATAGAGTAAATAAATTCCATTTGAAATACAATTTAAATTTGATTTTAAAGAATTTCCCGCCCGGTGCGGGATTTTTATTTTATCTGCTTATGCTAATCTCTTTGTTGCCTTTACCCCGCATTCTGCTTACCGAACCGGTGACTGCTGATGCGGGCATTATGAGATGGGATACGGTGGCTACGCCCGGTTCCGTTTATGGACGCTTTGATGTGCTCAATCCAAGTGATATCGTCAGCCTTGCGGCGGGATCGTTGGGTAGAGTAGTTGCAGTTGTTAGAGTGGCAGAGACGACTCCTTCCGGGGCGCAGAATCAATTATTTTACAGTAACAACTATGGAATCGAATGGAAAGATGCTGCTTTTTATACTTTGAATAGCGGAGGATGGGGCAATAACGAGATATTTGAGATAGCGGTTGCTCCGGATAACCCCAATGTCTGGGCGATAGTGGCCGGATATTTCAACGAAAGTAACCGTCCCAAACATGTCTGGTATACCGATGATTCCGGTGTCTCATGGGTGGATACCAATATCCAGCTCGCTAATACCACGGAGACGATCAGAAGTATCGATATCTCACCATTATACGGTAATGGGCTCAGAGACATAGGGGTTACAACCGTTACCGGCGCAGGAAGCGGGAGGTTCTACATTACTTCATCGAAAACATGGAGTAGCTGGTTTGATCAATCACTCAGTCCTTCGGTTTTGCCGGTGCCTTCGAGCAGGGCAGATTACTTTAACATCAAATTTTCACCTAACTATGCCAGCGACTTCTCAATTGCACTTGTGTATGCTACCGGGGACGCAACTTATTTCAATGTGGGCTTTAGGGACGTCAATCAAAATGTGACATTGAGCTATGCCTTCAACGGGCAGGGCGTAGAAGTTAAGAATTCCGCTTCAGCAAATAATGTGTCTCCCGGCTATGGCCAGATAAACAATGCATGCCTGCAGTTGCCTGCCGATTTCACCGGCCAGAGTTCTACGCTGCGCAGAGCTTATATTAGCCTGGATGCCAGCCCCAAAACGCCGGGATCAAGTGAAGACGGCGTTTTTCGGGTTGATGATACCCACGTATACGTACTTATGGATACAACCAGGACAGCAGATAAATCTATTTACAGCATTGCATACCACGGTACCTATGCTCAGGGAAAGCTTTTACTGGGTGAACGAAACGGCTATCCGTGTACTGCAACCGTGCCGACCTGGTTTACCGATTCACCAACTACATGCCCTGTACCGTGCTGGTACCCCGCTCTTAAACCTCCAACCGGCGCAGCTGCCCAGGGCACCTGTGTTGCTGGCACCAAGGATGGTACAGGGGCGGCAATCGTTCTATGGAATGATGATGGTAGCCTCTCTTACGCCGCTACAGGTTCCCTGGCCAGAACAACCGGTTCGGCATGGTATTCGAATTTGTTATCTTCTCCAAAAGGGAATGATGAGTCTGCCTTTGCAGTGAGCCGGAATAATGGAGAAACATGGAATGAGCTCGGATTGATTGATACTACCATAGACTGGTTCAACGACGTTGCACCTTCGGTAGATTGTTCTACCATATATCTGGCTTCGGCCAATTCAAACTCAGCGACTGGCTGTTCGGGTTTTGACAGTGTCTGGCGTTCTACACTAAATAAAGATGTGGCAAATCCATTGCCTATTAGCAATCCACCTTTATACTACTGGGAGCGGATACTTACGCGCACAACTTCCGTTTCATGTAACGTCACACAGTCAAATAAACCGCTCCTGCGCCTTCCATTGGGTTGCAGCGATCAACCCGATGGAAGTACCGTAGCCTGGGCAGCGCAGGGCACAACGGCACAGATGTGGTCAGCCGATTATGGAGATTTCTGGGCAGATATTACAGCCCGTGACATTATCCAGGATTTTGCTTTTGAATCAAGTAAAATCCTGTATGATTTATCTCCCGGCGGATTGGTACACAGGCTTACGTATTCCGGCACTGCCTGGGATACAACCGCTAAGAGTTATGACAGCCGCGTGGTAAGTGCACACACAATTGCAGTCTACCCCAAAGACAAAGTTCTGGTAGGTGCAGCCGTGGATGGCGTGGTAGCCGCATCTTTTTCACCTACAAGGGGCGAGCAGTGGATTGAGATACCAAGAGGTGCACGTTTGAACGGCAACATACACGTAGCATTTGATGTCGATTTTGCCAATAACAAGTTCATCTATCTGGCAGATGATAAGCTTGATGAAAACGGTAATAAGGATTCCAATCGTACAGGCACGGTTTTCAGAGAGCAGGCACCGGCTTATATTAAAATGGAAGATGCGGATATGATGAGCGAGGGTAATGCCGGTCATTCTGCAGTTAAATGGCCTACCTTTGCTCCTAACGGCGTCAGGATTTATGATCCTCCTCACCGCGACGGGCAATTCGGTATAGCAACCGCAAAGACGGGTGACCCGCAGCCTGCTGTCTACACTGCTCACAATATTATACCGACCACACAGGGTATGAGAAACAGTGCAGTCTGCCGAACGCTTAGACCCTGGCAGGCTATGCCCAAATACGGTGTGCCATGGGATTGTCTGGATGTGTATACGCCTGCTACGCAGAATGATGTGCATTTTACACTCGAACCGTCATCATTGAAAGCCTGCGGTTGTTGCACACTCGATTCATATACAACTCTTTTTGCTATTGATGATGTCTCCGGAGGAACATACGGTGATAC
>Ga0272448_1008491_pt1 | contig 10672 bp, 5 predicted proteins | sample YNPCB0191_FD_202220 | JGI IMG/M metagenome (GOLD analysis project Ga0272448, IMG submission 202220) | Hot spring sediment microbial communities from Yellowstone National Park, WY, United States - YNP-CB-019-1 | ecosystem: Environmental > Aquatic > Thermal springs > Hot (42-90C) > Sediment... | reverse complement strand
ATTCTCAACGCAGACACCTTATCTGAGTCTTTTATGACATTCGCATGATTCTTGAATGCATTAGGCCAGAAGAATGAATAGTTTTTATTGAGCATGGAATTCAAAACAGTTACTGTTTCATTCTGATCTAGCTGACTTAGCTGGTTGTATGATTCTACATACGCTACATCAAACAATGCAGCGATATACATTTCTTTTTCAGCACCCAGCTTCGCGCTTTTTAGATGGAATACAGCATCATCATTTGTCTCATCGATGTTTTCCTCTGCCTGTTGTATCAGCTGTTCTGTATATTCTTTCAGTTTGCTTTCATTGAAATAGTTTGTATAAGCTGCTGTTTTTATGCTGTTTCCTTCACCTAAATTCTGTTCCATATATTTTCCTGCCAGGCACCAGTATTTCGAGTTTATCACGTCTTTGTACTTATACAAAAATGGTGATATGAACTCATCTTTATCAAACTCTTTATTGAAGATTATTTTGTTGATCTCATTTTCGCTGATGCTTTGATTCAGTCTTACTACTGACCAGAGATATCTTGCTTCTGCACCGCCAACTATCTCAAAATTATCCATTGTTTTATCCCTGCTTGCGAATGAATCAATGCACTCCTTCGTATTTCTGTATTCTTCTACCATGTTTGTAAGATTGAATTTCGATGTCTCTTCATCTATCGAGAGTAGGAATGCAATATTTGCTGCAGTATAATAATTTCCTGTCTCGAATGCGTTCTTTGCATTAGCCAACCTTGATTCAAAGTTTGCCCAGTACTCCTGCTTTGTTGTTTTCAGTTCCTCTTCAGCATCCATGATCATTTTGCCAGTTACATTTCTTATCCCATCTCTATACCAGTGTGCAAGGGTCGCATTCCTAAATTCCTGTCCGTTTTCAGGGCTCAATGCAAGATTCTCATTCATAGAATAGTTGGATGCCATGAAACTGTATACCTGGTTTATGTCCGATGCCTGGATAACTGTGATGTTGTAATAATTTTTGAGCATTAGAAGTTCGATTTTTTCGCTGTTTGATATTTCAGATGTCAAAAACTTCTTGAATCCATTTCTGTATGCAGCCTCTGCCTTGAGTGTTAGTCCACCAACCTGTCCTACTCTTCCATTCTCTTCTATGGTTCCAGTGATTACAGTATCATTTCTAAGGTCCTTGTTTTCAGCTGCTGCAATCATCATAAGAGTTATTGCTGCTCCAGCGCTTGGACCCTCGACGTATTTTACGCTCTTTTGCGGGATGGTGACGATGTAGTCGCAATCTGTTTCTATTCCATTTCTTTCAAGTAAATCTCTTGAAACCTGGCTTGCAACTGTAAGCGATTTCTGTGTCTCTAGTCCGACCAATGGTTCGACCGAAACAAACACTTCTGGGGGTTTTGTGGTTTTCCTAGTTTCGACCTGGATCAGCACTAGCTGACTGTGATTCTCGTCGATTACTGCAGGTGCATAGAGCTGCTTTGTACTCTCTACGCACGCAAAGAAGACGGTGCTTAATACAAGAATGAATACAGTTGCGATTTTCAAATTCTTCATATTTTCACTCCTTTGATTTATTCTTTTAATTTTCTAGATTCTATTTTTTATTGCCTTCATTTTTCATATTCGCTTTTCAATCTATTAATTTTATCTTTTTCAAAACCTCGTAAGCTGCGAAGCCAAGGGCTGTGAGCGCGATGCCAAGGACGATGGATTCAAGGCTGCTGGTCAAGGCAAGGAGGACGCAGGTTGCAGCTCCGACCATGGGGAGGAGAGGCAGACCAAGGATGTCTGGTGTTCTGAAACCAGGTTTCAGCCATGGTTTTGTGAGTCTGAACCAGACGAGTGCAAGGTTTATGGTGCCGAACACAAAGAACGTGGTGAAGTCAGCGCTGTATGCCACGAACTTGATATCTTCTCTTGCGACCGCGATCAAGGAAAGCACTGCCAATAATATGGCTGCGACCCAGGGTGTCTTGCGCTTGGATACCTCGCCAAGTCGCTTAAAACCTCTGCCACCTTCGCTAAGACCATACAGCAACCTTGTAGTAGTCACCAGCATTATAAGGACTGTGTTCGAGGTCGAGAAGAGTGCAATCAAGGCCAGCATCACTCCGACATCTGAACCAAGGAGCTTTTCTGCAACCATGGCAAGGGGCGCATCACTTGCTGACAATTCACTCCAGTTAACCACGCTCACAGCAATCATGGCAATCAGGATGTAAAGAACAGTGGAAATCGCAAGCGAGAGAAGCACAGCCTTGGGTATCACTCCCTCTGCATCCCTTGTCTCCTCAGCCAGCCTTGGCACGCTCTCGAAGCCAAGGAACGCAAAGAACAGGAGCGAGGCGCCAAGGAAAAGAACAGAGGGATGAGAATCTGGAGGGAGCGCAAAGTAGTCGACATCACCAAGGTATGGAATGCCAAACACAATTATCAGGACCAGGCCAAGGACCTCGATCACTGACCCAAGGTTCGCAACCAGGATCGACTCCTTGATACTATAGATATTCAGGGCTGTGAAAATGATTATGAGCAGGGCTGCAGATATGAAGTAAGGAACTTGGATGAAGTAGTTAAGATAGCTTGCAAAACCAAGGCTTACAGTGGCAACGCTGAAAACAGTACCAAGCACCAGCAACCAGTTCACAACAAACGCAATCCTATTGCCGAACGACCTCCTTGCATAGACATATTCAGCCCCTGCCTTTGGAAACAAAGAAGAGAGTTCAGCATAGCTCATTGCAGTTATTCCAGCAACTACAGCGCCGATAAGAAAAGAAAGCCAGACTGCATTTCCAACTATCCCTGCAGCCTTGCCGATTATTGCATATATTCCTGCGCCCACTATTATTCCTATTCCAGCCAAGGTAGTATCAAACAAGGTAAGTGTTCTTTTTAGTTTTTCTTTCATCGGTATCATTTAGATTAATAAAAATTAAAAATAGTTCATTTTTGATGGAAGAGTTCAGTTGCACATTTTAATTCAGATTCTGAGAGATTAATGTTTAATTTTTTCTTTCAGTTTTCTTTTTCAATGTCTCATTCGTGGCTTTTTAAAGTGTGTCAGTGGAATAGCATACTTTTTAAATATTTATGCTATTATAATATCATGCATGTCAATCAGATAAAAGAAGTTATAATAAGCCAACAGGAAGAATACACGGAAATTTTTGAAAAAGAGAGAATAATTGAAAGAGAGGTCAAAAAAGAAGATTTGTTGGCTGCATTACAATATCCTAATATTTTAGTGCTCCTAGGTCCAAGAAGGAGCGGGAAATCGATTCTTTCTCTTTCCCTCTTGAAAGAAAAAAAATTTGGATATATAAATTTTGATGATGAAAGACTTTTTGGAATGAAAGCAGAAGACTTGAATGCGGTTTTACAAGCATTCTATGAACTTTATGGAGATATAGATTATTTAGTTTTGGATGAAATTCAAAATATTCCTGGATGGGAGCTCTTTGCAAATAGATTAAGAAGAACAAAAAGAGTAATAATTACAGGAAGTAATTCTAAGCTGTTAAGTGGCGAGCTTGCAACAAAATTGACAGGAAGGTACATTGATTTTACTCTTTTTCCATTTTCATTTCGTGAGTATCTTTCATATATGTCTGTAGACTTTGAGAAGAGTGATATTTATTCTACAAAATTCCGAGCAAAAATAAAAAACTATCTTAAAGAATATATGAAATTAGGTGGTTTTCCAGAATGCTATAAATTTGGAAGCAAGATACTACCTAGAATATATAGGGATTTAATTGAGAAAGATATTGTACAAAAACATAAGATAAAAGATCCAATTGCTGTGAGAGAGTTGGCAAAACTTCTTATATCCAGCTTTAGTAAAGAAATATCTTTCAAAAAAATGAAGGAGCATACAAAAATTAAAAACGTTCATACAGTAAGCAAGTATGTTTCCTATATCAGTTCTGCTTATTTGCTCTTTTTAGTAAATAAATTCTCATTTAAGTTAAGAGAGCAATTTAAAGCACCAAAAAAAGTATACTGCATAGATCCAGGAATAATAAACTCTATTTCTTTTCAAGTATCAGAGAATATAGGAAGACTCATGGAAAATGTTGTTGCAATAGAATTGATACGTTCAAAACATTATGCAGATTCACAAGAAGAAATATACTACTGGAAAAACCAATTACAGGAAGAAGTAGATTTTGTTATTAAATCTGGATCAAATGTCAAACAACTTATTCAAGTCTGTTACGATACTACTGAGACCAATACAAAAGAGAGAGAAATAAAAGCATTACTTAAAGCAAGTCATGAATTAAGATGCAACAATCTGCTTGTTGTCACAGACGATTATGAATGCGAAGAAGTTATAGATGGAAAAAAAGTGAACTTCGTTCCGCTCTGGAAATGGTTGTTAACGAAGTGACAGCATCCGACGTTCAGATCAGGAGGATGGTCACTTTACTTGAATAATTGCAAGCACTCCCTTCTTTATGAATTCTATTCCGAATGCTGCAAGAATCAGGCCCATGAACTTAGAGGTTGCATCCAAGGTGTTGCTTCCTATCTTATCAACAAGCTTATTTCCTAAATGCATTATTATATATGTTGCAATAAGTGTAAGAACCAAGCTGATCGAAGGAATGATTATTCCATAGGTCTGTGCAACCAGTATCATGGTAGTTATAGAAGCAGGACCTGCAAGCAGAGGGGTTCCTAAAAGTAATGCAATTGTATCTTTTGATTCTTTTTTCTTTTTCCCATCTGTCTTAACTATTTCCTGCCCTAAAACAATCTGTGTTCCTAAGATAAATATCAAAATTCCTCCTGCGATTTGGAAAGATTGAATTGAAATCCCGAATAAATCAAGCAATGCAGTTCCTATAAGCATCACAATAGCAAGAATTACTCCTGCTATGATAACTCCATCTCTCAGGATTTTTTCCCTTTCTTCTTCTTTCATCTTTCTTGTCATTGCAAGAAATGGTGGAGCAGCCATAAATGGATCAAGAATTGCAAGGAGAAGTATGAATACGCTGATAATTTGAGTTATTACATCTATCATTTAATCACCTTTTCATTATCATTTTCTTAATTGCTTCAATAAATTTCGTTGCGTTATCTATTGCTTTTTTAGCTTCATCAATTCCAACAGACTCTGCTTCGCCGTATACTACTTCATGACGTCTAATCCGATAACGGTTAAATATTGCTACAAGAGTGCTTGATTCAGAAGGTAGGGTAGCTGCACAAAATTGTACAACTGCAATATGATGTGCTTCCGAAAGTGCGCGATATCCCTTTTTTGCCATTAAAGCTCTTCCTGCTGAAAGCATTGCATTATATGCTATCGCAAGAGCCCAGTCTGGATGCTCTGTTTTGAGATTGTCTTCTGCAGCTTTCAAATCCTTTTCTGCATTTGCAAGTAGTTCTTTACAAAGTTTTTCATCAGGTTCAATCTTTTCGATCAAATTCTTCTTTAAGAGTTCTGTTAAATTCATCTTCATCCCCAAACAACCAAATTCTCTTTCCTCTATATAAATTCTTCAAAAATCCTGATTTTTGTTTTATTTTTGTTTGCAAATCGCTTTCAGACCATACTATGAAATTGATTTCCCTTGTAATTATCTTCTGAACCTTAAGCATTTCTTTTGTTAATTCTAATTCATCAACTTCTCCTATTATCATCAAGTCAACATCGCTTCTTTTTGTTTCTCTTTCGTTAGCGATACTTCCAAATATAAATGCATATTTGATCCCTTTTATGTTTTCAAGTGCGTGCTTTAAGTTAATGAAAATTCCTTCTGTTTTTAGATAGAGTTTTTTCAGTTCGCTGAGAAAAGGACAGGAGTGATTAAGATAAAAGAATTTTTGTCTTCCTTTTTTTTCAGCACATAAAACGCCTATATTAATGAGATTATCTAGTTCTCTTTTCGCTTGGGACGGAGGAAGGTCAGATTTTCTTGCTATATCCCTAAGGTGTAGTCCTTCTTGAAACAAGACTATCCCAAGCACACGTACTAATGTATTTGAGCGAAAAAGTTTTTCAAGCATCTTATCACATTGTTATAAAATATATAACATATGTTATTATAAAAATAACATATTTAAAATTATCTTTTTGTTTGTTTTCAATGCAAGTTCGGTTAATTTATCTATTCGCTTTAAAAATCAGAAAAGTAAAAATGCGGCGGCCGGGATTTGAACCCGGGTCATGAGCTTGGAAGGCTCGCGTCCTAACCAGGCTAGACTACCGCCGCTCTTTATTTATATATTGTGCCTCAATGATTATAAAACTAACGTTGTTTTTAACCACTAGTTTTTAGCTTGGAAATAGTTTAAACGAAAATTTTTAATTCTTTTTCATTATATATCTTTTCATTAATTTTAATTATATAAATTCCTGATAGAAATCGATAGAAATCTTTAAATATATACAGTACATTTATGTTAATATCTAAAATGCGTGAAATTATGAAAGAATGTATGAAAGAAGGTTGCATTAATCATTCCAATAGTTCAGGCAATTTCAAATCGCTGTACATAATCTTCTTCTTATCTTTATTTGCAATTTCACCTATTTTTGCAGTTAATATCAACGCCTGCGGAACTCTAAATACAGCGAATACAGTGTACACTTTGACAACAAATGTTAGTAACGGAAGTACATGTTTCACAATCGCAGCAAACAATGTCACACTCGATTGTAATGGATATACAATTTATTATGCAAACTCTTCCTCTGGTAGTTATTATTATGGAATAAATATCACAGGATACAACTTTACCACAATAAAGAACTGTAAAATCAAACAAGCGAATAGTGGTGTTTCATATGCGCATGGAATTTATTTATCTTCAAGCTCATATAACAATATAACAAATGTTTCGATTAATGCAACAGGTTCAGGTAGCTCTGGTGTATATCTCTCCTCCAGCTCCAACAACACCTTCACCAACAACACCATCACAGCAAACTACTATGGTGTATACCTCGACTCCAGCTCCAACAACAACACCTTCACCAACAACACAATCACAGCCAACTACGATGGTGTATACCTCTGGTACAGCTCTTATAACAATTTCACAAACAATAACATCACAATAACAGCAAACGGCAATGGTGCATACCTCGGTTACAATTCAAACAATATATTCATAAACAATACCATCATTGCCGTCCTAAATGGTAATGGTGTAACCCTCACCCCCAGTTCCAACAACACCTTCATCAACAACAACATCACCAGTACGTACGTTGCCGTACATATTTCCAGCGACCCCTTCAACCCTGCCTCCAACAACACCTTCACCAACAACACCATCACCAGCACAAACCACTATGGTGTAGAGCTCTACTCCGACTACAACACCTTCACCAATAATACCATCTCAGGATACTATGCGGGCGCATACTTCTATTCTGGCTCTAACAATACCTTCACCAACAACAAAATCCAAAGTTCAAGTTCATATGCTATGTATCTAGCTAGCAGTTCAAACAATCGCATCTACAACAATCTCCTCAATGGTTCTTCTGGACCAGTTTCCGTAGATTCAAATCCAAACTTCTGGAATACCACACTTAGTTCTGGACCGAACATAGTTGGTGGACCATATATTGGAGGTAATTTTTATGTAGGATTTTCAGAAACATGTACAGATTCTGATGCTGATGGAATATGCGATTCACCGTACTCTATGAATGGTGGAAATATTGACTATCTTCCACTTGCAACGCCTCCAACTCCTCTTTCCTCCTGTGGAACAATTTCATCCCCTGGAAGATATATTCTCACATCAAATGTTTCATCCTCAGGAACATGCTTCACAATTCAAGCTAACAATGTGACGCTCGACTGCCAGGGATACACAATAAATCATACAGGTAATGGAGTAGGTATTCAAGTACAAAATTATAACTTTTTAACAATAAAAAATTGTATCATTGTTGGGGATCCATCTAATTCGTTATCCTATGGAATTTCACTTAATTTCAATCAGAATAATACTGTAATTAACAATACTCTTTTAGGTCATGGTACTGCATTAACTCTCTATTCTTCCAGCTATAATTTATTGTCTCAAAATAATATAAGTTCAGCTACCAACTGTATTTATCTTGAGCCATTTTCTAATTTCAATAATATTTCATCAAGTAGTCTCTCTTCCTGTTATAATGGCATATTACCTTATAACAGTTCAAACAATATTTTCTTCAACATCTCATTAGTAGCAAGTAATAATGGAATAAATATATATCCTGATTCAAAAAACAATTCATTTATAGAGGTCTTAATTTCCCAATCTACCTTCAGTGACTATGTTGATAGTGTCGGTTCAGTAAATAATACTCTTGTAAATATAACTTTTAATTCTTCGTTATACCCAACAAAAGCAAGTCTTACTTATGCAAATGGAATTAGAATAAAATCAGCAAATGCGATTCCAAGTCCTGGTCTTTTAAATGTAAGCAAATATCTTAACATATCCAATACAACTTCTTCAGCTACATGGGTCTCAATCAACATCTCATATTCAAACAACACAATAGGCGCAAATGAAACAAAACTTAAGCTCTACAAATACAATGAGACTGCAGGTCAATGGCAAGAAGTGCCTGGAAGCGGAGTGAATACTAGCTCAAAAATTGTTTACGGAACCATTAATTCATTCAGCATATTTGCACCCCTTGCAATCGCAGACACATCGCCTCCTTCAATTTCATTAGTTTCACCAGCAAACAATACATACACCAATAATAATTCCATGACTTTCTCATTCAATGCAACAGATGACCAAAGCACTACACTCAATTGCAGTCTTTACATCAATAACATCCTGAACCAGACAAATTCCAGCGTTGTCAACGGGTCAATCACTAGCTTCACTTTGACAGGAATTGCAGATGGAAACTATAATTGGAAAATCAACTGTTCAGATCAATCAGGAAATTCTAATGTATCGGAGACAAGAACATTTACTATAGACACAATTAAGCCTTCTATTACAATTAACTCACCTTCATCTAATTCATTTGTCAATTCAAAATCAATATCAATTAATTTAACAATTACAGATGCGAATATAAATTATACAAATATTTCAATTATTAATGCAACTAATGGTGCATTAATTAATTCAACAGTTACATCATTCCCAGGAACGTTTGTCGTTGTCTTGTCTGTCCCAACAGATGGAGTGTACAATATTAGTGCAACTACTTATGATAAAGTAGGGTATTCAAACTCTTCATCAGTTACCAACATTACAGTTGATTCAACTAATCCATCTATTGTAATTAATTCTCCATCCTCAAATTCATTCCTCAACTCTAAGACAATCTCAATTAACTTAACAGTCTCAGATACCAACTTGAATTACACCAACATTTCAATCCTGCAAGGATCGTCAGTCATCAATTCAACTCTTACTTCCTTATCAGGCACATTCGTAGTCCCGTTAAATGTTTCATCAGACGGAGTATACAATATATCAGCAGTTACATATGATAAAGCAGGAAATAGCAATTCATCTGTAGTCACTAATATCACAGTCGACTCCACTAATCCGTCCTTATCAATCAACTCTCCATCCTCAAATTCATTCTTAACATCTAAGACAATTTCAATTAACTTAACAGTCTCAGATACCAACTTGAATTACACCAACATTTCAATCCTGCAAGGATCGTCAGTCATCAATTCAACTCTTACTTCCTTATCAGGCACATTCGTAGTCCCGTTAAATGTTTCATCAGACGGAGTATACAATATATCAGCAGTTACATATGATAAAGCAGGAAATAGCAATTCATCTGTAGTCACTAATATCACAGTCGACTCCACTAATCCGTCCTTATCAATTAACTCTCCATCCTCAAACGTATTCCTCAACTCTAAGACAATCTCAATCAACCTAACAGTTTCAGACGTGAATCTTAATTACACCAACATTTCAATCCTGCAAGGATCGTCAGTCATCAATTCAACTCTTACTTCCTTATCAGGCACATTCGTAGTCCCGTTAAATGTTTCATCAGACGGAGTATATAACATTACAGCAACTACATACGATAAAGCAAACAATCAAAATTCAGCTTCAGTAACAAACATTACAATTGACTCCACTAATCCATCCCTATCAATCAACTCTCCATCCTCAAATTCATTCTTAACATCTAAGACAATTTCAATTAACTTAACAGTCTCAGATACCAACTTGAATTACACCAACATTTCAATCCTGCAAGGATCAACAGTCATAAATTCAACTCTTATTTCTTTATCAGGCACATTCGTAGTTCCATTAACTGTTCCATCGGACGGAGTATACAATATATCAGCAGTTACATATGATAAAGCAGGAAACAGCAATTCATCTGTAGTCACTAATATCACAGTCGACTCCACTAGTCCGTCCTTATCAATCAACTCTCCATCCTCAAATTCATTCTTAACATCTAAGACAATTTCAATTAACTTAACAGTCTCAGATACCAACTTGAATTACACCAACATTTCAATCCTGCAAGGATCGTCAGTCATCAATTCAACTCTTACTTCCTTATCAGGCACATTCGTAGTCCCGTTAAATGTTTCATCAGACGGAGTATACAATATATCAGCAGTTACATATGATAAAGCAGGAAATAGCAATTCATCTGTAGTCACTAATATCACAGTCGACTCCACTAATCCGTCCTTATCAAT
>Ga0272448_1008490_pt1 | contig 10672 bp, 6 predicted proteins | sample YNPCB0191_FD_202220 | JGI IMG/M metagenome (GOLD analysis project Ga0272448, IMG submission 202220) | Hot spring sediment microbial communities from Yellowstone National Park, WY, United States - YNP-CB-019-1 | ecosystem: Environmental > Aquatic > Thermal springs > Hot (42-90C) > Sediment... | reverse complement strand
CAGAATTTAACAGTTTTTGATACGCCAGCACCACTGATTATCTTTTATTTCAGTCTATCCTTAACTTATTTTATAACCCAAAATACTGATTTAAATATCAACAAAAAAATAGAAAAGTCCAAAACAAATCCGAAACCCAAAACTCAAAATTTAAAACAAGTGCCTTTGCCAATTTTAATATTTTTAATCATCATCTTTTTATCTTTAACTCTTTATGAATTTAATTTTAAACCCCTTTTTGCTAGCAAAGAAGCAATTAAAGGCTTGGCTTTTAGCCAAGTTAACCCCAAGATTGCTCTTGATTATTTTAAAAAATCTCTTTCTAAAAATACATTTATTAATCCAGAAGTAAGATTGTTAATGATGAAAAATTTTGTTGAAAAAAAAGAAATGATTAAAGATGAAAAAACCTGGCAAGAGATAAGTGAATTTCTTATCTCAGAAATGAAAAAAAATATTAAAGAACATCCAAACGATGTTCGCTATTTTATTTATCTAGCTCAATTTTATAATTTCATTAATCAACCCGATGAGGCTGAAGAAATATTAATTCAGGCAAAGAAACTTTCGCCAAAAAGACAGCAAATTTATTTTAATTTAGTTGATAGTAAAATTTTAAAAGGAGAAAAAGAAGAAGCAATTAAGATAGCCAAAGAAGCAGTTAATTTAGATCCAGAAGTAGGTGAGGCTCATAAAATCTTGGCTATTATCTATCTTAAGAATAATGATTTTAAAAATGGGTTTTTAGAATTAGAGGAAGCAGAAAAAAGAATAGATATTTATACCGACACCCAAACAACTTTATACATCGCCATCTCTTATTTTAAAGCCGGTAATCTTAAAAAAGCAATTGAAGTTTCAGAAATTGCTAGGTCAAGAAATCCAAAAAATGTTTTAGTTTATACTCATTTAGCCGTACTTTATAAAGAGGCAGGGGAAAAGGAAAAAGCAATTGAAATGGCAAAAAAAGCAGTTGAACTTGATTCGAGCTTAGCTCAGGAAGCAGAAATTTTTATTAAATCTCTCAATCAATAATTTTTTTAAAAATGAAAGTTAGTTTTCATCTTCATTCAAAGTATTCAAAAGACAGTTTATTAGATTTGGAGAAAATTGCTCAAATTGCTGAAAAAAATAAAATTGATGCCGTGATTTTGACTGATCATAATAATTTAGCGCCAGAAAAAGAAATAGAAAAAATAAAAAAGATAAGAATTATTCCTGGAGAGGAAATAAAAACAAAAGAAGGGGAAATAATTGGTATTTTTTTAAAAGAAAAAATTGAGATGGGTTTAGGAATCAAGGAAACCATCGAAAAAATAAAAGAGCAAAAAGGTTTAGTAATTGTTCCTCATCCCTTTGATTCATTTCGAAAAAATAGATTGAAAGAAAAATCACTTTTTGAAAACATTGACCAAATTGAGATTATTGAAATTTTCAATAGCCGTAATATTTTAAATTCCGCCAATAAAAAAGCCTTAGAATTCGCCAAAAAATATAATAAAGTTTTTATTGTTGGTTCTGATGCTCACTCTCAATTTGAAATTGCTAAGGCTATTATCGAAATAGAAGATTTTTCTGATCAGTTTGACTTTTTAGAAAAATTAAAGAAAGCAAAATTTTTCACTAAAAAGACCTCAATTTTCGTTCAATCACTTGTCATTTTTAATAAACTTTTTAAACTAATCTTATGAGATTAAAAAGTATTAGAGGTTTAAATTTAAAAAACAAAAAAATTTTGTTGCGGGTTAATTTTGATGTGCCGATAAAAAATGGAAAAATTTTAGATGATTCAAGAATTTTGGCCCATTTACCGACAATTTTTTATTTAATCAAAAAGAAGGCAAAAATTATTTTAATTTCTCATCTTGATAGTCCGCTGAAAATAAAAAACAAAAGATTAAGAATTAAAAATTATAGTTTGAAAAAAGTGGCGGAATATTTAAACGAATCCCCAATCCCAAATCCCAATGCCCAAATCCTAAAATTAAAATTTATTGATGATTGTCTTGGTGAGAAAGTAAAAAAAGAAATTGATAAACTAAAAGCCGGTGAAATAATTCTTCTAGAAAATCTTCGTTTTTATCCTGAGGAAGAGAAAAATGATAAAAAATTTGCCAAGAGTTTAGCCAGTTTAGCAGATCTTTATATCAATGATGCCTTTCCAGTTTGCCATCGAGCCCATGCCTCAGTTTCTGCCATGACAAAATATTTGCCAAGTTATGCTGGATTTCTTTTGGAAAAGGAAATAAAAAATTTAAGCGAGATTTTAGAAAGACCAAAACATCCGTTGATTATTCTTATGGGCGGAGCAAAAATTTCTACAAAACTACCCGTGATTAAAAATTTATTAAAAATTGCTGATCAAATTTTAATTGGCGGTGGTTTAGCTAATACATTTTTTAAAGCAATGAAACTGGATATTGGTCAATCAATTTATGAAAAAGAAATGATAGATCAAGCGAAAATAATATCAAAAAACAAAAAAATTGTTTTGCCTGTTGATGTCAAAATAAAACTCAAAACTCAAAATTCAAAATTCAAAATTCAAAATTTTAAAATAGATAAATTAAATAAATTAAAAAATTTTAAAATTCTTGACATTGGGAAAGAGACAATTGGACTCTTTTCAAAATATCTTTCTTCTGCTAAAATGATAATCTTTAATGGACCAATGGGTTACTTTGAGGAAAAGCCATTTGATTTAGGAACAAAAAAAATTGTTGAAGCAATTTTAAAAAACAAAAGAGCTAAAATAATTATTGGTGGAGGTGAAACTCTTGCTGCCCTACGGCAAGCGCGGATTAACGCGGACTTGATGCGGACAGACGCTGACCGTGTATTTATTTCAAGTGGTGGTGGAGCAATGCTTGAATTTTTATCAGGAAAAAATTTGCCGGGTATCAAGCCATTTTTAAAAAATTAACCTTTAAAATATGAACCATTCGTCTCTTATTCCATCAAAAGTTTTTTTTACTAAAGGTGTTGGAAGACATAAAAATTACCTTCAATCATTTGAGTTGGCTTTGAAAGACGCCAGCATTTCCCCCTTCAATCTTGTTTCTGTTTCTAGTATTTTACCACCTGGTTGTAAAAGAATTTCAAAAGAAGAAGGTTTAAAAATTCTTAAACATGGTCAAATTGTTTTTGTAGTGATGGCCAGAAATTCAACTAATGAACCGAACCGTTTAATTGCCGCTTCGATTGGTTGTGCTTGGCCAGCCGATTCTAACGCCTATGGTTATCTTTCAGAACATCATTCTTTTGGCGAAAAGGAAATAGTGGCTGGAGAATATGCAGAAGATTTGGCGGCTTCCATGTTGGCTTCAACCTTAGGGTTGGAATTTGATTCAGAAAAAGCTTGGGATGAAAGAGAGCAACTTTATAAAATGAGTGGGAAAATTATTCGGACATCTAATATCACTCAAACGGCTGAAGGCGATAAAAATGGTTTATGGACATCAGTTGTTGCGGCCGCTGTTTTTGTTTTTGATGATAACCCACGAATTACGAATCAAACCCCAATTAATAGTTCGTAATTTGATTAAAATTAGTAATTAGGAGGAAGAATTTTATGCCTAAAATTCAAAAGATTATTGCTCGAGAAATTTTAGATTCTCGTGGTGAACCAACTATTGAAGCAAAAATTTTTTTAGATAATGGATTAGCAGAGATAGCTTCGGTTCCAGCTGGCGCTTCAAAGGGTGAAAATGAAGCAGTTGAAATTCGCGATTATGATCAGTCTCGTTTTAATGGTAGGGGTGTGCTTTCTGCCTGTTTTAATATTGAAAAAATAATTTCTCCCGCTTTAAAAAATTTTGAAATCACAAAGTTGAAAGAAATCGATAAAAAATTAATTGAACTTGATGGGACGGATAATAAGTCAAAATTAGGGGCAAATTCTATTTTAGCCTGTTCTTTGGTTTGCGCTAAAGCCGGAGCAAAATCAACGAATTTGCCAACTTTTAAATATTTAAGAAAAATTTTTGATTTAAAAATAAAAAATTATCAATTTCCTTTGCCTCTTTTTAATCTTATTAATGGTGGTCGTCATGGCTTTTCAAATTTAGATTTTCAGGAATTTTTTGTTATTTTTAGAAAAAGAGAAAAAATTAGCAAAATTATTCAAAGGGCGGTTGAATTTTATTCTCTTTTAAAAAAAATAGTTCAAAAAGAAATTGGAATTTTTGGCGTTGGTGATGAAGGAGGAATTGTTGCTCCTTTTAAAAATAATAAAGAGGCGATTGAAATTTTAATTAAAACAAGTAAAAAAATTGGTTATCGATTTGATAAAGAAATAAATTTTGGTCTTGATTGTGCTGCTTCAGAATTTTATCATCAAAAAGAAAATGTTTATTATTTCGAAAAAAGAAAAATAAAAACAGAAAATTTAATTAAAATTTATAAAGATTTAGTGAAAAGATATCATCTTATTCTTTTAGAGGACCCACTGAATGAAAAAGATTTTTTAAATTGGTCAAAACTTAAAAAAAATCTTTTAAAAATTAAAAAAGATTTTATTTTAGTTGGTGATGATTTATTTGTGACAAATTTAAAAAGATTAAAAAGGGGAATTGAATTTGATTCAGCCAATGGAATTATAATTAAACCGAATCAAATTGGAACAATTTCCGAGACAATTGAGTGTATAAAATTAGCAAAAAAAGCAAAACATAAAGTGATTATTTCTCATCGATCAGGCGAAACAAATGAAACATTTATTGCTGATTTAGCCCTGGCAGTTAATGCTGACTTCATTAAAGCCGGCGCACCAAATCGAGGCGAAAGAATTGTTAAATATAATCGATTAATGGAAATAGAAGAAATTTTAGAGAGAAACTTATAGAAACTTATAGAAACTTGTAGAAATTTATAGAAATTTGTTGGTCAAAAAAATTTATGTTAGAAAAAAATTCAAAAAAGAATAGACCGGTCGTTTTATTTATATTAGATGGCTGGGGCTTGGCGCCTAAAAATGAAGGTAATGCTATTGAACTATCTAAAAAACCAAATTTTGATTTTCTCAAAGAAAATTTTCCTTTTACTAAGCTTCAGGCCTCAGGAGAAGCAGTGGGACTTTTTCCAAATGAACCAGGTAATTCTGAAGCCGGACATTTTAATTTAGGTGCCGGCAGAATTGTTCTTGATGATTCAGTTTTTATTTCCGAAAGTATTAAAAATAGAATTTTTTTCGAAAACCAAGTTCTTAAGGCGGCCATTAATCATGTTAAAAAAAATAAAAGCCATTTTCATTTAATGGGCATCCTTCCTGATGAACCAACTGCTCATGGCGATCCAAACCATCTTTTGGCTTTAATAGAATTAGCTGAGACAAATGGAATTAGAGAAATTTTTCTTCATCTTTTTTCCGATGGTCGTGATACCACCCCCCGATCATTTTTGAAAACTTATGAGAAAATAAGAAAAAAGGTAGATGGAGTAAAATTGGCAACACTTATCGGTCGTTATTACGCTATGGATCGAAAAAAAGAATGGTCAAAAACTGAGAAGGCATACAATCTTATTGTTTTAGGTGAGGGGAGAGAATTTAAAACTGTAGAAGAAGCAGTTTCTTTTGCCTACAATCGTTCTGGCATCAAACCAGAACTTTTAACCGATGAATATATTCCACCATCAATTTTTCTAATCAATGGAAAAAAAGTTACTATTTCTGATAATGATGCAGTTATTTTTTTTAATTTGAGATCTGATCGGGCCAGACAATTAACTAAAGCCTTTGTTCAAAAAGAATTTAATAAAAAAAACCCCGGTTCATTTAGAAGAAAAAAGGTTTTAAAAAATCTATTTTTCGTTGCTTTAACTGATTTTGGACCAGATCTTGATGACATAAAAACTGCTTATCCAGCCAGACGACTTAAAAATACCCTACCCCAAGTTTTTAAAAATTTATCTCAATACTATATTGCTGAGAAAGAAAAATACGCTCATGTTACTTACTTTTTTAATGGCGGCTATGATCAACCATATTTTGGGGAAAAGAGAATTCTTGTTCCTTCACCGGAAGTAGAAAGTTATGATGAAGTTCCCCAGATGAATGCGGAAAAAGTAACAGAAGAGGTAATTAAAAATTTAAAAAAAGAAAACACCAATTTTATTACTGTTAATTTTGCCAATCCCGATATTTTAGGACATACCGGCAACATTAAAGCAACTATTAAATCAGTTGAATTTCTTGATAAATGTTTAGGAAAAATAATCAAAGAAATTTTACATCGCCAAGCAATTGCTATTATTACCGCTGATCATGGTAATGCTGAAAAAATGATTGAATTAAAAACCGGTGAAATTTTTACTGGTCATACCACTAATCCAGTTCCTTTCATTTTATTTTCAGAAACATATAAAAGAGTAAAACTTCAAGAAGGAATTTTGGCTGATGTGGCGCCAACGATTCTTGAAATAATGGGATTTGAAAAGCCAAAAGAAATGACCGGTCAATCTTTACTCAAGTAAAGATTGGCAATTAACCTAATTACTCTAATTATTCTAATTAACCTAATCAATTTCTAATTCTCAAAATGTCTAATTTCTAAATATTTTTTGTCATTTGGTCATTGGACATTAGAGATTGATTAGAAATTAGGTCAATTAGAAATTAGATATTTATTAATTATATTTTATCAGGAAAAATTATTAAAAATGGTTGCCGAAGTAAAAAAAATAAAACCCATTGTGCTAGTAATCCTTGATGGTTGGGGTGTTGCGCCACCATCTTCAGGCAATGCGATTAGCCAAGCCAGAACTCCGTTTTTTTCCGAACTAACTTCTTCTTATTTTACTACTACCCTTCAAGCCGCTGGTTTGGCGGTTGGACTTCCTTGGGGAGAACAAGGTAATTCTGAAGTTGGCCATTTAAATTTAGGCTCGGGAAAGGTTATTTATCAAAGTTTACCTAGAATTGATAAAGCCATTGATGAAGGCACCTTTTTTACTAATCAGGCTTTTTTGAAAGCAATTAATCATGTTAAAAAAAATAATTCAAAGCTTCATCTCTTGGGTCTTGTTTCTTCTGGCAATGTTCATTCTTCTTTAGAACATCTAAAAGCTCTACTTTTATTAACCAAAAAAGAAGGTCTTAAAAGGGTTTACCTTCATGCCATTTTAGATGGGCGTGATGCGCCTTATAATTCAGGCTTAATTTTTGTTGAAGAAATTCAGAAGGAAATGAAAAAAATTGGTCTGGGTGAGATTGCTACTATTTCTGGAAGATTTTATTCAATGGATCGCGATAATAACTGGGAAAGGGTGGAAAAATCTTACCTCGCGATGACAGAAGGGAAAACAGAAAGAAAATTTTCTAATCCGATTAAAGCGATTAAAGATTCTTATGAGAAAAAAATTTTTGATGAAGAATTTATTCCAACAGTAATTGTTAAAAATGGCAAACCATTGGCTTTAGTTGAAGATAATGATGCGGTGATTTTCTTTAATTTTCGAACTGAAAGAGCGAGAGAATTGACAAAAGCATTTGTGATTCCCGATTTTAATAATTTCTCTCGTCAAAAAATTGTTAAAAATTTATTTTTTGTTACCATGACAGAATATGAGGAGGGTTTACCAGTTGAGGTTGCTTTTCCAACGGAAACGATAGATTATCCTTTGGCGAGAATTCTTTCAGAGAAAGGTCTTACCCAACTTCATATTGCTGAAACTGAAAAATATGCCCATGTCACTTACTTTTTCAATGGCGGGAGAGAAAAGCCATATCCAAACGAAGATTGGGTTTTAGTTCCTTCGCCTCGCGTTTCATCTTTTGATCAAAAACCAGAAATGAGTGCCAAAGAAATAACCCAGAAAGTGATTTCCGCTATCAATCAAGAAAAATACGATTTTATTCTAATTAATTTTGCCAACCCTGATATTGTTGGACATACGGCAAATGTTAAAGCCATCATTTCTGCGATTGAAACTTTAGACACCCTTCTTTCCCAGATTGTCGAAGCAGTTCTTAAAAAAAATGGTATAGTCATTATTACTGCTGATCATGGCAATGCTGAAGAGGTGATTAATCTTTTAACTGGTGAAATTGACAAAGAACATTCGACTAATCCAGTGCCTTTTATTTTGGTTGGAAAAGAATGGGAGAAAAAGGAGAAAGAAAAATTGGATTTACATTTAATTACGCCAGTTGGTGTTTTGGCTGATGTGGCGCCAACTATTTTAAAATTAATGGGAATTCCTCAACCAAAAGAAATGAATGGAAACCCACTGATATAAATTTCCAATTTCCAATTACCAATTTTCAATTTTCAAAACCCCAAACAATTTTTGGTCATTTGAATTTTAGTCATTGCGATTTGTTTGGGATTTAGTGCTTTGAATTTGGTGCTTAATCCATTTTTATTAATTAAATTTAGTTATTAAATTAAAGTATGGGCTTAATATCCAAAATATTTGGTGATGCCAACGAAAGATATTTAAAAAAACTTTATCCAATTGTTGAGAAAATTAATTCTTTAGAAAAAGATTTTGAAAGGATTCCAACTGAAAAACTTAAGGATAAAACTTTTGAATTTAAAGAAAGATTAAAAAAGGGGGAAAAACTTGATGATTTTTTGCCAGAAGCTTTTGCTTTAGTGCGAGAGGCAGCCAAACGAACACTTCATCAACGTCATTTTGATGTTCAACTTATTGGCGGAATTGTTCTTCATAAAGGTCAGATTGCCGAAATGAAAACCGGCGAAGGGAAAACTCTAGTTGCTACCCTCCCACTTTATCTAAATGCTTTAGAAGGTAAGGGTTGTCATTTGGTTACGGTTAATGATTATCTGGCGCGGCGTGATGTTGAATGGATGGGTCCAATTTACCATCTTTTAGGACTTTCTGTTGGGGTACTCAATCATGAAAAAGCTTATCTTTATCAACCAAAAAAAGAAAAAAGAACAACTCATCTTGGCAGTGGTGAAGAGTTAATTGAGGTGCCGAGAAAACAGGCTTATTTGGCTGATATCACTTACGGCACCAACAACGAATTTGGTTTTGATTATTTACGCGATAATTTAGTTTACAGTTTGGATGAAGTAGTTCAAACTCGCGGCCCATCAACTTTTAATTATGCAATTATCGATGAGGTTGATTCAATTTTAATTGATGAGGCGAGGACACCCTTAATTATTTCTAGTCCAGATGAAGAATCGGCTAATCTTTATTATAAGTTAGCCAGAGTAGTTGAACCCTTAAAAGAAGAAGAAGATTATAATGTTGATGAAAAAATGAGAGCCGTGGCCCTCACAGAAAGAGGTCAAGAAAAAATCATTAAATCTTTGGGTTTTGATCCTTGGGAAATGGCTGGCTCAACTAATCCAGAAGAAGTCAAGAAGGGTTTAGAGTATGATCATCATATTACTGCGGCTTTGCGGGCTAAACGATTATTTCAAAGAGATAGGGATTACGTTGTCAAAGACGGTGAAATTATTATCGTTGATGAATTTACTGGTCGTTTAATGTTTGGTCGAAGATATTCCGAAGGTCTTCATCAAGCAATTGAAGCGAAAGAACATGAAATTGGTGGTCATCCGGAAGTGGAAGTAAAAAAGGAGTCAAGAACTTTAGCGACAATTACTTTTCAAAATTATTTTCGGATGTATAAAAAACTGGCTGGGATGACTGGGACAGCGGCTACTGAAGCCGAAGAATTTTATAAAATTTACAATTTGGATGTGACAATTATTCCGACTAATAAACCTTTAATCAGAAAAGAATTACCGGATCGAATTTATGCAACCGAAGAAGCAAAATTTAAGGCAGTAGTTAAAGAAATAAGAGAACTTTATCAAAAGGGTAGGCCAGTTTTAGTTGGAACTACTTCTATCGAAAAAAATGAATTACTTTCTACTTTACTTAATCGAGAAGGTATTCCTCATCAAGTTCTTAATGCTAAAAACCATGAAAAAGAAGCCCAAATTATTGCTCAGGCTGGAAGATTAAAGGCGGTAACTGTCGCGACTAATATGGCCGGTCGTGGCGTTGATATTATTCTTGGTGGAATACCACCAAGTAAATCCCAAATCCCAAATCCCAAATCCCAAACCAACGAAACGAATTTTGAAGAAGAATTCAAAAAATGGCAGGAAGAACATGATAAAGTAGTGGCGCTTGGCGGTCTTCATGTGATTGGTACTGAACGACACGAGTCAAGGAGAATTGATAATCAATTGCGTGGTCGGGCTGGTCGTCAGGGTGATCCTGGTTCTTCTCAATTTTTTATTTCTTTAGAAGACGATTTAATAAGAATTTTCGGTGGTGATCGGATTAAAAGATTAATGGAGGTCTTTCATTTTCCAGAAGATTTGCCGATAGAGAATAAATTACTTTCTCATTCTATTGAACAAGCACAAAAAAGAGTTGAGGGTTATAATTTTGATCTTCGTAAGCATCTTTTAGATTACGATGATGTTTTAAATAAACATCGAGAGGCAATTTATCGTTTTCGGCAAGAAATTCTTTCTGATGGAGAAAAAGTTAAAGAAAAAGTTTTTGAAATGATTAAAGAAGAAATTGAGAAAGTTGTTGCTTTTCATACCGCTCATGATTTTGAAAAAAAATGGGATTTAAAAGAAATTGGTGAAGTTATTTCAACAATCTTTCCTTTACCAGTTGACTTTAAGAAAAAATTTGAAGAGATTAGAGAAAGGGCCGGAACCAGAGAAGAAGA
>Ga0272448_1008488_pt1 | contig 10675 bp, 8 predicted proteins | sample YNPCB0191_FD_202220 | JGI IMG/M metagenome (GOLD analysis project Ga0272448, IMG submission 202220) | Hot spring sediment microbial communities from Yellowstone National Park, WY, United States - YNP-CB-019-1 | ecosystem: Environmental > Aquatic > Thermal springs > Hot (42-90C) > Sediment... | reverse complement strand
CTTTGAATACGGCGGCTGCCAGCGCCGCCGGCGGCGGCAGCTAATTCCGCGTGCGATGGCTTGCGGGGGCATGTCCCCCAAACATGCCCCCTTCCTTTTTTCGTCAGGTTGCGGTAATCTGTCCGGCAGGGTGGAGGACGACCAATGAACAAACGTTTCCTGTCGGTTCTGGTTTTCGCCCTGGTGGTTTCGGGCGTGGCCAGCTACCTTGTCTACCGTTTGACTGCGACACGTCTCTCCCAGCCGGCCAAGCCTGCCACCACGCGGGTTTTGGTGGCGGCCCGCAACCTGCCGGTCGGAACTCTCATTCGTGACCCGGATTTGCGGCAGGTGGAATGGGCTGGTCCCATTCCGCCGAATGCCGTGTTGAAACGCGAAGATATCGTGGGCCGCGGGGTGGTTTCCACGATTTATCAGGATGAACCGATTCTGGAGAGCCGCCTGGCGCCGAAAGGCGCCGGTGCGGGTTTGGCGGCGACAATTCCGCCGGGCATGCGAGCCGTGGCCGTGCGCGTCAACGAAGTGGTAGGCGTGGGCGGCTTTGTGGTGCCGGGCATGCGGGTAGATGTCATTGTCTCGGGCAGGCCGCCCAATGCGCCCCCGAGCTTGGGCACTGTGGCGCGTACGGTCCTGCAAAACATTGAGGTGCTTTCGGCGGGCCAGAACATCCAGCGGGATGCGGAAGGCAAACCGGTTTCGGTTCCCGTGGTGAACCTGCTGGTGACGCCCGAGCAGGCGGAAATCCTGACGCTGGCTGGCAACGAAGCCCGCATCCAGCTCGTATTGCGGAACCCGCTGGATACCCAAGAAGCGAAAACCAAGGGCACGGCAGTGGCCAATCTCTTCAGCGGGCAGCCATTCACCGGTACAGGCGAACCGACCAGGCCGGAAGCGCCCAGGCCGCCCGTGCGTCGGACTACCACCAAGGCGGCCCAAGTCAAGGAGCAACCCAAGCCGGAACCGCCTCTCGTAGTAGAGGTGATCCACGGCTCCAAGAGGGCCGAGACCAAATTCGAGCTCAAGGGGGAGGCGAAGCCGTGAAATCGCGAGAAATTTTGCGGACGCTCTTGTGGGTGGGCATCCTGCTGATCGGCGCGTTGCTTCCCCTTCAAACTCACTTGCTGGCGCAGCAGCCGAGCGGCGCGCGGGATCTGTTTTTGACGGCGGGCAAGTCGCTGGTGGTGGAAAGCCCGGTGGTCATCCAGCGCGTCTCGGTGGCCAACCCGAAGGTGGCTGAGGCGGTGGTGATCAATCCCAAGGAGGTGCTCATCAACGGGCTGGAGGCGGGGGAAACCAGCCTGATCATCTGGCAGCAAGGCGGCAACCGTTTGCTGTTCGACTTGAAGGTCCGCCCGAGCCCAGCGCGGCTGGAGGCGGTCCGGCAGGAGCTGGAAAAAGAGCTGCCCGGGCAGGACGTGAGCCTAACATTGGAGGGTGAAAATGTTTTCCTGCGCGGCACCGTGGAGGACCGCATCGCGGCCGAGCGCGCGGTGGAAATCGCCAAGACGTTGGGCAAGGTGGTGAACCTGCTTTACGTCAAGACGCCGCCGGCCGAGCAACAGATCCTGCTCAAGGTGCGCTTCGCCAATGTGGACCGGGCAGCGACCCAGGAACTGGGCGCCAACCTGTTCTCCACAGGAGCGCTGAACACGGTAGGATCCGTAAGCACCCAACAGTTCCAGCCCCCGCGGGTCGAATTCGCCGGGGCGCAGGGAGCGACCTTCAACCTGACGGACGCGCTGAATATCTTCCTTTTCCGACCGGACTTGGATCTGGCCGCCACGATCCGCGCCTTGCAGGGCAAGCGGTTGCTTGAGATCCTGGCCGAGCCGAACCTGCTGGCGATGAACGGGCAGCCGGCAAGCTTTTTGGCGGGCGGCGAGTTTCCGGTTCCGGTGGTGCAGACGGGAATTGCGGGGGCGGGCGCGGTAACCATCCAGTGGCGCGAGTTTGGGGTGCGGATCAACTTCCTGCCCACGGTGACGCCGCGCGGCACGATCCGCCTGCGCGTGGAGCCGGAAGTCAGCTCCCTGGATTATGCCAACGCCGTCGTGTTGCAGGGTTTCACGATCCCGGCCATCTCGACCAGGAAGGTACAGACGGAGATCGAGCTGGAATCGGGTCAGAGCTTCCTGATCGCGGGCTTGCTGGATAACCGTGTGATCGAGAACTTCAGCAAGATCCCGGGCATTGGCGATATCCCGGTGATCGGCAAGCTGTTCCAGTCGCGATCGCAAACCAAGACCAACACTGAGCTTTTGGTGGCGGTGACGCCGGAGTTGGTGCGACCCATTCCGCGGGGCCAGCCCGTACCGGGCATCGCCATGCCGCGGGAGTTCATGAAAGGGGCGCCCACGACGGCCCCGCGCACGCCTGGCCAGGATGTGACGGGGCCGGTGCCTGTGAAGCCCGTTCAGGAGAAGGTGCCGGTGGAGACGCTCCAGGAGCAGAAGGCGCCGCCGGCGGCTGCGGGGCCGACGGTGCAGATTGCGCCGATGCCGAGTCCTGAACGGCCGCGGCAGGAGGGGCTGCCGAAGTGAGAGTGGTGGATGTTGGAGGAGCTTGTTGATGCTGGGTCCGGAGACCAAGGTCGGCTTGATTGTCGCGCACCCGGAGCTTCGCCGTCAGGTGGATCTCTCGTTGCGCGGCTCGCCGGCGCGGATTGTGCTCGATCAGCCGGTGGTCCAGGACTGGGATCGCTTCCTGGACGAGCTCGACCGCGTTCGCCCGGACGTTGTGCTGGTGGATCTGGGCGCGCTGGGTCCCTCCTTTGCGGAGACCTTGCGCAGGATCAAAGCCACGCTCTCGCAGCCCAGCATCATCGCGCTGCATACGGTCGTGGAGCCCGAGACGATCCTGGCGGCGATTCGCGCCGGGGCCAGCGAGTACCTGTATCCGCCGCTGGAAGGGGCGCTGGAGAAAGCCCTCATCCGGCTGGTGAGCGAGCGAGCCCGGCAGACCCAGCCGGCACGGGAGCCCGGCAAGGTTGTGGGTTTCGTTTCGGCCAAGGGCGGCTGCGGGGCCACTACCATCGCTTGTCACGTGGGCGTGGAATTGCAGCGGCTCACAGGCAAGGAGGTCTTGCTGGCGGACTTGGACCTCGATGGCGGGTCCCTCAGCTTCTTGATGAAAGCACAGGGACAGTACTCCATTCTGGATGCGGTCCGCAACATCCACCGACTGGACGTCAGTTACTGGAAGGCGTTAGTGTCCAACGGACAGCCGCGCGTGGAACTGATCGCGGCGCCGCGCCTGTTGGATCCCAACGAACCGCTGTCCACGGAGGCTTTTCGCCAAGTCGTGCGCTTCACGCGGACGCTTTACGATTGGGTGGTCCTCGATCTGGGGCGTGGCCTGAATCCTGTCACTCTGGCGGTGCTCGGGGACCTGGATCAAGCCTTTCTGGTTGCGACTTTTGACGTGCTGGCGTTACAGCGGGTCAAACAGTTGGTGGAGAACGTGCTGGAGCATGGTTACGGGCTGAAACGTTTTCAGCTTATTGTGAACCGGATGCCGCGCCAGCCGGACTTGACCCAATCCGAGCTGGAGAAAGTGCTCGGCTTGGAGATTTATGCGGGTTTGCCGAACAGTTACCCGGAACTTTACGAGGCTTACTCGGAGGGTCACCTGTTGCCGGCAACCAGCGAGCTGGGCCGCCAATTCAGCCGGCTCGCGGCCAAGATCGCCGGCGTGCCGGAGGAAAAGGCGGAAAGAGCCAAAGCCAGACTGGGGATCTTTTTCTGATTTTTTCTGGGGCTGAAACGGCAGGGTGAGGAAGGAGACTGAGCGATGGCAACCGATTTGACCACGAGGAGGTTCGAGACCGACACGGATTGGGCGACCAGAATTCGCGAGACCCGGGTGGTCCCTTCCGAGTACCAGGAACTGAAATTCGCGCTGCACCGCAAGCTTCTGGAGCGCATCAATTTGGAGGCCTTGGGTACGCTGCCCGGCGAGCGTATGCGTACCGAGGTGCGTCTGGCGGTAGCGCGCCTGGTCGAAGAAGAGCGCGTCCCGCTCAGCCTGGCAGAGAAGGAGCGGATCACCGAGGAAGTACTGAACGAAGTGTTCGGCCTCGGGCCGCTCGAGCCGCTCTTGCAGGATCCCACGGTCTCGGACATCTTGGTGACGACGCCGCGGCTGGTCTATGTGGAGCGGCACGGCAAGCTCCAGCGCACGCCCGTCGAGTTCAAGGATGATCAGCACCTGATGCGGATCATCGAGAAGATCGTGGCGCGCGTGGGCCGGCGCATTGACGAGTCCTCGCCCATGGTGGACGCCCGCCTGCCCGATGGTTCGCGCGTGAATGCCGTCATCCCGCCGGTGGCTGTGGATGGGCCGCTGCTCTCCATCCGGCGGTTCCGGCGCGATCCCATCACGGCAGAAGAACTGGTGCGCAACCTCACCCTGACCGAGGGTATGCTCGAGGTACTCAAGGCCTGCGTGCGGGCGCGCCTGAACATCGTGATTTCCGGCGGCACGGGCGCGGGCAAGACCACGCTGCTGAACGTGCTCTCCGGATTCATTCCCGAAGACGAGCGCATCGTCACCATCGAAGACGCAGCCGAGCTGCAACTGCGGCAGGTCCATGTGGCGCGCATGGAGGCGCGGCCGCCCAACGTCGAAGGACAGGGCGCGATCAAGATCCGGCAACTCGTGATCAACGCGCTGCGTATGCGCCCGGATCGCATTATCGTGGGCGAGGTGCGCGGCGAAGAAGCGCTCGACATGCTCCAGGCGATGAACACCGGTCACGACGGCTCGCTGACCACGATTCACGCCAACTCGCCGCGGGACGCCATCAGCCGCCTGGAAGTGATGGTGGGCATGGCCAACGCCAACATGGGCGTGCGCGCCATCCGGCAGCAGATCAGCTCGGCCATTGACCTGATCGTGCAAATCGCGCGGTTCAGCGACGGGAGCCGCCGCGTCACGCACCTGATGGAGTGCGTGGGCATGGAGGGCGACCAGGTGACCGGGCAGGACATCTTCGTGTTCGAGAAAACCGGGGTCCGCGAGGACGGCAAGGTGCTGGGCCGTTTCCGTCCCACGGGCATTCGTCCCAAGTTCAGCGAGCGTCTGAAGGCGGCGGGGATCCAGCTTCCCCCGTCCATCTTCCAGACCGTCGTGGAGATCAAGTAGGCGATTATGGGCGCTGCAATTCTGAGCTTCCTTCTGATCTTCGCCTTGGTGGCGCTGGCTCTGGGTCTGGGCTTCCGCTATCTGGAGACACAGCGCCAGAAGAAGTTGAAGACGATGCTGCAGACGGCGGTGGGCCGGGGAGAGGAAAGGGTCACCGCGTTGTTGGTGGAGGAGCAAGAGCCGTCGTGGCTGGCCCGCCTGCTGGAGCGCTTCGACGTGATTCAAAAAGTGGAGGCGCATATCCAGCAGGCCGGCATGACGATCACGCCCGGCGACCTGGTCATGCAAATGTTGCTTGCCGCCTTCGTCGGGGGCCTGGTTGGCCTCTGGCTGCGCCCGCTGGCGGTATGGTGGTTGAGCGCGCTGCTGGGAGGCCTCGCCGGCGGCGCCGCCCCGTACTTGCTGGTGTTGCGGCAGCGCAAACGCCGGCTGGCCGCCTTCGAGGAGCAGTTTCCCGATGCGCTGGATTTCCTGGCGCGGGCGATGCGCGCGGGCCATGCGTTTTCCATCAGCCTGGAGATGCTGGCGGACGAGTCGTCGCCGCCGCTCAGCGTCGAGATTCGCAAGGTTTTCAACGAGCACAATCTCGGCCTTCCCATTGACACGGCTCTGAAGAATCTGGCTATGCGCGTGCCCCTGCTGGACGTGAAGTTTTTCGTTTCGGCTGTGCTGTTGCAACGCGAAACGGGCGGCAATCTGGCGGAGGTTCTGACCAAGCTGGCGCGCATTATTCGCGAACGCTTCCAGCTCAAGGGGCAGGTGCGTGCGCTCAGCGCGCACGGGCGGGTGACGGGAGCGGTACTCACCATTATGCCCATCGTGTTGATGCTGGGCCTGATGGTGGTGGCGCCGGGTTACTTGCAATCCATGTTCAACGATCCTGATGGCAAGTACATAGTGGCTGGCGCTGCCTTGGGTGTGCTCCTGGGCCATCTGACAATTCGCAAGATCGTGGATATCAAGGTGTGACGCCATGCCTCTACTGATTTCACTGATCCTGTTCTCAATCCTGTCCCTGGTAATTGCCGCCGCCGGGTACCGGGTCTATGTCCGCCCGCGGCGCCTTTATGAGCAGCTCGGCGGGCCGACCAGGGTGGGCGCCGCTACGCTGGATGCTCCAGGGGAGAAACCGGTCTTCGTGCGTCTGGTCGAAAAAGTCGGCGAGGCGGTGCCCGTGTCGCCGCAGGAAGTTTCCATGACCCGCCGCTATCTGATTGCAGCGGGCTTTCGTTCCGACGTGGCGCCCAAGATTTACTACGGGCTGAAGGTTGTTTTGTGCGCCGTGGCCCTGATCGTGGCCCTGCTGGTGCGCGATTCCCTTACCGAAAGCCCAGTGCTGCGCGTGGTGCTGGTTGTGGCGGCGGCTCTGGCGGGTTTCTTCGCGCCCAACATGGTTTTGGATCATCTGGTGGCGCGGCGGCAGGAGAAGCTGCGGTTGTCGCTGCCGGATGCGCTGGACCTGATGATCGTGTGCATGGAGGCAGGTCTGGGTCTGGATCAGGCGATTCTGAGCACCAGCCGCGAACTCGAGTACACGCACCCGGAAATCAGCCAGGAGCTCAAGCTGGTGAATCTGGAGATGCGCGCGGGCAAGCGCAGACTGGAGGCGCTGAAGAACCTGGCGGACCGGACCGGTGAGCCGGAAATCCGCAAACTGGTGGCCACGCTGATCCAGGCGGACCGCTTCGGCACCAGCATCGCGGACTCGTTGCGCACGCACTCGGACTACCTGCGCGTGCGGCGCCGCCAGCAGGCGGAAGAGCGGGCGGCCAAGGTGGGCGTCAAGCTCGTGTTCCCGATTTTCTTCTTCATTTTGCCGGCCATGCTCGTGGTGGCCGCGGGACCGGGTTTACTGCAACTGTTCAAGAACCTGTTCCCGATGATGAGATCGTTCCAGATGTGAGCCGCCCCGCGCGGTCGGCGGGAAGGGAGGACTTTTTTGAGCGAAAGGAGAGAGGCAGATGGATAGCACCGTATTGTCGGCGATTCTCTGGATTGCTGCGGGTGGAGTGCTCGTGCTGCTGATCATGCGGCGGCGCAAGCGGAAGCTTTCGAGCTGAAGCCGCCACTTGACTTAATGCACCTGGTTTAAGGCCTGCCCGCGCCGGGGAGCGCCCCCATGGCAGTGCCCGTGCGCGGGGCAAGGCCGGTACCCCGGGTCCTGCTAAGAACATACCGACGACGCGTCCCCGGGGGCACAGAGGGGGCGTTGCCCGGCGCCGGAGCCTACAGCACGCGTACCCGGAACGGCCGTATCATCTAGGAGTCAGGGGAAACACAAACCGGTTCGAGGTGAGGCTTCATGCGAAGAGCAATCCTTGTGCTGACCGCCTTGATGGTTGCCGCGGCGCTCGTGGCGGCGGACGTGGCAGGAAAATGGAAGGCCGAATTCACGACGCCGGATGGGCAGACCCGCACCAGCATTTTCACCTTCAAAGTGGAGGGTGACAAACTGACCGGGACCGTGTCGAGCCCGCGAGGCGATGCGCCCATCCAGGAAGGCAAGGTGAGCGGTGACGAGATCAGCTTTGTCGTGGTGCGTGAATTCGGCGGGAACGAGGTACGCATTCACTACAAGGGCAAGGTAAGTGGCGACGAGCTGAAGCTCACTGTGGAATTCGGTGAGCGCAGCTTCGAGATGACAGCAAAGCGCGTCAGCGAGTAAGTTGCCGCAAACCGGCCCCGGCTAGACTTCCAGCTTCCAAGGCTCGCGATATTCCCGCCAGAGGTACTTGCGCGCCTCGGGCTGCACGGTGGTCTGTTTCTCGAAATCCCAGTCCACGCGGATTCCCGCCCGCAGGGAGATGTTGCCCAGGATGCAGGCCGCAGTGGTCTTGTAACAGGTCTCCACGTCGGAGATGGGCCGCTGGCGCGTGCGGATGCATTCAATGAAATTGGCCCAGTGGTCCACGTTGGCGTTATTGGATCGCTGCACTTCGACCGGCTGCAGCTTCGATCCGCGCTCGGGGATGATGCGGTAAAAACTTCGATTGACGTAGAGGGTTCCTTCCGTGCCGTGAAACATGGTGCCGTAGCCCTGCCCCAGCGGCGCGTCCGCGTTGCACAGGCGGTTTTCATAAGTGGCGATGAAGCCCTCAGGATACTCGAAAGTAACCACGAGGGTATCGGGCGTTTCACGATTGTCCGTCAGCCAGTACTTGCCGCCCAGGGCAGTTACTGACTTGGGCATGGGTTCGTCGAACGCCATGTGCACGATGTCCAGCACGTGGACGCCCCAGTCGGTCAGTGAGCCGCCGGCGTAATCCCAGAAATAGCGGAAGTAAGGAAAGGGCTTCGGCTTCATTTCGGGATGGACGCCCCAGCGGTTGGCGTTGAAGCGGCGCATAGGCGCCGGCCCCAGCCACATGTCCCAGTCCAGGCCTTCGGGGATGCGCTCCTCGTCCGGCGGGTTGCCAATGCCCTCGCGGGGCATGTTGCCGGTGTTCCAGGTCCGGCAGAACGTGACCTTGCCCAGTTTGCCGCTGCGCACGATCTCGACCGCCTGCTGGAAGTGGACGCCCGAGCGCTGCATGGTTCCGGCCTGCACCACGCGCTTGTACTTGCGCGCCGCCTCGACCATTTTCTGGCCCTCGACGATGTAAGTGGAAAGGGGCTTTTCCACATACACGTCCTTGCCCGCCTTGCAGGCTTCCACCGTCATGTAGGCATGCCAGTGATCGGGCGTGGAGATGCAGACCGCGTCAATGGAGCGGTCCGCGATAATCTCGCGGAAGTCCTTGATGGCCTTGGGTTGCTGGCCATTCATGCGCGCGTAGGCGACCGCGGCCTCCAGGTGGGGCTGGTAGCAGTCGCATACGGCGGCGATTTCCAGGTTATGGCGGATGGCGAAGCCAAGATTGGCCATGCCCATCCGTCCCATGCCGATGAAGCCGATGCGGATGCGATCGTTGGCGCCACGCAGATTCCCGGTGAAGATCTGCGTGGTCAGAGCGGCGGACGCACCCAGAAAGCTTCTGCGATCTGTCACGGTTGGCCTCCTCAACGGACGACGACGTTGACCAGCTTGTCGGGCACCACGATGACCCGAACGATCTGCTTGCCTTCGACAAAACTTCGAATCTTATCATCCTGCAAGGCCAGACGCTCCAGCTCCTCCCGCGGAGTGCCCAGTGGCACGCGGATGTGACTGCGCACTCGCCCGTTGACCTGGACGACGACTTCCACTTCTTCTTCGCGCGCCAGCTCCTCGTCGTATTCAGGCCACGGCTGTTTGAAGACCGGGCCCTGGCGGCCCAGCTCTTCCCACAACTGTTCGGCCAGGTAGGGGACGAAAGGCGCCAGCATCAGGGTAATTTTCTCCAGCGCCTGGCGCAGCACGGCGGCCGAGAGCCGCGCCTCGAGTGCGTGCAGTTCGTTGAGCAGCTCCATCAGCGCGGCGATGGACGTGTTGAAGTGCCAGCGCACCTCGAAATCCTGCGTGATCTTGCGGACGGTCTGGTGCAGCTTGCGCAGGGCGCGGCGGTCGGCTTCCGGATCGCCGGCCTCGTTGCTGCGCACACGGTCCACGTTGCGCGTGACGAAGCGGTAGGTGCGCGCCAGGAAGCGGTGCATGCCCTCGACCCCGGTGTCCTGCCACTCCAGCTCTTTCTCCGGGGGCGCGGCGAAGAGCACGAAAAGCCGGCCGGTGTCGGCGCCGTAGCGGGAGGCCAGATCGTCCGCCCCCACTACATTGCCGCGCGATTTCGACATGGCGGCGCCGTCCTTGAGCACCATGCCCTGGGTGAAGAGCCTGCGCACCGGTTCGTCGTGGCGGATGAGGCCGAGATCGCGCATCACCTTGCAGAAGAAGCGCGAGTAAATCAGGTGAAGAATGGCGTGCTCGATGCCGCCGATGTACTGGTCAATCGGGAACCAGTAGGCGATGATTTCGGGATCGTAGGGCAGCCGGTCATTGCGGGGGTCGCAGTAACGGTAGAAGTACCAGGAAGAATCCACGAAGGTGTCCATGGTGTCGCTTTCGCGACGCGCGGGGCCTTTGCAGCGCGGGCAGGCGACGTTGATGAATTCGGGCACGTTTTCCAGCGGGGAGCGGCCACGGCCGGTGATCTGCACGTTGAGGGGCAGAACGACGGGCAGGTCGCTCTCCGGCACGGGCACGATGCCGCAGTCGGGACAGTGGATCATGGGGATGGGCGTTCCCCAATAACGCTGGCGTGAAATGCCCCAATCCTTGAGCCGGTAGGTGACGGCGGCCTTGCCGAATCCTTCGCGTTCGGCTTTCTCGGTCATGCGGCGGCGTGCTTCGGCGCTGGCGAGGCCGGAGAACTCACCGGAGCGCTCGACGATGCCGTCCTCGACGAAAGCTTCCTGCATGGCGCTGGCCTCGGCCAGGGGTTCGCCGACGGGGCGAATGACGGGCCGGATTTCGATGCCGTACTTGCGGCAGAACTCGAAGTCGCGCTGGTCGTGCGCCGGGACGGCCATGATGGCGCCGGTGCCGTACTCCATCAGCACAAAGTTGGCGATCCAGATGGGCAGGCGCTCGTGGTTGTAGGGGTTGATCGCGTAGCGT
>Ga0272448_1008486_pt1 | contig 10679 bp, 8 predicted proteins | sample YNPCB0191_FD_202220 | JGI IMG/M metagenome (GOLD analysis project Ga0272448, IMG submission 202220) | Hot spring sediment microbial communities from Yellowstone National Park, WY, United States - YNP-CB-019-1 | ecosystem: Environmental > Aquatic > Thermal springs > Hot (42-90C) > Sediment... | reverse complement strand
AGGTGCCCATGGGCGGCCTCGTCGGGGAAGTCGATCTGGGCCCCGCTACCGAGCCCTGGCTTCTCGAGTGGTGGCGGGCGGCAAGCCTTGTCCACGTCGGCAAAGGCGCCTGCATGGGGCTGGGCAGGGTGGAGGTTGTATGAGGAACAATTTCGCGTCAGTAAAACCTATTGTCTTTCGTCTAAAGGATAAGGAGTTAAGAGGATGAGCGGTCATACATCGGAATCGGTCACGATACGGATGAGATTTGTGACCCCAGCATTTCTGGGCGGCGCGAATCAGTCTGCCGAACTCAGAACCGCACCGTTCAAGGCACTCCTCAGGCAATGTTGGCGCCTTGCTATCGCTAAAGACTTCGAATACGACCACGAGAAGCTCCGCACAGAGGAAGGCCTCTTATTCGGCCACGCTTGGCTTGCCGCGACTCCGACAGCCCAAGGCGAACAGGGAAAAACATGGCACATGAAAAGCCCCCTGTCGATTGCGGTGAGATCTGCTGGAAAGTTGTCTTTGATGGACCAGTGGCCCAAAGACGCAAGAATCAAGCATCCAGAAGTAAAATTCCTAATAGGAGCTCACCTGTACTTGGGTTATGGCCCGCTCGAATACGACAAGACGAAAGGGACTGTTCTCAAGAGCGCAAGAAAGGCCATCGCTGCGGGCGCGGAGATTTGGCTCCGCGTAAGCGGTCGAAAGCTAGCGGATTTGAATCCCGGCCTAGAAAAGGTGCTCTCGCTCTTGCATTGGACTGGGACAATCGGAGGCCGTAGCCGCAATGGGTGGGGGTCAGTCGAGCTCATAAACATGAAAGGCATCGATTTCAGCCCAAGCGATCCGGCACATGACCTTGCAAATCTCACTCAAGACTACACGGCGTGCCTCGAAAGGCCCTGGCCGCACGCCCTGGGGCGCGATGACCATGGGCTGCTTTGCTGGAGAACCAAGTCGGATTTTCCTAACTGGGAAAAAACGATTGAGGAGCTTGCGCGGATCAAAATAAGCTTAAGGACCTCCGATTATTTTCGATTCCCCTCTAACAGCACTGGACAGTTCTCGAGCCGTCATTTTCTGGCCTACCCTGTGACCAAACACTCGGTGGAGGCCTGGCCACGGGAGGCCCGACTGGCGAACCAGCTTAGGTTCAAAGTTCTTAAGCGTGGCGAAGGCTACCTCGGGGTTATTTATCACTTTCCGGCGGGGCTTCCCTCTCATTTGACCAAGAGCATCTCTCCCAAGGACTTTCAGAAATGGCAGCGCGAGGCATGGAAAAAGGTTCACGAAATTTTGGACAGAGAAGGGGTCCGTTGGAAGTAGCCCCATCCTGAAAAGAGGAGAGACTTGTATGCCTAAACCAGACTCCTTCTGGCGATTGAAAGTTGCTGCCCTGATCCATGATCCCGCGGAGAAGGCACTTGTCTTGCTCAGAGACCCTTCCGGCCACGAGGGCGGCTCGGTGTCGAAGCTGTTTCAGGAGCTCAATCTGGAACTGAGCGAAGCAGAATTGAGTCTTGTTCGAGATTCGGACCGCTGGGCCGCTGCGGCAGACAGACCCCAATTCCCGATAGACGAGTCCGGAAGGTATAAGGCTTGGGCTCAGGTCAATTTTACGCAAAAGCCCGTTTTGAAACATCCTCTGACCGCTCAGCAATACGAAATCGAAGGCGGACTGTGGGAGGTAGGCATTCAGGACCTCAAGGACGACTCATTCCGCCATTTCAAAAGATGCATCGTTAGGGATGCGTCCGGCCAGTTTGTCGACTGGAAAAGGACTTACCTTTCCCTATGGAGAAAAGCTCCGGAGCGACCCCAGGAGGACACGCAGACCCTCGGCGAGTGGTGGAGAGTACTGCCGGCGGACACCCGGATTCCGGACCATACCATATGGGAGCATGTGAGGCTTTCCTCTGCTTTCTGCGGAGCCATGGCTTCCGGCGGGCCACCAGCTCTTTTCACGTTTACGTTTGGACCGATCCAGCCCTGGATCGCCCAGGCACGTTCGACCTCGGATCTCTGGGCAGGGTCCCACCTACTTTCGCGGATTTGCTGGGAGGGGTTAAAGGTTGTTTGCGAGGAATTTGGTCCGGATGCAGTCCTATACCCTGTCCTCCACGGAGTTCCTCTTGTTGATCTCTGGCTTGAGGCGCAGGGGATAGACCTGTCAGGTTACGGGAACGACTGGAAAAGCATCGGCACGGACGCAAACCCCCTGTTTGCCGCAGCCCTTCCCAACCGATTCGTGGCCATCGTAGCGGAAGAGGCGGTGGAGGAGCTGGCAGACCGTGTCACGTCCGCCATGAGGACCTGGGTACAGGAAAAAGCAAGAGAGGCTGTTGAAGCCCTTTTCCAGAAAGTCGAATGGACAACAGGCGGCATTGAAGTCGCAAAAAGCCAGGCTCATAAACAACTCACAGGCTTTCCCGAAATTCACTGGAGTTCTGCGGCATGGGAAGGGGCAAAGGACTCCGAGCGCATTTCTATAAAAACGGACAAGCTCAGCCACGCCCTTGCCTCTTTTTACCCTGATACAAAAGCAGACAAGAAGCCTGGATTCTTTGGGCACCCCGTATGGAGGATTCTCAGCAGGCAAGTCCTCATCGAGGGAGCGCGCTTTTACGAACCTAACCCGGGCGTTTTGTATCCGGCCGTGTACGAACTTTGCGATCGAACTCTGGCCGCAACAAAGAACTTGCGGCCGGGTGTGCAAATCATCCAGAGAGGCTATCGGTGCTCCCTCTGCGGGGAAAGAGAATGGCTCACGCATGATCTGCAACTGCTGGACCGGCCGCCTGACAAGCGAGGCACAACCATCTGGTCTCTCCTGAGCGAGAGGCATCCTGCCTTGGCGAAAAAGGGTGAGCACCTGTGTGCACCCTGTGCTTTAAAAAGGATTTGGCCGGATCTGTACCAGAAGGAGCTTTCGCAGGCAGGCATCCAAACGACCCGCTACGTGGTTTCGACCCATGCAATGGCCCTGGCCACGACGCTGGAAAAGATGCTGGAACAACCCGGGGGAAAAAACGACAAACACTGGCGAAAGCTCGAAACCTCTATGTCCAAACGGCAGGATTCTCTTTTCTTTGCCGCTTTACCCAAGACGATAGCAAGAAAACTTAAGAAGTCCCCGGAACGGGAGAGAGTCCTCAGAGCACTTCCCACGCACTTTGACTTGCTCAGAGACAAAGGGGACGAACAAGAAATCAAAGAGCTGAACGAGCTGATCAAGAACATTTGCGGCTTCTGGCCCGAGGCCTATTACGCAATGATTCTTTTGGACGGCGATGACATGGGGGTGTGGATTTCCGGTACCGACTCGCGCTTTCTCAAGCCATACAGAGAATTCTGGCACCCCGATATTGTGCAAAATGTTCGACAAATGGAAGATACCGTCCAAAGCGAAAACCTTAGAGAGTACCTCGACTCTTTACGTGCTCCTTCGCCCGCACGCCACGCAGCAATCTCAGGATCCCTCAACGCCTTTGCTTTGCGCGTTGGCCGTTTTGTGGTCGAAGATCTGTTCAAAGGCCGGTTACTTTACGCGGGCGGCGACGACCTCATGGCCATGGCTTCGATTGACGACCTTCTCGGGCTGATGGAAACCCTTCGATGCGCATACTCCGGCAAGGAACCTCATGCTAGCGTGGTCCACCTCTGGGAGGACCCTGGCCGCGACCGCCTAAGAAAGTTGAAAAATGGCTATGGGTTGCTCGACGGACGGCTCGTGCGGTTGATGGGCGAAGCCGCTACCGTCTCGGTGGGAGGGGTGATCGCACATCACACGGCTCCTCTCGGCTCGGTGCTGCGAGAACTCAGAGAGGCCGAGAAGCGGGCCAAGCAGGCCGGCAAGAACGGGTTTTCCCTTTCAGTCCTGAAAAGGTCCGGCGGAGCGGTCCACCTTACCTCGCCGTGGGAGGGGCCGGCCCCGCAAAGTCTTCCGGTCGCGGTCGTGTTGAGCAGCCTTCGCAACGCCTTTGCTAAGGACCTCTCTAGGCGGGCGTGCTACCATCTGCTCACTTGGTTGAGCCAGCTCCCCCCAACCAGCCCCGATGACCTTCTCAAGACTCTCGTCACTTATCAATTCCATCGCCAGCGAAAGAGCAAGACGCTGAATGGACTTCAACCCGAACTCAGGTCCCTGGCGCACGACCTCGTCGAGATCAGCAAAGTCGGAACGCAAGAAAACAGGCCGAATACGGCATTCATCGCGGATGCTCTCTCCATAGCCGAGTTCCTTGCGCGGGAGGGAAGAACATGACTCGGACATTGTCCATCCGCCCCATAGACGTGCTCTATCTTCGGGGCAACCGTCTGTTCGGCACAACAGGGGATTTTGCTCACGCCAACATGCCACCTTGGCCCTCGGTTTTCGCCGGTGCCTTGAGGGCCCGAATCCTCGTTGACAAAACAATCGGCTTCAAGGACTTCTTGGAGGGACGGGTCGCAGACCCAGAGGTAAAGGCCGCCCTGGGCTCGCCACAGAGTCCAGGGTCGTTTCAACTTTCGGCCGTGGGGCTTAGAGCGAACGGCTCTAACTGTTACCCTGCTCCCATGGACCTCGTCCCGCCAGAACCTCAAGGCTCACATTGCATCCGGATCACCCCTAGTGATGTACTGTCAGCACAAGGCATCCGGTCAAGCTACCCCCTTGCCTATTTGCCAATTTTGCGGGAGGAAAAGCCTTCTAAGAAAAAGACCTGGTGGATCAAAGAAGAAGGGCTAGCTCTTCACCTCGCCGGAAAGGAAGTGCATAAGGATTATCTCGTCGACCCCTTTGAAAGCCTTTGGGAACTCGACCCGCGTCTAGGTATCGCGCTGGATCCTAACAGCCGGAGCGTTGAAACAGGCAAAATTTACACAACCGAGGCGATAGCCCTCAAGCCCGGAGTATCTTTCGTTGTAACCGTGCATGGAGCGGACCGGGTTCTTCCAAGTAGCGGGCTCATTCGATTCGGAGGAGATGGACGCGGGGCTGAGATTGCACCCGTTGCAGACAAGTCTTTACCCGATCCCTTGCGTGTACCTTTACAGGGACGAAGGTTCCGGCTCATTTTATCCACTCCAGGGATATTCCCCCCCGGGAATCATGACGAGGGTTGGCTGCCACCGGCCGTTTTCTACGAAACCGGAGACTACATCCTCAGGCATCCGAAGCTGACTGCTAAGCTCGTATGCGCCGCGGTCCCACGGTTGGAAGTGGTCAGCGGATGGGATATCGCAGAGCATAAGCCCAAAGAGGCCATAAGAGTCGTTCCGGCAGGCTCCGTTTACTGGTTCGAAGCAGAGAACGAGAACACCGAGGTTCTCGAACAGCTTCGTACAGAGGGCCTGTGGCTCCTGCTGCATATCCAGCGGGGGAGCGTCGATGGCTTTTGGGCTGCGAGGCGAGCGGAGGGTTTCAACAACGTCTGGATCGGGAATTGGTAACGAGTTGGGGACGCCTCTCGTCCAGGTCGGGAGGCTCCACAAAGAACGCAAAGGGAGGCTGGTCATGTTTCAGGAAAAGGCAGCGATGTTCATCTATTGTGTAAGTCCCGTCCATATGGGAGCCGGAACCGCCCTCGGGGCTATCGACAACCCCATCCAGCGCGAGCGGCACACCCAGCATCCGATGATGATGGGCTCCGGAATCAAAGGAGCTTTACGCCACTTCTTTTCTACCATATGGGCTGACCACGACAAGAACCTCGTGAATAGGATATTCGGCCCTGAGACCGGAGCCTCTGAACATGCAGGGGCGATCGGTTTTTCCGATGCCCAGATCGTTCTGTTCCCGGTTCGTAGCCTTCGAAACTCTTTTGTCTACGCGACCTGTCCGACAGCACTCGCACGGCTAAAGAGACTTCTTTCGACGCTGGACTGGAAGACCCAGGCACCCTCCTGGGAAATCCCCCAAGGGATCGAGGACTCACAATGTGTCTGCCTGAATTCTGCTCTTAAGGTCGATGGCGCTTCAATTGTCCTCGAAAGCTATCAGTTCACAGAAGCCGATCAAAGTTTAAAAGGGAAGCTTGAACTCGTAGCCGAGTGGATAGCCACAAATGCACTGCCCGACGATCAAGGCATGGCGTACTTCCGCTCAAAAATCAAAAGGGACACCGTGCTCCTGTCCGACAACCGATTCAACTACTTCGCCAAGAACGCGACAGTCGTCGAGCCTCACGTCCGAATCAACGACGAAACAGGAACCGCGGACGACGGAGGACTTTTTTACACCGAAAACCTTCCTCCCGAATCACTGCTCGTGAGCCTGGCCATGGCATCCGTAGAACGGAAGAAAAAGGAAGAAAACGAATCGGGCCGACTTGAAGCAGAAGAAATCCTAGAGAAAGTGAGGACCGCTCTCGACGGTGAAATGGTCCAGATGGGTGGAGACGCAACCACCGGCAGAGGCCAAGTCGTCCTCAAGTTCGTCGAATCCGCATGAAAGAAGGAGGGAAACCATGAGCGTGCAAAGTCTCGACCAGGAGAGGGCAAAGTACGCTTGGCAATGTGTAGCGGCAGGAGTGGACAAGGAATACACGAATATTGCGAAAGGAGCGCCTGCCCTCATTATGGGCAACGGGCTCATGCAGGCGCTGGCTTTCCTGCACAATAAGAGCGACGCTGCCAAGAAGCTTGCGAATCACGTATCAAAATGGGTTGCTAGCAGGCTTCGAATAGAAGACGGATCGTTCAAGTCGCTCATGGACGCTCTTGTCAAAAAAGACTCTGATTTCTACCTTAGGGCCACTGAGGAGGCCCTTGAGGTCCTTCGGTGGATCCGGCAGTTCGCTGCTGCCCTCGGCGAGGGGGGGACAAAAGCATGAGGTCTCTAACGTACGGAGGTTTGAAACAAATACTGGCCAAAACAAGATTGGAGGAGATCTCTCCAGGACTCCGTTTCGGTCTCTTTTTCAACGGTTGGTCAGATGACGATTACAAGCCCGAGAGCAAGAAAAAATTTGAGGCCCTGAAGAGCGTCTGCGAGCTAAGTAAGGAATCGATTGGACTTTTGGACAGTTTGAGATCCAGGCAATCCTCGCTCGCGTCGGCCGCAGTATCAGCGAAAACGGTTATCTTTGACCGGGAGGTGGTTTCACAGTCACCTTTTGTAACCGGGATGGGCCTCGAACATCCCTTGGAAAATGGGTTTTCGTTTTTGCATCCTTACGGCCTTCCTTATTTACCCGGCAGTTCGGTGAAAGGCGTCCTGCGGCGTGCAGCCGAGGAATTGGCTCTTTTTGAACCCGAGGCCAAAGATTGGGACATCGTGAAGGTTTGGTGGCTCTTCGGCTTCGACTCCACATCGGCTTTCTTTTCCCAGAGCCAAGGCGGAGTCCCACACCCAGCCGTTCAGGAAGAACGCCAACGGTGGCTTAATTCATACCTCGCAAAGCTCGATCGCTGCGACCACTCCTTAGCCCAGTCCCTTGTCTCTGCCCTCCCAAAGAAGGAGGACCGTGAGAAATGGATTATGAAGCCCATCGAGTTCTTGAGGGAGTTGTCTGCAGCTCACATGAAGAGTCTGCGCCAGTCCTTGCACATCCGCGGGGCTTTTCAGTTTTGGGACGTTTACCCGAAACCAGACCAGAACCACCTTCGCGTCGACATCATGAACCCCCACTACAACCACTACTACCAAGGCGATTCGAGCCCGCAGAAAAAAATCTTCCCCCCCGGCGACTGGGGGACTCCAAATCCGATCTATTTCCTTACAGTGCCAGAAGGGACTGCTTTCCGTTTCATCGTTGAACACGAGCCGGTCCTTAACCCGAGCGTTCAGGCTGCTCTCCCCCGTGAGAAGGTTAAAGCCCTCCTGGACGCGGCTATGGAATTCGCCTTTACTTGGCTTGGTTTCGGGGCCAAGACTTCGATTGGATACGGCCTTATGGCGGCCGCGGCTCGGCCTGCCTCACCAGAAGCGACACAAATTAGCAGCCAAAGCCGGCCAAAGGCTACTTCACCCGAGACGACCCATACAAGCCCGGCTGTCTCCCCGGTCCAAAGAGCTAAATGGCAAAACGTTACTTTGATCTTGAACCCGGGCAAAAGAGAAATTTCATGCCAACACGAGGGCAACACGGCCTTCACTCACGAAGAAAAGTTAGATCCTTCTCCCATGCTCGAGAGGCTGAAAAACAAGAGGGAGGCAAAGGCAGACGTGGAGGTGGAGCCTATCGCGGGCAACAAATTCAAAATCGTAAAGATCTCGAAGCCAGGCTGACAAGCCGAGAAATCTCTAGGCCATGCCCGCCCTGTTTCTCATCATGAACCACAGGATCACCGAGACCCAAGTGGCCGATGCCCGCAGCTCCCTTGGCGTGGATCGTATCGTCGAGATGCCGGCGGCGCTGGCCGCCCTCTGGAGACAGATCCCTGCAGATCTGCCCTCGATCGGCCCCTTTCTGCAACCCCTGCGGGCCTGGCTGCAAGACTCGGCCTCACCCGGGGATTACGTCCTCATTCAGGGGGACTTCGGCGCTTGCTATCTCATGGTCAATTTCGCCCTGTCCAGCGGGCTCGTGCCGGTTTACTCGACCACCTCACGGGAGGCGGTCGAAAACCACCTCGCGGACGGCACGGTCGAGATTTCCCACAGGATCAAGCACAGGCTCTTCCGGAGGTATGGAGCATAAGGAGGGAATCCCGATTAGAAGGTGATATAGAGACCCTTCAAAACAGATCCCATTATGTCCCGACGTCCTTGAACGACGAGGCTGGCTATGAGGCACGTATTCCTGAGTTTTCTGGGACTCGGCCTGCCCCACAAAGGAGGGTACGAACCTACCCAATATGTTCTCGGGAACAAGAAGAGCAAGTGTACATCCTTCGTTCAGGCGGCAGAGATCGAAATTCTGGGGGCCAATAACTTCGACTCAATTATCATTGTAGCCACACAAAAGTCTCACGACCTCCACTTCCTAGAATTATCGAAGGCCCTTGAAGAGCTCGGGGCAAAGGAAATCAGCCCGATCATTATCTCGGAAGAAATGACTGCGCAGGCGCAGTGGGAATGGTTCGAGAAAATCCTTCCCTGCATCGAGTCCGGGGACGAGCTTACTGTGGATTTGACACACGGGTACAGGGCAATTCCCATCGTCTTTTCTACCGCCATCAACTTCCTTCAAAAGGCGAAAAACATACGGTTGAAGGGGGCATACTATGCTGCATTCGAGAAAAACCGCGATCTGGTTCCTATCGTCGACATGAGGGATTTTTACATCGTCAACGAATGGGCTGAGGCCGTAAGCCGGCTCGTCGAGGACGCGGACGCTAGAAAAATGGCCCAAGTTGCTGAAAGGGCCCCTGACTTCCAATGCGCAGTCCTGAACAGCAAGGACACGATCAAGGCCCTCCAAGAACTAACAGCCACCGTAAGAAATGTCGATGTGAATAACATCTCCTCTCGCGCCACTGCAGCTCTTCGACTTCTCAGGCAAGGCGAGGCTCAGGCCACCGTAACGGAAAGAATCCTCGTGAGTCTCCTGCTCGAGAAATTCGCCATCCTGGCTTCGGAATCGCCGGCGAGCAATAAGTACGATGCCGACTACTTTCGGCTTCAGGCCGAAATTGTCCGGCTTCTTCTCGAACATCAATTGTACATGCAAGCTTATACCGTAATGCGGGAACTCATCGCGTCAATCGGAATGATCCCGATTAACCCTGCAAACATGGCCAGCTCCGACGGCCGCAAACAGCGCCGATACGGGGATCTATTCTTCCGGATGCTTCAATATCCAGAGGAAGAGTGGCGCTTCAAATGCGACGAGTACGAAATGATTAATAGTAAGCTCAGGGATTTCTATGAAGAACTGAAGAAAAAGCAGGTAGAGCCTCTGCTCAGGGGGTTCGTCAAAGAACTTGCGGAATACCGGAACGGGTTCGACCACGCATGGACCCTCAAACAATCTGCCAAGGACGATATAGAAGAGAAAGGACGATTTTTTCTCGACAGGCTCGAACAAGCTATCCGTATTCTTTTCCCCTTTGAAGAAACCCTCCCTTACTAAACCGTCTCGAACTCCTTTCCCTCGGGCGCGCAACCCAAGCCGGTCCACTCGACGTTTCCGACAGCCGGACGGCAGGGCTGAGCTATCTCACAGTTCAGGTCCAGGAGGCACGGGAAATTCCGGCTTTAACCTGTCCACGCAACCGGGGCAAGTCCACTTCCGGAAGCGCGGAGCGTGGGAAATCCTTCGTGCGGGAGAGGCATCCGGTGCTGCGGCTTGCCCCCACTTGCGTTTACTCAAGACTATGAGTAAAAATACTCAACATGTTGAGTAAATCGTCTTCCCCGCGTTTTCAGCGAAAACAGGCCGCGGTCCTGGACTCCAGGCTCAAGGAACCGCGCCATTTGATCCAGGTGGTCGCCGGTCCGCGGCAGGTCGGCAAGACTACGCTTGTGCAACAGGTTCTCGACCGCCTCAAGGTCCCCAGCCTTTTCGTTTCCGCCGATGAACCCACCTTGCGCGATAGAACATGGCTTGCCGCGCAATGGGAACAGGCTCGGCTTGCGGCTCGAAACGCCGGCGACAAAGGAGCAGTCCTTGCCGTCGACGAAGTCCAGAAGGTCGCAGGCTGGTCGGAAACCGTCAAGCGGCTCTGGGACGAAGACTCACGCTCTCGCTTGCCTTTGCGCGTCGTATTGCTTGGTTCGGCGCCCTTGCTCGTCGAGAGGGGGTTATCGGAGAGTCTGACCGGTC
>Ga0272448_1008485_pt1 | contig 10679 bp, 8 predicted proteins | sample YNPCB0191_FD_202220 | JGI IMG/M metagenome (GOLD analysis project Ga0272448, IMG submission 202220) | Hot spring sediment microbial communities from Yellowstone National Park, WY, United States - YNP-CB-019-1 | ecosystem: Environmental > Aquatic > Thermal springs > Hot (42-90C) > Sediment... | reverse complement strand
AGGATGTCGAAACCGGCCACCCAAAGGAGCACCGCCGCGGCCAACACGACCGGCGGCCAGGCCAATTGGGTCCGAATGGCCACCCAGGCGGCCATCGGCGCCAACATCAGCGCCGCCCCCAGCCAAAAATGCGATAACACGGTAAACCGCTTCGTATAGCTATAGGCAAACAAAAACAGCAGCACCGGCCCGGAGGCATACATCGGCCACCGATTCGGCAAAAAAAGCAAGGTGGACGCCACAAAACCCAGGGAACAGAAAATCGTAAAGGCCCAGACGGTTCCTACCCCAAGCCGACCTGTGGGCAGATGCCGGGATGCCGTGCGGGGATTTAGGGCGTCCAGACGCCGATCGGCAATCCGGTTGAACGCCATGGCCGCACTACGGGCCGTCACCATACAGAGCACCAGCCCAACCAGGTCTTGCCAGCGGAACGGGATCGGCGGCTCCGTCCGGGCGCCGTCGGCCCAGGCCATCCCCGCCGACAAGAGCGCAAACGGCATGGCAAACAGCGTATGGCTAAATCGGATCAGTTCAAGCAATTGGCGTATGGTCTGGATCATCCTTCAACAGTCTCAAAGGTTTTTGAAAGCATTTCCCCCGAATAAAACAACTCGTCTCCCCCACCGTAGGTGGGGAGATTTTGCGGCCCAAGAGGGCCTGGGACTGCTGCTTGTGCAGGAATGCCGCTGGCCCCCTCAGCGGGCTTCGCCCCGCTGGCGCCGTCTCTGGCCGACCAGGGGAGAGGCGTACATCTGGACTGCCGCTTGCACAGGGGGAATGACCTCCAGGCCGATCTTCTCAAAAAAACAGGCAGAAGGTCCATGAGGGGAAATCTTGCTGGATTCATGTACCCCATCGGTGGATCAATTCGTTGGGCACTGCCAATTGGTCGCAAATGCGGGAGACGAGGAAGTCGATCAAATCCTGCACGCCTTTGACGCCGTGGTAGAAGCCTGGCATGGCCGGCAGGAGCACGGCCCCGGCCTTGACGGCCCGGCGCATGTTCTCCAGTTGCGGAAGCGACAGAGGCGTCTCCCGAGGAACCAAAATCAGTTTCCGACGTTCTTTCAGATGGACTTCGGCGGCGCGATGGATCAAATTGGCACTGGTGCCATGCACAATGGCGCTCAAAGTGCCGCCCGAACAAGGGCAAATCACCATCCCGTCGGTCAGAAACGAGCCGCTGGCAATCGGCGCCTGCATGTCGCGGTAATGGTGATAGTGCAGCTCGCCTGGGGAACCGATGGGAATAGCCAACACCGTGCTGGCTTCGCTGGAAATACCGGCCAACTCCCGAATGCGACGGAGTTTTGGGTCTTGCACGCTCTGTCCGACATCCAACCGGAGCGAACTGGGTTGGAAATTTTCCAAATCCACGGAGAGGTTCAGTTCTTGTTTGAGGACGGTTTGGGCGGCTGCGGAGATGGTCAAATGGACATCGCAGCCGGCCGAGAGCAATACTTCGACCAGCCGAACCGCATAGGCCGCCCCGCTTGCGCCGGTGATGGCTACCACAAAGTTCCGCGTCATCCCCTTTCCCCTCCAAAGTAGAACCGTACCAAACCTGCCCGGAACACCGTTCGGCATGGAATGGAAGAGGAAATACTGCTAACGATTCTATACATAAGAAGTTGCGTTTTCTGTAATACTTTAGCCGAACGGAGGAGTGCGATGTGTTATTCCTGCGTAAACCGCAGTCCAGGCTTGTTCCCGCGTAAGCGGCAATCCAGGCCACATGGAGTTTTACTCCTTGCTGGATTCCTGCTTACGCAGGAATGACACTTTTTGGACTGCCGCTTGCACGGCAGCGACACGCTGGGTTTAGCTCGCCGGGGGAGAGGCGAGTTGCTTCATTCGGCTAAAATGTTACTATTTTCTCTATTCTCTCTTTCCCAGCCAGAAAAATAAAGCCGGTCTGGAAAAATCCTTCTCGGGCAAAAGGTTATTGCTTGCCGGCGGGGGACGATTCCAACTGCGGTAACATTTTAGCCGAATGAAGATACCCTTGGAGGCCCCTGCTTGTCAGGTCCGATGGCTTGGAAGCATCTGCCTTGGATGGCCGCTCTTGCGGGCACGACAGGCGTGCCCCTCCATTCGGCTAAAATGTTACCGGCTGCGGAGCTGCTGGCCCTTCCTTTTGTCCGATGTATAAGGAGGCAATTCCGAAAGTTAGGGAATGAACAGCGACATGCCGCAGTCCGGCCACCTCCATCCGCTCGGTCCAGTACTGTTCGGGCGGGAACTGCCCCACACTGGCGGGAAGGTAATGATACGCTTCAAATCGGTTCGGGGCTACCGCTTGACCGATTCTCGGCAAAATCCACCGAAAATACCATCCGTAGAGGGTACGTAAAAGGGAGGAACGCGGCATGGAGAATTCCAAAATCACGACATGCCCACCCTGTCGGCAAACGCGGATCATTTCCTGTAGCCCTTTTTCCGGGTCTTGGATATTTCGCAATCCGAAAGCCACACAGACGATCTGAAACATATCCGCCGGGAAGGGCAAGGCGGTAGCATCGGCTTCGACCAGACGGACGCCAACGGCCTTGAGACGTCGGCATTTTTCTTGGGCTCGCAGGAGCATGGGATGACAGAAATCCACCCCCACAACATCGACGGTTGCCCGACTGGCGCGCCAATAGGCCAGGGCGAGGTCTGCGGTACCTGTACAAATATCCAGAATTGGCGATTTCCCCACCGGCGGCATCTGGCGGACCGTCGCCTTCCGCCACCAACGATCCACACCCAACGAAAGCAAATGATTTAGAAAATCGTAGCGGGGAGCGATCTGGCCGAACATCTGACGCACCCGCTCGCCGGATTTATCCAAAGGCACAATGCGTTCCTTCTTAGTTTGACTGTATCTACCCGGCCAAGCCCCTACAACTTGTAGGGGGTAAGAATGGGCTCAAACCCAACAGATTGTGGTAATTGCTTCCGGTAGATACAGTCAAGTTAGAAAAAAGTCCGGGGACGGGCAACCCCTAGGGGTTGCCTGTAAAGGTGAAGAGAGGTAATCTGATCCATGGTGGATGCCCACGGGGGATTCTTCCATGGGAGGTCGAAAACAGGCCCCCCTCTGGAAACGTTTCGCAGATGGGACGCCCCGTAACATTTTCGCCGAATGGAGGGGCGTGCTTGGCACGCCCGCAAAAGCGGTGATCCAAGGCAGATACCTCCAAGGGATCGGACCTGACAAGCAGGTCCCTCCCAGGGCGTCTTCATTCGGCTAAAATGTTACGACGCCCCCGGGACTGGATTTTTCGAGAATTTAGGATTATATTAAAAAAGGAGGAATCTTTAGGGCAACGGAAAAAAAGGAACACTTTAGCCGAATGGAACAATTCGCCTCTTCCCCGGTGGGCTAAACCCAGCGTGCCACTGTCGGGAAAGCGGCAGCCCAGTCGGGTGTCATTCCTGCGTAAGCAGGAATCCAGAAAGGAGTAAAACTCCATGTGGCCTGGATTGCCGCTTACGCGGGAACAAGCCTGGACTGCGGCTTTTGGAGGAATGACACATAGACCCCTGGACTCAGCTAAAATATTACGAAAAAAATAAAAAATCTTGGGGTTGCAAATCCGAAAACTCTGATGTATAAAATAGACAGGGGGAGGGGCTGCTTGGCAGGAGGGCTATGGGGGCCAGGAAGGGGGAATCTGTGGGCAGGACCACCCCCCATCTAGGGAATAACAAACACGAACCCCATTGACATAGCGCCAACGTTCGGTAAGATAAAAGGCGAAGTTCAGTTCTATCAAGCCTGCTAGCCGCTGAGGGTTCTGAACAGCATGTAGGATGATTTTCCTCAAGTCCAGAGTATCTATCTTTGGAGGACGCCCTCAGACGCTTATCGAGCATGGTGTCCCGCTGCTGTGTGGGGACCCAGGGGATTGAAGCCTGTTTAGGCTGCCCGAAAAGTGGAGCCTGAGTGGGCAGAATGCAGACTTCCGTGGGTGGTGCTGGGAGACATTTTTACCGCTGTGCCGGCCGTTTGAAGTCTGCCAAAAAGCCGATGGTGTGTTGCCGAACCTCTCAAGGCATTCTCGGCACTTCAGGCGTCATGCTACGGGACGCATGAGGGGATAGGGTATTTGGTGTTGGGCGGCGGCTGCCCCCAGCTCGTCTTCCTGGATGCCTTGGGGCATCATCCTAAAAAGGTCTTTATGTATGAATAGAAGGAAAAAGTTTCGTTCCCGAGGCAAAACCACCCTTCAGGGCGGCCCCAAATTGTCTTTTCCACAATCCGGCGATCGTCTTGCTCCGTGGCAGGAGAACGAAACCGTGGACAACAATCCTAATGGAGATTCCATTCCTCTGCATCCAGGCTCTGGGGTCCTGGAATTGCATCCCAGCGGGTACGGATTCCTGCGGGATCCGAATGCGGACTACGCCCGGCAAATGACCGATCCGTTTGTGCCGGCCAGCATGATTCAAAAATACGGGCTGCGCGAAGGCGTGCTGGTCAACGCCATGATCCAGCCGGGCCGACGCCAGCAGGGCCCCCGCGTCAAAGAAATCCTCGACATCGACGGCGTCCCGCCGGAGGAATATAAAAACGTCAAACACTTCGACCAAAAAACCCCCATCAACCCTGAATTTTGGCTTCGGTTAGAAACCGGCCCTACGCCCCTGACCACCCGAGTCATGGACCTACTGACTCCTTTAGGCAAAGGACAACGGGCCTTGATCGTGGCGCCGCCTCGGACCGGCAAGACTGTCCTGCTGCAACACATCAGCCAAGCCATCGCCACCAATTACCCCGACATCAAACTCATTGTACTGCTGATCGACGAACGCCCCGAGGAAGTCACCGATTTCCGCCGCAACGTCAAAGGCGAGGTCGTCGCCTCCAGCCTAGACCGGGAAATCGAAAGCCACGTCCGGCTCGCCCAACTGGTCATCGAACGCTGCCGACGGTTGGCCGAAATCGGCCGCGATGTCTTCGTCGTCTTGGACTCGATCACCCGACTGGCCCGGGCGTTCAATAAATGGGTCGGCAATACCGGACGGACCATGACCGGCGGCATCGACATCAAAGCCATGGACATCCCCAAAAAACTCTTTGCCACCGCCCGGCTTTTTGAAGAAGGCGGCTCGCTCACCGTGGTCGGCACCGCACTGATCGACACCGGAAGCCGCATGGATGAACTGATCTTCCAAGAGTTCAAAGGCACCGGCAATATGGAATTGGTCCTGGACCGCCGCCTGGCCGACCGAAGAATCTGGCCCGCCATGGACATCACCCAATCCGGCACCCGACGAGAAGAAAAACTCCTCCCCCCCGATGTCCTCCATGCCGTAACTATCCTCCGACGCACCCTGGCTACCATGAACCCGATCGACGCTATGGAACAACTGACCGCCAAATTGGCAAAGTTCAAATCCAACGAAGAGTTCATCAAACTGATCACCGGCGCCCATTCGCTGACCTAAATATCTCCCCCACCCATGGCGTCGCTCCCATGAAAAAAGACCATGATGTTCGGACAGTTGCGGCTCTCCAAGGCGCGAACCCCGCAAACCGCCCACCTTCTCCCAACCCTAGCGATTGGAGACAATGCATCCATTTGGAATGAGGACATTGGGCTCTTGCCAACGGAACAATTCTTGTGCATGATGAAAAAGAAAAAAATGGACATCAACGGAGGGTACGCGAATGGTTAGCAGCCACACTGGAAATGTGGTGCCCCAGTAATGGGGTTGCGGGTTCGAATCCCGTGCCCTCCGCTTCCATGTGGCCGAGGGGTTTCCTAAGCTCGACTTTTACCAATTTCCGTAACTCTTTGCGTTTTCCAAACTTACCAACCTAAGAGGCGGTCCCGAAATGGGTAACCCAGAGGTGGTCCCGAACCGTTTCCCAACCGTTCTGACGAACCAGAATGCCGTTTTCTTAGGGTTTTGGGCAGTCTGGGGGCCGCCGGTTGGTCGTGCATCCCGGCTAAAAATGGATTTTCGGGACAGCCTTTAAGCTCATTGGTGCATGGCAATTTCCTAACTCCAAGATTTACAAACAGCTAGGACATTGCCCCGATAGTGGGGCCCCAAGGACAAGAGTCGAGCTTAGGTGTCCGATATGCCCCATTTGCGCCAAATGGGCGGCAGCGGCGCCAGCAATTCCAGGCGGGTCTGCTGGACCGGATGGAAAAAGGCCAACCGCCTGGCGTGCAAGGCAATGCCGACCGGAAATTTCTCCCGGCTGCCGTATTTTCGGTCGCCCACGATGGGATAGCCGTGCTCGGCCAATTGCACCCGAATTTGGTGTTTCCGGCCTGTCAGCGGTTGGATTTCTACCCAACTGAGCCCGCCCACCACTTGCAGCCGCCGGACCAGGAGCCGGGCTTCTTTTGCCCCTTGGGCGTCCGGCCGGTCCCCGCCGCTTTTGTCCGCCCTGAGCAGGCGGACTCGCCGATGCCGACGATCCGGCACGAGATAATCGACCCATTCGGCTTGCTGGGGTTCGAGCCGGCCTTCGACCAGGGCCCAATAGACCTTTGCCACCTGGTGGGTGCGGAACTGCTCGTTCAATCGAGCGGCGGCCTTGCTGGTCCGGGCAAACAGCACCAGCCCGGTTACCGGTGCATCCAGCCGACTGACCACCCCCAGATACACCCGGCCTGGTTTGCCGTATTTTTCGGCGATATACCGGCGGGCGATCTCCAGCAACGTGGGCGTTCCAGACGGCATGCCCATGGTGGCCAAACCCGCTGGCTTATTGACCGCCAAAAGGTGATTGTCCTCGTATAAAACCTGAAACATGCCCGCCTCGCAGTCCTGCCGTTAAATAGAGAAGGGCTTGACCGACCTATTGACCTTCCGCCAGATCAAGGCTCCACAGAAAGGCCGAACTGCCGGAGCACCAGGTTGAACACATCGACATCTCGGATGGTTCGATCCGGCAGCAGGCCCGGTTGGGAGACCAAAAGCACGGTCCGCTGCTCGGGGCTAACGGCCGGTGCGCCGTGCGAACCGCGGACCAAGCGGGCATCCAGCGGAATGCTGCGAGTGGCCGGGTCGAGAAACAGTTCCACCGGATCGTAGCCGGGTTTGCGGTGGATATCTACGGTGCGGGCAAACCGGGGCGCCTGTGCGACGTCCAGCCACCAGTAATACGCCTGCCAACTATCAGGCGTGCTCACCAGGACCACCTCGCCGCTTCGGGGATGGTCCAGACCGTAGCGGGCCAGGTCTTCCCCAGTGAGCACCTCGGCAATGCCCTCCTGGCCGCGGAACAGTTCCACGACCCGGCGGATTCTTTCCGGTTTGGCGTCCCGGACAAACACATGGCCGCACTGATGATCCACCAACGTCCAGGCCTGACTGGCCGCCAGGTCCAACAGTTCCCCGTCGTCGGTGGGCTGGACGCGGAGCAAGCCGGCCTCCCGCAAAATCCGATTCGGATACGTTACATGCCGAACCGGCGTAATCGCATATTCACCGGCAAGGACCCAAAAGATGTTTTTCCCGTAGGCGTCGTGGAAGCCTTGGGCCAATCGGCCCAGTTGGGCATCCAGTTCTTGGACCGCTTGTTGGGTCTGCGGGGTGTCGGGACCGGTTCGCTGGGCCGCATAGTCCAGATGGGGAATATAGATGTAAAAAAATTCCGGTCGGAATTGCCGAGCCGCCCACACCGCCGAATCAACAATCCACTGGGTGGATGGAATCCCGGCCAAAGGCCCCCAATAGTGCTGAAGCGGAAAATGGCCGAACTGGTCCCGCAATTGACCGTACAGCTCCGTCGGTTTGGTGTAACACCAGAGCGATTCCGAACCATCCGGGTTGTGGATGGGTGCGGGTGTACAGATATAGTCGGCCTGGGCGTATTTGCTATGCAGAGGGAACCAGATGGCCGAGCGGGCCTTGGTCTGCTCCCGAAGCACATCCCAAATTTGCGGCTGCAAGATGCAGTCGTTCCCGGCGGTCCACATTTCTACCTGGCTCTGCTCCCGCCAATAAAAGCCGTTGGCCACCACGCCGTGGTCCCGCGGCAAGGTGCCGGTGGTCATATTGGCCTGCACCGGACAGGTTAGGGCCGGAAAACTGGGCGTCATCTCGACGATTTCGCCGCCAGCCAGCATCTCCTGCACCTGCGGCATGGCCGGAATGTCTTTCTCCCGTAAATTCGCTACCGATAGAAGTACAACCGCGGAAGTCATGTTCACCTCGCTTGGTTTAAGAAAGATCGCTTGCTATTGGGGTAACCTGTGCTCCGAATGGATTGGCCTTATTCTTGCCCTCTCCCCCGGTGGGAGAGGCGGACATTCTGGATTCCCGCTTGCGAGGGAATGACACATGGTTCCCCTCACCCGGCTGAGCCAAAGGCTCAGCCGGCCTCTCCCGCAAGGGGAGAGGCGGAGAAGGCAGACGAGACGTCTGCGCTACGGAATGGCATGGGTTTTTCCTATTTTTTCCCATGGGACTGTCGCAGCGGTTTTCCCAGCTTTTCCCAATAGGGGCGGAGTAACTTATACACCGTCTGGGCCGTTTGCGGGGCCTGGGCGCTATGGGCGCTCAGTTCCACGTGGACCCCGCCCGTATAGCCCACGTCGGCCAAGGCCGACAGGACCGGTCCCAACGGAACCTCTCCCTCGCCGAACATGAGGTGTTCATGTCGGCCCGGGCGCATGTCTTCTAAATGTATGTTCACCAATCGGGCTGCCCATTGGCGGATATAGCGTTCCGGCGGCGTTTCCCCTTGGCAGATCAAGTGCCCCATGTCCAGCGTCAGGCGGAGTTCCGGGGCGTCCAGTCGGCCCAGCACCGCCTCGTACCGGGCCAGCGTGTCGATGAACATGCCCGGCTCCGGTTCCAGGCCGATCGGCACACCGCAGGCCCGGCTCTGTTCGACTAATTCCGCCAGCCCGTCGATGAGCCGATCCATGGCCTCCTGCTCCGACGCCCCGTCCAGCAACTGGCCGGACCATAAGGAGACGCACCGGCTGCCCAACTCGCCCGCCATGCGCAAAGCGTGCCGGTAAAACTCCATCCGACGGCGTCGGCCTTCTGGGTCTGGGGACATCAAGGTCGGCTGGTGTTTATGCCACGGGTCCAGCAGGTACCGGGCGCCCGTTTCGATCACCGATTCCATCCCGAAACTTTCCAGCAGGCGGCGCAGTTCGGCCAACTGTTGGCCGGTCCAGGGCCGACCGGGCGGCAGGGCATGATGGTCGATCGTAATGGCCACGCTTTGGTAGCCGATCTCGCCCAGCACCCGCACCGCGTCCAGCAGGTCATGGTGGGCAAAACCGTTTGTGTTGTAACCGAGTAACATGGCAGGCCCAAACGCCCCTTGTCGGTTCATCCACGGTTCCTACTGATCTTCGCAAAACGTAGAGACACCAAACTCCCTGGTTTTCCGGCATATTGGTGTCCCTTGGTTTTGCGAAGATGAATAAAAGATGGTGTAACCGAGCGCCATGTGCAGACCCACACGCCCACCGTTCAGCAGACCGCTTGGGAACTCAAACGGGATCCCCTCATGTGGATTCCACCCAATGGCTCAGCAAACTGGCCGGGATCAGCAGGACCAAAACCACCAGCGCCTTGGCCAATCCGTGCAAGACCAGCACCGCCGCCGCATCTAAAAACACGATGGAAAGTATCCCCTGCCGGACCGCCCACTGCACCCGCTGCGCACTGGGCGTATAGACCGCCGACAGTTGCCGCAGCCCAATCCACAGCGCCAATATCCCGGTAAACAGGTACCATCGCACCGGTTCTCGCCGCAGCAGGGGGTCCAATCGATCCGGCTCCAATGTGGCCGGCAAACCTGCTAAAAGACCAACCCCCACAACCATGAGCAGACTGCCGAGGATTCGGCCGGTCTGGCCGGTTTCCGGTTGCACTTCCTGACGGGCAAACCAACTCAGGCCCACCACATAGACGCCCACGGCCCCGGCGGCCAGCCATTCGGCCGGTCCGAACCATCGGCCCGCCGCACTCATGCCCATCAGGACATTCAGAAACCGGCATCCGCCCATGGCCACCGGACCGATCCAGAACCGCTTTAAGGAGCCGTCGTAGGCCAGGATCAGCCCGGCCAGTGCCAGGCTGACCAAACCAGGGGCTATGGTCCCGGCCCGCCAACCGGCCAACCAGGCCAATCCGCTCCCGAAGGCAAGTAGCGACAGCCCCACCGTCCGAACCGTTTCGGGCTGGGCCCGGCCGGAGGGGATCGGTCGCTGCGGCCGCTCCTGGGCGTCGGTTTGCCGATCGAAATAGTCGTTCAGCGCCGCACCAGCCGCATATAGCACTGCCGAAGCCCCCATCAACAACCCCACCACCATCGGCAACTGCTCGCTGCCGGCCGACCAAACAAACAACACCCCCATCGCCGAATCGGCCATGGCCGTAAAAAGATTCGGCAACCGCACCAACTGCGCCCAGGTGCGGATTAAGCCAGCAGATCGTGCCGAACTGTCACGTCCATCCATAGGAAGAAACCTGTTAGGGGCTGAGCAACCGGTCGAGATACGTTTTGGCGGCCTGGCCGGCAGCGTCTGGATCATCGACATAAGGATACAGTTCCACGGTAATCCACCCATCATAGCCGGTTTGCCGAATGGCGGCCAGAACCGCCGGCAGGTCGATGGCCCCTTGGCCGGGCACCAAATGCCGATGTTCTCTGGTGGCGGCGATGTCTTCCAGATGATAATGCCGCGTATGCGGGGCCATGC
>Ga0272448_1008484_pt1 | contig 10680 bp, 12 predicted proteins | sample YNPCB0191_FD_202220 | JGI IMG/M metagenome (GOLD analysis project Ga0272448, IMG submission 202220) | Hot spring sediment microbial communities from Yellowstone National Park, WY, United States - YNP-CB-019-1 | ecosystem: Environmental > Aquatic > Thermal springs > Hot (42-90C) > Sediment... | reverse complement strand
TCAATCGTGTCTTCTTGTGAATCACCATTGGGGTATCCTCCTGTGCTATAACTCTTTTTGTTGTGATACCCCGAAAATGTAAACAACGCTATTATATCTTACATTTTATAGTATAGAAAAACCATGCATTATCAGAGAAGAGCTACCCAAGAGATATTAAAGCAGCTTCACAGCGCTCAGAATCTGCTGCAGGTGGTTATTGGCCCTCGTCAAGTAGGGAAAACAACAGCAGCGCTTCAGATACGCGATGTTTGGCAAGGAGGCACATGGTATGCCTCTGCTGACGATCCTCTGCCGCCCGGTCCTGAATGGGTTGTCCATCACTGGCAGATGGCACGCAGAGAAAAAAAACAGCCGGTATTGCTCATCCTTGATGAGGTACAAAAAGTGCGCGGCTGGAGTGAGGCGGTAAAATCGCTCTGGGATGAAGAAAGACGTCAATCCTCACCCTGCAAAGTACTTCTGCTCGGGTCATCATCGCTGCTTCTCCAAAAGGGTCTCTCAGAAAGTCTGAGTGGTCGCTTTTTTTTGCATCGTTTCAACCACTGGTCATTTAAGGAAGTACAGGAAGCGTTTTCGCTTTCACTGGAGGAGTGGTTGTTTTTTGGCGGATATCCCGGGGCGCTTGCTTTGCGGCATGAACTTGCGACGTGGAAGGCATACGTCGTGGATTCGCTGATCGAAACAGTCTTAAACAAAGATATCTTTCAGCTCCAGAATATCGCAAAACCCGCGTTGTTTCGTCATCTTTTTCTGCTTGCGGCACGCTACCCCGCAGAGATACTCTCCTATAACAAGATGCTCGGGCAACTGCATGATGCGGGCAACACGACAACCTTGGCTCACTATTTGCACCTGTTGTCATCAGCATTTCTGGTGACAGGTCTTGAGTGCTATAAACTCGGGGAACGACCAAAGCGGGGATCAAGCCCAAAGCTCATTATCCGCAACAATGCATTGGTGAATGCGCTTACCAATAAAAAACTTGAAGATGTGCGGACAAATCCAGAACAATGGGGGCATTTGGTTGAAAATGCGGTCGGCGCATATTTGCTCAACAGTCTTTCACGCATGAGCGCACCAGTGTACTACTGGCGTAGTCATGGAGCGGAGGTTGATTTTGTGATACAAACCGCACAGACCGTGTGGGCAATTGAAGTAAAATCAGGCAGAATGCGGCAACCACACGGGTTGGAAAAATTTCTTGCCCTGAAGAAAGGAGCCATGCCGTTTATTATTGGCGGGAGCGGTATGCCGCTTGAAGATTTTTTTTCACGCGATCCTGCAGAAATTTTTTTGTAGCAAGAATACTCTGCCGCGTCCGCAGACATTAGTAGGTAAGGGGTACACAGTGAAAGGAAGATGATTTGTGTCCTGCGAAAAAAACCAAGCGCCGTGAGCTCTCTGCTATGAGGGCACTTTTCGCACGTAAACAACAAGACCCGTTTCGGTGCAAAACTCCCTAAAAAATTTCGCGGCTATTTCTGGGACTGTGATTTTTCGGCACTGTCACTTGAGCGATCCCGTACGTTTATCCTGAAACGGCTTTTGCAGTATGGTGGCAGGGATGCGATGGTGTGGATTTTGCGTCATTTCACCCGCACTGAGGTTGCCGGTTTCTTAAAAAGCAGGCACGGCGCAGCTCTTGACAGAAGGAGCTTTCTTTTCTGGGAAAAAGTTTCAACCTTTCGGTCCTTATGGAAGTAACACTCCACTTTGAGGTATTACATGCCGCACGCAGGAAGCTTCTGCCGCTGCTGCAGCCGTTCAGAGAGGATTTCTATCTTGCCGGCGTCACCGGACTTGCGCTGCAGCTTGGTCATCGAGTTTCCCAAGATTTTGATTTTTATACAGCACATGATTTTGACAGCACAAAGCTTTATTATAGCTGCGAAAAGATTTTCACCGCATACCGTCTCAAAATGATTCAGCAGGAGACAAATACCCTGAGTATTCTTTTGAACAATACCATAAAAATATCCTTTTAACGTTCCCCTATCCGGTGGTTTTGCCGCTCCTAAGAACAGACTTTGTGTCTGTGGCGCATGCTCAGGAAATCGGGGTCATGAAAATTGCTGCATTGCTTCGGGCGACCTATCGCGACTATGTTGATCTCTATTTTCTTTTACAATCGTTTTCTCTTTTAGAGCTTTTTAACCTCGCTCGGAAAAAGTTTCGCAATTTCGATGAAGCCCTCTATCTTAAATGCTTGCTTTCTTACCCTGATATAGAAATGACGCCGGTAAAATTTAAAAAAGGTTTTTCAGTTGAACCCGCAAAAGTTTTCTCTTTTATTGAGCGGAAAACAAAGGAGTATCTTGCAAAGCTCAAGACATAAGAAAAGCTCCACTATGCAACGCTATGCTGCCAAATTCAGATAAAAAGAAAAAAATGTTGCTGCACCCTGAACAAAAGCGACGGTATCAGCAGATGAGCGCTGCAGACAAAATAGAGTGTGCTCTGCGGTTGCGAAAAGCTGCTTGGGAGCTTAAATGGTGCGGTCTGCGGTCACAGCATCCTGACTGGAGTGAAGAACGATTGCATCAAAAAGTACGGGAACTGTTTCTCTATGCCAGAACCTGAATCTTTTTTTGTTTCACAAACCGGCTTAACGCTCTCGGCGTCAGCTACATGGCTGCCGCGTCTGTTGCCAGTATCATTTATGGCGAGCCAAGATTATTAGAGGTTCCCTGAATAGTTGAGGGTTTTCATTAACGTCAAAAACATGCAGCCAGAAGTCCTCTCCGATAAGCAGCAGAGCCTTATTCCGCCGCTCCACCTTTTTCGTCCAAGGCATGTTTTGCCTCTTATGCATGACGCTTGAGCTCTCAGGCTTCACCTCAAACCGAGCGGGCGGAGCTGCAAAAAAAATCCTGCTCGGTACTATGCGAAGGTTTTTCTTTATAGGACTAAAAAAAGAGCTGAAAATGTTTGCGTTTGTTGTGAACGGTGTGTATGAGCACAAAGTCCATAGTTGAATCATCCTTTTCGTCTTGTGCGCCGGCTGTTGATAAACTTATCATCGAATCTGGCCGCACAGAAAAGAATTACTGGCGCGACCTGTGGCGGTATCGAGAGCTTTTTTTCATCCTTGCCTGGCGGGATATTGCCGTGCGGTATAAACAGACCGTTATCGGCGTTTTGTGGGCGTTGATTCGGCCGTTTCTTACCATGGTGGTCTTTACGGTGTTGTTCGGCCGGCTTGCCAAACTGCCGAGCGAAGCAGGCACGCAGTATGCGCTGATGGTCTTTGCAGGAATCCTCCCGTGGACACTTTTTGCCTCATCGCTGGGCGAGGCATCCGGCAGTCTGCTTGCAAACAGCAACCTGATAACGAAGGTTTATTTCCCGCGGATTATTCTGCCGGTCGCGACAGTGGTGACAGCTCTGGTGGATTTCTTGATTAGTTTCTGCATCCTCGTCGGACTGATGGTTTACTACGCTCATTTTCCCGGCTGGCAGATTCTTCTTTTGCCGGGGTTTGTGGCGCTGGCGATTCTGGCAAGCCTCGGGCCAGCGCTCTGGATAACCGCGCTCAATGTAAAGTATCGCGACTTTCGATACGTGGTGCCCTTTCTCCTGCAGCTCGGGCTGTATGTATCACCGGTAGGGTTCAGCAGTTCCATTGTTCCGGAGAAGTGGCGGCTGTTTTACAGCCTGAACCCGATGGTCGGTGTGATTGACGGCTTCCGCTGGTGCATTCTCGGCGGCACGTGCCCGCTCGACAGCGCGGGGTTTGCGGTGAGCCTCTGTGTCGTCGGCGCGTTTCTCTGGTTTGGGATCCGGCGGTTCCGCAAAACAGAAAGACTCTTTGCTGATTTGATTTGACCATGTCCGAGGTAGTCATTGCAGCAGAAGGTATAGGCAAGCGATATGTCATCGGTCATCAGGCCGAGAAAGGCAGGTATCGCTACATGGCTCTGCGGGATGTGCTCGCGCAGAAGGCAGGGGCTCTGTGGCGATCGGCAAAGGCAATGATTCAGGGCAGCCCCATTGTATACGGGGATCTCTCTGAAGAGGTGTGGGCATTGAAAGACGTTAGCTTCGAGATTCGTCAGGGTGAGACGGTGGGCATCATCGGCCGCAATGGCGCGGGCAAGAGTACACTATTGAAAATTTTGTCACGCATCACCGAGCCGACAACCGGCAGGGTAACCTTGTGCGGGAGGGTTGCAAGCCTTTTGGAAGTCGGTACAGGTTTTCACCCTGAACTTACCGGCAGGGAAAATATCTACTTGAACGGCGCAATTCTGGGTATGAGCCGCGCTGAGATCAAGCGGAAGTTCGACGAGATCGTTGCCTTTGCCGAGATTGAAAAATTCCTGGACACGCCGGTCAAGCACTATTCCAGCGGCATGTACGTGCGCCTGGCCTTTGCCGTCGCCGCGCACCTGGAGCCAGAGATCCTGCTGGTGGACGAGGTGCTGGCGGTGGGGGATGCGGCGTTCCAGAAAAAGTGCTTGGGGAAGATGGGGGATGTGGCGAAGGAAGGGCGGACGGTGTTGTTTGTGAGTCATAATATGGCGGCTATATTGTCGTTATGTAAAAATGCCTGCTTGCTAGATAGTGGAAAGCTGATTTATAAGGGCTCTGTTCAGGAAGTTGTTCAGCACTATTTTCAATCTATGACTTCAACGGAAGTTATTCCTCTTGACCAAAGGCAAGATCGCTCTGGGGATGGGGGAGTTAAAGCTGTTTCCCTTAGGATAGAGAGCGCGGATCACGAGAAAGTGATTCGCTCAACCAGCCGATTAAAAATTACAATTGGCTATCGTAGTGATGAGCCCCTTCGGTATCCCAAGTTCTTGGTCGGGATTTATGACTATACTAATACGGGAATCTTTCTATTAGACAGCGATGCGGTAGGCGGGCTTCCTGAGGTACTTCCACCTGAAAGCAGTGTTACGTGTGTAACAGAGCCTATCAACCTTACAGCTGGGCGATGCTATGTGAATCTTGCGTTGTTCAAGGGTGGGGCCATGGTTGATTATGTTCAATATGCGGCATGGTTTGACGTGGAAGCAGAGGATGTCTATGGGGCAGGCAAAGTTCCTGGGCGTGATTGGGTTCTTTGCATACTTCACCATAAATGGCTACTGAACGGAGGTTGAGGTAAATATGCAACGAATCCCTTACAATGAGATAGCTTTTCATCCCACGTCCTACGCAGACCCAAGTGGAAGAGTCTTTTGGTGGAGAGGGCAGTTGTACCGCGCTATAAACGGTGAACGGGCTTCTTTGTATCGGCAGCTATTCGATAAAGGTATTGTGCAGCATCTGGTTAACAAAGGCCTTCTAATAGAAACTGAACTTACGTCTTTGCAGATTGATGACTATGAAATGGTTCTCCAACACCGTGAACTGCCTTTCGTCTCATACCCTTATGAGTGGTGTGCTGCGATGTTAAAGGATGCGGCGATAACGATCGTAAACCTTGAAATGGAACTTGCACAGCATGGCTTAACTCTCCAAGACGCTCACCCATGGAATGTTCTATTTGATGGGCCCAAACCTCTCTATGTGGATTTCGGTTCAATCGTGCCTGCTCGGGCAAATGCTTTATGGCCTGCATACGACGAATTCTGTCGCTTCTTTGTTTATCCTTTGCGTCTCATAGTTCAAGGGCATGGTCGGATAGCCCGATGGCTGTTGCATGATGACGCGCAGGGTGTTCTCAAGTCTGACTTCACTGCTTTAGTTCATGAGCGGTCTTCAGTTCATCTCGAGCATTCGGCGAAAAGGTTGCTATTTACTGTCAAACCCATTGTGCCTGCCCCATTGCGTCCCAAGCTGAAGAAGGTATTGGCATTGCTCAAATCTACGTTGTCAAGACCGTCATTCCAAAGTTGCTCATCTCGGCTTGGGTTTTTGCAAGCGGTACGGAGAGATGTAGAATCAATCTCCATCCCCCCTGTAAAAACGGAATGGTCAAACTACTATGATGATGAATTTTGTACGTTTTTGCCTTCAGATGGTTGGACAGATAAACACCATAGTGTATACAAAGTTTTGTCCGACCTAAAGCCACGTTCCCTGCTTGATATTGGTAGCAATCGGGGATGGTATTCACAATTGGCAGCACGCCTCGGAGTGAACGTTGTGGCTTTTGACGTGGATGAAATGTGTGTGACTCAACTCTTTTACGATGCAAGAGAAAAGGACTTGACGATTCTTCCGCTTGTTATGGATTTCCGGAGACCTTCACCGGGTTATGGATTATGTAACCAAGAGTTGGCTCCTGCCGTTCAGCGACTCAAGTGCGATATGGTCATCGCTCTGGCTTTAGTGCATCACCTTGTCTTCAAATCCAAACTCAAGTTTGACCAAATTGTGGAAGGGTTGTCGATTTTCTCAAATAAATCGCTGCTTGTGGAATTCATTCCTCGTGAGGATAGATATGTGAGGGAGTGGTGGTCAGAATGTTATTCATGGTATACGTTAGAGCGCTTTCAAGATGCACTTAGACGGCATTACAATACAATAAACGTTTTGCCTTCTTCCCCGAAACCTCGCATACTATTGTTATGCGAGAAGTAGATATGGATAATAGGTACAAGTCATTTTCCGCAAGGCTTAGCCTGATGCTGGCGTGCGAGGCGAAGGGCATTGACCGCAACAAGTACGGCTCGGATCTGCCGGCCATGGCCGAGGTGGAACTGCAGCGCAATATCTGGGCGGTGCGGTGGCTCTATCATCACATCCTGCAGGGCGGCCTCTGCTTGCGGCCACCGTGGAGCATGGTAGAGCACATCGGATTCGACGTTCAAGCGACGAATGCCCGCGGCGATAGCAAGCTGGCCAATCCGCCGCTCAAGCCATGTCCTCCCATCCCAAATGAGTGGCCGGAGCCGGTTGAGCACCCCCAATGTCCCGATCTGGCGCAGCGATTCTACGATCTGCCCACGGGCAGGCCGACGCAAGCCTCAAACAGACTGTCGGGCATAAGGCGCTGCATTAAGCACGCAGTTGCCGAAACCTTCGGTGACCCGACCATCAAGGACATGAACCGCAAGGAGTTCGTCAAGCTTTTTGTCCCTCCTGTGGCAGTAGGGCTGCTCCGGCGCCTGCGCGCCGGAATTCACCCGCCTGCCTCGACGCTTCCTGAATGGGAATACATCCCCGAGAATTGGGCCTACGTCCGCACCCACCCCGAGGTCAAGGGCTGGAACGTCCGGGACGTGCTGGAGACCTACAAGCAAAAGTGGCCCCGCTTCGTGGCGATGGTGCAGGGCACGGGACCGCTGGGGGTGGCGCATGAGTCCGACCTGGCGACCAATGCCGACATCAACAGCCACAACACGATGATGGCGTTTGCCTACGCCTTGGCTCTGGCTGCCCGCCGCAAGGACGCACTCTCTATGCTCGATTGGGGCGGTGGCATCGGCCATTACTACCTGCTGGCGCAGGCGCTCCTGCCGGACGTGCGCATCGAATACCACTGCAAGGACGTGCCGCTACTGGCTGAATACGGCGCGAAGCTCTTCCCCGACCAGCGCTTCTACGCCGACGAGTCCTGTCTGGAGCGCACCTACGATTTCGTGCTGGCGAGCACATCGCTGCACTACAGCGAGGACTGGCGGCGAGTTCTGGAAGGACTGGCAAAGGCGACGGGCGAATACCTCTACATCACCCGCCTGCCGACCGTGGTGCAGGCGCCCTCTTACGTGTTCATCCAGCGCCCCTACGCCTACGGCTACAACACCGAGTACCTGGGCTGGTGCTTGAACAAAGCCGAGTTCCTGGCTGAAGCGAGCAAAGTGGGCTTGACTCTGGTACGCGAGTTCGTCATCGGCGAGCAGCCGCCGATCGCCAACGCGCCGGGGGCGTGTCAGTTTCGGGGGTTTTTGTTTCGCGTTCACTCGTGATGGAGTGAAAACAGAAAGAAAACAGAAAGTAACCATTGTGCATCAAGCTTTTGCTGGTCGTAATGTTTTGATCGCCGGCGGCCTGGGCTTCATCAGCCCCAATTATGCGTAGTGTTTTAGTAAAAATCATTGCATTTCGATGCTTGACAATGCCTCGCATGCCTTTTACTCCCTTCTGTGCAGTTTGCCAATAAATATCTATGATCTAAACTGAGCGATTTTGGCACGGCCACACAAAGGCAGGAGCTTTGCGCTCATTCTCGGCAGGCGTCCATGCCTTCCTGCGAGGCATGCGGTGCGTTTTACCATCCGGGTAAAACAACCGCACCGCATGAATCCGCGCCAAGCCCCTGCCCGTGTGTAGGTTGATTGGAACTTTGCACAAAAGAATCGCTCAGTTTAGGTATGAGAAAAGAACCGCTATTGCCATATCACTTTTGCACTTACTTTGACGCCAACTACCTGACCCGAGGCTTAGCCCTCTACAAGTCGCTGTGCAGCCATTGTGGGCGTCCCTTTATTTTGTGGGTTCTGTGCTTCGACGACGAGACCTACGCCACCCTTAGCCGTCTCAACCTGCCTGGAGTGCGTTTAATTGCCCAGCAAGAATTCGAGGCTGACGACGAGGCACTGGTGCGCGCCAAAGCTGATCGCAGCCGGGTGGAATACTACTGGACATGCACGCCCTCGCTACCGCTTTACGTGCTGCGACACGATCCCGAGGTCGGACTCATCACCTATCTGGATGCCGACCTTTACTTTTATAGTGACCCTGAGCCGATCTATGATGAGCTGGGGGATGGTTCGATCCTAATTGTGGAACATCGCTATGCATCGGAATATGCTTATTTCGCTCAGAGAGCCGGTGTTTACAATTTGGGCTGGATGAGCTTCCGTCGCGACGCTAACGGGCTGGAGTGCCTTGCTTGGTGGCGAGAACGTTGCCTTGAATGGTGCTATTCCCGTTACGAAGACGGCAAGTTTGGCGATCAACTCTATTTGAACGACTGGCCGGAACGTTTTTATGGTGTAGTTATTCTTAAACATAAAGGGGCTGGCTTGGCTCCTTGGAATGTTAGTAAATATCATTTAGAAATAAAAAAAGGTCACCTTTATATTGATAACGAGCCACTGATTTTTTTTCATTTTCACGGCTTCCGTTGCATCAATGAGCATGTGGTCGCGCCAGCAGGATTTAAGTATCACTTACCAAAAATTGTGATCAGCGAAATTATTCTCCCGTACGCTAAGGTATTATTAAATCTAAGCAGGCAGCATAAGCTACCTTTTGTTGACACAAGAAACAGACCACATAGACTAAGATTTTTTATTGGTTTTTTTAGACAACAATTATTATTAATTTCTCCAAGATGGATATCTTTGCAGTTATGGAACACAAGCATGTTCTTCAAACCTTTTTTGGGCATTGTTTCTCTGGTTATTAAAAAATTAACAAGGTTTTATCACTAATTCATTTTCATATTAGTCAACGTTTATGGTTCTGATCTACAAGAGATAATTAAAAAGCTTCGCAGTAAATTATGCCCCTTCCAACCCTGAATGAACTCCCACTATCTCCACCCGATAAGAACGGCTGGCCGTGGACGGTTGAAAGCCTTCGTGTTCCCGATATGCAGGAAAATGGTCTGCCCTGGCCGCGTGTCAGCATTGTGACACCTTCATATAATCAGGGTGAATTTATTGAGGAAACCATACGGTCTGTCCTTTTGCAGGGGTATCCAAATTTGGAGCACATTATAATAGACGGCGGAAGTACGGATGAAAGTGTGGAAATCATCAAAAAGTATGAACCATGGCTTGCATGCTGGGTAAGCGAAAAAGATAGTGGTCAGGCGCAGGCGATTAATAAGGGTTTTCGTAAAGCAACTGGAGATATTTTTGCGTGGGTGAATTCTGATGATATGTTGCTCCCCCAAGCAGTTTATCTTGCTGCCGTATATTTAATGGAACATCCTGAGGTGGGCGTAGTAACAGGAGACCGTATTGTTGTCAACGAGCAAGGCAAGAAAGCAGGCAGCAGGTCGTGGAAAAAGTTTGTGCCATGGCAGTTTAGATATTGCTGCGGCATTGCTCAGGAAGCAACGTTTTGGCGTCGCGACCTGTTTTATAGAGTTGGGGAACTCGATGAGTCACTCCATTTTGCCATGGATTTTGATTTGTGGATTCGTTTTGTAAGGGTTACCACGTTCCATCACATTCCAGCTCTGCTTGGTGCCTATCGCAGTCACAATACTGCAAAGTCGCATTTTGTGAGGTCTGCTCAATATGGTTTACAGCTGCCAAATCAGCAGACACTACGGTATATTGAGGAAACGGTTAAAGTCCGCAAGCGCCATTATGGAAGAGATCCTTTGAGCATAGAGAAATTTTTTCTTCGATGGCTGCATGGGTTTTTGAGAAAGGTTGATGAAATAAGCGGGCGGTATGCAGATCGGCAGCGTTATGTTGCTAACAAGCTTTATGCTTTGAAAATTTATAGTGATCAACATAAACATATCGATTCGGTAAATGGCTGACGCAGCTGTTTATAGAGCAATGGCAGAAGGATACCAGCCGACAAGTCCATTGGGGTATCGTATCCTTATTCCACTTATTGCACGTTATTCCCCTTTTCCAAATGAGATTGATTTCCTTTGTATTACAGCACTCTGCACAACACTAATAATTTACTCAAGTTGACTGACTTTTTTGAGGGTGAGAACGAGAAAACATAAAAGGAGATAGGCAATCGCGTCGATAGAGTATTTGGCAAAAAACAATTGACAGGAGATTGCCTATCCATGTTTAAGATCGT
>Ga0272448_1008479_pt1 | contig 10683 bp, 8 predicted proteins | sample YNPCB0191_FD_202220 | JGI IMG/M metagenome (GOLD analysis project Ga0272448, IMG submission 202220) | Hot spring sediment microbial communities from Yellowstone National Park, WY, United States - YNP-CB-019-1 | ecosystem: Environmental > Aquatic > Thermal springs > Hot (42-90C) > Sediment... | reverse complement strand
TCCCCTCTCAGCAGAATAGCTCCCACCGATTGTCACTCTTCGCTCCCTCCGGTCGCTCGGGGTGACAGGCGGGCCACGCGCCCCTCGCTGTCACTCTGAGCGAAGCGAAGAGTCCTTCCCCCACCGGCAGCCCTCCTGGACCGGGAGGGCCGCCTTTGCAGCCAGGACTCTTCGCTCCCTCCGGTCGCTCGGAGTGACAGGCAGCCAGCCGTTTTCCCTTTGACCGAGGCTGCAACCGATGCTAGAATGACTCCTGCGCGACCCTGCCGTCTCCGCCGTGGGCGCGAACCGCGCCCGCCACCCCCTGTGGAGGTCACCACTATGCGCCTCGACTACAAACGCACCTTCCTCCTCGGCTTTGGCTTCTTCGGCGTCAGCGTCATCTGGTCGATCTACAACAGCTTTGTGCCCATCTTCCTGAAGGACTATGGGCTCTCGCTGGCGCTGGTCGGCTTTATCATGACGCTGGACAACATCATCGGCATCTTTGTCCAGCCGTATATCGGCCAGCTCTCCGACCACACGCGCACGCGGCTGGGCCGGCGCATGCCCTATATCCTGGTGGGGGCGCCGGTGGCGGTGGTCTTTTTCGGGCTCATCCCGCTCATCCACACGGCGCTGGGCGGCACGCCCACGGGGCTGGCGCTCCTGATGGGGGCCATCGTCATCATGAACCTGGCCATGGCCATCTTCCGCACGCCGGTGGTGGCCCTGATGCCCGACATCACCCCCTCCGAGCAGCGCTCCAAGGCCAACGGCATCATCAACCTGATGGGGGGCGTGGGCACGACCATCGCCTTTGGCATGGGCATCCTCTTCGCCATCAGCCGCGGCCTGCCCTTCTGGGTGGGCGCGCTCATCCTGCTGGGCTGCGAGCTGGTGGTGCTGCTCACCATCCGCGAGCCGCGCGAGTACACGGTGGCGACGGGCGAGGCGTCGAAGCTGCCGAGCTTTGGCGAGTCGTTCCGTGACCTCTTCCGCCTGCTGGGCGAGATCGTGCGGGCGCAGGAAAAGAGCGCGCTCTTCATCTGCCTGGCGATCTTTGCCTGGTTCATGGGCTACAACGCTATCGAGACCTTCTGGACGCTCTACGGCCGCAACTATCTCTTTGCGGCCCAGGTGGCGAGCGGGGCGATGACGGCCGATGCGGCGGCCGGCCGGGCGAGCAGCATGATGATCTTCATCTCCGGCGCCTTCCTGCTCTTCGCCCTGCCGGCGGGTTTCGTGGCCACGCGCTTTGGCCGCAAGCGTACCATCATGGTCGGCCTGGCCATGCTGACGACCCTCTGGACTGGGGTGCGCTTCTTCCCCAACCTGCCCTACGTCTACGCCACGCTGATCCTCTCGGGCATCGGCTGGGCGCTGATCAACATCAACTCGCTGCCCATCGTCGCCGACCTGGCCAGCGACGAGAAGGTCGGCTCGTACACCGGCCTGTACTACTTCTTCTCGCTGCTGGCGGCCTCCACCTCACCTACCATCGTCGGCTTTCTGATGGATGTCTTTGGGATGGAGGTGATGTTCCTCTTCACTCCGGCCTTTATGTTGCTGGCCTTCCTCCTCATGCTGGGGGTCAAACGCAGCGAGCCACGCCAGGCGGTGACGACCCTGGGCGCGGCGATCGAGACCGCCGGCAACGCAGACTTTTAGACGGAACTGAGGGAACTGGGGGAACTGATGGGGAAGGCCAGCGTCTCACCCCACCAGTTCCTCCAGTTCCTCAGTTCCCTCAGTTTCCTTGTCCGTCAACTGGCCAGCACTTCGCGGACCTTTTCGGCCAGGCTGGCGATGGTGAAGGGCTTTTGCAGGAAGGCGACGCCGTCGTCGATCTCGCACTGGTGCACGACGGCGTTGACGGTGTAGCCCGAGACGTAGAGCACCTTCATCTCCGGGTGGATGGCTTTGAGCCTGCGGGCCAGCTTCTCGCCGCCCATCTGCGGCATGACGACGTCGGTGAGCAGCAGGTGAATGGGCGCGCCTGCCTTCTCGGTGGCCAGGCTCAAGGCCTCGGACCCATTGGCAGCTTCGATTACCGAGTAGCCCATCTCGCGCAGGATGCGGGAGGCAAAGCTGCGCACGGCCGGCTCGTCTTCCACGAGGAGCACAGTCTGCTGGCCGCCGGGCAGAGACACCTCTTCCTCATGTCTGGCTACAGGGGAGGGCTGAGCGGCTACCCGCGGCAGGTAGATTTTGAAGGTGGTGCCTTTGCCTACCTCACTATAGACCCAGATGTGCCCGCCCGACTGCTTGACGATGCCGTAACAGGTGGCGAGGCCCAGGCCGGTGCCCCGGCCAGGCTCCTTGGTGGTGAAGAATGGCTCGAAAATGCGCGCCCTGACCTCGTCGGTCATGCCGCAGCCGGTGTCGCTGACCGCCAGCAGGCAGTAGTCGCCGGGCGCCACACCCATGTGCTGGCGTGCGTACTCCCTGTCTAGGGTGACGTTGGCGGTCTCGATGGTGAGCCGGCCGCCATTGGGCATCGCATCCCCGGCGTTGACCACCAGGTTGGTGAGCACCTGCTCGATCTGCCCCGGGTCCACGCGGACGGCGCCCAGGTCGGCTGCGGGGATGATCTCCATCTCGATGTTCTCGCTGATCAGGCGGCGCAGCATCTTGCCCAGGTTGAGGACAATGTCGTTGAGGCTGACGACGCTGGGGGCGATGATCTGGCGGCGCGAAAAGGCGAGGAGTTGGCGGGTCAGGTTCGAGGCCCGCTCGGCTGCGGCCAGCACCTGGGCCACATCCTCGCGCGCGGGGTGGGTGGGGGGCAGGGCGTCACGCACCAGCGAGGCGTAGCCGCTGATGGCGGTCAGCAGGTTGTTGAAATCGTGGGCTACGCCGCCAGCCAGTTGCCCCACGGCTTCCATCTTCTGGGCCTGGCGGAACTGCTCCTCCAGGCGACGGCGCTCACTGATGTCGCGCATCACTGCGACGAGGGCGCCCCCCGGCATGGCGGCCAGGCTGAGCTCCTGAGGGAAGGCGCTGCCGTCCTGTCGCCTGCCCATGGCTTCGCCGCGCCAGCGGCCCTCGCGCAGCAGCGCCGGCCACACCTCGCGCTCGATGCGGGCCACTTCCTCCGGCCCGTAGAACTCGCGCCACTGCCTGCCGATGAGCGCGCGTGGGCAATCGTGGCCCAGCATCCGGGCATGGGCCTCGTTGAGGTAGGCATACTCACCCTCTGTGCTGAGCACGGCCATGCCGTCGATCGATGCCTCCATGGCTGCCGATTGCTGGCGCAGCATCTCATTCCGCCGCTGGCGGGCTATGGCTGCGGCGATCTGCCCCGACACGAAACGCAGCAGTTCCAGGTCATCGCGGGTGTAGGCCGTCGCGCTGGAGTAGCTCTGCACCGCAACGACACCAGCGACGGAGTCGTCGCTCGTGAGCGGCACCCCCAGCCACACGAGCGTCTCGGGGCCGAGGGGCACCACCTCGCCGCGCGCCACCAATTCTCGGATCTCCTCGCCGGTGGCCAGGAGCGGCTGCCCGGTCCTCAATACGTACTCGGTGAGGCCGCGGTCGAGCTTGCGGGCACGGGTGGTCGAAAAGCCGGGAGCAGGCAGGTTCTCGTCCACATAGTAGGGGAAGCGCAAGAGATCGTGCTCGGGGTCGTGGAGCGCGATGTAAAAGTTGCGCGTGTCGATGATCGTGCCCAGCTCCTGGCGGATGTAGCGCAGGAGGTCCACCAGGTCGGCCTCGCGGTTGGCGGCCTCGGCGATGCGGTAGGCAACGCTCTGCATCCGTTCGGCACGGGCGCGCTCGGCGACCTCGCTCTCGAGCTCGCGGTTGGCAGCCTCGAGGGCAGCGGTGCGCTCGGCCACGCGGCGCTCCAGTTCCTCGTTGAAAGCGCGGTAGCGGCCCTCGCTCTCGCGTAGGGCCTGCTGGGTTGTCTGCAGGGCCTGGAGCAGCTTGTTGATGGCCCCGGCCAGGCTGGCCAGCTCGTCGCTGCCGCGGAGCGATACGCGCATCGAGAGATCGCCACTCGCCTCGATGCGCTGGACGTCGGCCACGATCTGGGCCAGCCGCGAGAGGACCAGCCGTTCCATCAGCACCAGGCACACCGTCCCGAAGACGAGCCCTGCCCCGAGCAGAAGCCACCCCGCATTGCGGATCGTGGTCAGGCCGTAGACGAAGGCGAGCAGGCCGACCAGGGTTTCCCCCATGATGAGCAGCGTTTTCAGGCGCAGTGACAAATCCTCGGCCCCTTCTGGAGCGGCTGCATGGACCTGGCTCCGGGCAGGAGCGCTGGCCTGGCACCATAGGATGATTGCCGCCCCTATTATATGTAGGCGATCCGCGGGTTTTCATGCGCGGTGGGCGCCGATTTGTCACCGGCAAAATGCAGATAGCAAACGCGGGGCCGCCGGTGGATCGGCCTGAGGGATGAGGTGGGGCCTCGTCGGGGTGGCGCGAGCCCCGTCAACCCAGGCCGAATCCCTTGCGCTCGAACTGGATGGGCGAGTAACCGTTGCGCAGCAGGGTCAGGGGCTGGCCGATCAGGTAGAGGGAGAGGGCGCCACGGGGGTTGGCCCAGGTAACCCTGAGCTGAGCCGGCCGCACGCGCCGCACCGTGCCCTGGCAGATCAGGCTCTCGCGCCGGGGGAAATGGGTGATCAGCAGGCTCCACCAGTGCTCCACTTCGAACTCGATCTTGCCGCCGGGCAGCACACGGAAGCGCACCACCGGGTGCCCATTGAAGCAGAGGTCCCACTTGCCACTCGCCTCACGGCCAAAGAACCACAGCCGGCGGCGGGGCTGGCAGCGCAGGTTGCCGTACTCGTCATAGATCTCCACAGGCGCTCTCCTCTCTGTAGCCCCAGCGGGGGCAGGGACTCGCGAAACGCAAGAGCTGTTTCCGCTGTGCTCCCCGCGCCAGCCAGTGCCAGGGAGCGAAGGACAGAGAACGGTTGGAGCACGTACCTGGGGTGGAGTACTGCCCGGCAACGGAGCGCCGGGGCGAACCAGCAGAGCCATTGCGCCGGCAGAGAGGGCAGCCGGGGCCAGGCGCAAACGCACACGCCTACTCTCTTTATAACGCCAGAAGGGGGCGTTGTCAAGCAACGCCATAGGGCTCAATTGCTTCCAGGATGTGTCAGCAGCCTCGTGGCAGGCAGCTTCTCGAGGCTGCGCTGTCTGCGACCGGGCTTCACGCTTCGCACTACCCCGCCCTGGGCCAGAGCCGGGCAGCGGCTCAGCAAGATACCCGGCTCCAACCCAGGCCCCGACGGGCCTTCGGCACACCCGAGGTGCTACCCGGCCAGGAGCGCGGCCAGGTCGGCCGGGGTGACGCCGGGCGACTCGATGCCGTGCCGGGCGTAAAAGGCGGCGATGGCGGCCTCGGCCTGCGCGCAGGGCGTGCCGACCAGGGCGGCAGCCAACGCATCGAGGCCATCCGGCGGGTAGAAGAACAGGTCGCCGGAGAGGTCGACAGATGCCAGGCGGCCATCGCGCACTTCGTAGGTGGCGCGGATGAGCCCGCCCGGCGCTTTGTGCACACGTCGGATCACTTGGGCGCTGGCGGAGATGCGCACCCGCTGCACCGGCGAGCGGCGGCTACGCCGCAGCAACCAGTCGTCGCTCGTGCGCTCCACCGCCAGCCGCTCGGCCTCGCGCCGCACCGCCTCGGGCAGAGGGCGCGGCGTGAGCGGGCCGAGCACCTCGGCAAAGTGGTGCACCAGCCGGCTCTCCAGCCCTTCATAGGGGGGCACTGTGGGCAGCTCGCGGCGCAGGGTGGTGAGGTTCTCGCGCAGGCTCTTGTGCACCTTGTCGCGGAACTTTTCATCCGGCACGCGCAACACGCGCACCATGGCGTCATAGTCGAAATCGACGATCAGGTTGCCCACCAGCACGACCGACTCGGCGATCTCACCGGCGCCGTTGCCCGAGATCTTGCGGCCGCCGACCATGATGTCGTTGACAGGCCGGTAGGTCGCGTCGAGCCCCAGGCTGCGGTACACGGCGACGACCGGCGCGAGCAGGCGGCGGTAGATCGACTCCTTGCTCCCCTGCACCAGGGGGTTGGCGCGGCTCAGCACCAACTGGTAGAACACCTGGCCGCCATCCAGGTACACCGCGCCGCCCCCGACCTCCCTGCGGAAGACGGGGATGCCGCCCGCGCGGCAGGCAGCAAGGTCTACGTCCTCGGCCGCATCCTGGTGATAGCCGATGCAGACGTAGGGCGACGCCGGCCGGAGGAGCACCAGGCCCTCCAGCCCCAGCCGGGGCAGCGCGTGGTAGATGAGCTGCGACTCCTGCCAGCTCACAGAGCCAAGGCGGTAGAGGTCCACGTCACTTGCCGTACTTGGAGCGCTCTGCGGCGATGAACGCGGCAAAGGCGGGGTCGCTCGGCCGCAGCAGTTGCTTCAGCTCCTCAGGGTTGGCCAGCGTGATGCGGGCCAGCCAGCCGGCGCCGTAGGGGTCCTTGTTGATCAGGGCGCTATCGGCTTCGAGGCGGCCGTTGGCGGCGACGATCCTGCCGCTGACCATGGCGCGCACGCGGCCCACCCACTTGCCCGATTCCAGCGCCATGAACGCTTCACCCTGTTTCACCTCGCGCCCCACGCGAGGCTCCTCGGCGTAGAGGATCTCGCCGGCGATGGCCTGGCCGAAGCTGGTGAGCCCTTGGGTGACCGCCTCCCCATCGACGCGCGCCCAGTTGTGCTCGCGGTCGTAGTAGAGGTCGTCGGGGAAGTCATAGGGTCCGATCTTCACTGTGCGTGCCTCCCAAGTGTGTGCATGAGGACTGTCTCGGTGCTCGTAGCCTGAGATGCGGCTATTCTAGCCTATCGGCGCCGGGCTGTCCAGCGGCCAGCGGGCATATCCCAGAATCGTCGGCGTATACCCTGGCCGTCGGAGGAGGCGCAACCACTGGGCACGGCGCCAGCCAACCCGCCAAACTCCCCACCCAGGGGCTGCGCCGGGAGCGAGCGGAGCTCAACACCCGGCTGCCACCCCTGGCCGCGGCAAGTTCCTCTGCGATAGAGATCGCTTCGTCGGCGGAGCCTGTCCTGAGCCAGAGCGAAGGAGCCGCCTCCTCGCAATGACAGATCCACGTTCTCTGCTGATCCCAGGGTCCCCGGACCCTGGGATAGCTCTCAGGCCCTCGCTTGTACGGCTCTGGGCTTTTGTCTATACTGGTCTGCGACCGTGCCACGGGAATGGTTGAGCCAACGATAGGGATGGAGCGCGAGATGCCGGAAGAGGTCCTGTTCATGGAGGTGTGGCAGGCGCGGGAGGAGATCCTCTCGCAACTGCAGGTGCTGGAGCCAGAGGTCGTGCCCGTGCTCGATGCCCTGGGGCGCACGCTGGCCGAGGATATTGCCGCCGACGAGGACATTCCCCCCTTCGAGAACTCGGCGATGGACGGCTACGCCGTGCGCTCGGCCGATGTGGCGCAGGCAGCGCCCCACGCGCCGGTGGCGCTGGATGTCATCGCCAGCCTGGCGGCGGGCGAGGCGGCGGGCGAGGCGGTGCGGCCGCAGACGGCGATCCGCATCATGACGGGCGCCCCCATGCCCCCGGGGGCCGACGCGGTGGTGCCCTTTGAGGATACCGACGAGGGGAGCGGCGAGCCTGGCAGGGTGCGCATCCTCCGCGGGGTGCGGCCAGGCGCCAACGTGCGGCGGGCCGGCGAGGATGTGCGGCGCGGCGAGGTGGTGCTTCAGCGCGGCACCCTGCTGCGCCCCCCCGAAGTTGGCCTGCTGGCATCGCTGGGCCGCTCGCAGGTGCGGGTGACGCGCCGGCCGCGGGTGGCGGTGATCGCCACCGGCGATGAGTTGGTGGATATCGCCGAGCCCCTCACCCCGGGCAAGATCCGCAACTCGAACGGCTACTCCAACGCCGCCCAGGTGCGCAAGTATGGCGGCGAGCCGCTGCTGCTGCCTATCGCGCGCGATACGATGACTGCCGTGACCGCGCGCATCGAAGAGGGCCTCGCCCGTGGGGCCGACCTCTTTCTGACCTCAGGCGGCGTATCGATGGGCGATTATGACCTGGTCAAGCGGGTGCTGCACGACCTGGGGCACATCGACTTCTGGCAGGTGCGCATGCAGCCCGGCAAGCCGATGGCCTTTGGCCACATCCGCGGCATCCCCCTCATTGGCCTGCCCGGCAACCCCGTCTCGGCCATGGTGGCTTTTGAGCAGTTTGCCCGCCCGGCCATCCTCAAGATGCAGGGCCGCCGCGCTCTGCGCAAGCCGGAGGTCGAGGCTACCCTGCTCGACGACGCCAAGGCCTACGGCGACCGCGTGCGCTTCCTGCGCGCCATCGTGGCACAGGATGTGGCCGGCCAGTGGACGGCGCGCCTCACCGGGCCCCAGGGGTCGGGCATCCTTTCCTCCATGGTCCGCGCCAACGGCCTGGCCATCATCCCCAAACAGGAAGGCAAGGTCCCCGCCGGCACCCGCGTGTGGGTGCAGATGTTGGATTGGCCGGAGGTGGAGTGAAATCAGTACGGCCTCCGCTCCGCCTCTTCCTTCGGCAGCTCCCACGTACCGCTGCGGCCGCCGGATTTCTTGAGCAGCCGCACCGACTCGATGCGCATCGAGCGGTCCACGGCCTTGCACATGTCATAGATGGTCAGCGCTGCGACCGAAGCGGCGGTGAGGGCCTCCATTTCGGCGCCGGTGCGCGCGGTGACGCGCACCGTGGCGGTCACCTCGACGGCGTTGGCGGCCTCGTCGGGCCGGCAGTCGACGGCGACCGAGTCGATGGGCAGGGGGTGGCAGAGGGGGATCAGCTCCCAGGTGCGCTTGGCAGCCATGATGCCGGCGAGGCGGGCCGTGGCCAAGACGTCGCCCTTGGGCAATCCCCCGGTCTGGATGAGGGCCAGCGTCTCGGGCTTCATCACCACCCAGCCGCGTGCCACCGCTTCGCGCCGGGTGACCGGCTTGTCTCCCACATCCACCATGCGCGCCTGGCCGCGCTCGTCCACATGAGTCAGTGACATCGGGAGCCTCCGTACTGGCAATCGGCAATCAGCGATACGCTATTATAGCCGTCTGCGGCTGGGGCCGCAACGCGCAGCACCGGCGCGGAGCCAGCCGGGCCCCCACTATCTCCCCGCCATTGCGGCGCTCAGGCGCATGGCTGCCTCGGCGGAGATGTCCATGGGCATGCAGATATCCGTGAAGCAGCGCAGGGAGGTGCGGCAATTGCGGATGCAGGCGCCGAGGCGATCGAGCCGGTAGAACATGTAGTGGCACATGCCGTACTTGGCAGCGCCCCGGCAGAGCAGCACGCGCACCGCCGGACCGTCGCCGGGGTCGAGGTCCGCCGGCACCACGCCGGCCAGCACGCCGGCGAGCGCGCCGGCGCCAACTTTGACCAGCTCGCCAAAGATGACCTTCTGGGGTGCGGCCAGGCCCCGGACGCGGCCGGCAGCGGCCGTGCGGCTCGCCGCGTCGAGGCGCAGGGCCGCTGCGGTGGTGCTGAACCCCGCTGCGGCAGCGATGTAGAAGGGCTGGTCGGGGCCGCCCTGATGCGCTCGCTCGACCAGTTGCTCGAAGCTGAGGGGGTGGCGGTCCAGGAAGCCCCGGGCGCCGGAGAAGTGCCGGCCCGCCGCTGCCTCCATCTCGCCGAGCAGCTCCGCCAGGTCACCGGGCCGCATGTCGATAGTGAACGTAGCCTCGGCCTCGTCGGTCAAGGTGACGTGGAAGGCCTTCTGGGGGTCGAACCAAGCGCCGTCATCGGGCGAGGGGTAGACGGCCACCGTCATCGTCGAGAGGACCCACTGGATGGGCAGCAGGCGTTCGTCGAAGAGGATGATGTCGTGGTCACCCGCACCATCGTCGGCGGCGATGTGGGTGAGGTGCATCGTGCCGTCGGCCTCCGTGCCATAGTAGTAGATGCGGCTGCCGTCGTCGGCGGTCACGTAGAAGAGCAGGTCGTTGCCGGCGTCGGAGCTGAGCGTGAGGCCCGGCTCGGCCTTGCTGGCGGTGGGCGTCGCCGTCGCCAGGGGCAGGCTGGTGGGCGTGCCCTGCGGCTGGCTGGTGGGCGTCGCCAGGGCGATGGTGGTGGGTGGCATCGTTGTGGCCGCCGGCCTGGTGGTGGGCGTCGGTGGCTGCACCACGACCGCCGGAGAGGGGGCTGGCGTGGGCGTTGCCTGCACCGGCGGGCGGGCGCCAAGGCGGGTGCAGGCGAGGGAGCTGGCGAGGGTCGCCACCAGCTCCAGGGCGAGCCAGGCGCGCTGCGCGATCGTCATGGGCAGTCCCTCCGTAAGATGGTGGGGCCATGACGTAATCTTAGCATAGTCTGAGCATGCCGTCAATGCCTGGCGCGGGCGGGCCCAAAGTCGGCGTTATGTGTAGCCCGGACCCTTCGCAGGCCGGCGTTCGCCGCGTTGTGAAGCCCGCAGAACCTGCTCAGAGCTTGCCCTGAGCAGAGCGAAGGGGTGACAATAACGGGGTTTTGAAGAGTCCCTGCGGGTGGGCGTGTGGGGCTCACCCGGCCCCAGCCGCCCGCCACGCTTCGGCGATGGCGCGGAACTCGGGCTGGCGTTCGAGGCAGCGTTGCTGCTCCTCGGGGGTGAGGGCCTTGATGAGGTCGAGCACGGCCCGGTAGGCCTGCTCGAGGGCGGCTCTGGCCTCGTCGCTGCGGCCGAGCGCCAGCAGGGCCTGGTAGCGCACATAGGGCGCCAGGTAGGTGCGCTGCACGCCGGAGCCGGCCTGTGCCTCGGCGCCGGCA
>Ga0272448_1008477_pt1 | contig 10686 bp, 18 predicted proteins | sample YNPCB0191_FD_202220 | JGI IMG/M metagenome (GOLD analysis project Ga0272448, IMG submission 202220) | Hot spring sediment microbial communities from Yellowstone National Park, WY, United States - YNP-CB-019-1 | ecosystem: Environmental > Aquatic > Thermal springs > Hot (42-90C) > Sediment... | reverse complement strand
TCACGCGCCCATGGTAGAGGTAGCCCGAGCGATCAAATACTACGCTCTCTATGCTCTTCGCACGCGCCCGCTGCGCGAGCAACTCGCCGACCTTCTTAGCCACGGCAGACTTGTTCAGCCCGGTTTGGTCGACCTCGGTCGATCGCGCCGCCACCAGAGTAACGCCGGCAGTATCGTCGATCGCCTGGGCGTAAATCTGCTTGTTGGAACGGAACACGGCAAGCCGTGGGCGTTCCGCAGTACCCGTAACACGGCCACGTATACGCCGATGACGTTTCGCGCGCGCCTCCTGGATGCTCTTTGTGCTCATGCAGCGGTCCCGCCTTGCTTCGTTATCGCGGCACCCGGGCTACGCCCGTTTGCCAACCTTCTTTGCCACGTATTCGCCCGCGTAGCGGATGCCCTTTCCCTTGTACGGCTCGGGAGGGCGGATCGCGCGAATCTTGGCGGCCACCTGGCCCACCAGTTGCTTATCGACGCCCTTTACGAGCACGACCGTCGCCTGCGGCGTTTCGAACGCGACGCCTTCGGGCGGCTCAACAACCACGGGGTGGCTGAAGCCGATGAGCAGCTCGAGGTTGTTCCCCTTCAAGTTGGCTCGATAGCCGACGCCGACGATCTCCAAGCGCTTCTCAAAGCCCTTCGTCACCCCTTCGACCATATTGGCCACCAGGGTACGCGTAAGGCCGTGCAGCGAGCGGTGCGGACCACTGTCCGTGGGTCGACTCACGGTAATGACCCCGTCAGCCTGCTCGATCTTCATCTCGCGGGGCACACGCTGTGCGAGCTCACCCAACGGCCCCTTCACCGTGACCACGGGCCCGTCTTGGCTGAACTGCACGCCCTCGGGGACCGTTATTGGCGCTCTTCCGATTCTCGACATTCCTCGTCCCTTACCAGATGAAGCAGATAACCTCGCCGCCCAGCCCAAAGCGCTGCGCTTCGGCGCTCGTGAGCAAACCGCGCGAAGTCGAGATGATAGCCGTCCCCAGGCCGCCCAACACCCGCGGCAAAGCCTCTTTACGCGCGTAGATGCGTCGCCCGGGCTTAGACACCCGCTTGATACCGGAGATGACGCGTTCCCGGCTCTTCGTGTACTTCAGGTCGATAACGATGACATCCCCGTGCTCGCCCCGTTTAGTCGCGAACCCAGCGATGTAGCCCTGCTCTTTCATGAGCCGCGCAATCTCCAGCTTCATCTTCGAGGATGGAACCTCAACCTGCGCGTGCATCGCCTGACTGGCGTTGCGGATACGGGTGAGCATATCGGCGATAGGGTCTGTCATAGACACGCTTGCCTCGCCTCCCTTACCAGCTCGACTTCGTGAGGCCGGGAATGACACCTTCGTGCGCAAGCTCGCGCAGGCAAATGCGGCACAAGCCAAACTGCCTGAAGTAACCGCGCGGACGCCCGCACCTCTGGCAACGGTTGTACTCCCGCGACTTGTACCGTTGCGGGCGGCTTGCCTTCACCACCAAGGATGTCTTTGCCATGCAGATGCTCCTAGCTCTCACGGAAGGGCATGCCCAGCTTGCTCAACAAGCTGCGTGCCTCTTCGTCGGTCTTGGCAGTCGTGGTGATCACGAAGTTCATCCCCTGGGTGCGTGACACCTGATCGTAATCGATCTCCGGGAAGATCGTTTGCTCGCGGATCCCCATGGCGAAATTGCCGCGCCCATCGAATTGGTCGGGGTCGATGCCGCGGAAATCGCGGATGCGCGGCAGCGCGATTGAGATCAACCGATCGATCATCTCGTACATGCGGTCGCCACGCAAAGTCACTTTGCAGCCAATCGCCATTCCCTCGCGCACCTTGAAGCCAGCGATCGACTTGCGAGCGCGTGTGATGATCGGATGCTGGCCCGTGATCTGCGCCAGCTCATTGACCGCGTCGTCGAGCAGCTTGGCGTTTGTCTTCGCCTCGCCGACGCCCATGTTCACGGTCACCTTGGTGATCTTGGGAACCTGCATGACGTTGTCGTAACCGAACTCCTCGCGGAGTTGAGGAACAACTTCGTTCAAGTACTTCTCTTTCAGTCGTGCCGCCATGCGCTTACGCCTTGTCGATATCGGACTTGCACGTGCTATGCGAGCAAACACGCACCTTGCCGCCGCCTTCAATCAGACGGTAACCGACGCGAGTCGGCCGATTACAGGCCGGGCAGATGAGCATCACGTTGGAGATGTCCATCGGCGCCTCACGTTCGATCACGCCGCCCTGCGGGTTCTTCTTCGGGTCAGGCCGCGTATGCTTGTGTATCATGTTGAGGCGCTCGACAACGACCCGGCCCTTGTCGGGATCGACACGCAGGACCTTGCCGCTCTTGCCCGCCTCTTTTCCGGTGATGACCATCACTTGGTCACCTTTACGGATCTTCGCTCTTGCCATGTTCTCTCGCTAACCGCCCTAGCCCTACAAGACTTCCGGAGCCAGGGACACGATTTTCATGAAGTTCTTCTCGCGCAGCTCGCGGGCAACCGGGCCAAAGATGCGCGTGCCGCGCGGGTTATTCTGGTTGTCGATCAAGACCGCGGCGTTTTCGTCGAAGGCGATGTACGTGCCGTCCCTGCGCCCGTACTCCTTCTTCGTGCGCACGACGACCGCGCGAACAACTTCGCCTTTCTTGACGCTGCCGCCAGGTGTCGCCGACTTCACAGCGCCGACGATAATGTCGCCCACATGAGCGTAGCGGCGCCGCGAACCACCGTGCACGCGGATGCAGAGGATCTCACGGGCCCCCGTGTTATCCGCAACCCGTAATCTCGACTCAGCTTGGATCATGCTCGTCCCTCATCCGCTTCCTGCATCGCCTTGTTCTCGCTACTTCGCCTTCTCGACGATCTCGACCAACCGCCACCGTTTGGTGGCGCTCAACGGGCGCGTTTCAACGACGCGCACCACATCGCCGAGGCCGGCCGAGTTGAGCTCGTCGTGGACGTGCAGCTTCTTCGAGCGACGCACCACTTTGCCATAGAGATCGTGGCGAACCACGCTGTCGACGCGCACGACGATCGTCTTGTCCATGGCGTCGCTCACGACGACACCACGACGCTCTTTGCGCCCCGGGATGCGTGCTGGCGCGGGCCTCTGGGCCTTCGCCTCGGCCCGCGCCGTCGAGATCTTGCGCGCCCTCGCTGGGCTCTTCGTCGCCGGCGATTGGGCCGCCTTGCTGGCCGCCTTGGTGGCCGTTGACTTCTTGGTCACCGGCTTCTTGGCGGCTGGCTTCTTGGCGGCTGGCTGCTTCGCCGACGCAGAGGTCGACTTGCTCGCGCCCGCCTTACCCGTAGTAGTTTTCTTCTCTGGCATTAGGCTTCACCGCCCGCACTCTGGCGCTTTGCCCGCTCGCCTTCGCGCTCGTGTCGCACAGTGAGCAGCCGCGCGATTTCGCGTCGGGTCAACGCCAGCTTGTGCGGGTTGTCGAGCTGCCCTGTAGCGTGCTGAAAGCGCAAATTGAACAGTTCTTTACGCGTGTCGCGCAAGCGTAAGCTGAGCTCTTCGTCGGAGAGTTCTCGGAGCTGTTTACTCTTCAAAGAGATCTCCCCCTCTCATCACGAACTTGCTCTTCACCGGGAGTTTGTGCATCGCCAGCCGCATGGCCTCGCGAGCCACCGGCTCGCTGACGCCCGCCAGTTCGAACATGACCTTGCCCGGCTTAACGACCGCAACCCACGCTTCTGGCGAACCTTTGCCGCCACCCATGCGCGTCTCGGCAGCCTTCTTGGTCACGGGCTTGTGCGGGAAGATGTTGATCCACACCTTGCCACCACGCTTGATGTAGCGCGTCATCGCGATACGAGCAGCCTCGATTTGGCGATTGGTCACCCAGCCAGGTTCGAGCGCCTTCAGCCCATACTCGCCGAACTGCACCTCGGTGCCGCCCTTGGCGACGCCCGACATGCGGCCGCGCTGGTGCTTCCTGTGTTTAACTCGCTTCGGTAGTAGCATTGCTCTTCTACCTGACCCTCTATGCCCTGACCTGGCTTACGTCGCTCCGCGCCGGTTCGCGACGCTCGCGCTGCGGACGACGGCGCTCACGGCCGCCTTCGCGACGCTCGCGCTCTTCACGTTCCTCGCGCTCGCGCCGCTCATCCTTGGGGTAGCCAGCCGGCATGATTTCGCCCTTGTTAATCCACACTTTGACGCCAATGCGCCCGAAAGTAGTGCGCGCCTCCTTGAAACCGTAGTCGATGTCGGCGCGCAAGGTGTGCAGCGGGACACGTCCCTCGCTGTAGTGCTCGCTGCGGGCCATTTCAGCTCCGCCGAGACGCCCCGAGCACTTCACCCGCATGCCGGTCGCTCCGGAACGCATCGCGCTGGTCAGCGCCCGCTTCATGGCGCGCCGGAAACTGACACGGTTCTCAAGCTGCTCAGCAATCGACTGCGCCACCAGGACCGCATCCAGTTCGGGACGCTTGACCTCAATGATGTTGACCTGAATGTTCTTCTTGGTCATCGCGTGAATCTCTTTGCGCAGCGCGTCGACCTCCGACCCACTCTTGCCGATGACGATGCCGGGCCGGGCCGTGTGGATATCAACGGTGACGTTGTTCTGGTCCTTGCGGATGATGACGCGCGAAAGCCCCGCATGCGACAGCTTGCGCTGAATGTGCGTCCGGATGCGCTCATCCTCAGCGAGGTAACCCTTGAACTCCTTCTCCGTGTACCAGTGCGACTTCCAGTCGTGGATGACGCCGACACGGAAGCCGCCGGGATGCACCTTCTGGCCCACTAGTGCCGGCCCTCCTTCTCATCGACAGCAATCGTGATGTGACTGCTCCGCTTGCGGATGCGGTTCACGCGCCCCATGGCGCGAAACTTCCAACGCTTGAGCGTCGGCCCCTCGTTGACGTATGCCTCCCGCACGACGAGATCGGCAGCCGCGAGCCCATTGTTGTTCTCCGCATTCGCCACAGCTGAGTTGAGTACTTTGGCGACCACCTGCGCAGCGCCACGTTTCGTGAAGAACAGCGTGGCGCGCGCGTCGGCCACCGACTTACCGCGTATGAGATCGACGACCTCGCGCACCTTGCGGGGCGAGACGCGCACGTACTTTGCCTGTGCTCTCACTGCTGCCATGGCCTCTACCTTCTCGCCGACCGCTCGCCCTTGATGTGCCCGCGGAACGTCCGTGTCAGCGCGAACTCACCCAGCTTGTGGCCCACCATCGCCTCGCTGATGAAGATGGGCACATGTTTACGCCCATCGTGCACGGCGATCGTGTGGCCGACCATCTCGGGAAAGATCGTTGAGGCGCGCGACCACGTCTTGAGCATCTTCTTCTGGCCCGTCTTATTCATCTCTTGAATGCGCTGCATGAGGCGCTCTTGTACGAAGGGGCCTTTCTTCGTTGACCTGCTCACAAGGTCTCCTTACTCACGATCGCGTCACTTGCCGCGCTTGCGGCCGCGGATAATGTACTTGTCGGATGGCTTACGCTTGGGCCGCGTGCGGTACCCTAGCGTCGGCACTCCCCAGGGCGTCACGGGGTGACGACCGGCGGTCGTCTTGCCCTCGCCGCCGCCATGCGGGTGATCAACGGGGTTCATTGCCGTACCGCGCACCGTCGGACGGATGCCCAGCCAACGCGTACGGCCGGCCTTACCGCCGTCGAGGTTCGAATGGTCGGCGTTGCCGAGCTCGCCCACCGTCGCTCGGCAAGCGAGATGGACCCGGCGTAGCTCGCCTGAGGGCAAGCGCAGCACACCGAAGCCCTTCTCCTTGGCCTGCAGCTGAGCGCTGGCACCGGCGCTGCGCACGAGCTGGCCGCCGCGACCCGGGTACAATTCGACGTTGTGGATCGTCGCGCCCGTCGGGATGTTCTCGAGCGGCAACGCGTTGCCGGGTTTGATATCGGACTGAGGACCCGATTCAACCACGTCACCCACACTCAAACCCTGTGGCGCTAGGATGTAGCGCTTCTCGCCGTCGGCGTAGTGCAGTAACGCGATGCGTGCCGATCGGTTGGGATCGTACTCGATACTAGCCACCTTGGCGGGAATGCCATCCTTATCACGCTTGAAATCGACGAGGCGGTAGCGCCGCTTATGACCGCCGCCCTGGTGACGCGTCGTGATGCGACCGTTGTTGTTGCGGCCACCGTTGCGCTTCACTGGGACCAGCAAAGAACGCTCTGGCTCGCTGCGCGTCACATCGTCGAACGTGTCGACCGTCATGAAACGTCGACCCGGTGACGTTGGCTTGAACTTGCGAATGCCCACGTTACCTGCCCTCGAAGAACTCGATCTTGTCGCCCGGCCGCAGCGTCACGACGGCCTTCTTCCACGACGCCGAACGACCCTGCGTGTATCCACGGCGCTTCGGTTTGCCGTGCACATGGCTCGTCGAGACATCGGTCACCCGAACACTGAAGAGCTGCTCGACCGCCTGGGCGATCATCGTCTTATGCGCCTTCGGATGTACCACGAAGGTGTAGCGGTTCTGATCGATCTGCGCGTAGCTCTTCTCGGAGATGACTGGCCGCAAGATGATCTTTTCGGCTTCTACCATGGTCTCATGCCTCGTTCAGGACGGCGAGCGCCTTTTCAGTCATAACCACTGACCGCGCGCGCAACACTTGTTCGGTCGACAGCGTCCGGGCCTCGGCGCACTCGGCGTAGCGCAAGTTGCGTGCCGACTTGGCGACCACTTCTTCGTCGTCAGTGATAACCAGAACCGGCACTGCGATGTCGAGGTTCACCAGGAACTCGTTCAACCGCGCCGTGCTGGGACGGTCGAGATCCAAGCCGCGCGCGACGTAAATGTCGCCGCCAAGCGCTCGATCAGACAACGCCATGGCAAGCGCTTGACGCGCGACCTTCTTGTTGACCTTCATCTCGTAGTCGCGCGGATGCGGACCGAAAGCGATGCCACCGCCGCTGCGCGTCGGCGACTTCACTGATCCGGCGCGCGCCCGTCCGGTTCCCTTTTGACGGTAGAGCTTCGCCGTCGATCCGGACACCTCGCCCCGCGTCTTGGACGATGCCGTGCCCCGACGGCGGGCCGCTTGCTCGGCCCGTACCGCAAGGTGCAGCACGTCGACCTTGGGCGCCACGTTGAAGCGCCCCGCGTTCAGGGCAACGGCATCGATGACCTTGCCCTGAGCATCGACAACTGTGGCCTTACCGGCTTCACCATGACGCGTGTCATGAGCTGCGCGAACTTTGGCGACCCGCGGTTGCTTTGCCGTTGCCGACCCGGCGCCTGGCGAAGCATCGCCGGCCGTCGACGCCGCCTCCGCGCGCGTGCGGCGACGTCGCGGCTTGGCTGCGGCTGGCGCGGCCTCTGCCATCGTGGGCGCGCCCCCCGCACCAGCCGGCGCGCCTTCGCCGGTCTCCTGCCGAGAAACGCCCTCTTCGACAGCGGCGGCAACCGCCTCTGTCTCAGCTGTCGCTGCGACTGCCTCCGCCGCGCCCGCCGCTTCGCGCTGGGGCTCGGCCTTGGCGCGAGCACGACGTGGCTTCGCCGCACCAGTATCGGCTGCGCTGGCGGTTGGTGCGGCTGCGCTGGCGGCCGACTCGTCGGCCGCCAGCGCAGCCGCACGGCGAGTCCGTGATCTCTTCGCTGGCGTCGTCACCTGCTCGACGTCTCGGCTATCGGCTGGCTGAGAATCCGCACCCGTTGCCTCCGCAGCGGACGTCCCCTCCGGCTCACCGTTGATTGGCTTGTCCTCAGAGTTCACTTCTACCTACTCTTGATGACGACGACCCCGTTCTTGGGGCCCGGCACAGAACCTTTGATCAGCAACAGGTTGTTGGCACTATCGCGACGCACGACACGCAACCCGAGTTGGGTAACGCGTTCGCTGCCCATGTGCCCGCCCATGCGCATCCCTTTGAACACCCGACTGGGATAGGCGCTCGCCCCGATCGAACCAGGCTGGCGGATGTTGTGCGATCCGTGACTCTCCGGTCCACGACCAAAGTTGTGACGCTTTACGGTGCCCTGAAAGCCCTTGCCCTTGGACACTCCGACAACGGCGACCTCTTGCCCCTCCGTGAAGACGTCTACCGTGACCGTGTCGCCAACCGCGAGGCCCGTGGCGTCACGCAATTCGACCAGATGGCGTTTACCGTGCTTGAGTCCGGCCTTCTTGAGATGACCCAGCTGCGCCTTGGTGAGGTGCTTGTCCTTGCAGTCCTCAAACGCGAGCTGCACAGCGCTGTAGCCATCCCTCTCGGGCGTGCGCACTTGCGTGACAGCGCAGGGGCCCGCCTCGATAACGGTGACCGCCGTGAGGTTGCCATCGTCGTCGAACACCTGCGTCATACCGATCTTCTTGCCGATGATGCCTACCATATCCACTACAGCTTGATCTCGATGTGTACGCCGGCCGGCAGGTCGAGCCGCATGAGGGAGTCGACCGTTTTCGGTGTCGGCTGGTGAATGTCGATGAGCCTCTTGTGCGTGCGAATCTCGAAGTGCTCACGCGAATCTTTGTCTTTGAACGGGCTCTTGATAACGCAATAGACGTTCTTCTCAGTCGGCAGTGGCACTGGGCCAGAAATGGTCGCGCCAGTGCGCTGCGCCGTCTCCACGATTGACTGCGCGCTGCGCTCGACCAACTCGTGATCGTAAGACTTCAGTCTGATACGGATCTTCTGCTGAGCCACTCTCGCCTCTTCGCTGTTCACGGGCTCGGGTGTGTCGCTCGACACACCCGAGCCCCACTCACGTCGTTATGAATTGCGTCTTACTCGATGATCTCTGTCACGGCGCCAGCGCCGACCGTACGCCCGCCCTCGCGGATCGCGAAACGCAGGTTCTCTTCCATAGCGATCGGCGTGATCAACTTGACTTCCATCACCGTGTGGTCGCCCGGCATGACCATCTCAACGCCCTCTTCCAGCGTAATAACACCGGTCACGTCCGTCGTGCGGAAGTAGAACTGCGGTCGATAACCGTTGAAGAACGGCGTGTGCCGGCCGCCCTCGTCCTTGCTCATCACGTACACCTGCGCCTTGAAGTGCGTGTGCGGCGTGATGCTGCCCGGCTTGGCGGCTACCATGCCGCGCTCGACCTCTTCGCGCTTCGTGCCGCGCAGGAGGATGCCGATGTTATCGCCGGCGCGCCCTTCGTCGAGCAGCTTGCGGAACATCTCGACGCCGGTCACCACTGTCTTCTGCGCCTTCTGGCGCATACCGACTAGTTCGACCTCGTCGCCGACCTTGATGACGCCGCGCTCGACGCGGCCCGTGGCCACCGTCCCACGACCGGTAATGGTAAAGACGTCCTCGATCGGCATCAGGAACGGCTTGTCGATGTCGCGTACCGGCTCCGGCAAGTACTCATCGAGGGCCTTAGTGAGCTGGAGGATGGGCCCGCACCACTGGCACTCCTCTTTGCCGCAGCCGCACTCGAGCGCCTTAAGCGCCGACCCGGAAATCACCGGGATCTCATCACCGGGGAACTCATACTCGGTGAGCAGCTCGCGAACCTCCATCTCGACGAGCTCAAGGAGCTCCGGGTCATCGACGAGGTCGACCTTGTTGAGGAACACGATGATGTTCGGCACGCCAACTTGGCGAGCGAGAATGATGTGCTCGCGCGTCTGGGGCATAGGCCCATCGTCGGCACCCACAACGAGAATGGCGCCGTCCATCTGTGCAGCACCGGTGATCATGTTCTTGATGTAGTCGGCGTGACCCGGGCAGTCGACGTGCGCGTAGTGGCGATGCTCCGTCTCGTACTCCACGTGCGCCGTGGCGATCGTGATACCGCGCTCACGCTCCTCGGGCGCCTTGTCGATCTGATCGAAAGCCACGTACTCAGTCTTGCCGACACCGCGATTGTGAAGCACAAGCGTGATCGCCGCAGTCAGGGTCGTCTTGCCGTGGTCGACGTGCCCAATGGTGCCCACGTTCACGTGCGGCTTGCTGCGGTCAAACTTCTGCTTTGCCATGCTGCCTACTCCTTTTCTGACACCCGACGGCTGTGCACCACAACGGTCACAACGGCCGAAGAAGGCTGTCGCCCATACCAAAGGCCGTTAGTATACGGAACCTTCGCGCATCTGGCAATCCCGTTGTGCGGCTTGTTCACGCATCCGTGCGTATCCATCCTCACTCACGCCACCCCTACGATCCGCGCACCTTGGCCACGACCTCGCTAGCGATCGCCGCGGGTACTTCTGCGTAATGCTTGAACTGCATCGTGTAGACGGCTCGGCCCTGCGTCATCGAACGCAGATCGGTAGCGTAGCCGAACATGGTCGAGAGCGGCACCGTCGCCGTGATCACCTGAGCGTTACCGCGCGGCTCCATACCCTCGATGTGGCCACGACGTGCGTTGAGATCGCCCATCACGTCGCCCATAAACTCAGACGGCGTAACGACTTCGACCGCGAAGATTGGCTCGAGTAGCACTGGTTGAGCCTTTTGGGCAGCGTTCTTAAAGGCCAGAGAGCCGGCAATCTTGAACGCCAGCTCGCTCGAGTCGACCTCGTGGTACGAGCCGTCGACGAGCGTTACCTTCACGTCAACGACGGGGAAGCCGGCTAGCACTCCGCTACTCATCGCCTCCTGGATGCCTTGATCCACGGCAGGAATGTAGTCACGCGGTACAACTCCGCCGACAATCTTGTTCTCAAAGACGTAGCCCTCGCCGGGCTCGTTCGGTTCGAGATTGATGACGACATGGCCGTACTGACCGCGGCCGCCCGTCTGGCGCACGAAGCGCCCTTCGACGT
>Ga0272448_1008476_pt1 | contig 10687 bp, 9 predicted proteins | sample YNPCB0191_FD_202220 | JGI IMG/M metagenome (GOLD analysis project Ga0272448, IMG submission 202220) | Hot spring sediment microbial communities from Yellowstone National Park, WY, United States - YNP-CB-019-1 | ecosystem: Environmental > Aquatic > Thermal springs > Hot (42-90C) > Sediment... | reverse complement strand
GGAGCGCATGATCTACGGGCTCTTCCGCTTCCTCAACGAAAAACGCGCCGGCAAGGTCTGCGCCGAGTTCGCCGACGACAAACGCGCCGCCTGACCGGCGCCCCAAGAAGGACTAACGCCTGTGTCCCTTCGACAAATTTACACACGAAACTTGACACTACCCTTTTGTTCCACACAAAGAGAGGCGCGGAGTAAAAGTCATGATTGACGTTCCCGCGGTCTCGTGCTATCGTAACCACCCGCCAGAAAGTCCACAGGAAGTACAGGGAGCTGCCATGGCCCAGGAATCCAAGGATGAACGACGCTGCCCGGGCGAAAGAGCGCCAATTTCCGAGGCTATCTGCGCCGCCCGCCAGGAGCGCCGATACGCCAAGTGCGCAGAATGCGAATATCACGACCGAAGGCGGGCAGAGCAAGAGGGGACCTGGCCACCAGAGGCTGCGCACGTCTTCAAGGCCTACGATATCCGCGGGATTTATCCAACGGAGTTAAACGAGAAATTGGCCCTTGCCATCGGTGCCAGCACCGCCCGCTACCTTGGGGCCCGCACCTTGGCAGTTGGACGGGATATGCGCACTTCTTCGGTTGCCCTGAGCGAGGCCGCGATGAAAGGCATCATGCTGACGGGCTGCGATGTGTTAGACCTCGGCCTTTGCTCAACGGACGCAAATTACTTCGCCACGGGATACTACGGGGTGGACGGTGGGATACAGACGACAGCGTCGCACAACCCGCCGCAGTACAATGGTTTCAAGATTTCGCGCAAGGATGCAGTGCCAGTAGGCATGGGCAGCGGACTGGAAAGCATTCGGAACCTTGCCCTGGGTCCACCGTTGCGTCCGGCGGTGCGTCCAGGCAAGTTGGAAAAGAAGGATGTTGTCAACGACTTCGCGCAACACGTGCTGGGTTTCGCCCGCAATGTGCCTCGACTGAAGGTGGTGATAGACGCGGGCAACGGGATGGCCGGGCGCATGCTGCCTCCGATTCTGGAGCGTCTGCCAATCCAGGCAAAGGCACTATACTTTCAACTGGACGGCACCTTTCCCAACCACGAGCCCAATCCGCTGAAGCCGGAGAATCTCAAGGACCTGCAGCGGGAGGTGCGGACATCAGGGGCCGCCTTGGGCGCAGCCTTCGATGGCGATGGCGACCGCTGTGTTTTTGTGGACGAGAACGGGACAATTGTGCCGTGCGACCTGATAACCGCCGTAATTGCCCGCTGGCTGCTGCGCGAGCACGGCAAGGCCACCATTGTTTACGACGTACGCTCCAGTCGCGTAGTGGCCGAGGAAATTCGTGCGAACGGCGGCATCCCCTGCCGCGAGCGCGTGGGCCACGCGTTTATCAAAGCCACAATGCGCAAGCGGGGTGCCCTCTTTGGCGGCGAACTGTCCGGCCATTTCTACTTCCGCGACAACTACTACGCCGACTCGGGCGTTATTGCACTCGTCATGGTGCTCAACGTCCTCGGCACGGAGAAAAAAAAACTGTCGGAGATCATTAAGCCGCTTCGACGTTACGTCTCCACCGGCGAGATCAACTATCAGGTAGAAGACAAGGAAGGCAGAATCAAAGCGCTCGCGGCAGCCTTCAAGGGGGGCCGCATTGACTACAAGGACGGCATCACCGTTGAGTTTGACGACTGGTGGTTCAACGTCCGTCCTTCCAATACCGAGCCGGTACTCCGCCTCAACTTGGAGGCGAAAAACAAGCGGCAGATGCAACTGCGGCGCAAAGAAGTGGAAAAGGTCATCCTGGGCAAAGCGAAATAAGAGACCCGATGATTGCGTATTTTCGCCTTGACAAATCTTCCTAGCGCACCTATGCTACTGGCGACAGAGTGAGACGGTGTACCTTTCGACACAAGGAGACAACTCCGTGAGGCTGAGGCTAATGCGAGGTTTTACGCTCATTGAATTACTCGTCGTCATCAGCATTGTTGCGACGCTGGCTGGCCTACTCCTACCTGCGCTGGCACGGGCGCGGGAGGAGGGCCGACGTGCCAGGTGTCAGGGCAACCTGCAGCAAATAGGCCAATCCATCCACATCTTCCTCAACAACCATCAGGAGCAGTATCCGAGTTATCCCGGTGTGGAGCGAGTAAAGGAAAATCCCGCGGCCAACACCTCCTCCACCTACACGGTGGACGGCTATCCCGGCTCAGCAACGCAGGATGCAGTAAACGCTGACCAGATGGTCTGCCGCTACATGGTCGTTGCCACCAACACGGGCGTCCCTGTGAACCAATTGACGCGTGGGCGCACCAATTTCATGCCTGTCGGTCTGGGCACGCTCATCAGCAGTGGTTCCCTAACTGACGCAGAAGTGTTGAATTGTCCTTCCATGGCTGGTGGACAAATGTACACGTATTATGGTGGCAGCGCCGGCAACTATCATCGCTATCCCTACCGGAGCGACATATGGAAGGTCATCGGGTCAACCACCCTGGAGTTTCAATTCGGCGACGGTACCCAACTTGAGGCAGGACCGAACAATACGGTCGCCATTCTGTCGTCCTATTCCTACCGCAACCAGGCCTTCTGGGCGGCGGACAATACCAGTTACTATCAGGGCCAAGTAAGCACCAATCCTGTGGACATCCGCACAGAGGGTCCCGGCACCTACCAGTGGATCATGGAATACAGCAAGCCGCGACAGCAGTTGAGAAGACTGGAGCCACCCTTCCGTTCTGCCAGACAACTAGGGCTGCGCAGCCTTGTGTCGGATACCTTTGACCACTGGGTGCCAAGTGGAAGCGAAAAGCCCTTCGGCGGCAGCGGTATGGGCCGACATGCGCACAGGGATGCCTACATTGTCCTTTACGGCGACTACCACGTCAGTGTTCATCTTGACGAGCAGCGCACGATTGGCCGGTTCAGCGTGGATAGCAGCGCCGAGAACAATCTCACCATCAGCAGCCCCGCGGGCAACGAAATCTGGCGTCGTTTTGACCGCGCCACCGAGGTGGACAAGTAGCGATAAACGCAAGCATAGCCGAGTGAGGAATGCAGACGGGCGCGGCCATATGGTCCGGCATTCCTCACTCATTTTTATCAGTGGCAGGAGCCACTGGTCTGCGGAGGCTGACATCTATTTGGCATGCGGGAGGAAGTGGCCGTGTCAAAGTTGGGAGTCATGGTTGTCGGACCTGGCTGGGTCGCAGGCGAGCACATCAAGTCCTATGTGCACAACCCACACACGGAAATCCGCGTGATCGCGGGGATGCTCCCCGAAGACCGTGTCCGCGCCGAGACATACATGCAGAAATTCGGGTTCCGCTGCGACTATACCGACAATTATGAGAAAACGCTTGAGCGTCAGGACGTTGCCATAGTCGCTGTATGCACCATCAATCACCTCCACTACTCGCAGGCGTTGGCCGCCGTGGAGGCCGGAAAGCACACCTTTGTGGAAAAGCCGTTGTGCTTCACGCTGGCTGAACTGCAGCGTTTGCGTGAGGCAGCGGCGCGGCACGGTGTACGAACGCACGTAGGGCACGTGGCGCGCTACTATCCCGCGGTGCGCGGCCTCTATAACTTTGTGCGCGACGGAGGCATCGGCGAGGTCTTCTACGGCGAATGCGACTACTGGCACGAGATTGTCGGGGCCTGGAAGGTAACCACCGCCACTGGTGGTAGCGCACTCCTTATGGGCGGCTGCCATGCGGTGGACATGGTGCGCTGGATGATGGGCGAGGAGCGCGAAGTCAAGGAAGTTTTTGCTTACAGCCAGCCTGCACGCCGGCGCAGGGATTTTGAGTACCACCCCACCATCAGCCTCCTGATGCGGTACGAAGACGGGGCCATCGGCAGGGTTGCGACCAGTCTGGAATGCAACATGCCCTATGTTTTCCATCTTCAGTTCAATGGCACAAAGGGCACCATTCGCAACAACGGCCTCTTCAGCGAGCGATTCCCCGGTCAGCGCCGGTTCATGCCCATTCCCGCTGACTATCCCGACGACTGGGATGTGGCGCAGCACCCCTTCCCGACAGAGGTCGGGTATTTCGTGGACTGCGTGCGCAACAACCAGGAATCAGAATTGAGTTTTGCCCAGGCGTACAAGACTTACGAGGTCATTTTCGCCGCAGAACTCTCGGCCCGCGAGGGCCGTCCGGTGTCGCTACCAATGTGAAAGAAAAGGGTAGCAATTCCCTGCCCGACGGGGCACACTGGACTACACCCGCGGGCAGTTATATCCACTTCCGAAAGGCGCTGGCAGATGGTACCCCCACATCTCAAGTACACCAAAACACACCTGTGGTGCAAGGTGGAGGACAATATTGTTACCCTTGGCATCACCGAACAGGGCCTGAAGCAACTGGGAACCATCCACTTCCTGGAACTGCCCGACATTGATGACGACGTGCTCACCGAAGTAGCCATCGCCGAGGTGGAAACAGAAGAGGCGGCTGTGGAGTTGTTCAGCCCTGTTGATGGCGTTGTCGTGCAGGTGCACAAGGCCCTGGAAGATTATCCCGAGCGAATAGCCGCTGACCCGTACGGCAAGGGATGGCTTGTCAAAATCCGCCTTGAGAACCCTTCCCAGTTAGAAGGTCTACTCTCTGCCACCCAGTATGAGGCATTCCTTGCCGGCAAGGGTTAATGCACGCGGGAACTCGCCATGCGAAGGAGACTCGTGCGCGTCCTTACCATCGCCGGGTCTGACTCCGGTGGTGGTGCCGGAATTCAGGCGGACATCCGCGCCATCACGACGCTTGGGGCATTTCCCACCTGCGTGGTAACTGCCGTAACAGCACAAAACACCCGCGGCGTGAAGATGGTGCGGGCCATGGCTCCCACGCTGGTAGCCGCCCAGATCGACGCCGTCATGAGCGATATCAAGGCAGATGCGGTTAAGACTGGCATGCTTCCAACCCCCGCGATTGTGCGTTGCGTCGCGCTCCGCCTCCGACGTTACAATGTGCGCAGCCTAGTTGTGGACCCAGTAGTTGCTGCCCACGCCGGCGGACATTTGGCCTCCGCCGCCGCGCTCCGGGCTAGCATCAAGTGGCTCTTTCCCATAGCCACCGTTGTCACACCAAACACGCTTGAAGCCTCACTCATTCTAGAGGCGCGTGGGAAGAGGCTGTACATAGACTCCGTTTCTGCCATGCGGCGCGCCGCGCAGGAGATATTCGCACTGGGACCGGCATTCGTGCTGGTAAAGGGCGGGCACCTTCCCGGTCAACGCGCCGTTGATCTGCTTTACGATGGCCGTACCTTCCACCTCTTCACGGCGCGGCGTTCTGGTCAGGGCGCCCATGGAGCGGGGTGCACGTTTTCCGCCGTGTTGGCCACCTTACTTGGCCATGGCATGAAAGTCCCGGATGCGGCGGCCGAGGCTAAGCGCAAGGCCACAGAGGGCATACACAGGGCTATCCGGCCCGGCCGTGGCCGCCCTGTCGCCTTGCTTCTGTAAAGGGGGCCAACCACCAACCCCGAAGCATTCTCAAGGTCCAGCAAGGGCCGGTGCGCTCTCGCCAATCGGCCGCAACCGGTGTGCTAATAAGTAGCTAGTATGAGCACATCCAGCGGCCCCCAAGGGGAGGCAATCAGCCCATGGAGCGTCGCTTCTGGCACAAAAGCAGCCCGTTGCAAAACTCCGATAATATCCAGGTCTCTGGTAGCAGCACAGGTTTGCATCTTTCCTGCCGGCCAGGGAACGCACTGGCGCAGTTCCAGAATCTCCTCGCGAAATGCTGGATGCGTGAAGAAGTCAAGTTGCCGCCTTAGACCGCTCCACTGTTTCTCCGGATAAACACGCGCGTAACCGACGATACCACCGCGCGTCGTTTCCAGCACGCACGACACCACCCCCGGTGTGTCAGGATTCATGCGGTCGCGCAGGAAGCCCTCTTCAAAGTCCGTCGGCCCGAATCGGCGGTGTTCCACGTTCCGAATCCAATCTCCCTCACCGATACTGAAAAGCACCGACATGGCAGGCCAGTCCGACCAGCGCGGCTCGCGCCAGCGTGCAGGCGCAGCGGTATAGGCGTCGGCGATAAACCCCTCATCCGCCTCCCACCGCATTGACCCGCTCCCAGCAATCACAGCACGAAAGCCGAATGACTCGTAGATGTGGTAGGCAGGAGAGTTGTAGGTCGTGCCCAACGTCATTGCGCGAATCCCTCGCCCCCGCACATCATCCATGACAACCTTCATCAGATTGGTACACACTCCCCGACGACGATGCGCAGGAGTGGTAAATACATGGCCGAGGATACCACAGCCTCTACCTTCAAAAGTGGACACGTTTCCTGCAATCTGACCGTCTATCAGGCCGAGGTAGAAACGGCATTCCAGACCAGGCCTATTACCCTCCTCCGGCAGCCCAGCGAAAACCAATCCTAAATGCCTTATCCAGGGCGCCCCTTTATGTCCAAGCCATTTCACGATTGCTTCGCCATATTCGGGGTCGGGCGCGACCACCACGCGCACCTCCATTGGCGTACCGTCCTTGAGTTTCAATTTGGCCAGCACCTGGTTCATCCTGCAGTTGCTCCTTCACACGGTGGGTCTGCATCCTGCTCCCAGATGCAGCGGCGCCTGCTGGTTCGTCTAATAACCTCAGCCCAGGTTCTCCTGATGGGCTGGAGGCAGGACACATGTCGCGCATAGTGCAAGAGAAATCGCAAGCGGTCAGTGCGTCCAATGACCAGAGGTGTGGAGGAATTCAACTCGGCCAGGTTACGCAAGCGATGGCGACGGCCGGCTGTCCGACCAGGGCTCAGGAAACGCACGTCAGCAAGGTCAACTAGAACAAAGGTCCAGTGCTTGCCAAGTTCCCGAATAAGGATGTTGGAACTCTTCATGTCGCGGTGACAGATGCCGCGGTTGTGCAGGCCTCCCAGGAAGTCGGCGACCGCGCGAAGGAACATCATCTTGCGTTCGCGCTGTGCCATATCATGTGGGGACGGAAAGGCGCGGGTCAGAAACTGATTGAGCGGCACTACCGCTTCAAGGGCCTCGCTGATGAGGAAAGCGCTGTCTCGGGTCCAGAACGCTGCACGCTCAACCAAGGCAAAATAACGTGCAATGCTCACGCCAGCCGAGAAGAGGCGCTGGGCGGCGTCCCATTCCCGGCGCGCCGGTGGCCGTCGCAGGAGGTCCTTTAGGCACCACCACACGCCCCGCCAGCAATATTCCTTCACACACACACATCTACCAGCAGGCAAGAAAACGAGGGTAACTTTCGTATGGGTGTCATTCTTCAAAATTGTGCCCGCGCCACCGGCAAGACAGTTGCGGTGAGCACGAATCGCTGCCTGCGCCTCAGCTTGACTGAACCCGCTCGTGCAGATAAACCGTCCCAACCTAATAGACAGCAACTCATCGTTGCCCTCGCAGGCGGTGGGCCTGTTATTGCGGGGTGGTACTGACTGTGACTCGACCATACGCGCTACGTGCGCAGAATAGAGACAAAAGTACCTATCAATCGGCGAAGAATGCTAGCAAAGCCGTGCGTTTCTGGCAATGCAGCATGCATGAGGTCCTTCTTTGTCACGCAAGGCCGTTCACTGGGAAAACCCTTCTCACACTTGCAAAATTACGATGTTTTCCGCTATAAAGCGACAATCGTTACGGCCCACACAGAACGCGTCCTCTGCAGGACTCGCATACAAGAGAAATGTGTCGGCAGTCACGTGGCAATTCTGGCAGCGGCATGCCCCGTCAGGTGTCCTATTCGGATTCCCAGCAGTGCAAGTTCTTGAACAAACGGCGGACACTATTGTTCGGCGGGAGCAGCGTTATTACGTCAACCGTGCTCTATGTGTTCTCCATGCCGCCCTGGGGGTTATTCCCGCTGGCACTGGTGGCGCTAGTTCCTCTGATGCTCTTCGTGCTGTGGGCAGAACGGCGCGCGGCGCTGCTTGCTGCTTATCTTTTCGGTCTGCTGTTGTTCGTGTTCCTTGTCTCATGGCTTCGCTTTGTGACGGTCGTGGGCTGGCTGGCACTGGCGCTCTACCTTGCCGTATATCCGCTGCTGTTTGCGCTTTTGCTTCGGTGGCTGCGACGACGCCTGCGCTGGCCGGTGCTGCTCCTGGCTCCGCTTCTCTGGACTTCGCTGGAATACACGCGCAGCCGCCTCCTCACTGGATTCCCGTGGTTTCTCCTGGGCCATTCGCAATACGCCTACCTGCCGCTGATGCAGATGGCCGACTTGACGGGCGTTTACGGCATCACTTTTGTAATCGTCATACTGAACGGTGTGGTCGTTGACTTCTGGCTCAGCGGGCTGACGCACAGGCGGCAATTTCTATACGCAGGCGTGTCCGTGCTGGTCTTGGCTGCCTGTGTAGTCTACGGTCTCGTGCGCATCGCTGGCTACGAGGAGGACCACGGGCCAGAGGTGGCTCTCATCCAGGGCAATATCCCCATGAACCTCAAGCATTCACCCGATGAGGATGATGCCTTGCGAATTCTTAGCAAGCATGAGGAGCTCTCGCTCAAGCCAGAAGCCAGGGGCGTGGACCTCCTAGTGTGGCCGGAGACAATGATGCCAGTTTATCTGAATATCGCCTGGGACCCCGCCGCCTGGGGGATGAAGCCCAGTGAATACTTCGCCTTGTGCCGCCAAGTGGTTGTACGCATTGCGCGCGAGACGGGCGCTCATCTCCTCATCGGCGCGGTAACCTACGAACCTCCGGGCAAACGCTACTACAACAGCGTTTATTACTTTGATCCCCAACCCGTCCTCCTCGGACGGTATGACAAGATTCACATTGTGCCATTTGGTGAATACACACCTTTGAAATCAATTTTGCCCTTCGTGGACAGTTACCGCACCAGGCTGATGGGGCCGGGGCTGTCCCCGGGAGGATCCCACCATCTCTTCCGCCTCCCCTGGCGTGGGCGGACCCTGTCGTTTGCAGTAAACATCTGCTACGAAGACGCCGAGGCACCTATCGTGCGCGAGCAGAGCCGGCTCAATCCCGACTTCCTGGTGAATGTGTCAAATGACGCCTGGTTCCGGGATAGCGTAGAAATGGACCAGCATCTCGCCATTGGCCGCTTTCGCTGTGTGGAGAATCGCCTGCCCATGGCGCGGGCATACAACAGCGGTATCTCGGCTATAGTTGATCCACTGGGGCGAGTCGTTGCATACCTGCACAAGGATGGCCGGCATCGTGAAGTGGAGGGCGTTCTGCGGGGGAGAGTGCCACTGGCGAGGATGTGGAGTCTCTATCGCACGATAGGAGACTTGTTCGCCTACCTCTGCATCTTCAGCAGCGCCGTGCTCTGCTTCACAGTAGCGCTTAGGGGACGCAACACCTAGGGCAGGGTGCGCTCGTAAAGGCGTGTCAATTCTGCAAGAAACTTTGCCTGCGTGTGCGACTGTTCCACCACCATGCGTGCGCGACGGCCCATTTCCCGGCGCAGTGCTGGCGCCCGCAAGAGATATAGAACCCTTGCGGCGATAATGCGCTCATGCTCCGGCGGCACCAGGAAACCAGTTGCCCCGTTGCGGACAAGGTCGCGTGAGCCTGGCACGTCTGACGCGATGGTTGGCAGGCCCGCTGCCATGGCCTCCAGTATCACATAAGGCATGCCCTCCCACAGGGAGGTCAGGACGAAGAGGTCAAAAGCATGGTAAAGTTCAGGAAGGTCGTCACGGTGGCCGAGAAAATAGAGCACATCTACAAGATTCAGTTGACGCGCCAGGTCGCGCAGTTGGGGTCCGATACTGCCCTCCCCAACTACAACAAAGCGCACATTGGCCATTTCATTGGCCACAAGCTGCGCAGCACGAATAAAGTGTTCACACCCTTTCTGCGGTTCCAGACGGCCGACAGTGCCCACCAGAAGAATGTCGGGCGAGACGCCTAGTTCTTGGCGTTTAACCATGCGAGCAGCGTCATTCCGGAATAGCGCAACATCGACGCCATTGCCTATAAATACCGCCCGTCGGGGACGTACAACACCGCAACGAATCATAATCTCACGCTGCGTTTCCGACACCGCTATTACTCGCGTGGTCATGCAGGCAGCAAACCATTCTAGGAGCCGAAAAAAACGCCCGGCCAACGTATGGGGCCGCCACTGGAAGTAATAGACATGGGGCGTATGATAGATGCGCCGCACCCCGCACACCCACGCCGCCAGGCGGCCCAAGAATCCCGCCTTGGAACTGTGGGTGTGCACCGCATCGTAGCGATGGCGCATCAGGTGGGCCAGAATGCGGAGAAAGGCGACGAAGTCGGCCCAAGGTCGAATTTCGCGCCTCATGGGAATAACATACACTTGGATGCCCATTTCCCGGAGGTGCGCAATATCCTGTGCGAAACGCGGGTTGCGCTCCAGAGAACAAATAAGAGAGAGCGCAAATCGCGAGCGGTCCAGTCCCCGCAGGATCTGAAGGATGTGCTCGCGCGTGCCGCCGACCGTGGCCTCAAGTATGTGAAGAATGCGGTAGCGCCGCCGGTATGCCCCAGCCACCGCGCTAACTCCCAAACGCACTGTCCGCTGCCACGCCCATGACGCGCATAATAGCAGCGACCGCGCGAGTCAACCCAGCATCAGACAAATACCCGACAAGCCAATATCGCCGCTGCGCTGGAGAACAATCAGGGCCTCTTGTTGAAATGTTTCTGACTAACCGGCACAAATCGCGACAGAAATTAACGAGTGCTTCGCCTCCCTTTCCACAGCCTCGAAGGGCAGTGTTGGCTGCGTGACTTCGAGGT
>Ga0272448_1008474_pt1 | contig 10687 bp, 8 predicted proteins | sample YNPCB0191_FD_202220 | JGI IMG/M metagenome (GOLD analysis project Ga0272448, IMG submission 202220) | Hot spring sediment microbial communities from Yellowstone National Park, WY, United States - YNP-CB-019-1 | ecosystem: Environmental > Aquatic > Thermal springs > Hot (42-90C) > Sediment... | reverse complement strand
GTGTCTCAACCCTTATTTGTAAAGCATTAATCATGACTTAATCAATCCTTTCAACTCATTAACTAATGCTTCCTTCATATACCTCAAACCAACAATCCCCTGGTTACCATGTACCGTCCCTGTAACAGCTCAAGATGAGCCCGCTTGACCTGTGACTGGGATTACCAGCGTTTGCCAGCAGAATAACCGCCACTGCCACGACCACCACGACGGGGTGCACGAGAGCTGCGATTGCTGCTGAAACCACTGCGGCTTTCGGTTCTTTCCCGAGCCTCGTTCACATTCAACGCCCGTTCATCCATTGTGTAGCCGTTAAGCCCCTGGATTGCGGCTTGAGCCGCTTCATCCGAAGCCATCTCCACAAAGGCGAACCCACGCGGACGATTGGTAAACCGGTCAGTGACGATATTTACCGAAACCACTTCACCATGCTGACCAAAAAGGTCACGCAACTGGGTTTCGGTTGCGCTGAAGGGCAGATTGCCCACAAATAAGCGCCTTGCCATACTTTAACTCCTTTTGTTTAGTTCTTGGTTCAGAATCGTTCAAAAGGTGGGTTCGCGCACGGACCAAATTTCTTAGCGGTGCCTGTGCTTCACACCATTGCCCTGAACGCTTCTTTGCCTTTTTCCGGGTTATTTCTTAATATGTCCGCTGTAACCCGTTTCCAACAGACAAGTAAGTATAGCGCAATCCTGGTAAAAGTCAAGTTTGCGCATTAGTCCCTTTGCTATCATTTGACCTGAAAAAAATGAGCGCTATGATTAAGATGTTTTAGTGATGAAAATATTTATAACTTAAGGAGGAAACTGATGATTAAATTCAAACCCGGGAACCTGAGAGTCCCTCAGTTCCAGCGCCCGGTCTATGTCGTTGCCGGGGGCACAACCGACTACCGCAAGCATTATCCGGAATACAAACTGGAGGAACTGTGTATGATGGCATTCCGGATGCTGCTTGAGGAAAATGACCTGAAACTTGACCCGTTAGAGGTCAAGGGTCTTATCAATATGGCATGCTATGGCGAGTTTGCCGACCATTTCCAGGACCAGCTGCTCTGCGAGGCAAAGGTGCACGACTACCTGGGACTTGACCCGTTGCCCAATGTCGGCATCAAAACCGGCGGGGCAACCGGTGGCTACACCACCTTGATTGGTGCGAATATGGTAGCATCAGGCTATGCCAACTGCGTGCTCGTGCTGGGCTGGGAGCGAATGGATGAGGTGGATACCAGAACCGGCAACTTTTACATATCGACCGCCGCGTGCAAGGATTTTGAAACCAGGCTTGCCCGGATGTATGCGGCATACTATGCACCAATGGCGCGCCGGTTTGCCCACGTATTCAAGGTCAAGGAAGAAATCCGGGCGGCAATTGCGGTTAAGAATAAGGGTTATGCCTGGATGTCACCCTTTGCCCAGCAGCCGGCAAAACTGACCATTGAAGAGGTCCTTGCCGGACGCATCGCCTGTGACCCGCTGCGGATGCATGAGTGCTGTGCGATGTCGGTCGGTGCCGCCTGTATGCTCTTATGCGATGAAGAGACGGCATATAAACTTTCAGACAATCCGATGCGGCTCTATATTGCTGGCGGCACTCATACCCTGCGGGTTGCTGACCGGCGCAATATGGAGATCCCGCTTTTGCCTCATGAAACACCCGGGATGTACGACTGGATGGAAAAGGAACTGAACGAACCCTATCCCGGCTTTCAGAGTTTTCTTGCCTCCCGCTTCGCAGCCTATATGGCATACCGAATGGCGGGCATCACCAAAGAGCCGTGCGAAGAACTTGACCTGGTCGAATTGCACGACGCATTCACCATCTCTGATTTACAGACCTATGGTGACATCGGACTGCGACCTTATGGAAGGGAGGAAGAGTACATAACCTCTGGTGATGCGTATTATGGTGGCAGATGTCCATCCAACCTCTCAGGCGGTCTTTTAGGGACGATGCATGCGGTTGGCGCCACCGGCATTTTCCAGGGGATTGAATGCCTCTGGCAACTCCAGGGCAAATATGACAAGTTCCACGGTGAGCCGAAAATGTGGGAGCGCTTCGGCAAGAAAAAACCCGCGGACTGGCAGTCCCTGCAAATTCCCCGGCGCCGGCGTGCCCTCTGGATTTCCCATGCCGGTGTTGGTTCCCATGTCACCTGTGGCATTCTGGTCAATCCAGAAGAGGTAAAGTAAGGAGGCAGAATGAAAAAGTCCAAGCAGCAAGTCAAAAAGACAACCCGCACCCCTGCCCGGGCAAAGGGCAAGAAACCGGTGACTAAGAAGCGGCTCACAGCCGGATTAAAGAAACCCGAGGTTAAATTCATTGGTACGCCGATGAAGGTGGAGAAAACCGAGCCGGCAATGGTTATCCAATGGCCCCGCACCCTGACCCATCACCATACCTACGGCCTGCTCACACCATTCTTTGAAGGCTTGAAGCAGGGGGTCTTGCGTGCCACCAGGTGTCCGACACCAGGCTGTGAAAAGGGCCTCTGGTTACCTCCCCGCGCCGACTGCCCGGACTGCCACGCCCGGATGGAATGGGTCGAACTGCCCAACCCGGTTATCGGTGAAATATTTACCTTCACCCGGGTTGAATATCCCGGTTATGGCATCGAACTTTCCTATCCCTATTATCAGATTGATGTCAAGATCCCGGGCTGTTGCACGATAATGAAGGGCTATCTTATCCGCGGGGAAGCAAAAATCGGAATGAAGGTAAAAGCCGGTTTCCGGACCAAAAAACCGACCAACACCATCCTTGACCTTTACTGGGAACCGGTTGATTAAATCGATGCCTGCTCAACTACTGGACTGAAACCCTGTTATGGCGGCACCGACTTCGCTGCCAACCGTTCTTTTCCCGCGCGCCGGCAAGGATAATACGGTCAAAACCCTGCAACTGGCTCTCAACACCGCCCGGCAACTCCGGGTCAGCCATCTGGTTGTTGCCTCAACCTCCGGTTCCACCGCACTGAAACTTGTCCGGCAGGCAGGTGGTGATTTCAAAATCATCTGCGTCACTCATCATGCCGGCTTTGCCCAGCCCGGTAAGTCTGAACTGCCGCAGGCCCGAGAAAAAAGACTCAATTTACTCGGCGTCAATGTCCTGAGGACTACCCATCTCTTTGCCGGAATTGACCGGGCGGTCCGGCTCAGATTTGGCGGTCTGGGCACACCCGAACTGATTGCCAGCACCTACCGGACCCTGGGCGAAGGCACAAAGGTGGCGGTAGAAATTGCTGTGATGGCGCTCGATGCCGGTCTTGTTCCTTTGGGCAAGGATATCATCAGCATTGCCGGCACAGGCGCGGGTGCTGATACCGCGCTGGTAATCCGTCCTGCCCATTCCAACCAATTCTTTGCCACCCGCATCCGGCACATAATTTGCAAACCCTGGTCATTTTAATGGAGGGAAAATGTCTGAGTGTCCATTCTGTCAGATAGTAAATAATCAGGCGCCCTGCCGCAAGGTTTATGAAGATGAACAGACCCTCGCCTTCTTAGACCGCTACCCAATCTCAAGGGGCCATTGTCTGGTTATTACCAAGAAACACATCCCGTGGTTCACCGATATCGAGCCGGGCGACAACATCGCCGGACCTTTCCTTAGAACCTGTTACATCGTCGCGCGCAAGATAAAACATGCCTTTGACTGCGAATATGTCACGATGCTTTTGCGCGGAACCAGGGTTCCCCATGTCCATATGTTATTGATCCCGACCATCAGAGGTGAAGAAAACATTCTTGACCAGACCCTCAACCTTCACCACTTCTGCCAGGCACGTCTGAAACCCCAATTCTCCGAATCAGAGTTGGACGCAATCGCTCTGCAGATAAGAAATGCACCACCATAAATATCAGGCGTAAGATACCATTTGGTCCTGGCCGGGATTAAGCCGGTTGAACACTCACAGCGGGTTAAAGTTTTTCTTGACGGACATCATTACCGGGCTATATTAATAACGATGAGCACTCGGTGCCGCTGTCCCAATTGTAACCGTAACGAAACCTTTGCCGGCTACTTCTGCGAAAAATGCAATTTTAGCTGGGAGGAGGAGGCTATTCTTGAGCCTGATGGTTCGGTGGCAAAATCACCCTGCCCCCGTTGCCTGAAAATCACGCTGGCTGAAACCCTGCGCTGCGGCAACCCGGCCTGTATGGCGGTCTGGCCCCCACCAGAACCGGTTTGACAGATTGTTCCATTCATAAGCGATAATTATCGGTCGCACCTTGTAAGTTATCAGTAATCAAAGGGATAAACAACCGGCAAATTAACCGGCAAAATAAATCCTGCTGTCAATTCTCAGCTCTATACTCATAAGTCATTGTAAAATAGAAATATAAGCCAGTAAATAAATATAAGGTGACCGGCACATTTATTGCTATATTATAAATTGGCAATGGGATGGCCAGTTCGGGGTTACATCCGAGAAGAAGTAGAATTATGGCCATTCCATTGCTGCATTAATTTTTATCGCCCCGTAAAAAATCCGGTTGCTGTATTATTTCACCCAGGGCAGATAAGAAGAGACCTTCAGAATCAGGCCCAGGACCACAATTGAAACCATTGACTGCAGTTTCAGCAGGATATTAAGTGAAGGTCCAGCAGCATCCTTAAGCGGGTCACCGACCGTATCACCGACCACGCCTGCCTTATGGGCATCAGAGCCCTTACCGCCAAAGTTGCCTTTTTCAATATATTTCTTGGCATTGTCCCAGGCACCACCGGCATTCGCCATAAATATTGCCAGACAGAATCCGCTTGCCAGTCCGCCGGTAAGAAATCCTGCCACCGCCTCAGGACCCAAAAGCAAACCAACGACCACCGGTGCGATTATTGCAGTAAGAGCCGGTGCCAGCATCTCCTTTTGTGCCGCCCTGGTGCAGATGGTAACCGCTCGGGCATAATCGGGCTTTGCCTTGCCCTTTATTAAACCGGTAATCTCATGAAACTGGCGCCGGACCTCATCGGCAATCTTTGATGCGGTTCTGCCCACCGCCTTCAGAATTGAGGAACAAACGGTCATCGGAATTACCGCTCCGGCAAAAATACCGGCAATCAATCTCGGGTTAAGGAGCGACAGATCCAGAATCCTGATTTCACCAAGAAAACGTTCACTGATTACCCGCACCTCGTCCCGGTAAGCAGCAATTAGTGCCAGGGCGGTGAGGGCTGCCGAGCCAATCGCAAAACCCTTTCCGGTTGCGGCCGTTGTATTGCCCAGGGCATCAAGGGCGTCGGTTCTCTCTCTCACAATTGGTTCCTGGCCGGTCATCTGAGCGTTACCGCCGGCATTGTCAGCAACCGGACCATAGGCATCAGTTGCGAGCGTTATTCCCAGTGTGGAAAGCATACCGACCGCAGCAATTCCAATTCCGTAAAGACCGAGACCAGCAGAACCACCGGAAAAGTAGTAACTGGTTATAATTGCTACCACTACCACCAGCACAATCGGCAGCGTTGACCTCATACCGACCGAAAGCCCTTCAATTACAACCGTTGCCGGCGATGTCCTTGCCTCGGCGGCAATTGCCCGGGTCGGTGCATAGGAATCAGATGTAAACATTTCGGTAAAATAGCCGATCAGAACTCCGGCAAGCAGACCCGAAACAATTGCCCAGTAAACCGACCAGTGCTGGGGTAAAAGCCATCTGGTGACAAGAAAACCCAGTATTGCCGAAAGAACTGCCGCACCATAAATCCCCCGTCTCAATGCCAATAACAATACACTCTGTACCGCCCTCTCCCCTGCCCGCACCAGAAAACTGCCCAAAATTGAGGCAACGATGCCGACACCAGCCAGCACCATCGGCAAAAGAACGCCATTGGTCTCCCAGCCGGTCCCTTTAAAGGCAACAACCGACAGCGCCATTGATGCAACAATTGAATCAACATAAGATTCGTAAAGGTCCGCTCCCATCCCGGCAATATCACCGACATTATCACCGACATTATCCGCGATTACTGCCGGATTGCGGGGGTCATCCTCAGGAATTCCCGCCTCAATCTTGCCCACTAAATCGGCACCGACATCAGCCGCCTTGGTAAAAATTCCGCCACCCACCCGGGCAAACAGCGCCTGGGAACTGGCGCCAATACCAAATGCCAGCATTGTTGATGTGATCAATTGCAGTTTATATGCCAGCGGCTCATTTGCATACACCGCATTAAGGATGATATACCAGATTGAAAGGTCAATCAGACCCAGCCCGACCACCACCAGCCCCATTACCATACCGGAGGAGAAAGCCACCCGCAGCCCGGAGTTCAAACTCTGCCTGCTCGCCCAGGTGGTACGGGCGCTGCAGCGCACCCCGACTGACATCCCGATAAACCCGGCAAGTCCGGAAAAGAACCCGCCGGTCAGAAAGGCAAACGGCACAAACGGGGACTGCAGTTTCAAAAATGCCAGCACCAGCAATAAAACAAAAACCACGGCAAAGAAGATTCCAATCCCTTTATACTGCTGCTTCAGATAGGCGGTCGCCCCTTCCTTTACCGCCCTTGCCACCTCCTTCATCGGCTCGGTGCCTTCGCTCTTGCGCAGATTACTGAGCGCAAGGTACAGGGCAAATGCCAGTGAGATTACCGCGCTGGCTGGTGCAATCCAGAATATCGGACTCATTATAACTCCTTTCTTTTTAACATTAGATCAAGAGCCGTAGTTTAGCAAACCGCCTCTCCAAGTCAAATATTTTATTCTTTTTGCCCTGATAATTACATCTGCGCCCTGTCCTTGCCTGCCTGCTGGTTAAGCCCCAAAACCTCCTGGGCAATTTTATCTATCGCGCCATCAGGACCGAGCAGCGATTTCACCATTTCCAGCCCGGCAATCACCTGCCTGCGGTAAACATCATCATCAATCAACCGGCAGACTGCGTAAAAAATATCACCAACCCTGGCCCGAATAAATTCGGGCACAACCGGCTCATCAGCACAAAGATTCGGGATGGAAAAATACCTGACCCTCACCAGTAAACGGGCAAGAAAATAACTCAACGGGCTCAAATGATAGCAGACAACCATAGGAACACCCAAAATCGCAGTTTCCGCAGTTGCCGTGCCGGAAACAACCACCGCGGCCCGAGAATGACCAATCACATCATACCGCCCCTTTTCCTTACTCCAGTGCAAACCCTCGCTCAGTTCACCCTCGCCATCACCAACCATTACCCCTTTCAACTCCGGATAACGGCTTTTCAGCCGCTTGAACACCTCAACAAACAACAACTTATGATAGTTGATTTCACTTGACCGGGAACCGGGCAGAAAGGCGATATACTCGGTTTGGGGGTTAAAACCTATCCTCCTGAGGGTCTCTGCCCTTGAACTGCTTAAAACCACCTGGTCAAGCAGCGGATACCCGTAATAAACCGCATTCAACCCGCATTTTCTCAAAAACTGCTCCTCAAACCCAAACAGACATATCACCCGGTCAGCAGCCGCCTGCAATAACTTAACCCGGAACCTGCCCCATGCCCAGACCTGAGGTGGTGCCAGATAGATAACCCTGACCCCTGCCCTTCGGCATCTTTTACCCAAAAAAAGATTCACACCAGGATAACCGACCAAAATGACCAGGTCCGGCTCAAACCTCTTCACCTCCTGCCACAACCGTCCCAGCCCTTGCCGCTTTCTCAACCCGGCTAATAACCCCTCCCAGAAACCGATAATCTGCCCCGTCTCTCTGCCCACATCCAGTCTTGCCACCGCTGCGGAAGTGGATAAACCCATAATCGCCTGCTCAAGGCAATCGGCAAACACAAACCCGGACTTCTCACCGGCGCAAATTAAAATCCGCATCCGCAGGTAAAATTAGACATTTCCTCCACCGATGTCAACTCCATCTCCGAGTCAAATCCCGGCGCCACCCTACCATCCTCTTTATCTTACCTTTACCTGTTGTATATAGATTGCCACGCACCCTTCGGACAGTTCTATGTTCTCAGAGTTTTAGGTCGCAGGTCCTTTGAACCACGAATTAGGGAACTACGACCCAACCTGGTCGCTCGCAATGTGAATTCCCGATTCCGGACTATATTAAATCGGTTGTTATCTTTTTCTCAAGGTTAAAATCAACTCTTTGATACTTCTGAATCTATATTTCTCAAAATCCTCCTGGTCTATCCGTTCAAAATACCAATGACTCTTAGTCAGTTTAGTAGCATCCTCACACCACAACTTTATTCTTTTATCTTTATGTTCAACATCTACGTCTTCCCTCCCCTTTGCTTCAATTATAAAATGCTCGTTGTTATCCATTAATACAACGAAATCTGGATAGTATAACCTGAGGTTTCCATCCGAATCTCTGTATTCTATAAAGAAACCTATCTTCGGGACAATCTTAGAGAATGCCACTACATCTTCAGCTCTATCAAAAAATTTTGCAAGATCTACTTCAAAATCGTTCGCCTGCCAAGTTTCTCCGCAACTGCTAAGGTTGTGCCTGAGCCACAGAAGACTACAGGATTGAGGAAAAAATATAACAAGATTTGATATTTTTACCCGAACAATTTCGGGACTCCAATAGGAAATAACATAGCCGCTGAAACTATTATACAAAATTTTTAAAACTGTTACCAAAATAGTGAACAGTTACACTTCGGCGGACTGGCAGGCGGGCAAAAATTCATTTCTCCCAGACCCCTTTTTCTTTTTTTCATAAGCCGATGGGCTGCGAAATAAGAATAAAAGGAATCCATAATTTAAGAAAGTATTTTATTTTCTAAAGCTTTTTCAAATTCTTTTTTCAATTTCTCGTTGTAAAAAGGCAATCCGATTAGCTTGAAGTGTTTATTTTCCAATTTTAAATCTGTATCTGCTTTTCCTTCCATTTCAAGTAAAAATTTCTGCTTCCATCCTTCTTTTGAATTTTCAAATCTACCACGATTATCTTTAAATTGGTCTCCCTTCGGTTCAATAAAAATCTGATAAATACTAATAACTTTATTTCGCTTTTTTAAGATCATTATAAAATCTGGCTCAAATGCTCTACCTTCATCAAAATCAAAAACTTGAAAAAATTTCTCATTTCGCAATAAGGCAATATCCGAATATTTTTGTTTCAATTTATCTATAAAACTATCTATAAAATTTATAAATTCTTTCTCTTCACTTGTTCCATAAAGTTCATTTTGAGCATACCAATCTTTCTCTGCTAAATTTATTTTTTCCATCCCCCGAGCACGCTCATCATCGCTATCTATTTTCAAAATCTTATCTCTAAAAATATCACTGAGCATTTTTGCTTTAAATAACTTTGTTCCTATATATTCAGATATATTCGTTTTTGTTTGTTCTATTAGTTCTTTAGTCACAAATAGAGCTATCTTTAATTTTTCGTCAGGGTTTAATTTTTCAATCTTTTCTTTAGGTCCGGAAATTTCTACTTCAATATTTCCTAAAAATCTATCTGACAAAATAAATGTACGAATGGATTTTAAACAAGGAAAGTATTTCTTAAGATTATCAAATCTATAAAATTCAAATTTGTCAAGCGCTGTACGAATTATATTTTCTCCAAAATCAACAAACTTATGTTTTATTTTAGTTTTTGGAATAGCTGATGATTTTGATTTTTCTTTTTCATCTAGAATATTCTCTTCTTTTATTTCTCCTGTTTTTAACTCGTATTGATAATTATTCTTAATTCCTACATCTTGTAAACTAAATATCTCATTTCTTGGATTTCGTATACGTTCATTTATAAAAATAACGCCGTTTTTCCAAAATTCAGTTTTCTTAAAAGATTCTTTAATGAATAAATTTCTTTGAACATATTTTTCCGGCAAAATTCCCATTTCAGTAAGAGCGCTTTTAATCTCGTCAATATATTGGGGATTGTGAGCGCTATGATAATGTAATGTCTCTACGATTCGTAATTCATTTTCAACATCTTCATCAAATTTTCTCTTATATTTATCCTGTGTTTCATCTAACTGAAATGGAAAATATCTTGCACCTCTGCCAATAAGCTGCGCCTCGCCCATTGTGGTATTGCCGGGTTTATACTTGCCACGAACCCATCTTCCATCGCGCGTATCGTATAGCCGAACAATATCAAAAAGATTAAGCACATCCCAGCCTTCATTGAGCATATTCACCGCAAAAATCGCTCTAATTTCATTATTCTTGCTTTCGAGAGAATTAAGTTTCAACTGCTTTTCTTCATCAACATTTTCAGAATCCAAAAGCATACATTTTTCTTCAGAAAAATCCTCCTGTAGTTCTTTAATTAAATTATCAAAAGTTATATTTTCTTTCTGAAAATAGTTAAATGCCTTTTCTAAATCTGTGCCTTTTGCTCGTGAATGTATTTCTTCAATATCTTTTGAAGACAATTCTTTTATTTTCGCCAAAAAGCCATCGTAATTTTCTTTTGACTCTTTTATACTCTTTGATTTGAAAAGAATTACCGGTTTTAGGTGCAATTTATATCTTTCAGCGATTTTTCTACGATATTGACTCAAAATAACCGCTTGTAAAGCTCTATCAACCGGTTCCAAATCTGCCTGCAAAACTTCTATTTCTTTTGAGTATTTATCCAATCGGAATTGTTTCAAATCGTACTGGAAGATAATTTTGTCTTCGTATTTTTGTCTGACATTTTGATTGCCCAAGTCAATCGTTGCTGTAAACTCCAGTAAGATATTTTTACGATTTCGTTCAAAAATCCCCT
>Ga0272448_1008473_pt1 | contig 10687 bp, 5 predicted proteins | sample YNPCB0191_FD_202220 | JGI IMG/M metagenome (GOLD analysis project Ga0272448, IMG submission 202220) | Hot spring sediment microbial communities from Yellowstone National Park, WY, United States - YNP-CB-019-1 | ecosystem: Environmental > Aquatic > Thermal springs > Hot (42-90C) > Sediment... | reverse complement strand
TGAGCGCCGTCATCGAACATCTGTGCGCAAGAGAACTTTCCGCAGGGTTTTCCGCGGTGATACAACCACACTGAGTCTATTCCATCACTCGCATTGGGAACGACCTGGGCTGTTACAAAGGGAACCTAACCCGCAGTGATGTCCGAGGTGGGCGCATGAACAGCAACAATATTTGGCGGGGCCAGCTTCAGTTCGGCATAGTTCGTGAGATACTTGTACCTGTTGGTTATGAAAGTTTTCAGCGAATTGAGGTCGTTTGTATAAGTTGCCATCGAGGTGTAGCCTTTTTTGGGGTCTGCAGCGATCGCTGCGACGCTTACGGCAACAAACCTGTCGATAAGCGCATTCATGATCGGCGGATTGAAATACTCCTCGATCACGGTTCGCATGTGGGCGATGTAGCGCTGGCGAAGTTCTGGGATTGACAGCAAGCGATTTATGAGTGGCCGATTTGAATCTCCCAAGCCCCGGACAGGTGACAATGACGCGTCACCTTGGACAAACGATTCGTTGCCGTCATGCTCGACGGGATGAATCCAACCGCTTTCCGGTTCATAATAGAACATGTAATCCGCGCCCTTGTTCCAGTAACTGTCGTCGTCGGCGAAGATGTTTTCGAGCGCGAAAAACCAGAGCCACCGGTCAACGGCGAGCACTTCTTCGGCTTTTTCGCGGAGCAGGTTTGTGGGGGTGTTATTGAAGACATAAATGGCGTTGATGAGCCTTGGCCATGCGTTGGTTTCCTTTGTGCGGCCATTGGCCAACTGCGTTTGCCAGTTGGCCTGGGTAAAGGTCAGACTGAATGTGCGCAGCAGTGTTGGGTCAAAGAGCCCGCCGGTCTTCAGCGCGCGATAGAAGATCATGTGCTGAGATGTTGTGGCAACGGACCGGATCGGCGCGTTTGGTCCGCCTGACAACAGCGTGTGGACATTTGTCACAGTGACCCAGTTCACAAGGTCCGGTGAAGACTGGATGTGCCAGTCATCATCAGGATCACCACGGACCTGGACCATTAGATTGGTTTCGGCGAGAAACAGACGGATTGCTCCGCTCTCAGCAAAAGCGCCGCACGAAAGCGTCATGCCCACAACGGCTGTGATGGCAGTGATTGCTGTTCTGTGGACCGCGCCTATAGATTTTCCATGCCTTTGATTCATGGCCGTTAGGCCGATGGAGTTGGTGTGTATTCAGTTTTCCGGAAATCAGATCGTGTGGTTGCCATGGAAAGCGTGCGCTGCTGTCTCTCCGCGTTGTACTCGTTCATCGAGGAAGATTCTTGATCGCTTCGTGATTCAGGAGGAACGCTCTGCGTTGCTCGACGAAGCTTTTCAAACTGATTGTGGCGCCTGTGCCGGCGTTCGGCCCTTCGTTTTCCGACAAGCTTCTTTCGAAATCCTCATAAGTGTCGAGCTTCTTCGCATCAAGTTTCACATCTTCTGCGATCAGGTCATGATACTTTTTTGCCAGGGGCCCAAGCCGGTTCCAGTCCAGCCATTTTTCGGCCATATCCCGCACGTACGCGAGGTAACGCGCACGGAGTGCCGGTACTGCGAGCAATCTGGAACACAAGGGTTTGTTCGGATCGTTGACGGCCACCAATGGATCGAGATTCGCCCCGCCTCTTCCCGGCCCGAACCCGGGGCCGCCCGGGCCGAACCCGCGTCTGTCAGGCCCGAATCGGCGTTCGACCGCTCCAGGACTGGCACCTTGACCATCCATGCCGGGAGGGCCAAACCGTGCGCCGGCATCACGGCCTGGTCCCGGTCCAGAACCTTGTTCACCTGGTCCGCCTTGTCCTCTGAACCCACGTTGAAAGTCGCCCCGTGGTCCGCCCCCGAAGCCCGGCTGTGGTACGACCGCAGACAAGCCGGTTTGGAGGGTCTCTGCGTTGAGTTTTCCTGTTTTTGTGGTGTCCCACTGATCGAACCATTTTGCGAAGACCTCTGACAGCTCAGATCGGGACAATGAATTGTCCTTGTTGGCATCTACGGCGGCGAACAGTCCCGGGGCTATGAAGCGGGCGGGGCCGAACTGGCCTCTTTGGCCGGCTCTTTCGCCTTGGGCGCCGGGTGGGCCGAGTCCTGTCTGCGGCTGCGGCGCTGGCAAGAGTTCGGCGAAATTTTCGATGAACTGTTGCTGTGTAAGGTTTTCCTTCTTTTCCTTGTCCAGCTTGTCGAACCATGCGCCTGCGAGAGTGAGGAATTCCTCTTTTGAGAGTTGTGCGTCGCTGTTGGAATCGGCCTGGCTTAGAATCTGTTGGGCAAGGAGCATGCCCGGGGAAAAACCTCGCGGTCCACCGGGTCCGAAGGGCCTGCCCGGTCCACCTGGTCCTCTGCGGGTGGGGAACGATTCGTTGGCGTCGTAAGGGATTATGTGAAAACGCCCGCGATCATCTTTGTAAAGGTTGTAATCGCTGGCGCGCGCGTAGTAGGCGTCGCCGCTGGCGATTACATTTTCCCATGCGAGGAATCGCAGTGCAGCGTCGATATCAAGCAATGGGTTTAGAGCATCTTCGAGCTGTTCGAGCGGGGTCAGGGTGAGGACTTTGCAGAGATTAACCAATTCGGCCCATGCTTTCGGGTCATCGTTTGATTTGATTTCGTAAATCCTCCTGTATGCCGATGGGTCTTCGATGTAATTCAGTCCGCCGCGTCCGTTTGGGCTTCCGGGGACTTTCCAACGTGCGCCTTTTGTGGTGCCGAACCATTCTCTGACAAAATCTTTGTTGAAGAACTGCTGGTTGACATAGACGCCCCACGACTCGCCGTTGATAACGAGCCTGACATGATTTGCCTTTGGGGCGGGGATATAATCGCGGGCGATCTCGAATGCCAGCACAGTTCTCAGGAACGATGGGTCTTCGTGGGAATTCAGCAGAATCAGTTTCCTGTAGCCGCCAAGGTTCTGGTTGCGGTGAATGAAATCGAGCGTCAGTACAAGCGAGCGTTTGCTTCCGTCAGGCACTCCCATGAAGGATGATGTGCCGTGAAAATGCACACCGACATCGCGATAGCTCTTTCCGTCCACGACAAGGCGCGCCGGCACCTGCACATCTGTGTTTTTGAAATCGGCCAATTCCTGTTCCCAATCGGCGTTTTCAAATTCGAGGAACAGGGTCCGCAATACATCCGGTGAGTAGAGCGGAACATCGGCATACCATTTGACCTCGCTCGGAGAAAGCGCGATTCCCTTTTTGGGCTGCGCCTGTTCTTGTCGGGGTCCGAATGGGCCGAATCCTCGTGGGCCTCTGCCCGGTCCGCCGAACCGTCGGCCGGCACCTTGATTTGCCATGTACTGGCGGGCGGCTTTTCGTTCTTCGGCGTTGAGCCAGCCGTTTCCATCCTTGTCGAACATTTCCACCAGTTTGATTTCTTGATGCATGCCCGGCCCGCCGGGTCCGCCGGGGCCTTGGGGCCCGATTGGACCTCCTGGCCTGCCTCCGTCAAAACCGCCCGGCCCGAACGGCGGCGGCCCGCCGAACCCGCCATCATCCGGAGGTGGCGAAGATGGTTGTGGCAAGCCGGTCATCTCAGGGCGATAGCGTGGGCTGGGGGACTGTGAAGTGTCGGCGGGCTGGGCACTGCTGGGCTGTCTGACGGTGTTCTCGGGTGGAATCAAGCTGTTGGTTGTTTGTGCGAACATGACTGTCGCTCCTGCCAAAGCACCGAGCAGTAAATGGAGCGTGCGACAACGTCGGAAGAATCGCGTGCACCGGCGATTTCCATGAGTTGAGAGCGAAATGGGGTGAATGGCGCGGGCGGTCCGAAACGGGCGAAGGTGTAGGAGCGCGTCATCTCCCGGGCGATTCCCCGGGGGCGTTTGCGGTCCAGACCTTGGTCGGCTGCAGTGTCTGCACACAAAATTCATCAATCATGATGACATGCGGGAATGATTTGCGTTACGCCGTGGGCGGGGTACTTATGGGAAACACCACGGCCGACGGAGTTGCTCCAGTCCGTGCTGGGTGACAGAGCAGAAAAATCACATGGCAGAAACATGTGGTGGCAGAAAAATTCGGTTGAGGCGGAGATGTGGCCGGTTCGCGGTCATTTTGTTCCGTGGCGAGGCGAATTGATGCGGCACATGTAATTGCCATGCACGTGGATTCGTGTCCCAAACGATTGTGGGCTGCTTACTGAAATAGCTGGAATTCCCAGATTGTTGGGCCGTCTGTGGACTCGATGATTTCAAGACGGACGTACTGCGCGGTGACAGGGCTGAAGCTTCGTGCCCAGGATTCACCGATGGTTGTTCCGGTCAATATTGTTTCCCACGCGTCGCCCATGCGATACTTGAGTGCGAACCGCTGGACGCGATTTGGAAATGCTTCCGAGATTTTGGCGCGTTTGATTGTTGTTGGTTTGCCCAGGTCAACTTCCAGCCATGCGGATTTCAGTCCGGCATCGGTTGCCCAGCGGGTGTCGTCGCGCCCGTCGGTGGCCTTTTCGGGTCCGAACTCTTGGAGGTTCTGATAGACGTTTGACGCAGTGGTGCGCGCTTTGGCGCTGACCGGGGGGGTGGCCGGGACGTTGATTGCGCCGAGCTCGAGTGCCGAACGGTCAAGGCTGAGTTCGATCACGGTCGCAATGGGTTGTTTGTCGCGTTCTTTCAGGATGATTTCCAAACCATCGTGGGATTGTTTGACTTCGACAGGGTCGCCTTTGAGCACGCGAGCGTCCAGCACCCTTGCCGGCAAAGGCGGCAATTGAACCGAGTCCAGAGAAGCATCCGTGACGAACAAGTAAACCTTGTGGCCTTTGCGGGTCGAGACACCGTAATATCCGGGCTTGAACGGGCCGCCGCGCGTTCCGTAAATGCTCTCACCGAATCGCGCGAGCCAATCGCCCAATTGCAACAGGCGTTCGACCTGTTCGGGGGGGAATTCTCCGGTTGGTGTTGGCCCGACGTTCAACAGGAGGTTGCCGTCTCCTCCCGCGCAGCCAATCAGCATCTTTAAGCAGGTTTCGAACGGTTTGACGCCGTCGTCAGGGCCGCCGTAGGCCCATTGACTCTTGCGCGACAGAGTCATGCACGATTCCCATGGGCGTTGGTCGTCATACGAGCCGATATGTTGCTCCGGGGTATAGTAATCTGCGTTTGGAGACAGAATTTGCCTGTCGGTGTTGCCCGGGCCGAGGTCGAGCCGATTGTTGATGATGATTTCCGGTTGGAGACTTTTTACGATTGAATACGTTTCGGCCTGGTTGTAGAGTGGCTCGCCGCCGTCCCAGTCGAACCAGAGCAGGTCAATCTTGCCGTAGTTTGTCAGCAACTCGCGCAATTCGGACTGCATTTTTGACAGAAAGACTTGGTTGCGTTCGGTGCGGAAATCGGGGTCGCGCCAGTCCATTGGTGAGAAATACCAGCCGATGCGTATGCCTTGTTTGCGTGCGGCGGCGCTCAGCTCTGCGCATATGTCGCCCTTGAACGGGCTCGCGGAAATGTTGTAGTCGCTCACCTTTGAATGCCACAAGAGAAACCCGTCACAATGCTTGGCCGTGAGCACCATATATTTTGCGCCTGCGGTTTTTGATATGCGAACCCACTCTGATGCGTCGAATTTCACCGGATTGAATTCCTTGTACAGATTGTCGTACACATCGGCGGGAATGGGGCCTTTGTTTGGGCATTTTGGATTTGTGTTTGCCCGCGACCAACTGATTTCGGTGCCTTTGAGGCTTACCGGTCCCCAGTGAATGAAAATGCCGAATCTTCCCTCAGCCCACCAACGCAATCTGTCTGAATACTCCCGTGGTGGCGAAGCGGGTTGCGAGGGGCCGGGTTGGTTCTGGGCTCCTTGTGTTTGAATCAGAAACATGGAGACAAAGGATAAAACATTGAGAAAGTTTTTCATTTGCGGTCGTCGATCTTGATTGAGACGCGGAACAGAATACGGAGCCATGGCAGAGTGCGCAACCGAAAGAGTCATTGGCAGAAAAATGGGGGGCATGAAAATGGGGTGGTGAAAGATGGCGGCGGGGGGGCCAGCCCGTTGGTGCCCAGATAGCAAGGCTCTCCTCATTTCTGTGGCGCGAGAGGAGAAAGGAGTAATAGGCAGAAAAATGGAGGGCATAAAAATGGGGTGGTGAAAGATGGCGGCGGGGGTTCCAGCGCGTTGGTGCCCAGATAGCAAGGCTCTCCTCATTTCCGTGGCGCGAGAGGAGAAAGGAGTAATAGGCAGAAAAATGGGAGGCAGAAAAATGGGGTGGTGAAAGATGGCGGCGGGCGTTCCAGCGCGTTGATGCCCAAATAGCAAGGCTCTCCTCATTTCCGTGGCGCGAGAGGAGAAGCGAGTAATAGGCAGAAAAATGGGGGCAGAAAAATGGGGTGGTGAAAGACGGCAGCGAGCGTTCCAGCACGTTGGTGCCCAAATAGCAAGGCTCTCCTCATTTCCGTGGCGCGAGAGGAGTAAGGAGTAATTGGCAGAAATATGGGAGGCATAAAAATGGGGTGGTGAAAAATGGCAGCGGGCGTTCCAGCACGTTGGTGCCCGGATAGCAAGGCTCTCCTCATTTCTGTGGCGCGAGAGGAGTAAGGAGTAATTGGCAGAAATATGGGAGGCATAAAAATGGGGTGGTGAAAGATGGCGGCGGGGGTTCCAGCGCGTTGATGCCCAGATAGCAAGGCTCTCCTCATTTCCGTGGCGCGAGAGGAGTAAGGAGTAATTGGCAGAAATATGGGAGGCATAAAAATGGGGTGGTGAAAAATGGCAGCGGGCGTTCCAGCGCGTTGGTGCCCGGATAGCAAGGCTCTCCTCATTTCTATGGCGCGAGAGGAGTAAGGAGTAATTGGCAGAAATATGGGAGGCATAAAAATGGGGTGGTGAAAGATGGCGGCGGGGGTTCCAGCGCGTTGATGCCCAGATAGCAAGGCTCTCCTCATTTCCGTAGCGCGAGAGGAGTAAGGAGTAATTGGCAGAAATATGGGAGGCATAAAAATGGGGTGGTGAAAAATGGCAGCGGGCGTTCCAGCGCGTTGGTGCCCAGATAGCAAGGCTCTCCTCATTTCTGTGGTGCGAGAGGAGAAGCGAGTAATAGGCAGAAAAATGGGGGGCAGAAAAATGGGGTGGTGAAAGATGGCAGCGGGCGCTCCAGCGCGTTGGGGGAAACAATTGCGTCGGGGGCGCGCCCGTTCTCGGGTGGTTCGAGACTTTTGTCTTCAAGTTGTTCAGCCATCGATCTCAATCCCATCTCCACCATGGGCGACGAAATCGCCCCGTTCAGCGCGGCACGACACAGTGGTATTCCTGCAACCAGCACAATTGTCATGACATGAGGGTTCCGGCTGCGGCTGCGCCGCGCTGAGTTGTGTGCGGAGATTATGGGGCCAGGTCGGTGGTGAATTCGGCTTCGACGTTCTCGAAGAAGAGTCCTTGGAACTGGCCGGGTTGCAGACCGTCGGGCAAGGTGACTTCGACTTCGTAGCGTGTATCGGGTTTCAGGTTAGACACATCGGCGTAAAAGCCGGTGAAGGTGCGCTCGCGCCCAAGCGGGAAAACGTCGCTGTAGGCTTTCTTGAGGTCGGTCGGTCGGCCGTCGAGTTTGAGACTGACTTCCCATTTATCGTTTGGGTCGGCGATGTGGACATAGAGCAGCAGTCGGTGTGGGCCGCGCCATGTTGCGAGCAATTCCTCTTCGGAGTAGGGAATGGGCCATGCCTTGCGGCGCTCGGCGAGTTGATCAAACACGCGCTGCGGCACGGTGAACTCGGCGCGATACACGGTGTTCGAGAAATTGCGGTCGTAGGTGCCGATTTGGTGACAGTGGTCAAAACGTGCACCCGCGTAGGTGACAGGCAGATTGACGACCGCGCCTTTCTGGGTGAACGAATTCACAGGGTGCCCGTTCACTGTCACAAGCGACAACGTCTTGCGGGACGGAAGCATCACGGTCAGGACCGCTTTGGTGCCCATTTCGCCTTCGACATTGGTCAGTACAAGCGTATCGCCCCGGATGGCTGCATGACCGCGGGCATTGAGCAGGGCGGGGAGCTTGAGCGATTTCGCGGGGACAAGTTCTGCCACCATTGCTTGAGGGCCTTTGATTGGCAGGCTGACGGTGTCGCCGTAATGCCATGGACCCTGTTCTTGTTTGCCGAGGAGCCGTCCGGCGCGCGGATACAGTTCGCGCAATACGAACGCGTCGCCGGCGGTTAGTCCGATGCTTGGATCGAGCCTGAACTCGGCGTTCAAGGTGCGGTAGTTCGGGTTGAACAGAAAGATGAAACCGCGATTGTTCTGGATGGCGGCGGTGCCGTCCACACGGCCAAGTAATGGCGGGCCGATGATGGGACGCAAGCGTTTCAATGTCGCGCGGTGTTTGTCGGTCCAGGCCATCCAATCCTTGAGCCATTGCTGGTCTTCGGGGCGGAAATGTTTGAATTCGGTCTCATCGCGTGCGGGCAGGAGGTTCACGACATGGTTGAATGGTGCGGTGCCGATGGAACTGATCACCGAGTAGCGCCAGCCGAGGTAATCCCAGTCGCGTGTATGGAAGGGACGGTCTTTTATGCAATGGCCGTTGGCGTCATTGCGGGGTGTTTGGTGTGTCATGTAACCCGGAACGATGTCCATGGGTGCGAACTGTTCCATGTGATAATACCATGCGGCGAAACGCTGGCGGTCGGCTGAGACGCGGCTGAAGTGGAGGTCGGGGAAATTTTCGAAACTGCCGGGTTGCTCGTCGTTGGTGGTAGGGTGTGGATAAGATCCGCCGCTCCATGTCCATGGGCCGAACCACTGATATTGCTGGCGACCGTCGATGACAACATCTGGAATGGGGCAGCGCAGTTCTTCCATGATACGCTTGCAGCCGCGCCATTGTGCGTATTTGCTGGTGGGCGTTTTGCCGTCTTTGGTTGGCTCGTAGGCGATCCACCAGTGATCGAAGCTGTAGCCGGCGATGCCTGTGCGTTTCTGGAAGGCTACGAGTTGGTCCACGAACCAATCCTGAAAACTGCGCACGCCTGTATCCACGCCGATATAACCGCCGGTTTTGCCGCTGCACCATGCGGTCCATTCCGGGTTCTGTTTCCAGCCGAGGGTCGGGTACACGTAGGCGACGAGCCTGATGTTTTTTGATCTTGCGTAATCGAGCATTTCCTTGATCGAGGGCGGGATCGGGTCTGTGTCGATGTTCCATTCTCCCTTGCGGATTTTCTGTCCGAGGCCGAGCCAGAGACAGTTTTCCCAGCCCCATGCGTCGGTGTTGTCTTCGAGTGGGGCGACGGCGCTGTTGCCGGGCGTGAAGAGGCTGTTGTTGCAGCCGATGGCGGCGCACTGGTCGATGATGCGCTTCCACTCGGTGCGACCGGCTGGCGTGGCCACGTCGATTTGGTAATCGTTTTCGCACCATGGAACATGAACGCGCAGGCTTTTTTCCGGGCGGTACAATGTGAAGGCATGGACGCAGCGCGTCATGGCATCGAACTCGGCATGATCGAGCATTGGCTGGCCTTCGAAGGCGCGCTCCGGTTCGCGTACATATTTCCACTCGCCAATGTTGTGGGCGGGGAACTCGGTGCCTGTCAGTGCATGGACCCCGAGGCAGACGCGGTCGGACTCGAATGATCCGTAATCGGCACGCCATTCAAGATCGGGTGTGTAGGCCATGGATATCTGATCGCCTGTGCGTTCCCACCTGAGGAACGGGTTTTGAAGGGCGAGGAACACGCCGAATTGTTTCGGCGGATTGGTTTCGCCTATGCGCAGGAAGACAGCGCCGCTGCTGTTGCTTGCCTTGAGTTCGCGGGCGACCGGTGTTTTCACGTTGGCGCGCAGCATTTCGATATGGTCCACGCGGCAGGTGCTGTTTGGTGGCAGCGTGAGAACGAGTTGCTTGCTGACGAAATGCCAACCGGGCCGGAGTTCGTAGATGACCTTGAGTTGTCTGTCGCCGGCGGTGTAAGTGAACGTGACACTGTTTTTGCGGCGTGCAGTATCGAGAAGCTTGAGGCCCGGCACTGCGACTTTTTCACCGTTGATGGTGATCGAGGCAGAATCGCCGGACAGAACGAAGGATTGTTTGGTTGCCTGATCGATGACGCGGGTCAGACCTGCGTTGTCAAATTCAGCGGCGATTTCCGAGTTGGACAAAGTGAACCGGTGTTGTTGTGCGGCGGGAACGGCTGGCGCAAGCAGGAGGCTGGTGGCCAACCACGCGATTGCTGCGGAATTGTGTCGGCGCATTTGAGTCGATTGGACTTTAGCCCGTATTTTCACACCTTGAGCGGTCTGGAAGCAAGTGTCTTCAAGAATTCACGAAAGAAGGCGAAAAGAGGAAATGGCAGAAAAATGTGGGGCAGAAAAATGGGGTGTGACGAACCGTCGCGGTTTGTAGTCCGGCCTTTAGGCGGCGCAAGAGCGGTTGAAAAATCCGACCGCGTCGGACGCAGGCTAAAGCCTGCACTACGAACCGCTGCAGTTTGTAGTACCGCCTTTAGGCGGCGCAAAAGTCGTTCGAATAATCCACGCGCGTCGGACGCAGGCTAAAGCCTGCACTACGAACCGTCGCCGTTCGTAGTACCGCCTTTAGGCGGGTTCAGAGCATCTCGCCAATCCACGCGTGTCGGACGCAGGCTAAAGCCTGCACTAGTGCGCCTGCGAAGGCGCCCACACAGCGGGGTGGAAGTCCCCGCCAGGCCGAGCGTTCACCGGCCTGTAACCGAAGGCTACTGCGTCGTGGCAACA
>Ga0272448_1008471_pt1 | contig 10689 bp, 8 predicted proteins | sample YNPCB0191_FD_202220 | JGI IMG/M metagenome (GOLD analysis project Ga0272448, IMG submission 202220) | Hot spring sediment microbial communities from Yellowstone National Park, WY, United States - YNP-CB-019-1 | ecosystem: Environmental > Aquatic > Thermal springs > Hot (42-90C) > Sediment... | reverse complement strand
CGCCGTTCAGATAGACCCGCAGTGTCTTGTGCCCCAGGGTGACGGCGCTGTGCGACCATTCGCCCTCGGGCAGTTGCTGCCTCGTGCTGAACGATGCGAGCCGCGTGATCACGCGGATGTTGTTCGCAGGATGAGTATCGAGCAGGTAGGCGTCGGCGCCGCCCGTTTCCGAGCGGCACCCCCTCCCATCCTTGTCGGGCGGGCGACAGATATATTACGTCGTTGTGGGCGACAACGCTCGCGACGTCCACATCGAACGGATCGTCCCGGGCGGGGGCGAGTGCGGTCGCGAAAACAAACCAGACCAGGCAGCGCTGAAGACGTGGTTCGGCTCTCCCCATGCTTGTCTCCTGGTGCTCAATCCTCCGCAGATAAACCGTCGCGAGCAAACGAGCCCGCCTCTGTCCGGAGAGACGCTGCGGACCGGCTCGGCTGTCCGGGGGACGCCCCTACCTGTGCTCGAGGCGTCGGAGCATAGCCCGTGCTCCCTGAGCGTCCGGCTTGAGCCGCAGCGCTCTGTCCAGGGCCAGCCGAGCCTCCTCGCGGTTGCCGAGTTGCAGCTCGAAGTACGCCAGGTCTATGGCGAGGAGCCAGGGATGGGGGGCCTCGCCGCCGAGGCCGGTCAGAAGCTGAGCGGCATACTCGTAATCGTGGTTTCTCGCAGCCCGCAAGGCGTCGAGGATCGTTGGCTCCCCGCGGAAGACCCTGGCCTGAATGGCGAAGTTGAGCGGCTCCTCGGAGAGCCCCCGGAGCAACTCGCGGCGCTCCAGGTCCGACAAGTGGAGTCTACGAAAGACGTCGGCGAGACGGAAGCGCTGGTCGCCGTACGCGAGGGCCGATGCGGCAACAGCATCCGCGGTCGCCCGGGGCGTATCCTCGTTCAGCGTGTAGAAAAGGCTCCGGTAGTAGTGCACCTCGAAGTGGCCGGCGGGAAGAGCGGCGAAGAAGCTCGCCGCTTCCGGGCTTCGCTTGCGCCATAGGTAGTGTGCAAAGGCGAGCCGCTCACGCCAGCCGCGATCAGCAAGCTTGCGCAGAGCCGCCTCCGGGACCTCGAAAACGAGGAAACTGGCGCCGATGCGGTCCCGCGGCTCGAAGCCCTCGCGGAGCCACCGGTAGGCGAGAGCCTGCGGTTCCGCCAGTCCTACAAGCTCCAACACGCCGATACCGAGCAGCCCCGACTCGAAGTACGGGATGTCGCAGGCGGTAACGAACGCGAAGTCGAGTACCTGCGGACGAGTCGTCTCGAAATAGACGGCCAAGCGCTCCCGGTCCCGCTGCGAATCCAGCCCGCCAGCGGCGAACCGCCAGCCCTCGCCGGCCTCGCCCAGATGTTTGTTGTAGAGCACCGTGATCGGTCTCCCGAGGCTCTCGACGTAACGCTTCACCTTCGCCCTGTCCTGGGACCATTCCTGGAAGTCAATGTAGTACCGCCAGGCCTCCCGGCTTCCCCCGACGGACTCGTTCGCGTAGGCGACATAGTCCGGATGGGCCGTCCCGAAACACCAGAGATACCACGCACCGAGCAGCGGCACCAGGAACCGGCCCGGTCCTCGCACGCTGTCCGCGACTCGGGAGGCATACACGATGAGCAGCGGATAGACCGCAAGCATGTAAGCCATCGTGATGAAAGCGTGGTAGCAGAAGCTCAACCCGACGACGAGCAGCGCCGCCGGAACGAGGAGGACCCAGCGCGCCATGTCCTCGACTTCGCCAATCCTCGGGATCCAGAGCAAGGCCACAAACAAGACGATGAGTAGCGGGATGGGGGTCTTGATGAGGAACGAGTACACGAAGAAGGATTGCCAGCCGCGTTCGGAGTGCTTACCCATGAGATAGTAGTCGAAGTAGTCCGGCGAGCCCCATTCGCCGATCTGGGCCGTCTGCCAGTCCGTGCCGACGACGACCGGCCGCGGGATCGGGAGCGGCAGCACGCGCAGCACCGGCATCAGTGCGCCCAGGGTCCGGCTCTGGGGCCGGTAGTCGCCCATCGTCCGGAAGCAACCCTCGAAACGGTACGCCGCGTCGAAGACCAGGACGCTTGCAGCGAAGCCGAGAAGGAGCGATAGGCCGGTCGAGAGCCAGCGGTTCCGGGCGAGGCCGGATATCGAGCCGCCCTTCAGCAGAGCGACGAGGGCACAGACTGCAAACGCCGGGTACAGGACGCCCGCGGTGAACTTCGAGAGCATGGCAAGTCCGAGCGACAGCCCCCAGAGGAGCGTCCTGCCGATCCCCCCTCCCCTCAGCAACCGGTAGAAGAGATAGCAGCTCAGGAAGCTCGCCGCGCAGACGAGGAAGTTGTTGACGACAAGTCCTGCGTGGCCGAGCACGATCGGACAGAAGGCGTACAGAAACGCTGCGACGAGCCCGGCCCTACGACCGTAGAGTTGCGTCGCCCAGTGCCGGACGAGCCAGCCCGTGAGCGCCCAGAGGACGAGCATGGACACGCGCGCGGCTCGCAGCATACCGGAATCGCCGAGGAAGCTCCACGGGCTCACGATGTAGAAAAGCAGCGGCGGATGGACGAAGCGGTCGTATTGCTTCCGGATGCTGACCTTCCAGAAATCGCTTCGCCAGACTTGCCGTGCGTCAGCGAGGACGTTCGACTCGTCGCTCACGTAGCCGCGGTGCCAGACACTGGCGACCCCGGCGAGGAAGCCCGCAGCCAACATCCCCGCCACGATCCATCTCATGTGAGCCAATGTGCCCGGCCGCTTCGCTTCGCTTCGTATCCCGCAGCTCGCATTCCCCCCTCGCCCTACACCTCCCAGCCCTCGTTCTTCAGCTTCTCGAAGAGAGCATAGTCGGTGAGATCGAACTGGAGCGGCGTGATGGCGACGTAGCCGTCGCGGAGTGCGGAGAGATCGGAGAAGGGGCTGGGGTCCTGCTGGAACTCGCCGATGACCCAGAAGTAGTCGCGTTTCTTGGGATCGCTTCGCTTCTCGAGTTGGCCGGTGAAGGCGGCGTTGCTCTGGTGAGTGAGTTTGATGCCCTTGATGAGTCCCGGCGCGATTCCCGGGACGTTGACGTTGAGGATCGTGCCCGTGGGGAGCGGCCTCTGCCGGAGGCGCAGGGCGATCTCGCGGGCCAGCTCGGCCGCCATTGTGAAATCTGCGGAGCCGACGTCGTCGAGCGAGATGGCGAACGCCGGCAGTCCGAGCATCGCCGCCTCGAGCGCTGCGGCAACCGTGCCGGAGTAGAGCGCGTTGATGCCGACATTGTTCCCGGCGTTGATCCCCGAGATCACGAGCTCCGGCGGACGGGGCAGGATCGCGGATACGGCAAGCTTGACGCAATCGGCGGGCGTACCGTCCACGGCGTAGCCGACTTCTCCGCCGGGGCATTTGATCTGTTTGTACCGGATCGGCCTCGTGATGCTGACCGCGTGGGCGACGCCGCTCAACTCGTGGGCGGGTGCGACGATGGTGACCTCGCCGAGTTTCCTCGCGGACTCGGCGAGAGCCGCGAGTCCCGGAGCCGCGACGCCGTCGTCATTCGTCAGCAGGACTCTCACGTGAAGTACTCCGCGTTGATCGCGACGTACTCCTTCGAGAGGTCGCAGGTCCAGTGTAGGGCGGTCCCGGCTCCGCGCCCGACGACGAGCCGGATCTTGCATCCGCTGCCCTTGAGCTCGTGGGCAAGCTCGGTCCGCGGCACCCCGGTCGGCAGGCCGCGCTCGAACGCGCACTTCGAGCCGAGGAAGACCGAGACCTGCGTCTCGTCGAGCTTGCTCCACGAGTAGCCGGCGGCGGAGATTATGCGGCCCCAGTTCGGGTCGGCACCGTGCAGGGCCGTCTTCACCAGCGGCGAACACGCGACGGCCCGCGCGATGCGGTCCGCCTCGTCGTCCGTGTCGGTCCCGACGACCTCGATCTCGACGACCTTCGTGGCACCCTCGCCGTCGGCGACGATCTTGAGCGCAAGGTCGTGTGCGACCTTGTCGAGCGCCGCCTGGAAGAGTTCGATCCGCTCGCCGGCCTCAACGCCGCTCGATCCGCTCGCCATGAGGATGACAGTATCGTTCGTGCTCGTGTGACCGTCCACGCTGATCCGGTTGAAGGACCGCGCGACCGCTGCCGAGAGACACTGCCTCAGCAGTCCCGGCGAGGCTACGGCGTCGGTCGTGATGAACGCGAGCATCGTTGCCATGTTGGGTGCGATCATCCCGGCTCCTTTGGTGCAGCCGCCGACGCAGAAGCCGGCCTTCGAGCGCACGGCCGACTCCTTGACATGGGCGTCGGTCGTCATGATCGCGCGGGCGAACTTCGTGCCGTACTGGTTGCCCTCGCCGAGCTCGGCGGCGGCGGCTCGGATGCCGCGTGCGACGGCGTCCATCGGCAACGGCACGCCAATCTTGCCGGTGGAGGCGACGACGATCTCTTTGGCCGGTGCGCGAAGCAACTCGCCCGCCAGCCGGGCCATGCTCTCCGCGTCCTCCTTCCCTCGCTCGCCGGTGCAGGCGTTTGCATTCCCGCTGTTGACGACGCACGCGCGCGCCCGGCCGCGGAGCGTCACGATCCGACTCCACTTGACGGGAGCCGCGCAGACGCGGTTGGTAGTGAAGGTCCCCGCCACCGCCGAACCGGCATCGTTCACGAGCAGGCCGAGGTCGAGAACGCCTTCTGCCTTGATCCCGCAGGCCACGCCAGCTGCCCTGAACCCCTTGGGCGCAAGCACGCCACCCTCGATCTCTGTAATCACAAGGACAAATCATACCCCCCTGCCCGATCCCGCGCAAGAACCGATCCGCTCGCTTTTCTCCTCGCTATTCGTTGCTACGGAAGTTTGTCATTGACAGGTTGCAGGAGGGTGTCCGTCCTGATTCTGGAGAGACCGCCTCCGAGCGTTCCAAGCCAAACGGAGTCACCAGCGACGGCGATGCCTCTGGATATTCGAGCTATCGGGCCTATGATCTTGAATCCGCTCGGTGTCTTCTCGGGGTCGTGACAGATGAGGCCGTGATTCGTGGCCATCCAGACCAGTGAACCCTGCGGCACGATCGAGTAGATATTGTCCCAGCGGATCGCGCTGCGGTCGCCGAGATAGGCGTAGGGCCGGCCTTCCTTGAGCATCAGGAGATTGAGGCTCTGCCAATACTTGTGGCCCGGCTCGTAATACCACGGCCCGGCTCCGAGCGTCCCGACGTAGAGCCTGTCGTTCACCATTGCCAACGAGAGGACGTGCGTGGCAGGCGTGCCGACGCGGTAATGGACCTTCTGCCAGACCTTGGTAGCTCGATCCTGACGCCACAGGCCGCCGGAAGGAGTGAGCGAAGCCCACACGAAGTCCTTGTCCGGAAGGATCCGGTAGACCGTGTAGATCCCGTCCTTCGGTATAGGCTTAGGTACCCAGTGTTGAATCAGCACCCCCGCTGCGGATCGAGGACGTAGATGCCATCGTTGTTGTTCGTCCCGACAAATAGCTCATCCTCCGTGGCCGCAACTGAAGACGCCTCGTCCAGCTTGACTTCCTCGGGGACCTTCCAGTCCTCGAACTGCCCGGATTCGTAGTCGAACCGAACGAGTTGCACGTGTTCATCGCCGGGGGAGAGGAACCAGGCGGATCGGCCTGCATGAGCCATGCCGATGACGTGTCGAGGAAGGAGCGGAGTCACATTCGAGAGAGCCGTCCATTGTTGCGTTTGCTTATCGAGCCTTGCCACTCCTTCGAAGTGGTTCGCCCACACGTAGCGTCCGTCGGCCATGAGGCCAATCATGAACGCTCCGCCCCGCGGGAAAACGGGGGCGTCAATGGTCTCCACCTTCTGCATCCCCCGCCGGACGACAGCCAAGCCGGTGCGGCAGGCCACCCAGATGTGATCCCCATCTCTAACTACCGAGACCACCCGGTCGTGAGGCAGGCCGTCCCTGCTTGTGAGCGTGCTCCACTTCCCGGTGAGGACATCGAAGGTAGCCAACCCCTTCGTTCACTTCCAGGTGTCGCTCCCGACGAGTACCTTGTTCTCCATGAGCGCCAGGCAGTTGACCTCCTCGCTCAGGATGCCCTCGGCGTCCATGAAGACGCGCCAGCGATTGGCGCGCTTATCGTACCTTGCAAGGCCCTCGTCCTCGCCGGGCATATAGGAAAAGCCGCCGACCCAGACGAACCGGTCGTCCGCCGCGATCGCGGTGATGTGATTGCAGGGGAGCTGGCGCTGCATCGGATAGTTGGTCACAGCACCTGCGGGCAACGGCTTCCCCTGCGGCAATGGCGTTTTGGGCGCAGCGATCGTCGGCGGGGATGCCTTTCCGAGATGCTGACGGAGGGCGTGCAAGAGCAGGTTGATCCCGAAGCGTATGGCTGCCTCGCGCTTCGTCTCGTCAATCACATGTACATACGAGCCATCGGGATACCGCTCCCACGCACACGGAATGTCCGTGTCGTAGGTGTAAAGGACGACGAGCCGCTTTTCTCTGACGACGGCGAAGGCTCGCGCGGGTCCTCCGTAGAGATCCACCACCTTGGGGATTTCTGCGAGCGGGTAGAGCTCGCGAAAAATCGGATGGTCGGCAGCGACAGGCTCCAGTTTGGATCCCGGGAGGACGTCCTCGATCATCCGGCGGAAGGAATAGTCCGCGCCGCGATAGGCGAACAGGATCGCGCCGAACATTGCGGCCATCGCCTTGCTGCCCACCTCGAAGCCCGCGGACAGGAGCCGGCGGAAGCCGAGCCGCGGGTCGGCCCGGCGCACCTCGCTTGTCGCCGAAGCCACTGCAATCGCCACGTCCATCGTGACGCCGAGAGCACCAATGAGAGCCGCCGATGCGAGGAGGGCACGGAAATCCAGCGAGCGGCCAGCAGAATACATTGCCAGGGTGAGAAGGTCGCTGTCGTGGCGCCCCGAGAGACCGAGCCATGCTCCGAAAGCCACTGCTGCAATCGCAGCCGACCCAAGGCCGATCAGCGCCCCAATCGAAGCACATAGCGCTTTCCGGCTCCACCCGCAGAGGATGAGATACGACAAGCCCGTTATTACCAGTGCGCAGAGGACGGTGGTCATCACCGGCGGTGCGTGCCAGATCATGACCGCTACAAGGAATGACGCGACTACGAGAAGCGAAAGAGCCAAAGCAGCCAGTGCGCGCCAGCCCTGCCATCCAGCGACGACGAGAACCGTCGCGCCCGTCGCCAGGAGCAGGATCAAGAGCCCCCGGTTCCTCTCGAGCTCGCTCAATGCCGCGTAGACGTCGTCACCGGCCTTCTGGACCCGCACAATGATACCGTTACCCACCACCGGCACGCGGTCGTGGGCGGGTGATCCGGTCAACGGATTCTCCACACGGAGCGTTGACTCGTCCGGGAGGCGCACCAGCAGCGTTTGCATCATCTCGGCTTCTTGTCTCCTGTCCCGTTTCGTCCATGGTGAAACGCTGGGGCTGGCTCTGAGCACACTGCCGCGTATGAGGCTGGTCTGTGTCCCTCGCCCGTCTGAAGGGTATCGGTACGTGGTTCGGCCAAGCCAGACCGAGAAACCGACCACCAGGGCGGCGAACACCAGGAACGAAGCACAAAGGGCGAGTGTGGGGAACAGACGAGTTCGTGAGTTCGTGCGAATGGGTTTCGTCTGTTGGGTCTTGCCAAGCTTGCGCGACACAAGCAGCGCGGTGAGAGGGATCGTGATCGTAAGTCCGATAGTCCCGGCGGCCAACGCTACGGTCTCGACCGCGCTACATTGCCTGTTGGCCAGTAGCATCCAGCTATAGGGCCAGCGTGCCACGTCGGGTCTTGCGAGGACCAGCAGGAGTCCGCCGAGCGCCGTGCCAAGGATGGCCGGCGGAAGCGTGTTTAACTCTGTGCCGATCACGTCCCGACCACAACTCATACCCGAACTAAGAAGCTCCCCGGCCGACAAGGACGGGTTAGCTCGATGGACCTCCTCGATGGTCGCCGTGATTACTACCGCGAGGTCGGCGATCACTCCGGCGCCTGAGAGTGCTATCCCCCCGAGCGTCAGCCAGTGAAATGTCAGGTTGTGCGTACCGGGAGCATACCACAGGTCCGACATGATCGGCGAGTAGATCCCGGTGATGCCAAAGAAATGTAGCGCCAGGGCGCCGACGACCACGGCAGCGGCGTACCCGCCGCACGCTGCCAGAAGAGCCACGCCGCCGGATGCCTTGGTGCCGAGAAGGAGGAGCGTCTGACAAGCCAATGCGGCCAGTCCGGCGGCCAATACCAACGGGAGCACGGGCAACCTTGTCTCCGTCACCACCCATGCCACTGCGAAAAGCAGCAGAGGAACCCATATCAGCATGGCCAGGCAGCGTACTCCCTGCCAACGGCCAAAGGCGAGGGCACTGCCAGCGAAAAGCAGCGATAACGCTACGAGTTGTGGCGTGTAGTTGCCAAACACTCCCAAATTGTCCCATCCCCCGGAACCAGCCGCAAGGGCGTGCCACCTACCAGACCTTGCTCGCGGCAATCCGACCGTTCTTGACGCGGAATATCGCACCACATCGCCCTGTGCCTGCGAGCTCGGCAAGCCGGTCGAACTGCAGGGTCTTCGGCGTAGCGTTCACGAGGATGTGCTCGCCCACTTGCTCCTCGTATATGTAGACCCATGCCGTTTCTGGGCCTTGCCCGTCCGATTGTGCCGTGCTATCGTTCAGAACGGCGTGCGGCTCGCCGAGCAGCTCTCTCAGCAGGTCTTCGCCCGCCCCGGTGCGGCACTTGCGACACAGGGCGCGGAAGGCCGACGCCTGGAGCATGGAGCTGGCGTTTCTGAACGTCTTCTTCAATGAGCGGACACGCAGGAGCGGCCAGCCCAACAAGACGTAGAACGTGCAAATCGCGGCAGCTTCCACGGAGAACGGAATAAGCGTTCGCACGGAGGTCTCCGCAACAGGACACCCCTTGACGGCATCCGTGATCGAAACGATACCTCGCTTCGGCCATTCGCTCTTCTCGCGGTTCAGCTTCAGCGTCCCGGTGAAAACCCCGGTCTGAGCCCACCGGGCCGGCGGTGTCGCTCCCTCCCGCATACGCACGACTACGGAGTTGAAGATCGTGGGGGGCGTGCCTTGACAACAACCGTCGAACCATTGCTCCGCTACGATCATCCTCGCAGGGTTCTCGGACAACCAGCCCGCTATATATCCTTTGACGACCACCTGTTTACCGTCGAGCTCGGTCAGCCCCGCCGGGTACGAGGGAGGCCCTGGTGCATCCAATCTGCGGAGCAGACTGAACTCGAACACAGCGGCAGTCGCCCCTCGCGTGGCCGCCTCGAGATCGACCTCTGGCTCGTCGCCCCCGACGGCCTCCAGGGACTGCCCCTCCATCCGGTAGATGTAACCTTCGTCCGGCTTTGGATCAACGAAGAACTTCCCAGTGACGATGACCGGCCTCACGCGCTCGAAAGGAACAGGCCCCGTCGTCATCTGGACGAACAGGTACTGATTGTACTCGGGGCGCGGGCCGTAACAGCAAGTCTGCGTCGTGCGGAGCAGGCAGAAGGATTTGATCTTGGTTCCCTCCTCCAGAGGGTACATGAACCCTATGACCTTCACCACGCGCCCGCTGAACGCCTGGATCGGAGCCGGACACGAGGGCGGTGCCACGACATTGTACTCCCATGTCTGGAGACTGGAGAACCTCAGGAGTGGAATGGCTCCCTCGTCGGTCAGGCTGGCCTCATCGACTCCGATCGTCTTGTGCCCGCTGGCGCTCTGTTCTCCCTTGACGCGGATCGCGAGCCCGGCCTTCTCCGAGCTCGCACGGGGCTTTGCGGGAGGGAGGACGACGAGGAAGTGGTTGATGAACAGCAACACAACGATCGCCGGAGTGCCCCTTCGCAAGACCTTCTTCTGCCACATAGGCTATCTCTGCGTCATCGGTCTCGGCATGCACGGCCGCCTCAATCCGGGTCGTAGCCTCCCGGGTACTGGATTATAAGCTTGGCAGGCTTGCCTTTGAACTCGACCTCGCCGGTGGCTTCGAACTCTTTCGTCCTCTTCAGCCAGTCGGCCTTCGCCGTGAAGTGGGAGCAGTCGCCCACCTTCTCGAGAGCGAGTCCGAGGGGATCGGCTTTGAGAACGAGCTTCTCGGTCCGCCCGTCGGGGAGCTTCACCGAAAGAGTGATCTCCGATACCTTGAGACGCACCGAGCGGTTGGTATCCTGGCCCCCGCCGACGAACCATGCCTCCAGCTTGTCATCCGTGACCTTGACCTCTACGTGCCCGTTCTCGCAGGAGCCAATGGCGTTGAGAGATCCGCCGTGCGGAGCCTTGTGTCCCTCGTGTCCTTCCTTCTTCTCCCCTGCCCAACAGGTTGCACTTGAGGCCCACCAGGGGGCGAGTGCCAGAAGCGCGACCGCCAGTATCGAGCCACGACGGCCAGTCCGCATGTTCATGAGCGAACCTCCTTTCGTGTTTCACGAGATTGGTGACAGGTTCTTCAACACGCCAAGCCGATAGGCCTGAATTGCTGGGATCAGGGCCGCCACAATGCCGAGCAGTGCTGCCGCCGGTAGCAGGCAGTAGTCGGCCGTGGAGATATAGGCTGCTGTCAGGCGGACACCGGTTTCCACTCTCACGAAGTAGGCTCCGAGGCCGACTATGGCGTGGCCCAACGCGAGGCCGAGGATCGCACCGAGGAGGCTGATGATCGCAGATTCGGCGAGCATCAAGCCGAAGACAGTTCCCCGCGTCGCCCCGAGGCAGCGCATCAGTGCGATGTCGCGCCGCCGCTCCC
>Ga0272448_1008465_pt1 | contig 10695 bp, 9 predicted proteins | sample YNPCB0191_FD_202220 | JGI IMG/M metagenome (GOLD analysis project Ga0272448, IMG submission 202220) | Hot spring sediment microbial communities from Yellowstone National Park, WY, United States - YNP-CB-019-1 | ecosystem: Environmental > Aquatic > Thermal springs > Hot (42-90C) > Sediment... | reverse complement strand
TCTTTTTTTGATCGTGGACTCATACCGGACCCTCCTTTCAGTCCTATATATTCGGTAACATCTATTATGAGTCAACGATCTTATTATCACCACCCTTTGGGTAACATTTTTTATGAAGCAATTCGTCTTAAACACAACTATTGACAATTTCTCACTCATAATGGCATTCTTCTTCAGTGGTATATGAACAGAGACACCATCAACGGCCCATCACTTGCAAGAACATATAGAGACCTAATGCTTTTTGGTATGGTTGTTACAAAAAAAACTAAAAAGGGGGGATTGGTATGAAACGATTTATAGTTTTTCTATTCGTGGTTTCGGCCCTGACATTTTTTACTTCCTCAGCTATGGCACAACAGTACATTACACTCGGTGTTCCCACGTCGCTCAAACTCATTGAAGGCTACGAAGGGCATAAAGCAGCCCAGCTTGCAGTTGAGGAGATTAATGCAAAGGGTGGCGTAAAGGTAGGAACAGAGAAGAGACTCCTCAAGATAGAAGCCCTTGATATTAGGGATGGTGAACCGGGTGTGCCTGTTTCTGAAGCTCTGCTCGGCATTGAGAAGCTCATTCTTGATAAGAAGATTTACGCAGCAGTGGTAGGTAACTTCCGCTCTGAAGCGCTCCTCGCTGCCATGGATATCTATTCCAAGTACAAAGTCATCAATATTGGTACGATTGCCATGACACCAAAGTTCCAGGAAAAGGTACTTTCAGATAAGGAAAAATATAAATATTCTTTCAGGAACTGTCTGGATTCAAAATACCTTGCCGGATACATCCAGAGTATGATGCGTTTCATCAATAAGGAGTTTGGTTACAATAAAGTGTATATTGCAACCCAGGATGTTCTCTGGGCAACGGCAACAGGCTCACTGATGGAAAAATGGTTCAAAGAGAACGGGTGGCAGGTTGCTGGTTTTGATAAGTATCCTGTGGGTGCAACAGACTTTTCTGCAGGACTCCTCAAGGCAAAATCTGCCGGTGTTCAGGTTATCATGCCTGTCTTTGATATGCCTACAAGCGGTATTCTGGTGAAACAGTGGAAAAGCATGAAGATTCCTGCATTCATGGCAGGCTTTATTTCACCCCTCATGGGAAGTAAGGCATGGAAGACCTTTGGGAAGGACATCGATGGTCTCATGAATGTGGTTTTTGAAATAGGGTATTTCCCTATCAAAGCCCATCCACCATCAGTGAAATTCAGCGAGGCCTATGTAAAGAGGTGGAAAGAAGATATTCAGTCCGGACACGGTGCAGCACCCGCCTATGACACTGTCTATGTCCTTGCAAATGCCATTGAGAAAGCCGGCACCCTTGATCCTGACAAGGTGGTAAAGGCGATACAGGAAACTGATATGATGGGTGTTGTGGGAAGAATCAAATTTGACAATGGACACCAGTTGATCTTCGGTGATAATCCAAAAAATGCGGCTGTGGGTGCTGTGATGCAGTGGCAGAATGGCAAAATGGCTGTTGTCTGGCCTCCATCAATTGCATCAGATAAAATTGTTAAACCTGAGTGGATGAAATAGAAGGGACACTGTGCTTATATATGGCCTCATAAACAGTACTGTACTTGCACTTATGGCATTAGGGTTCAATCTGACCTTTGGCATAAGCGGGGTTGCAAATTTTGCTTATGGGGCCATATACGTTATTGCTGGTTTTCTTACCTGGACGCTCATCAACCACCTGCATCTTCCATATTTTCTCTCAGCATTTTCCACGATTATCCTTATTGGTATATTCGGTGCTTTGATTTATCGTTATATTATAACGAGAATCAGAGGATTGATTATATCAGAGGTTATTGCCACCTTTGGTATTTCCATTGTCATTCTTGAGTTTCTCCGCTATGTTGGTTTCATCGGTTTTAAGTATTCATTGCCTCCCTTCATAGAGGGTTCGGTGGAACTAATGGGCGCCTATGTGGACATCCAGCGGCTTATCATCATTGGTTTTGTTATCTTTCTTATTATTGCGCTCTATCTTTTTACCCATTATACACGGATAGGCCGTGCCTTCAGAGGAATTGCCCAGGAAGAACATACATCACTGTCCCTTGGAATTAACCCTGAGTGGATTGCAAGCTTGAGTATGGGACTTGGGTCATCCTTGGGTGCCCTTGCCGCAATTGTCATACTCCCTCTTGGTACTATTACGGTAGATGGCGGATACGATGTGCTTATCAATGCCCTCTCAGTGTGTATTGTAGGAGGATTGGGAAGTACCTTCGGTGTTATCATCGCAAGTTTTATCATCGGATATGCCCAGACCATTACTGCCACTTACCTTGCAGCACACTGGACCATGATTGTCAGTCTTGCTGCCATTCTCCTCATCCTTGTTATCAAGCCTTCAGGACTACTGGGACATCAAAAAGAGCTGGAGGAGCGGGTGTGAAGGAGAATCTCAGAAAAGAAAGAATCGAACGGCCCGTCAGAGCCCGTTCCAATGATATCTACGCTCTTATGTCCTGGCAGGAGATGTGGTTTCTTCTCTTTCCCCGCATTGTTCCCATCGTGGGCATTGCCCTCCTTGCCTATTTACTTCCCCTCTACTGGCAGAAGGTGGTGATTACCACATGTATATTTGCCATGCTCGCTACGTCATGGGATTTTCTCTCAAGTTGTGGCATGCTCTCTCTTGGCCAGGCACTCTTTTTTGGGATTGGTTCCTATATTGCAGGTAGTTTGAACCACTATTTTCATATTCCCATCTATCTTACTATTCCTGTTGCAACACTCGGTGGTGGCCTTCTCTCAACATTACTCCTGCTTCCTGTCATTCGCTTACGGGGTATCTATTTTGCCATGATTACCCTTATTTTGCCCCTCATGATTATGAGGGTCATTGAAGCAACCCGTATCTTTGGAGGCACAGAAGGGATTACAGGTCTCAGCCCCTTTCCCAATATATGGGTTGAAATCACCTTTATCATGGCAGCCATGTGGACAACCCTCTTCGGATTAAGACGTTTTATCGCCTCTGATTATGGACTCATATTCGTGAGTATCAGGGATAATGACCGTGCAACGATGGCATCGGGTATCAATATTTATGCATTCAAAGCTCAGGCCCTTTTTATCGGAAGCAGTATCTGTGCTTTCTGTGGTGCCTTTATGACCCACTCATATATGTTTACCGGTATGCCGGTATTTGCAATGGAATTTTCCATATTGCCTATTGCTGCCTCTGCCATTGGCGGCATTGGTACCCTTGCAGGACCTCTTGTGGGTGCCTGTATTCTTCTTCCGCTCTCTGAGATTCTACGAGAGTTCGGGACGCTTCGCATTGTCTTTTACGGGTTAATCCTTGTACTCTGTGTTGTGGCACTTCCGGAAGGGATTTTTCACTACGCATCACGAAAATACAATGAGATTGAGCGATGGGTAAGGATTGAGTAGATGGCAATTCTTGAAGTAAAAGGCATAACAAAGAGTTTCGGCGGTGTAAAGGCACTGGATAATGTGAGCGTGAGTGTTGAAGAGAATACACTCCTTGGCATTATAGGGCCCAATGGATCGGGTAAAACAACACTTGCCAATATCATTACGGGGTTTGTGAAACCGGATTCAGGCAGTGTAATCTTCAAGGGTAAGGAATTGATCGGTTCCACCCCGTATGCCATAGCAAATCTCGGCATAGGCCGTGCCTTTCAGATGGTAAAACCCTTTTTTCATCTCCCTGCATTTAAAAATATTATAGTGCCCCTTTCTTCTAAACGGGTAAAAGCTTCCACAACCGGCGGGTATGGCGATAAAGATGCCATCGCCCTGGATGTCCTTGAAGAAGTCGGGTTTGAACGTGATTCTTCAGTTCCCTACAAAACAGCAAGTGTTCTTCCCCACGGCTACTTAAAACGGCTTGAGCTTGCACGGCTCATTGCATTGAAGAGTGACATATTTATACTGGACGAACTTTTTTCAGGACTCTCTATAGCAGAAGTAACAAGCATTATTCCTATTATCGAGAAGATACTCCAGGAAGGCAAAACAATCATCATGATTGAGCATCGGTTAAAAGAATTATTCCGTATTGCAGACAACGTTATCGTCCTGAACTATGGTCAAAAGATAAAAGAAGGAAAACCACAGGAGATACTTGAGGATGAAGAAGTAAAAAAGGCATATCTCGGAGTGGAGGTATAAGCGTGCTCAGGGTAGAAAAACTCATGGTCTTCTATGAAAACGCCATAGCCATCAATGAACTCTCCATCTCCGTGAATGCAGGCGAAATTGTTGGTATCATCGGCTCAAACAGTGCAGGCAAAACAACACTCATGAACACCATATCCGGTCTTATACTGGATACGAAACTGAAAGAGCAGAGAAAAGGTGGTGAGCGGATAACAATCTTTGGAAAAATATTTTTTCTTGACAAGGATATTACAGAGGTATGGGCTGACGAGAGAGTCAAAATGGGTATTGTCCTTTCACGAGAGAGGCACCCTGTCTTTGTGGAGAGCGACGTGGACGAGAACTTGCGGATTGCCTCGTACCTGCTTCCCAAAAACGAGATGAAAGAAAAACTGGATTTTGTCTACAGTGTGTTTCCAGCCCTTGTACCGTTGCGGAAACGGAAGGCAGGTTTTTTGAGCGGTGGTGAACAGCAGATGCTTGCTGTTGGTATGGCGCTTATGGCAAAGCCCAAGCTGATGCTCCTCGATGAACCGTTGCTTGGTCTTTCCCCCACAATTCAGGTGAAATTAATTGAAGCCATTGTGACAATTCGCAAAGAGGCAGGGGTAACAATTCTCATCTGTGAGCAATTTGCCAGACCTGTGCTACCCATTATTGACAGAGGATATGTTCTTGAAAATGGGATGTTGACACTTGAGGGTACGGGAAAAGAACTCTATGATAATCCTGAGATAAAGGCGGCATATTTTGGAGTCAGCTGAAATGAACGTCTATGCCTCCTTTCTCAAACTTGCAGAAGAACGTCGCACCAATCGGGCGCTGATTTATCTGGGCGAAGTATTTACCTATGAGAACCTTCTCCGTGCTGTTGAGTGTTTTTCCACAGGATTGAAATCGCTGGGCATACAGGCAGGAGACAAAATCATTATCTACATCCCCAATTGTCCACAATGGGTGATTGCATGGCTTTCCATACAGCGTCTTGGTGCCATAGCAATCCCCATATCCCCCATTTATACATCCCGTGATTTACGCTATATCAGTAAGGATTCGGGTACACGGACCATTATCTGTGCTGATACAAACTTTGGGTATGTGAAAGAACTTCGCAGCGAAAAGCTCTGTGACAATGTGATTATTACCAATCTTGCTGATTTTCTTCCAAACTACAAACGGCTCATAGGATGGGCCTTTGACCGCATACCAAAAGGTAGGGTTGAGAAAAGTTCCGGAGTCATACAATTTACCAGACTCATGGATAATGCACAGGCCATGGAAATCCCTTCAGTTAGCAACAGGGACACACTTGAAATGCTGTATACAGGGGGAACAACAAAAGATCCCAAGGGCGTTCCCATTAACCATGCGTTGTTTCTTGAATCTGTGGAAGCCCAGCTTGAGGTAAGTTACCCCATTATTCCACCGGCTGAGAATATCATTCTCCAGGGTGGACCTCTCTTCCACATTTTAGGTCAGGTTTTTGGTCTTGGTCCACTCTGTGTTTCAGGAGACTGTGTAGTTTTGATGCCGCGGGTAAATATTGATGCCTATCTCGATGTTATTCAACGATACAAAGTAAAGACCTTTTTTGGTGTCCCGGCAATATTCAGAATGATACTGGAACACGACCGTCTCGATTTCTATGACCTTTCATCGCTACAGTATTGTTTCAGCGGTGGCGATGTACTACCTCAGGAGACAGCACGTCGATGGAAGGAAAGGTTTGGCAAAGAGATTTATGAGGGATATGGTGCTACAGAAACATGCGGGGGTATTACCATGTCACCGGTTGTGGAAGAAAGACCGCCGGGAAGTATAGGAAAAGTACTCCGCACAAAAAAAGTAAAGATTGTCGATGAGCTTACCACACAGGAAGTTCCTGTAGGAGAGGCGGGTGAACTTCTTGTTCATTCAGATTATATGGTGGAGGCTTACTGGAACAAAGAGGAAGAGACCCGGGAGGCATTTGTTGAGATAGATGGGTTGAGATGGTACAGAACCGGTGATGTGGTGAGACGTGATGAGAATGGTTTTTATTACTTTGTTGATCGAACTGCTGATACCATAAAACACAAAGGGTACAGGGTATCTTCATCAGAGATTGAGGCTGTTCTGCAGGAACATCCTGCTGTGCTTGCTGCCTGTGCTGTTGGTGTGCCTGATGAACATGTGGGTGAGAGAATCAAAGCTTTTGTGGTGTTGAAACAGGATGTGAAAGGTATCACTGGATATGACCTCATCAGGTGGTGCAGGAATTACCTTGCATCCTACAAGATCCCTCACCACATTGAATTTAGAGACATGCTTCCCAAATCAAAGGTGGGGAAACTCCTTCGTCGAGAGTTGCGTCGTGAGGAGCGCAAACGGCACGAAGAGGAATAATACACTACCGCATACAAAGGTGATATATGGAACTAACGCGAGAACAAATGGATATACGGAAGGCTGCGAGGGAGTTCGCTGAAGGTGAGTTTCGTGAGAGAGCGAAGGAATTTGACGAAAAGGAAGAGTTCGACCTTGCTCTCTGGAAGAAGGCATGTGAGTATGGATTTGTCGGTACCTTCATACAGGAAGAGTATGGTGGACATGGCCTTGGATTCCTTGAGCATTCCCTCATATCTGAAGAGTTCTGGAGAGTTGATCCTGGATGCGGTCAGGCAATTCTCTCCTGTACCTTTGGTTCTGAAATGATACAGGCCTTTGGAACAGAGGAGCAGAAAAGAAAATACCTGCCCCCTCTGGTATGCGGAGAAGCAATCATGGGTTTTGGTATCACTGAACCTGATGCGGGTAGCGATGTCATTGGAACAAAGACGAGGGCAGAAAAACGAAAAGACCGTTACATAATCAATGGATCAAAGATGTTTATCACCAATGGATGTATTGCGCAGTATCTCCTGGTTTTTTGCCTTACCCATCCTGATGAAAAAGACCCTCACCGGAGACACAGTGTTTTTCTCGTCGAGGTCCCCACAGATGGTTTTGAGGCAACAAAGATTCATGGGAAACTGGGCATACGTGCTTCCAATACTGCTGAGCTTACTTTTAACAATGTGGAAGTACCGGAATACAACCTCATTGGCAGTGAGGGAAAAGGATTTTACCAGCTTATGGATTTTTTTAATAAAACGAGAAATCATGTAGCAGCCCAGGGCGTTGGTCTTGCACAGGGGGCCCTTGAAATGGCAATCAGCTACCTGAAAAAGCGAAAAGCCTTTGGAGGCTATCTGTCTCAATTACAGGGTCTTCAATTCCAGATTGCGGAAATGGCGACACGTATAGAGGCAGCACGGAGCCTTTACTGGAGAGCAGCATACCTTGTGGATAAGGGCAAAACAGATCCGACCCTCATTTCCATGGCCAAATGGTTTGCCGGAGAGACTGCTGTATCTGTTGCGAATCAGGCGCTCCAGCTCCACGGTGGGTACGGCTATATCAGTGATTATGATATTCAGAGATTCTATCGTGACGCAAAGATTGTGGAGATTTACGAGGGCTCAAAGGAAGTGGAGAAGGCAATCATTGCAAATGAACTGTTAAAGAGGGTCTTCTAAGAGCTTCTGCACACTTTTTCATAAAACCTATTCTTTCTTTTCATCAGTAATTATATACTATGGATACATGAGGTAAGAAATGAGAGTTCGTTTGCACTATGGAAAGTCAGGACTAAACATCAACCTTCCTGAGACGTGGGATGTAACCGTCATCACAAAACGGGAGATGCCGGTGCTTTCTGATCCTCCATCAACCCTACGATATAGTTTACACAATCCTGTCGGTTCAGCGCCCCTTAAGGAACTCGTTACTGGAAAGCAAACGATCTGTATTGCCATCTGTGACATAACACGGCCGGTACCGAATGGTGTCATTGTACCCGCACTCATCGAAGAGATACAAAGAGCCGGTGTTCATAAAGATGCCATTACTCTTCTTGTTGCCACAGGTCTTCATAAACCCTGTGAAGGAGAGGAATTACGAGATGTCGTAGGCAATCAAGAGGTTCTGAATACCATTACCATATACAACCACTATGCGCGCAATGACGATGACCATGTCTTTCTGGGAAGAACGAAACAGGGTATACCGGTGAAGATTGACAGGCGTTTTGTCACTGCTGATGTACGCATTGTGGTTGGTCTTGTGGAACCTCATTTTATGGCGGGATACTCTGGGGGCAGAAAGCTTATTGCTCCAGGTGTGGCACATGAAGATACTATCCGATCCATTCATGCTCCTTGTGTCCTTGAAATGGCCGGTGTTGATAACTGTGTTGTGGATGGCAATCCTCTCCATGACATACTTGTTGAAATAGCACAGATGGTGGGTCCGTGTTATGCAGTCAATACTGTCATTGATGAATCACGCCGCATATCATTTATAAATTTCGGAGAGATTATAGAGAGTCATCTCAAGGCTGTTGCCTATGCCCGTCCCTTTACTGAGATTCCAGTGCGAACAAAATTTCCCGTGGTGCTCACAAGCGGGGCTGGATACCCTCTCGATAAAAACTACTATCAGACAGTTAAAGGCATGGTTGCTCCCCTTGCCATAGTTGAACACGGTGGAGACCTCTTTATTGCATCCGAGTGCTCTGAAGGCATAGGTTCTCCAGATTTTTATATGTCACAAAAGAAGTTGTGTGAAATGGGCATTGCGGGTTTTATGGATACGATTCATGAAAAACGCTTCGCGGATATTGACGAATGGGAGACAGAAATGCTTGTCAAAGCCATGAGGGTAGCCCGGGTTTCATTGTATAGTACAGGGATTCCACTAACCGAACGACCGTTGACCGGGGTTCGTATCATCGATAATTTACATGAAGCCCTTACCGATTGTATGGATCGTCTTCATGAGAAGCGCATAGCAGTCATTCCCGAAGGTCCCTATGTGGTTCCTGTCTATACGGGGGAATCTTCGTTACGTGGTGTATAAGGAGGAAACCATGGAATATGGTATTGAACATTTTCTTACCACTGTACGGACATTTCTCAGAGACGATCAGATTATTCTGGATAGAGATGGTCTTTCCCATTACTCCTATGATGCAACAGAGATACACTGTATGCCCCACGTTGTTATACTTCCTGAATCAACAGAAGAAGTATCTACGGTTATGCGCTACGCGTATGATATGGAAATACCTGTAACACCACAGGGTGGGAGGACAGGACTATCAGGTGGAGCGCTGCCTGTCGAGGGGGGCATTGTACTGTCGCTTTTGAGAATGAACAGAATACTCGAAATTGACACTAAAAACATGCAGATTGTTGTGGAGCCCGGTGTTATAGCAAGTGATTTACAGGAACGGTTGAAACAGCATAACCTTTTTTTTCCACCAGATCCTTCGAGCACTGTAGAGAGCACCCTTGGCGGCAATGTGGCAGAAAATGCAGGATATACACGGGCAGTAAAGTATGGTGTCACAAGGGATTATGTGCTGGGATTGGAAGCAGTCTTGCCTGATGGCACTGTTATTACTGTGGGTGGACGGACAGTAAAAAATGTTACCGGCTACGATCTTGTGGCACTTCTTATTGGGTCAGAGGGAACACTTGCGGTTATCACAAAGATAATCTGCAAGGTATTGCCCATGCCTCGTTTTCGGCGAACATGCATTGCCTACATGGATGACCTTACCGCAGCAGGTGATTTTGTTGTTTCCATTTTCGAAAAAGGCATTATTCCGTGTGCTATAGAATTGATGGATAACTACAGTATCAATTGTGTGGCAGATTACCTTTCTTCAGGAGAGATGTTACGGAGAGACGCAGAGGTGCTTGTTCTCATTGAAGTTGATGGACACCATGAAGGAGCAACAGATGATGAAGCGCGTGAAATAATCACGCTTGCCCAGACAAATACTCACACGATTGAATCACGGCGTGCAGGTGATGACGCAGAGGCAGAGCGGCTGTGGAGAATTCGACGGGACACATTACCTGCACTCAAAGCAAAGGGTAGGGACCACCTTGAAGCTGATGTGGTTGTTCCCCGTTATCAGCTTCCCCTTCTTATTCGTGCTATACGGGATATTGAAAAAGGACGCATTGTTAAAGTTGCCACATTTGGTCATGCAGGTGATGGGAACCTCCATGTGACCATTCAGTACAGAAAAAGAAATTTTGAAGAGACTGATGCTGCCTATACTGTTCTCGAAGAAGTATATCGGAAAACAATTGCCATGTCAGGAAAATTGACCGGTGAACATGGTGTGGGTATTACAGCAAAAAATTACCTGAGGCTTCAGATGACAGAAGCAGAAATAGGGCTCATGAAACGTATAAAGTATGCCTTTGATCCAAAGGGACTTTTGAACCCCAAAAAGATTTTTCCTGATGTGGAAGAATCATGAAATAAACAGCTCGTATCATAGCAGAATTACGAGTAAATTTTTTTTACGATTTCTATTAAAAGATTTTCCTGTTGCCTCATAATTAAATGTTACCGAAGAAGGTCATCAATCGTTGACCCTTGATGATAGTTGTTATAACAAAGTTGGAGGATTTTTTTAAGCTTTATTTCCATAGCCTTCCTCAGAACAAAG
>Ga0272448_1008464_pt1 | contig 10696 bp, 7 predicted proteins | sample YNPCB0191_FD_202220 | JGI IMG/M metagenome (GOLD analysis project Ga0272448, IMG submission 202220) | Hot spring sediment microbial communities from Yellowstone National Park, WY, United States - YNP-CB-019-1 | ecosystem: Environmental > Aquatic > Thermal springs > Hot (42-90C) > Sediment... | reverse complement strand
CGACCTTTTTGTTTCCCTGGAGAGAGAGGCCAGAGAAAACGGGCTGGGACTCTGGGCATTGGCCTCAATCTCTCCTACCCCGAGTTCCACTCCTTCTCCTTCACCGACCCAGACCACCGCGGCCAACTACATTGGGAACAGCAACACCAAGGTCTTTCACCGCCCCACCTGCCGGTACGTTTCCCAGATTGCACCAGAGCACATTGTCTACTTTTCCACCAGGGAGGAAGCGATTTCCGCAGGTTACAGGCCCTGCAAGGTCTGTAATCCCTGACCACGCCAGGTTACTAGGAATATAAAGGAGGATTTAACCCAAAGGGGGAAGCTTGCCCAGATAGGCAAGGGCCCTGTAAATCAGGCTTGCTGCCTCCATCCTGGTGATGGGCTGATCCGGCCTGAAGGTCCCGTCCTCGTAGCCTGTGATTATCCCCAGATCGCGCAGAGCCAGGGCGATCTTCCGTGCTTTTTCATGCCAAAGGGTAGGGGAGGCAGAGTAAATAAAACATGGACGAAAACCCCATCCTAAATGCATAGACCTGCTCCCTGCCCGCTTAGGAAACAGCAAGCCTCCCCACCGCCTGTGTGCTACCTCTGCTTGCCCAAAATATGTTTCAAAGTCCTCAGGCGTTTCTTCTAATGGAAAAACCCCAAATAGAGAAATACCTCTTTTGTTTTCAGAAGACACTTCTAATCAATTCGAGAACTACAATATTTCAGCTAGACAATAGCAAAATAATATTAGTGCAAGGTCAATTTCAAGCGAAAATGTCAAATCCAAAAATTTTAAAGGAATATTCAGATGCAAATTTCAATGCCTCCTCTACTAAAAGACGACATTCTTCCTGAGTTACATCTACTGCTTTATGAACCACTTCGTCCCGAAGATAGGCTAACCTATCCAATGAATTTCTATGTGGTATTACTTCGTTTTGTTTGATTTCCTTCTTCTTTTGCAGGTATTCTTGGAATAGTGTTAATGCCTTGCTCATTCCTATTGTTTTGTTCTTTTTCTCAAATATTTTTATATTTAATGTGGCTAACAACGAGTAAAGAAAGGCTTCAATTCCCTGAAAAGCAGCAATTATTGCTAACCTGTGAGAGTTGGAATTCTCCTCTAAGGAGAACTGTATGCTCCTATTCAGGAAACCTTTACTCATTGACAAATATGGGTCGAATCTATTTGGGTAGAGAGCCTTTGACTGGATAGATTCCAGAAATTCCAGAACTATAACAGTCATGAAAGGAAAGGGAAACCCCTCATCATCCCACATGCCCAAGTTATTTTGCTGTTGTATTATCCAGTCAGCCCCTAATTTAATTGAGTGATCCAGATTTTCAATTCCACTCCGTGCTATCGCTTCAAGGGCCAATAGGGTAACGAATATGTCTGGCTTTACCTCAATCCCATTTTTGGATATATATTCTCTTGACCAACTTCCATCTGGGTTTTGTTTCTCAAGGAGCCATCTCGCTCCTAGGATTCCTTTCTTTCTCATTGGTTCCGAAATGGAGAGTTTAAGAAGATCTAGGGAGCAGAGCGCTGTTAAATAAGTATTAGGCAAAAACTTGAACCTCTCTAATCCAGTTCTTGGGTCTTTTCCAGGCGGTTCTGCTAATTGAAAATCTGTCCACCAACCCTCTTGTGATTGCCAGGTAGCAATCCTTCGCAAAGCTATATTTACAACATCCCTTATTCGGTTTGGTAGGTTACGACTTCGGCTTGCGAGCCACAGGTCAAACGCCACCGAAGTTAGTTTCACATCGCCCCAAAATTGTACGGTTATGGCTTCAGCCCCACTGGTACCCTCCATAAGGAAAAACCCCAACATAGACTCTACTTCTGCAGATGCAGGCTCGAATTCCCCAATACCGAAATATTCCCGGAATCTGTACCTTGATACCCCGTCAATGGTTTCCATAAAATCCCTGCTGACCCAGAATATATCACTCGCTTCAGAATATAGGCCTTTGCGTACCTCTTCCTGGTACAATTTCGCCTCCTTTTTCCAGTTGCGCACGACCTTCTTAATAATTTCAGAAGGAACTCTGCCTCTAAGTAATACCATTGCATCATAAACTTGATCGGTTTCCATAAAATCTTTTAAAGCCTCTACTTCTATTAAGGCCAATAGGGCATCACGGGCTTTGTCTAAAGTATTTGGAATGGTGCTGATTCTGTCTTCAACCTCTTTAATGTGTGAAATGACAAAATTTTCCAGGCTTTTTGTGGGCCTTTTCCTTGCTATCAGCGACTTAATATGGGTTGCAAGTAATCTTCCAAAATGGGACTGGTTAATCCCTAACTTCTTGGCTTTCTCCCATATTGATTGCAGTATGGGCTCTGGGTTTGCCTTGGATACTCTTTTTCCATCAATTTGAAGATATGGCCATGGTAAGATGTTTCGGATGTCTGAAAGAAGTTCTATGGACAAAAAATACTCTGCGTAGAGCGGCTTCGCTAATTCCATGTCCATAACACACCTCCCTTTTTGTTTTCTTCTATTTGAATTAACAGTCGTTCCACATCCGTCATCCTCCCAGTAAGGCTGTAATTTTGCTTAATAGACCGGATGCAATGACACTACCTGCAGCTCCTTCAAGAATTCTTCTGATCGAACCGAGACATTCAGTTATTATGGTAGCCTTGGGTTTTGAGGCAGACATCTGCGCCTCTATTGTCCTTATTTCGGCTTTTAGATCGTTCATTTGCTGTAGGTCAAGTCCAAGTTGATCAATAGATTCTTTCAGTGATTGGATTACCTCCTCGAGCTCCTTAGACCTATTTTCACCAATAGTAAAAATCTGTGTAGCCTTGGGGCTAGATTGTTGAATTTGCGAACTATTCATCTGACCGACAGATATGATATTTACCGCTGGAAAGAAGTAGGTTGGTTTGTCAGGATTAGACAAAGCTTCCTCAACTTGTTGAATACCCTCATGAGTAATTCCAATTTTATCACCAAGAGCTCGGAACTCAACTAAACCCTCTCCATTGAGATACTGCGCAATATTTTTGGTTACATCATCTTCAAAGCCCAGTTCTTTTCCGATCTGCAACTTGTCGAACAACTTACATTCGTCCCCTCCAGTTAACTCGTATAATCTACGGAGAAATTGAAAACGCTTCTTTTCCATGTCTTCTCTTGCTTTCATTTTTAGCCTCCCCATTGGTTTTCCCTCCATCTTCGGGGTTTGTATAGTTTGCTTGAACTAATTTGGACGATATATTGTTAAAAGCAAAGGGGTTTAAGAAAAAATTCCCCGTCTCAGAGAACACCTTTCCGCATTGCTCATTTGTTTTGAAAGTTTTCTTGTCTTTATTGCGATACCCCCGATGGTGTCTTTTTAATTTTATCAGATCCAATAAAGGTACAGAAAATATGTGAAAATTCTAATGGTGTGTAGGGCTTGGCATCGGAACTACCTTAGGCATCTGCATTCTGAGATAGATTAGAATGGCATGCTAATTAGGCGGATTAAAGTGGCTGTTTTTGCTTCTACCGAGATCCAAGCCCATTTTAATTTATGCAATATTCAACAAGCTTGATCTATCGGAATTGTGCTAATTCGAAAGAATAGCCAGCATTCCCTTATTTGATGGAACTTAACCCCTCGTATAATTCTTCAAGGTTTTGAAATTCGATTAATTGGTCAACCCTTTCCCGTATAAAATTAGTCTCAATTCCCTCTCTTATTGCCAGAATAAAGCGCTTGCCTTTGGCAAGCGCTTACCCTATTTCTATTAGCATGCCTTCACTTTTTTCTTTGAATTTACAAAGCTGAGAATGCAATGACATTTATTTAGTTCCTGGGGGCATATTCCCAAATTTGTTTTTTTGCAAACGCATTTTTTTCATAAAAATCCTGCTTCCAGAAAGAACAGAAATATTGGTGGCCGACTTTTTCCAAGCTGGAACAAATTCTCCTATAATGGGTGCTATTTCATCCCTAATTTCTCCCGTGCGCTTGTAGGCAAGAAATATTCGCATTTTTTTCTGTCAGAGCTGTTTCTTTTTAAGATTATTTCAGGATTTTTAAGGCCTTTATTTGTTTGGCAATAAAATTTCCGTCAATTTTTAATGTTTTCGACAATTTGATGAAATTTAAGCCAATTCCTCACCTTCCAAATTGAGTGAACGATTTACTAGAATAAATTCGGGTTTCTCCAAGGACATTGCTCTTTTTCCTCTAAGCGGAAAGGAAAATTTCCTTTTTTGCTTTAAGAGGGCTCGATTATCCCCTGAAAAATCGAGGGCCGAAAATATTTTTCCCCGTAAAAATTTTATTTACTCCCAAATCCTACAAGTGATATTATTTTACCGAAGGGGGTGAATAATGAAGTTGCCGAGAGAAGGAATAATAGGTATAGGGACAAATACCCACTAATTCACTGGGGAATTCTTTTAGGTGTAACTCGGAACTTCAGAACAAACAAAAATGGTAGTTTTAATAAATGCCCCATTAAGGCTATCAACTCCTACCTCTGACCGAAAAATGCCTCTTGGCCTGTTGTATATTGCCTCATACCTCCGGGCTTCAAGTATTGATGTTTTTGTTCTTGATCTTTCAATTTTGGGCCTAAATAGAGATCAAATAATTGAAGAAATTAAACGCCTCAAACCAGATATTGTGGGACTTAACTGCCTTAGTCTGAATGTGGAAACGGTTCTAAATTTGGCTCAAACCATTAAGTCCAATTTCCCCCGTGCCTTGGTTGTTGTAGGTGGAACCCACCCTACATTATCAGGCACCTCGCTTTTGGAGCTGTCCACCGCTGTGGATGTGCTTGTCTTCGGAGAAGGGGAAGAGCCGATGTTGCGCCTTGCCCAGGACCCTGACCGCATGGAAGACATCCCTGGAATCGCATTCAGGCGCAATGGAAAAATAATTCAGACACCCAGATCCCCACGCATAATGAATTTAGACAGTTTGCCTTTTCCGGCGGTCGATTTGCTTCCTTTGGAGAAGTACTGGAAAAGGGAAAAGGTAATAAGTTTGCTCGCCTCCAGGGGCTGCCCCAATAAGTGCATTTTTTGCGCTTCGCCGGCTATTTGGGGAAGGACCGTTACTCGGAGATCGCCGGAGAATGTTCTGAAAGAGATCCAGACTCGCATTAAAGAGTTCGACATAAGGGATTTTCATTTTCTGGACGACGAGTTTTTAGGTTGGGGCGAAGAAAATTTGCGCATCTTCTGCAGCGGTGCACGGGAACTCGGAATTAAGTGGAGAGCAATCGGACGGATTGACCAACTGAAAAACTATGAGTTAATCAAGACATTGGCTGAGAGTGGCTGCTATAAGTTAACGTTCGGCATTGAATCAGGGGTTCAGGATTTCCAGAGATTCATGGGCAAAAACATAGATTTAAGAATTGTTCCGGAAATAATTCATCAGTGCCAAGGAGCGGGAATAGTAACAAAAGCATACTTTATGCTTGGTTTCCCCACAGAAAAATTGGAAGAAATGTTAGCCACCATCAATTTTGCTGTTTCCTTGAAGAGAGTTGGCTTGAGTGACGCCGTTTTTCTTCCACTAATGCCTTATTACGGGACTTCTTTGTTCCGCTACCTGCAGAAACGGGACCGCACCGATTTGTTCCGCTCAAGAACTGAAATAGCTGATGACTGGGCATCTAGCCAGGGAATAGTCTGCGAAAAGCTGAAAAAGTACTCCTATTACCCTGAGAATTCCGCCAACGAGTTTTTGGATGGGAAAGAACTGAGAGAACTGATCCGCTATGCTTATCAGTTATTTTATCGGGCTAAGCCGCAGCCGGAACTTATCCCAGCTAATTATTGTAGGGGAGGAGCTGTCAGCCGTGATTATGGGAAATGATAGGAATGACGAAAATTTCATTCATGAGGTATTCCCGACCTGCTTTGAAGTAAGTTTCGAAAAGGAAGATGAATTTTTCCAGGGTATTTTTAAAGAGGATTCTGAAAATTTTTTTAAAGATTTAAAGTCCTCTAAAAATTTGAAAATTATATCATTCTGGAAACCTAGAGATACTTTCCATTTAGGGCAGTATTTTTGCTTATCTGTTTTGACAAAGTTGTTAGAGATCGGTAAGGCCACTGATGTTACGATAATTCTCGGCCAGGATGTTAAAGATATCCAGCATTCTGCCTTGATGTTAAGGACATTAATTACAAAGGAATTTATAAGAAGAATGTCTTCAAAATCGGATCTGATTAAAATAAAGGAGTCAAAAGATTATTATGGAAAAGTTGATTCAGATATAATAAATAAATTTCCCCAATTTCAAGCCAAAGTTAAAGAAGTTCAAAGCAGTCTTTGGGCTTCCGAACCTACAAAAAAATGGGCCGAACAAATTGAAAGGAGAAAATGGTTTAACACCGAGGAATTCGTTACGACACTTGCTCAGGCATTAAAAGTGGAGCTCCCCGAAAGTGGAGGAGATAGCACCTACTTGTTAAGCGGCTTAAAGCACATGGATATCTGGTATTTTTTTAAGCAAGTCTTTTCCCCGAACCTGAAAGTTGTTTTTATCAAAAACGTCCTGGGTTTGGACGCCCAACCACAAAGTTCTAGTACCACTCCAGGTGAAAAGAGATTTGATTTAGAAGAAGCATCAGAATCCAAACTTGAGAGAAAACTTAGAGAATTGCTCAGGCAGAGGCAATTTGGAACTCAAGATATACCAAAGCCTCGAGACTTGGTCTATAAGATCGTAGGATTGAAAAATTCAGACCTCTATTGGAAACTTATTCATCTTGAAGAGGTTCTTGAAGGAGAACCTTCTGACGATGAATCAATTAATAATCAAATTATTAATTCGCTCAAAGAATTTTTCTCGGATCGTTCAAAAGAATGGTTACTTTGGAAAAACAAACTGCTGCAAATAGAAACCAACCTTGCTATAAACAATTCATTCATTTATAAATATGCATTAGACGCAGGTTTGGCCAAGGAAAGAGTTTTAAAGATAGAGCCGGGAAGCTGTGAACTTAATGGAAGCCCTGAGCGTTTTCGCAATCTTTACCGGGGGTTAATAGAAAATTGCCTAGATACAGTAATCGCTCAAGCTGGATATTCAGACACTGAGCAAGCGAAAAACTTGAAGATTTTGACCACCAAAACAAGTTCCCTGGACAAGGTTTTATTTTTCTTCGAGAAATGGCACAGGGACCACTCCCTTCACCAATTCAACGTAGCTGTACTTGGCGACTTTCTGTTGCATGCATATGTTAAAGAAAATTCTAATACGAGGCTAATTGATGAGGTCTTTGATTATACAAAAGGTCTAAATAAGGAAATTACAATTGAGGAAATCAGGCTTTCCTGGTGGACAGCGGCTCTGCTTCATGATCACGCTTATCCTCTCGAGATGCTTTTGCGTAGGTCCTCTCACTGGAAAACCGTTGAAGATGTTACCGAAACATCACAAGATCCTAAGACGAGTACCAGCCAACAAGATCCTAAGACGAGTACCAGCCAACAAAAAAGCATGTACCAAATTGTCTTCGAACTTGTTTATGATTATATTGCAAGCGAATTAAGAGGAATTTTCAAAATGTTCCCTATGGATGAATCAAAACTGAAGCAATTTGGTGATGAACTTTTTAGGGCTCTAGGTTTGGGTTGTCCCTTTGACTACATGAACCATGGTCACTTAGGAGCCCTGAACACAGCAGCACATTTGGGCTTTATTTGGAATGATACAATTATTCCTGAAAAAATTACTCTTCCATGGTTAAAATTTGCCTTAAAAGCAATTGCTCTTCATGAGGCTGAAAGCAAGATCCTTCTCGGGGAAGAGCCAATCCTGTTTCTGTTAGTATTGTGCGACGAGCTTCAGGAGTGGACAAGAAGACAATTTAGTCAGAACCGCACAAATCCTGAACTCATGCATTCAATCGATCAAATCACCATTCTCTTTCAAGAAAGACTGAAAGGATTAGGGCATTACGAATTTCCCGAAGTTTTAAAAGTTGACTTCAAGTGCAAGGGGGATGAAGTTTTGGAAGAACTTGGATGGCAAAGAAAAATATTCACCGAGAGCAAAACCAAACAATTGAAACGACTTGATTTTAATAGTAACCGTTCTGAAGATTTTAAGCCTAAAGGAATAAAATTTTCGATCACCATTCCCCAAGAGTTGTAATACAATAATTTTTATTCACCGTACAAATCTTTTTCACGTACTCATCAATTCTTTTAATGGTCTCTTTCCCTAATTACAATAGCCTTGTGGGGTCTTTCCATATTTAAGTAAACTGGCCTCGTCTTGATACCCATTCAAAAGTTTCACCGACTTGAAAAATTTGTGCTGAAGTCAAAGGAGGAACTAAGCTAAGATGGTTTTCAATAGGTGCTTGATGAATTCATGACCCTAAAACGAACTTGCAGATAAGCAATAGGCTTCAAGCCTTTTTCCTTAAAAGATCTCCTTCTTCGAGAGGGAGGGCCAAAGGAGAATGAATCAGTACTGCTCTCCCTCAGTTTGTAACGTGGATTCAGTTTGTTTCACTTTTTTTAAGCCACCACTCAGGCCAGGCCGTTGATGGCCTCGGTAAGCTTCTCCACGCGCAGTATGCTTTTTAAAATTAAGAAAGACTCAACTCAATAAAAATTGAGAGCTGAAAGCAAACCAAGACCACTATTTACTGCGGTTGAATCTCACATTTTTTAAAATAATGCCTAGGCTAACAAATAAGGCCTCTCTCATTGGCGGACAAATAGAAGAGAGCTAAAGGGGGCTGGTTGCAGTTCAACTTGGCGTTGAGCAAAACAGCTTCAGAAGAAATTCGATTTCGGAAGTATGGCTAAAAGGTTAAATCATTGGAGGAGTTGGTTGTAATGTAAAGGGTGAAACAAGTGACTTCGTTTTATTTACATTGCCTAAGTTTTCAGAATTTATGATAAAATTTTGTCTGATGAGAACAGGGCAGCTTTGATAACTGGAAGAAGTAACCAAATTTTTGAATATTAAGCAGTTAAGGGAAATAAAAATAAATGATATAAGGAGAAATAAGCATGAGTAAAAAGAAGATTTTTATTAGTTTCGATTGGGATCATGATCGTAAGTATAGGTATTTATTAACAGCTTTAGCTGAAAATCCTCGATCTGATATTGAATTTGACGATTATACGCCCGATAAAATTCAAAGTGATGACATTGCTCGCATTAAAGCTGTCTTAACTTCTAAAATACGTCAAGCAACGCATGTGCTTGTTATAATAGGAAAATTTGCAAATAGTTATCACCCCAGACATGGTGAAATTGGGGAACGCAATTGGCAGTGGTGGGAAATTAAGAAGGGAATAGAAGAAAGAAAGGGTTTTATAGCTGTTAAGATAGACCCTTCTAATGAGCCTCCGGAACCTCTCTATGGAGTTCATGCTTCATGGGCAATAAGCTATAAAGTTGATTCAATATTGAAAGCTATTGAAAATGCTTAATTTCTATGACTAATGGCAATAAGAATCTGGAAATCAATAAGAGTTTAGAAATACTGCATGATCACTACAAAGAGACATTCGCATATATACGAGAGCGAGAAAAACAAAGAGATAGGTTGTTTCTTATTGCCATAGGCCTTCTTGGTTTATTGTTTTTAGAAGTTCAATTCCCAAGTGAAATTCAAACCCTACTTCAAACAATAAAATCTCCCACATTAGTAATTAATATTAGTATTCTTCCAGTCTCTATTATCACAAGTGTAACTTGGACAATTTTGTTAATACTCGTTTTAAGACATTGCCAAGTATCGATAACAATAGAAAGGCAATACAAATATTTACATAAATTAGAGGATGTTATTGGCGGTTTTTTTCAAAAATTTTCCGGAGATGCTTTTATCTATCATAGGGAAGGCAAAGCCTATCTAAAGAACTACCCCGTTTTCTCAAAAGCAGTTTGGATTTTCTATACCATCTTGTTCCCCCTTATAGTTATTGCCATGGAAGTGGTTATTCTTCATCTAGAAATTGGATCTGAAGCGATAAAATACTATTATGTTTTTGACATATTAATGGGGGGTTGTATTACCTTTTTATTGTCTTTATATAGAGGTCCGCAGGTCATAAAAAAGGTAAAAGAGAAATATCGTAAAGATTCGACTGCATTATAAAGGGCAAATCGGAAGGTAAAAATATACGAAGAAAAACAAGATTGGATCACCAACTTTCATAATGATGTATATAAAATTTCATCTCCATTAATCGCATCTCCTGCATAGTGTATCGTTTCTTGATTCCATGAAAAGGCAGCCTCCCGTGCTCCTCTTCTTTTTTGGAGTCGGAATTTAACGAAAGGAGGTCGAAAATTATCCTGCATGCAAGAATTGACCAGCGCAGGCACTCCGTTGTGGTGGCGGTAATGGATAACAGCGGAAATAAGATGATAAAAGGAAAGAATGCAGATTTCCTATGCCTTGAAATGGTAAAGACCTTTAGGCCTCATTCCGCTAAATGGGTGAAAGCTTACCCAAATAGGTCAGAGCGCGGTAAATCATGGTTACTGCTTCAATCCTGGTTATAGGTTGGTCCGGCCTGAACGTCCCGTCCTCGTAGCCGGTGAGGATCCCCAGATCGTGCAGGGCCAGAGCGATCTTCCGAGCCTTGCCGTCCCACAGAGTAGGGGAGAGGTCCGAGAATGGCTCAATGACCTTTTCAGAAGGCGAATTACCAGAATCTGAGGACGGCGCGGAGTTAGTCTTCCCCTTCTTCCAGG
>Ga0272448_1008463_pt1 | contig 10696 bp, 11 predicted proteins | sample YNPCB0191_FD_202220 | JGI IMG/M metagenome (GOLD analysis project Ga0272448, IMG submission 202220) | Hot spring sediment microbial communities from Yellowstone National Park, WY, United States - YNP-CB-019-1 | ecosystem: Environmental > Aquatic > Thermal springs > Hot (42-90C) > Sediment... | reverse complement strand
ATGTACCTCGAAAAGCCCTCCCCCTCGTCGTAATGTGTTATTTTACATATCTTTGCGTTTTTTCGTCAATGGCATACACAGCGACATCGCCTCTGGCCGATTCACACTGCCTAAGTTCTGCCACTGCTAAACCCTACCGGAGGCAGCGCGGTTTTTTACGGCGCCGGCCGATTTCTCTGCCGGCAAGCAGTTGTTCAACATTCTCCAGCCGCTTATACTGTGGGCACGTGAAGAAGGCGGCGAGAGCTTTTGCCCCAACAAATCTCATTCCCTTTAGCGGGTAAGGAACATTTGATGTCCGAAGGCAAAACCCTGACGTTCACGCAATGGATCGTCCTTGCGGCAGCTTTTTTGGGTTGGATGTTCGATGGGATGGAGATGGGGTTGTTTCCCATCGTCGCCCGACCGGCATTGCAAAGCTTAATGAACATTACCGACGATGCCCGCGTCGGACAGTGGAACGGCTTTCTGGTAGCTGCATTCATGGTGGGTGCGGCCGGTGGAGGGCTGGTTTTCGGCTGGCTGGGCGACAGGATCGGGCGCGTCCGTGCCATGGCCGGAAGCATCTTCACTTATTCGCTTTTTACCGGCCTGTGCTATTTTGCCGGGCAGCCCTGGCATCTCGCTACCGTGCGGTTTATCGCTGCGTTGGGAATGGGCGGTCAGTGGTCGCTCGGTGTGGCGCTGGTCATGGAATGCTGGCCTGAACGCTACAGACCTATTCTTGCCGGAGTAATCGGCGCCGCCGCCAACGTCGGTTTTCTTCTGATTTCAGTGGTAGGTATGTTCTTTGCTGTTACCACCGAAACCTGGCGCCTGATGATGCTTGCCGGCGCTGCACCGGCCGCGTTGGCCTTTTTGGTCATCATCTTCGTGCCGGAATCGCAACGTTGGAAGGCTTCGGTCGAACAGCAACGAGCGAAGCCGATGCGCGAAATCTTCACGCCCCCCTTGCTGAAACGCACCTTGCTGGCCATCGGCATTTCGGCTGTGCCGCTGATCGCCACCTGGGGAGCCGTTTCCGGTTTCTTGCCCTTATGGGTGGATCAGTTGGCAGGCAAGGAGCACCCCCACGCTAAAGCTGAAGTCCAATTCATCCTTTCCATCGGTGCAATCATCGGTTGTTTGATCGGTTCGACGTTAGGCCATCGTTTGGGTCGCCGACCGGCATACTTTTTGCTGTGTGTTTTGTCCCTGGGCTTTTGTGCTTATCTTTTCCGCGTCCTGGACACTTACAACCTGTGGTTTATAGCGATTTCAGGCATAGTAGGCATCGTCTCTGCCGCCTTCTACGGCTGGGCGCCGCTCTACTTGCCCGAACTTTTCCCCACCAGGGTCCGTGCCACAGGGCAAGGCATGTCCTTTAATGCCGGACGGATTCTCGCCGCCGTCGGCGCCATTACCACCGGTCAGTTGATGAGAGCCTTTGAGGGCGATTACGCCAGGGCTTGCGCCGCCATTACGCTCGTTTATGTTATCGGCTTGATTATCATCTGGTTCGGTCCTGAAACGAAAGGCAAACCTTTACCGGATTAAAGCCATGAAAAACTTTCGCTCCCGCCGCCGGCTTGCTATGGGAATGTTGCTGATGTTTGCGGCCCTTGTGGCATGGACGCTTTCGTGTTGGTCGCAACAGCCGCCTGACGCTCCCAAAGAAGCCGGCAAGTGGCAAAACCTCTTTGACGGCAAAACGCTCGCAGGCTGGAAGTCCGCCCAGTTCGGCGGCGAAGGCCGCGTCTATGTGGCCGACGGCGCAATCCGCATGCAGCAGGGCGGGATGATGACCGGCATTGTCTGGACCGGCAAGCCGCCACGCGACAACTATGAGCTTTGTCTGGAGGGCATGCGCATCAGCGGCTCCGATTTCTTTTGTACCACCACTTTTCCCGTCGGCGAGGATTATTGTTCGCTAGTTGTCGGCGGCTGGGGCGGTGGCGTCGTCGGCCTCTCGAACGTCGATTTCCATGATGCTTCCGAAAATCCGACCACGAGGGTTATGGCTTTTGATAACAACCGCTGGTATCATATTCGCATTCGCGTTACGCCGGAGGTCGTCGAGGCCTGGATTGACAAGGAACAAGTCGTCAACCAGCCGCGAAAAGGCCATCAGTTCGGCATCCGACCGGAAGTTGAGCCTTGCCGGCCTTTGGGCATCGCCACTTGGGCGACTACCGGGGCGGTGCGCAACATTCGACTCCGACAATTAACCGACAAAGATAAACCCTCTTAGTGTCTCAGTTTTTGGAAAGGTGTTGCAGACATGCCGAAAACTTTGAATGTCGCCATGATTGGTTGCGGTTTTATGGGCCGCGCACACTCAAACGCCTATCGTCAGGTGAATCACTTCTTCGCCCGCGAGCACGTGCCGGTGTTGAAGGTTTGTTGTGCCCGACCGGAAGAAAAAGACAAACTGGAGCGGTTTGCCGCTACCTGGGGCTATGAGTCCATCGAACTGGACTGGCGGAAAGTCGTCGAACGTGCGGATGTCGATCTCGTGGATGTATGCGTGCCGAACGCGCTGCACCATGACATCGTGATTGCGGCAGCCGAAGCCGGCAAGATGATCATCTGCGAAAAGCCCTTGGCGATGAACGCCAAAGAGGCGGAGGAAATGGTGGCGGCGGTCGAGCGCGCCGGGGTGGCCAATATGGTTTCGTTCAACTATCGTCGTGTGCCGGCGATTTCTTTGGCGAAGCAGATCATCGAGGAAGGTCGCATCGGCCGGCCCTTCCACTATCGCGCCACCTACAATCAGGACTACACCATTTCGCCGGAAGTGCCGCAGGGCGGTCTGGCCCTCTGGCGATTAGACGCCCGCGTGGCAGGTTCCGGTGTTACCGGCGACCTGCTCGCCCATTCCCTTGATACCGCCGAGTGGCTGAACGGCCCGATCCGCAAGGTCGTAGCCTACGCCGAGACTTTCGTCAAGGAGCGCAAGCACGTCGAAACCGGTCGTGTCGAGCCGGTTACCATCGACGACGCCTGCATGTTTTTGGCCATTTTCGCCAATGGGTCGTTGGGCACTTTCGAGAGCACGCGCTATGCCCGCGGCCGGAAAAATTACAACACCTTCGAGCTGAACGGCGAGCACGGCTCCGTTTTCTTCGACCTCGAAGACCCGCACATCCTGCAATACTTCCGCTACACGGACCCGGCGACCGGCAAGAAAATCGAAGACCATCTCACCGGTTGGCAACGCATCCATGTTACCAACTTCGAGCACCCTTATATGCGCCACTGGTGGGTGCCAGGTTGCACCATCGGCTACGAACACACCTTCATCAACGGCCTGGCCGATTTTCTGGCCGGTATCGAGGGCGGGCCGGAGTTCCATCCCACGATCCGCGACGCGGCACGCACGCAGAAAGTCTGCGACGCCGTCCTGGAAAGCGCCAGGCGCGGGCAGTGGGTGGAGATTCCGGCTTAAGGACCGGCGCGGGAGAGGTTATTCACCGCCGGCCGGTGCACCCTAAGACAAGCAGGAGTCTCGTGTATGTGCGGGATATTTGCGGCTTCGGTTTCGACGCTCTGTCTCGGCCTCGTACCTTGTTCGACTGCCGAAGAAAAGCCTGCCGCAAATCCTCCCGCCAGCGCCGCCGACGCGCAGGGGACCGCCTACGTTCCCCCGCCCTTGCCGGCAAAAACCAAATACACGCTGTGGACGCACTATTGCCCCCTCTGGAAAGAAGGCACGCACTACGGCTGGAAACTGATTGAACCCTGGCCGGAGCGAAAGCCGGTGTTGGGGTGGTACGATGAGGGAACGCCGGAAGTGGCCGACTGGCATATCAAGTATATGCTCGAACACGGCATATCGGGCGTGATCTACTGCTGGTACCGCGCGAACACCAACGGACCGGTGCAACAAAAACTAGGTCATGCCCTGCACAACGGCTTGCTGAAAGCCCGCTATCTGCCGATGATTCGTTTCGGCATCATGTGGGAGAACGGCTGCGGCCAGGGCGTCGGCTCGGCGGAAGACCTGCTGCGAAACGTCTTGCCTTTCTGGATCGACAACTATTTCTGTCATCCGTCTTACATCCGCCTTGACGGCAAGCCGGTGCTCTATATTTGGGTGCCCTCGAACGTCACCAAGCAACTCGGCGGCAGCGAGAACGTGCGGAGTACGTTTGAGCAAATGCGCGCGGAATGTGGGCGGCGTGGGTTGGGCGGTCTCTACCTCGTCGGCTGCGTCGGCAATCAGGACAAGGCCCTCCTGGAAACTATGGCCAAAGAAGGCTGGGACGCCAGTTCGGCCTACAGTATCGGCGACATCCACAGCCCGCCCGAGAATGCGACGCCTGTGGGCGAGTTCCTCGCCGCTCCCTACGAGCTTTTCATTAAGCGGCAGGAAGCGGTCTGGAAGTTTAAGCGACAGGTGGGCCTTCTGCCGGACATCACCACGATCATGATGGGCTGGGATTCCCGACCCTGGAAGGAAACGCCCCTGTTTTGGGCCGGAAATACGCCGGAGAAGTTCCGCGAACTATGTTTGCGGGCAAAAGCCGTCATGGATGCCTCCACTTCCATCCCCGAAAAAAACATCGCCGTTTTCACTACCTGGAACGAATTCGGCGAGGGCCATTATATCGAGCCTACGCGAGGCCACGGCTTCGCTTATCTCGACGTGATTCGAGAAGTCTTTTGCGAAGCAGCCGGCACGCACAAGGACGTTACGCCTGAAGATGTCGGCCTGAAAACGCCGGAGGATTGGTATCGTGCGGTAAAGAATAAAGCATCTGTCACGGAGAGCAGTAAATAGTCCGAGATAGCAATACACACAAACGATTTTTTTCTATCTCGCTCGGCTTTTTTTGAGCATGAACTATTTTGCACACGCGCTGCGGTTTCTCGACCGGCCGTATTTTCTCGCCGGTGTGAGTGCGCCGGATTGGCTCACGGCGGCGGACCGCTCGCTGAGATTGCAGGCGGGGCACGTCGCAGAGTTTCTGGCCGACGCCGAGGATGCCGCCACGGAAGTTGCCGCAGGCATTTTACAACACTTCCAGGATGACCTTCTTTTCCACAGCACGCCGGCATTTGCGGAAACTTCCTGGCAGCTTACCGCACAAGTCCGCGACGCCTTACACGGTGAAACCGGCTTGCGCCCGGCGTTTGTCGGCCACCTGCTCGTGGAACTGCTCTTGGACGCCGTCCTGATTGCCGCCGAACCGGAACGATTGCATACCTACTATCGAACTCTGGAGACGCTGGATGCCGCGCAGGTGGAACACATCATCAATCGGATGACGCCGCAACGAACGAATAAACTTGCGCCGTTCATCGAACTCTTCCGCCGCCAACGGGTCTTGTGGGATTATCTGGTGGATGAGAAACTATTACTGCGTGTGGAACAGGTGATGAGGCGTGTGGGTTTCGACCCCATAAACGACAGCCTTGCCGGCGTTTTGCCGGCGGCACGAAGTTTGATTCTTCGCCGAAAAGACGCATTATTCCCCTTGGGGATGTTGGTAAATTCCTGATACCATTCGCTTTTATGAGAGGACTGCCATGCGCTATGGAATGAATCTTCTGCTGTGGACCGACACGCTCAATGATTCCGCACTACCGTTGCTGGACGAGATTAAACGCTTGGGCTTTGACGCTGTGGAATTGCCGGTGTTTGAAACGGACGTCAAGAAATATGCCGCGTGGGGCAAGCACCTGGACGACGCCGGACTGGCGCGGACGGGCGTTACGGTGCGCGGCCCCGAGGATAATCCCATGAGTCCCGATTCCGCTGTCCGTCGCCGTGGCATCGAGGCCAACAAAGCCGCCCTCGATTGCTGCCAGGCCGCCGGCTGCGAACTCCTCGTCGGGCCGTTCCATTCCGCTCTCGGCCATTTCAGCGGCCGCGGGCCGACCAACGATGAATGGCTCTGGGCTGTGGAAAGCATGCAACAAACCGCCGAATATGCCGAACAGTGCAACATCACGTTAGGGCTGGAGTATCTTAACCGTTTCGAGTGCTACCTGCTTAACTGCGCCGCCGACGCCGCACGCTTCTGCCGCGCCGTAAACCATCCTCGCTGCCGATTGATGTATGACACCTTCCACGCCCATATCGAAGAAAAAAACACTTCCGCCGCCATTCATGAACTCCACGGCATGTTGGTCCATGTGCATATTTCCGAAAACGACCGCAGCACGCCGGGCACAGGCAACGTGCGCTGGGCGGAAACCTTTAACGCGCTCCACGCCATCGGCTACGACAACTTGCTGGTCATCGAGGCTTTCGGCCTGGCGCTGGAAAAACTCCTGCCGGCGACGAAAATCTGGCGGCGCATGTATCAAAACGAATGGCAACTCGCCGCCGACGGACTCAGATTTATGAAAACCGAAGTCGCCAAACGCTGGAAATGAAAGGTCCGCCTGCCGCTTGCACTCGGCTAGTAAAAGATACGTTGTTTTTTTGGAGGGTGGTGGTCAAATGGCATCCTTTAGGCAAGTGCCGCTTGAGCCGGAAAGCGAAGCCTTCTCGCTCGAAGAACTTGCGGCGGCCTATGCGCAAGCACTGGGCAAAGAGTCCGCCGCTGAAGAAGCCGGCCGGCCGCCGACCGCTGAAGCCGTCCAGACTGCAACCCCTGAAGCGCCCACCGAAGTCCCTTCGGGCGACGATCCTTGTCCGCTCAACCCGCTCACGATTCTGGAAGCGATGCTCTTCGTCGGCAGCGGCGAGAGTCGGCCCTTAACGCCGTTTCGCGCGGCGGAAGTGATGCGCGACGTATCGGTGGACGAAATACCTCAACTCATCCGCGAATTGAACCGCCGCTATGACGCCCGGGGATCGCCCTACCGGATCGTGGGCGAAGGGGACGGTTATCGGATGGTGTTGCGCGAGGAGTTTCGGCCGTTGCACGCTCGTTTTCAACGGCGTTTGCGCGAAGCCCGGCTGTCGCAAGCCGCCATCGACGTGTTGGCGCTGGTCGCCTATCGACAGCCGATGAGCAGCGAAGAAGTCAGTCGTCTGCGTGGGAAGCCGAGCAACCATATTCTCGCGCATCTTGTGCGCCGCGGCCTCTTGCGAATCGAGCGTCCGGACCCCAAACGTCGTACGCCCTGCTATTACACGACGGAGCGTTTTTTGCGGCTGTTTAATCTCAGTTCGCTGGACGATCTGCCGCGGAGCGAAGACTTCGGCCCTCCCTGAAACATCCGGCCGGTCGCCAACTGCCGCTGCGAACTCCCGGCAGCATCGATCTTTGACGGCAAATGACCTCACGAAATAGGCGACCTGAAACGAGAGGGGGAGCTTGTCTCTCGACCTCCACTGCGGTCGGCGGGCCGGCGAGCTTGCATCTACTGGATATACCCGACGGAAGTTCGAGATGACGGATTGAGTTGCGCAGACTACGCGGTCATTAACCGCGCAGCGGCAGGAAGGGCGTGTCGGGATTCACACAATGCCCGCGGTGAGTATCTTTTTGCCCCCCCGTGGGAAAAAACATAAACTCCAATGCGTGGTTCGCCTAGTCCTGTCATTCCAGGTAGCTAGCCCAGGCGTTTCCAATCAACAGAACAGCCGTCCCTCCAATCACGATCGCCAGTGATATTCCAGCTTTCACCCATTTTTGTTCTCGGATTGCAGCACACATATTCAGCACTGAGAGACCGATGGCTGTAACAACGACGACATATGTCAGAGGAATGGCAAGCTTCTCATTGAGCTTACCGTAGATCCGTTGAATTGAGCGCGGTCCCAAGAGCAAGTACTCGGAACCCGACAAGCAGAAGTTCGAAGATGGGCCACTGAGGCATGACTGTTTTCTTGACCACGGAGGCGACGAGCACCGCCCGGGCCGTCGGCAGGGGCAGCCGCGCCCACCACTGGTGGATGCCCTTGGGGTGCGGGCCGATGCCAGGCATCTTGTCGTAAGCCGAGGCGTCGTTGATCTCCGCCAGCGGCAGCGCGACCTCGATGAGTTTCCTGCGATATTGCGGGCCAGCCGTCATGCCTTGAACTCCTCCCGAATCCGGTACTTCGCGGGATAGAGCGTAATCACCTTGTCTTCCACCATTTGAAGGAGGTCCGGGCCCGTCAATTCCCTGGGCCTGCCTTCTCTGTTTACGAGAATCATGGAGCATTCGGAGGGACTCTGGCGAAAGAGTTCCCACAGTTCCGCGGCGATTTCGACGCCGCCCCGGGCAAGGCACTGCGGCGAGGCCCAGTAACGCGTGACGACGTTTCCGGCCGAGTCGAACCGCTTCCAGTGAAACGGGGACTCGCATCGCTCGATCCAGGAGCCATCGGGATGAACGAACCGCTGCCGGACGCCGTCCCAACGGTAGCCGCAGCTTAGGGCGAACCGCTCGAATAGCGAAGGTTCTCGCTTGCGTCGGCGCGAACTGTCTCCATCCTCGTCTTCCGCCTCGTGCTCCTCTTCGGAATCGCCGGGCTCCCGCCACGCCTCCTCGTCGCCCTCCGCCGTGACAAGGACTTCTTCGCCTTCCTTCCCGACCTTGCCCTCGGCCTCGTCTTTGCCGACCTCGGTTGTGGCTTCAGAGCCGTCGGGCGGCAGCGCGGTCTCGGCCTCCAGCGTGAAGTGCTCTTCCATGTACTCGGCGATAAAGTCCGGGGCACGCTCGATGCACGCCTTCATCGCCTCGGTCACCTTCTCATTGGCGAAGGGTCTGGCCAGTTCGGCAACAAGGGCGTCAAACGACCGGGCCAGTCTGCCGTTCCTGACGAAGATGGACTGGTCGTGCCAGAGGACGTCGGGCGAATGCGGCTGCCCCGCCGGCGCGCCGTCCACGTAGGGGGTGACTTGAATCGAATCCCGGTCGTCGAACGGCTGCCAGACGGAGCGAGCGAGGCGCGCCGCGGTTGCACGAACGTGCCGGGTTTGGGGCTCGTCATCCAACTTCACCCGCGCAAGTGCCTGTGCCAGGGCGGCAAGCCAGGGTTTCTGCGCCAGCTTGCCCATCGCGCCGGGAAGATGGGTCAGGCGGTACTCGACCGCGGTGCCAAGGTCGGGAAGAGCGGCGAACGGCTGACGGTTGCAGATGTCGGCGGTAAGCATCTGAAGGTTGGCGGTCGCAGCCTTGACGGCTGGGAACAGGTCCGACCACCTCGTCAGGCTGTGCATGGTCAGGCGGAACCGCAGGCGCTCCACCGGCGTCCAGGCGTTGTCGAGTGTCAGCCAGTGGAGGCAACTCTGCCAGACCTGGACGGGATAGCGCCCGAGCGCGGCGCGGGTCCGGGGCATCTTCGAGCTCTACCTGGAGCACCAATCGCTCATCGAGACGATCAAGGCCCTGGACGACCGCGGCTGGACGACCAAGCGCTGGACCACCAAGGACGGCCGCCAGCGCGGCGGCAAGCCGTTCAACAAGAACTCCCTCTTCCACCTGCTGACGAGCGTCCTCTACCTGGGCAAGATCACGCTGAAGAAGGAGGTCTTCGAGGGCGAGCACGCGGCCATCGTGGACGCCGAGGTGTTCCGGCGCGTCCAGGCACTCCTACGCCGCAACGGCCAATCCGGCGGCAAGCACGTGCGGAACCGCTTCGGGGCGCTCCTGAAGGGCCTGCTGCACTGCGTGCCCTGCGGCTGCGCGATGGTCCACACCCACACCCTCAAGAATGGCAACCGGCGATACCGGTACTACGTGTGCCTCAACGCCCAGAAGCGCGGCTGGCACGCCTGCCCGTCCAAGTCCATCCCGGCGGCGGAGATCGAGAAGTTCGTGGTGGACCAGGTGCGGGCCGTGGGCCGCGACCCGGCCGTGGTCGCCGAGACCATCCGCCAGACGCGGGCGCAGGCCCAAAGGCGCGTCGAGGAACTCCAGGCCGAGCAGGCGGCGCTGGAGAAAGACCTCCGGCGGCACAACGACGACATGCGCAACCTGGTGGGCCGCCTCGGCCACAACGGGACGGCGACCGACCGGATGGCGGACGTCCAGGACCGCATCCGCTCGACCGAGCAGCGTGCCACGCAGGTCCGCGAGGAACTTATTGCCCTTGGGCGGCAAGTGGTGGACGAGAAGGAGGCCGCAAAGGCGCTGGTGCTCTTTGACCCGGTCTGGGAAAGCCTCTCGCCCCGCGAGCAGGTCCGCGTGATGCAACTCCTCGTCGAGCGCGTGGACTACGACGGTGAAAAGGGGAAGGTCTCGGTGACATTCCACCCGACGGGCATTGGCGCGTTGGCTGAGGAGGCCAGGCGAAAGGAGGTGGCCTTATGACGCGGGGACTGACCATCACCAGCGCGGTGCATTTTCGGCACGGGCGCGGACGGCGAAAGGTGCTCGAGCGTGGGGAGTCGCCGGCCACGACCGTCGAGCCGGGACGCGTCCCGCGTGTTTCGCGCCTCATGGCTCTGGCACTACGCCTGGAGCACCTTCTGAAAGACGGCGAAGTAGCCGACTACGCGGATCTGGCCCGCCTCGGCCACGTGACCCGCGCCCGCGTGACGCAGATCATGAACCTCCTGAACCTCGCCCCGGACATTCAGGAAGAACTCCTGTTCCTGCCCCGCACGCTGAAGGGCCACGACCCCATCCGCGAGCGCCACCTCCGCCCCATCGCCGCCGTCCTGGACTGGCGCAAGCAGCGGCGGATGTGAAGCGAACTCCTGGAGCACCAGCAGGTCGCTGCGGGTTCCGATTGACTCGTCAGGCCCACGACTCTCTGCTTTCTCACTTTCTAATGGCTTTCACTCAGGTCATGGGGCCGGTACGCCTGCCAGGTTTCGGGAATCAG
>Ga0272448_1008460_pt1 | contig 10700 bp, 10 predicted proteins | sample YNPCB0191_FD_202220 | JGI IMG/M metagenome (GOLD analysis project Ga0272448, IMG submission 202220) | Hot spring sediment microbial communities from Yellowstone National Park, WY, United States - YNP-CB-019-1 | ecosystem: Environmental > Aquatic > Thermal springs > Hot (42-90C) > Sediment... | reverse complement strand
AGTAATACAAGTTTTAAACGATGCATTTTATCAAGCCCAGATAAAGTTTGCAAAAAGTCAGACTTTGCCTGCAATGTTAAGAAATGATTATGCTCCAGCATTTGGTTGGAGTGCAGAATTTGAAAGAGTAAAAGAGTATCTTGACTTTATAGATAAGCTTTATGGAGAGGTGGGCAAGGCAGAAGAGTTATTGAGGAACTATGTAGGAAAGAATATAAGGAACTATGCTGATTCAGAAAAAATAAAGTATTATAAAGATGAGTATGGAAAAGATTGGAAAGTTGAGTTAGTTCCAGCGATTATTGATGAGTTTAGTCTTCGTGATGTGATAGATATATTAGCAGATATTGTTGAAGAAGACATAGCAAAGAAGAAGATAGACGTAGAAAAGTATATTGAAGAAAATTGGGATTGGGGTGGTTTGTATGATAGTTTATATTCTTTGAGTCCGATGGAGATATGGGATATGGTAGCAGAATATGGAGATGTAGAGAAGTTAACAAAGTTATTACAGAAATACATTAGTAAGAGTGAAAGTATAGAAGAGGCAAGTATGTCAACTGAGGACTTAATCAATATGGCAGTAAAGAGAGGTTGGACTTGGCGAGAATTTGTTGAAAGAGTTCCTGCTTTAAATACCGAAGAAGTAAAAGAGATATTCCAAAGAAAAGGCGGTAAAGTAAACGAAGCAAGAGAAGTTATTGCTGACGAGAAGATTGCCGGTAAAGAATACTTTGATAGATATAGAGAGTATATTAAAGTAGGAGATAGAGTTTGGGCAGTAGAAAGTAAAGGAGAGAAGCTATTTTTCAAGGACAAAGAGAGAGCCGAAAGATTTGCAGTGGAGGGTGAATGAAGAAGCTACTTGAACAATTGCAGATAGGTGATTTAGATTTAGTAAAGAGTTCAAAAGGTGTAAAAGAAATACTCTTTGTCGACACGAACATTGGTATAGACCACTGTTTAGGGTTGAGAAAGATAGAACATAAAGTATATATGTATTCAACTTGGCAGTCAGCATTTCCAGTATTTACTGACTACATCTCTGGTGATGGGTTTAAGAACATTGCTAAAGTAGATGACATAGGTGAAGTTTTAGATAGAGTTCAGGTAGTTATTTTTGCTGACATAGGCTTTGGTGCAATGATAGACTTGTTAAGGAAGAACAACATTGCAGTCTGGGGAGCAGGGACTTCTGTAGAGAAATTAGAATCAGATAGAATTTATATGCGGGAAGTATATAGCAAGTTAGGAATAGCAACTCCCGGAGCAGTTGTGTTAAAAGGAGTAAAGAATGTATTGGCATATTTAGAGAAGGACAAAGGAGTGCATTTTATCAAGTTGAACAAGTTTAGAGGAAACATAGAAACATTTAGAGCTTCAGGCGTAGAGGATGCAAGGGTATTATTTGAATCAGCAGGTTTTGGGCCTTATGCTGACGAGTTTGACTTTGTGGTAGAGGGAGAGAGTGAAGGAGTAGAAATAGGCTGTGATTGTTTCTTTAACGGTGAAAAGTTTGTGAAACCTCATTTCTTTACGATAGAGATTAAAGGGATGGGAAATCTCTGCAAATGGGTAGAGGATAGTATCTTTGTAAGTCAATTTATGGACAAGATTGCCGATTGGCTAAAACAGCAGAAGTTTAGAGGGGTGATTTGTGTAGAAGGTTTCTGGGATGGAAAAATATATAAAGTGATAGACACGACTGCAAGATTTCCGTATCCAGACAGTGCTTGCTATCCAAAAAGTATAGTTGGCTATCCGGATGTATTAGTTGGGGTAGCAGAAGGAACACTTGATAGATTTGAAACAACTAAGCCCTATCAGTGTGAGATAGGGATATATACCGACAACACTGACCAGTGGAGGGTGTTAGATATAGACCCAGAGGTATTGCCAAATATCGGTTTTAGAAAAGTAGTATTGAAGAATGGAAAGTATTACTATGTGCCAGGTGACAACTTGGTCTGCACTTGTAATGGGCAGGGAGACACGATGGAAGAGGCTATGGAGGAAGCAAAGAAAGTTACAGATGGAGTAAAGTCTTATAATGTACAAGCAACGACGGGAGTGATTGACAAGTTTAAAGAAGCAGTAGAGAAACTAAAAGAATTAGGAGTAGAGTTCTGATGAAGAAACTATATGACATATTAAAAGAGCAAATTGGAGGAAAGTTTAGTGTTACAGTTCCTTTTACGCAGGTAGTAGCAGATGAGAATTTAGAAGGAAAAGCATTAGTTGTATTTGACATAGAAGAGGAGTATAGGTCTTGGGGACTGAAGGACATTTGTCTGTAGTTCTGTTCTATGAAGATGAAGAGGAAGAGTTAAGTCTTGACGAGTATAAGATAAAGTATAACTGGGTCGGAGGCGGGGGGTACACGGTGGAGATGTTGGACATAGATAGTGACAAGGGTGAAATACTTGTTCAATGTTCTTATAAAGAAAAGTGAGGAGGTCAAGAATGAATAAGAAAAAAGTTGCTTTGATTGAGACAGTTTTACAAGAACCACTATTGTTTGAAGAGAAAGAACTGCCTCAAGGTGTTCTATGTAGAGTTACATACCCAGTTTGCAACATCGGTGTGAAAAATCAGAACAATCGGATTTATCGGAAGGATGTTTGGGAGAAAGTTCTGAAAGACAACAACATTTCAAGAAAGTTAAGGGATAGAACTCTATTTGGACATGCAGAGCATCCTGAGACTACCCAGTCTAATCTTGAAAAGACTTCGCATATAGTTTCTAATCTTTGGATAGACGAGAAAGAGAACAAAGTCAAAGCAACTTTAGATGTATTAGATACGCCTTATGGCAGGATTATTGACACGCTTTTGAAAGCAGGGTCAAAGGTAGGAGTATCTACAAGGGCGGATGGTGAGTTGAAAGAAGAAATAGATGAAGAGGGAAACAAGTATTACGATGTGGTTCCAGAGGCATATAGATTTGTAACAGTAGACTTTACTGCTGACCCATCTACTTTTGAAGTGCTACCAGAAAGAGTAGATAGAAATCTGGTTCAAGACCTGAAAGCAGGAATTGAATCAAAGAAGATAGATGCTGACTTTGCTCTTGCTCTATGTGAGAAGCTAAACACTCCCGAAGCGATGGCTTTAGTAGAGAGTATAAAGAAAGAGAAGGAGGGTGAGGAAGTTAAAGAGACTATCAAGAAGGAAGGTTCTAAATGGGTAGTGTATTCCAAGTCAGGCAAGAAGATGGGAACTTATGATACAGAAAAAGAAGCAAAGAGGAGATTGAGACAGATTGAGTATTTCAAGAGGCGCAAGAATGAATCTGTTAGTGAAGCAGTAGACAAGATAGAAATAGGGAAACTGTATCATATAGTAAAGCCGTTAGAGGTTTTGTATTTTAAATGGAAATATCCGAGTATTGAAGAGAAGAATATAGGTCAGCTTAGGGAAGAATGTGAGGATGTAGAAACACTTGGAATTCCAGATACTGTATCATATCTATATGTAAATGATATTGTAGCAGGTAAAGATGGAGAGTATGTTCTTGCTGCTGAAAATCTTACTGAAGGAGAAAAGATACAGCCATCTTCTAAGCACTTGTATGTAATTCCTATTGAGGTGCTAAAAGATAGTGTTAAGTTAGTAAGTCTTGGTGAAAAAAGGCAGAATGAAAGCCTATCTCGAGAAGAATGGGAAGTAGTTGAGGAAGCTGTTGGGGATGTTGCAGTTAACTTTAAGAAGATTACCGGTGTAGACCCAGTTGACACTATTGACCCAGAAGGTTCCTTCAAGCAAGAGATTATAGACAAGACAGCAGATAAGGTTGAGGAATATGTAAAAAAGAAATATGAGATGACCGAAGAAATGTATGAGGAGTTTCTCTATAAGTTAGATGATGAGATGTTGGATAGATATGCTGACGAGGCAATGGAAAGATACTACAGAGAACATCCTGAAGCAAAAGAATCTGTTAAAGAAGGAGTAGAGAAGTATACAGATGAGGAACTTGCTAAAGAGCTTGCTGAGATACCGAATAGATTGGCTGCTTGTTCTGACACTCCTGATGGTAGAAAAGCTCGTAAAGAGATAGAAGCATATGCCAAGAAACTTGACGCAGAGTTGGAAAAGAGAAAGAAAATTAGTGAATGTATAGTAGCTTGGGAAACTCAAGATGGGAAAGTTCAAGAGAAAGAATTTGAGTCTATGGAAGAAGCAGAAAAGTTTGCCTCATCTCTTATTGCTGACTCTAATGTCAAGTCAGTAGAAGTATACTATGGGCAACTTGAGGTAGTAGAAACAATAAAAGATGAAGGAAGTCCAATTCGGTCAAAGAAGTTAGTGTGCTCTGAGTGTGGGTATCATGAAGAGTTTAAAGAGGGAGAAGTTCTTTGTCCAGTTTGTGAAGTAAAACTTGTTGCAAAGAGTGGGATAATTGAACCTTTGTCTGAGCAGTGGGAAACGCTTCCGAGAGGGTGGACAAAAAAGAGTTTAGAGAAATTTGCCCGAAGTTTAACTGGGAAGACAAAAGGGGACACAGAAGGGTTTGTAAGGGCGTGTGAACTGAGGATGGAAGGTAAAGTAGATGACCCTGCTGCATTTTGTGCTTCACTTAAAGACAAGTATCTTGGTAGGACAACTTGGAGAGGACCGCGTGAAAGTTTGGAAATTGGAATAAAAGAGCAGAAGTTTGTAGCAAGGGGAATAGAGAAGAAAGAGGATGCAGAGAAACTTGCAAGAGAGAAAAAGGGTGTAGTTTCTCAAGACCCGAAAGACCAGAAGAAGTTTGCTGTTGTAGTAGAGGAAGGCAAGTTTAAAGACATGATGATAGACATAGAAGATGACATCAGGAAGATGTTACAGGATGGGAAGAGTAATGCAGAGGTAGAAAGTGAAATACTCAAGAAGTATGGAGACTACGCCCGAGCCAGTTTGGTTAAAGAAGTGATAGGTAAGGTTTCTGCCGAGTTGTTAAGTAAGGGTATTGAAGAGAAGAAGGTAAATGAATCTGACTTATTGGCTATGGCAAAGTTCTTTGAAGAGCACTTTGCTGATGTTCCTGAAGAAGTCAAGAAGAAGATAGGTGTATTACTCTTTGATAGCAAAGCAAAAGAGATAAAGGAACTTGAGATAAAGTTGGCAGAGACAACTGCTGAAAGAGACAAAGTTCTTGAAGAGTTTCAGAATCTCGAGAGAGCCTATGCTTCTGAAGTATTAGACTTGTCTGAAAGTATCAGCAAAGTAAAAGCAGAGAAAGACAAGTTATTGGAAGAATTGAAGAAGGAAAAAGAGAAAATAGTAGAGCAGTTAAGTAAAGAGAAAGAACAGTTGAAAGAGCAAATAGATAGAGGGAAAGTAGAGTTAAAGCAGGTTCAAGAAAAGTTTGAGCAGGAGAAGAAAGAATTAGAAAGGAGTTTTGTAAAGAAATACATTGACAAGGAATTGAGAGAATCAGGACTTGACAGCCTCTTGACTGGAAGCACCAGAGCACTTCTCAACGAATGTGCTTCTATTGAAGAGGTTGATACAGTCATAGACCGAGTCAGAGATGCTATCCGAGAGGGAGCTCTACACTCTGGGGCAAACTTGAAGTTGATAGCAGAATCTGGAGGTCAAGAAGAAAGTCCACTTTATAGTAGGGTGGAAACTATAATGAATGCTATGAGAGGGAAGGAGGGAAAATAAGTATGGATGTAGCAAAGCAATTGGAGCAACGACTTGAAAGTATGAAACAGCGTAGGAAATTGCTGGTAGAGTCTTGGGCTCCGTTCATAAGTGCTGCAGACAAGTACCTCCAGAAATACGAAGGGCGTTCTTTAACAGAGTGGGACAAAATGAATATGGCACAAGTGTTAGAGAATGCTCTTGTTGATGGGGGTATTCGTTCTCGGCAGAAAATCTTTGAGACTACGTATCAAGACAACATTAGTTTCTTAGGAGTTCAGCTGCCAGTCATAGCTGCGTTGTTACCCAGTTTAGTTCTGAACCGTATTGCTGTAGTGCAAGCATTAGACCGTAGACAAGCCGCAGTGTTTTACCTGAACATCAAGTATGGTTCAGCAAAAGGTGAAATTGCTGCTGGTGACACTATGATTGGTGCAAAGACTGGTCATGCCTATGGAACTGCTCAACAGCAATATGCCAGAGCTATTGTCTACAACGAAGTAGTTGGAACTGGCAATGGGTCAGACAAGACTTTTACCAAGACCCTTGACTACAAGCCAGTTAAAGCAGGAACAGTGACTGCGACTGATGGAACTGAGACTTTTGTGGATAATGGTGACGGAAGTTTAACTGGTTCGGGTGGTGGTTCTGGAACAATTAACTATGCAACTGGTGCATTAAGTGTGACTTTCAAGACTGCACCTGGTAATGGAGTAAAAGTTAAAGCAACCTATAGATACAACTATGAAAAGATGGCTGGTGGTGCAGGAGTTCCTGAAGTAGATATTAGCCTTGTTTCAGAGATGGTAGAAGCAGAGGACTTTCCACTCAAAGCCTTCTATACCCTTGGTGCAGCAATTGACTTAGAAAAAGCACACGGGTTGATTTTAGAGGATGAGGTTGTCAAGTTCCTTGGTGGCGAGATTAAATTTGAACTTGACCATCTTGGAATTGACATGATGTTGACTGCAGCCCAGTCAGTTGACGCTGCTGCTCCTATCGGTGATTGGAGTGCATCAGTGCAGGATGGTCAAGAGTGGCTTTGGAAAAAGTATGAGTTTCTGGATAGAGTTGAAAAGGGTTCTAATGCAATCTTTGCAAAGACTTTAAGAGGTATGGGGAATTTCATCGTAGCAGGAAACAATGTTGCTCGAGTAATTAGGCAGTTAGAGCCTCATTTCAAACCTGCTCCGGGACTTGACACAACTATGCCTACTGGCCCGATTGAAATTGGAACCCTTGATGGTCGTATTGTCATCCAAGACCCGTTCTTGAGCACTAATACGTATCTGATGGGTTTCAAAGGTGACAGCTACCTGTTTGCAGGGTTTATATATGCCCCATATATCCCCTTGTTCACTACACCTACACTTGTAACTGCTGATTTAAGAGCCCAGAAAGGCTTCTTGAGTGCAGCAGGATACAAGATAGTGAACGCAGGGTTGTTCACTTATGGGACAGTATCTAACCTTGCATAAGGTTGGAATTGAGGGGCGAGAAATCTATCTCGCCCCTTTGTAAAAACTATGAAGTTTTACGTGGAAATAGTGTTGCCTTGTGTTAGAAGTAGTGAAGTAATATAAAATCCTTTGTTTGAGGAGAAAATTGAAAATAGGTATAAATGCTAAAGGAATTCAAGGGTTATGACTAAGCAAGAGATAGTTCAGTGGATAAAGAACGAGTTTGGTATATTAAGAGGAAGTCTAACGACTCCAGACGATGTAATAGAGCAGTGTATAGACAATGCAATTAGGTATTGGAACACGCATAGTGGTTTTAAAGTTACCCGTATGTATCAGTATCCACCAGAAACAAAGCGGATACAGGTAGACCAAGAGATAAAGATGGTTGTTAAAGTCCTGCCGAATATGACTACGACTTGGGTATTTCAGGATTTGCCCCTTTGGACTTTGTTAGGGACGGCTTTATTAGATAATGTGACCTCTGACCTGATTTTGATGGGAGAGGCATTTCGGACTTATAAGAAATATCTTGGTGCAGAGTTTGCTTGGGTTTTTGAGAAAAGTGACGACCCATCGCAAGGTGGTTATTTGTATGTTATAGGAATGCCACCGAATGCAACGAAAGTTTGTGTTGTGGGAACAAAGAGGATAGTTCCAGGTGAAGACATTGTAAATCAGTATATTCTTGATTGGATATTGTCTTATTCTAAAGCATTAGTGAAGATGGTTGAGGGGAATGCTTTGAGGAAAGCAGAGATTATAGGTGCTAAATCAGACGGTCAGGCTTTATGTGATGAGGGAAAAGACGAGAAAAAGTATCTTGAAGACCAGTTAGTTCAAGAAGGTCGTTGGGTTGCATTGGTAAAGAGGATATAGTATGAATTTGTTAGTTGAGAGCATAATCAACGAGTTAGCGTATAAAGACTTAACTGTAAAGCAGAGAAGTATTGATAGGCTGTTTCCTGAGTTTAAGGGTAGAGTGGAAGATGTTATAAATAAAGGTGGAACGAGATTTGTTGGGTATGAAAAAGGTGGGTTGTGGAAGTTTAGAATTGGTTCAGGAACGACACCTGGAAAGAGATACGATGTTTATGTAAAGTTTAGAAATTTAGATAGTTTAGTATATGAATTAGCAAAAGACAAAAGATTGTGGAAGAAAGATTTATCTGGGGTAGATAGAAGGTTTTTAGCAGTGGAAGTTTTATTTCAAGCTGATTTAGAATTGTATTGTAGTTGTCCTGCATTTCAGTATTGGGGTTCAGCATATATTTTAACTCGGAGGAGAGCAAAGTATACAGACCCAGAAACAAGACCGCCAAGGATTAGAAATCCGAAAGAATATGGTGCTTATTGTAAGCATTTAGAAGTAGTGATGGAAGTATTGCCTATGTATGTTCCTGATATGATGAAGTATTTGGGTTTATATTGTATGCCTCAGATTAAGAAAGCTGAAGAAGAGATGAAGAAATTTGACAAGGATGTACGAAAGGCTGTAGATTTTCTAAAAAAGAAGATGGAAGAGGAAGAATGAATAGATTTATAAACAATATAATAAATGAGGTGACAACTTCGGCAGATATAGCATTCTTGCCCTCAGGTTTTGTTGATGTGAAAAAGAAGTTAGAGACACTTGCAAGGTTAAAGAAAGATTGGAACATAGAGATATTAGAAAGAGATTATGGCTATGAAGTAAATTTTGAGGACAAGTTGAAAGTTATTGTTGAGAAAGGGCATTTCCCAGTATTTTGTAAAAATGTGTTAGGTTGTGAAAAATATGTTGCACCTAAAATGACAGTTAGTTTGTATAAGTATCTTAAAGAAGCAATAGATAAGAGGATAATAGATGTGTATGAAGAGTTAAAGGAAAAATTGTTAAGTATGTTGGTTGAACCGTCTATATCTTATCTTGATGAAGATGCATTTGAATGGGAAAGAGTATTTGGAGTTAAATCCTATTTAACCCCGCCGACTGTATTGATTAGATTAGAGAAATTAGAAGGAGATATAGAAGTATTGATTGGTAGAATTAGAGGTAGATATGGTAATAGTGTAGGAGAGATAGAGAAGATTATCGATGCGATTGAAAGTAAAAAGAATTTGAGTTTTGAGTTTGCGGGGAGAAACTTAATTGGGACAAAAGTTCAAAGTGAGTATAAAGGTGTAGAATTGATTTTTACTGGTGAAGTTAGTTTTAATTGGAAGTTATCAGAGAATATAGAGATAGGAGATATAGCCTTACTTGACCAGATAAGTGGAGAGTTAAAGGGTGTAAAGACGAGTAGAAATAGGATTTATCCTGTTGGTGGGAGATTTGCTTTGGGTTTCTTTAGAGAGTTAACAGATTTAATAGCGGAGGTAGGCATATGAATATATTTGAAGCAAAAGACTTGACTGTGTATAAGAAGTTATTGAGGATGTTAGGTGAGTATTCCGAGTCGTTTCCTGCAACAGGCGTAAGCAAGATGTTTAGAAGTGTTCTTGAGAATGGATTGAAAGTCTTGCCTAAAGATGCTGATGCTTTGAGTATCTTAAGTTTTGTATTGTCAGGTAAATCAGTTCCTGCTATTGTTCACGCATTGTTGAATACAAGGTTTTCAGATTTACCTGTTGAGGTAAAGCCTTTGTATAAAGTGGGTAATTCTGCTATGGTTGCTTATTGGTGTAAGGGTAAGGTTATGTCAGATAAAGTTCTTGATTTGATTGAGTTTGATGCAAAAGAAAAAGGGTATTGGTGTGATGAGAAAGGCAAAGAAGTTAAACTCTTAGAAAAAGGAGGTAAAGATGATAAGAGTGCCTGATTTGTTCAAGTTCATTTCTGGGGAGGTATTAAAAGAAGAGGTTGGCACACGGTCGGTAGCTAAGGTAGGTGCAGAGGAAGAGCCAAAGGAAAAGAAAAAAGGTGCATTAGCAACTATGGAAGAACCAAAAGAAAGAGGAAAACCTGATTATGGCAAGGAATTAGGAGAAGGTAGAATTCCTAATCCTAAAGATACAGAAGAAGACAAGATAAAAGCTTTGATAGAGAAAGTAAAAGCGTTACTTGAGCAAGATATTGAAGGAGAAGCACAAATAGTTGAAGCTCCGAAGATAGTATATATTTCTGACCCAGATATTAGCAAAGAGGAGAAGTTAATAGGAGTGGTTGTAGAGGAAGATGAAGATAGTTGTACTGTTCAGTATACAGAGACAAAGACGAAGAAAGTAAAGAAAGAAGAAGCAATTCCATTTGAATTGAAAAAAGAGGAACCAAAAGAAGAGAAGTCTTCAGAATCTTTGTATATGTTGTTAGACAAGGATAGTAAAGTAATTAGAGAGAGTTCAGGTAATGTAAAAGTTTTCAAGATTGAGGAAGAAGCAAAGAAAGAAGCAGAAAAAATAGGGGCAAGAGTTGTAGAAATTAAGAAATGAGAAATACAGTCTCAAAAGTATTTAAAAATAGTGAGAATTTAGTTGCAACTACGTTGCACACGTTAGTTCAACTGTTCAGTCTATACTTTATACTACTTGGACTTGAAATAGTTGAATGCAAGTTGCAACACTAATTTAGTTGATGTAAAATTGAGGAGGGTAAGAAAATGAAAGAAACAGTCGATTTAATTTGTAAGT
>Ga0272448_1008458_pt1 | contig 10701 bp, 5 predicted proteins | sample YNPCB0191_FD_202220 | JGI IMG/M metagenome (GOLD analysis project Ga0272448, IMG submission 202220) | Hot spring sediment microbial communities from Yellowstone National Park, WY, United States - YNP-CB-019-1 | ecosystem: Environmental > Aquatic > Thermal springs > Hot (42-90C) > Sediment... | reverse complement strand
GCCCCGCATCACGGGATGGCCGCCGGCCTGCGCCCGCAGACACGATACACGATGCCGTATGGGCAGAACTCGTACCCGTCGCGCAGCCAAGCCGGGCTGTAGCCGGGCTCCGTGCTGACGACATAGATCTTTCCGGCGGACAGGGCGCCGCGCAGGTCCTGCTCCGTCAACGCGCGGATCGGCCGGTCTCGCTCCGGCATCGGCGGCCACACGGTCACGTCGCGATGCCAGCGCCCCGTCAACTGCAGATACTGGATCGGCCGCACCGTCGTCGAATCCGCGACGAGCACGGCGCCGGTGGGCAGGATCTCGCGCACCTCGTTCGCGAAGCGCCATGCCCCTTCGTAGCCGGTCTTCCACGGATGAAGGAAATACGCATACTCGTCCCGGTACGGTACTCCGCGCGACACGCCCAGAGGAATATGAAACGCCCGCGCAACCCGCGGCAGCGGAACATACACGGCGGCCGGCAGCATCGCCCCCAGAATCAGGCACACGGTCCACCCGGCGGACCGGCCCCGCAGAAACCGGTCAGCCCCCAGACCGATCAGGATGCCGATCAACACGAGCGAGGGGATGAAGAACGTGTACTGGTCCGGCACATCGTATCGCACGGCGAAGACCAGGTGCACGGCAAGCAGCGCGGCAATGGCGATCCGCGCCGGCCGGACGGCCCCGCTGCGAAGGGATCCAAGGCCCGGCAGCACGAGCAGCACGACAGGCGTCGGGAAGCTCAGTCCGAGGTACAGCACGCTGTGAACGATCTGCCGCCGGCTGAGCAGCAGATTCATGACGTTCCGCATATACGACCGACCGAAGACGGCCGAGCGGAGCGTCTCTCCGACGCCCGCCCCCTGTGCGATCTCGATCCCGATCATGCTCAGGTAGAGGCCGGCACCGCAAGCCCACGCGAGCAACAACAGCGGCACGACGGACGGACGCAGCCGCTTCGTGCCCAGCAGCCATACCACGAACACCGCCCAGCACGCGAGGCTCAGCAGCGCGAACATGTGGTTGCTGATGCCCAGCCCGTTGAACAGGAACATCGCCGCGAGCCATCGATCCCGGCCGGTGCGAACGTATTGCAGGAGGCACAACAACTCCGCCGTCAACAGGGCTGTCGTGACGGTATACACCTCGGCCAGGGCGCAGTGCTGCCAGAAGGTATGGGCCACGGCGACCGAGATCGCTCCCACCACCGCGCCGCGGAGGCCGGCGGTGAGCAGCCGCAGCAGCAGAAACACGTTCGCGACGGTAACGGCTCCGAAGACCGCTGAAACAAGATTCGTTTTGAACGCGGACTCGCCGAACGGCAGGGTCTGGAACGCAATCGCGAACACGTAGTAGAGCGGATGGCTCAACGCCAGCCCAAGGTCGCCGTAAAGATCCCTGCGGATCGTCCGGACCTGCGCCAGGCCGCTGTCCTGCCAGAGCACGCCGGGGGCCATGGTTGCCAGGTACAGCGCCAGCGATGCCGCGAACGCAATTGCGTAAAGCCGCCACGCACGCGGTGGCGAGTCGATTCGCAGTTGCTCGCTGATGATTGTGGCCTGCTCGGGCATCGTAAACGACGCAGATCGTGCCGTCTTCGGTCTGAGAGTCATGCCCCCGTCGCGGCAGCCGACACATGGGGGCCGACCGAGAAGGGCGCTCGCCAGGGCTCCTTGACCGCCGTGACATTACTACGACGGCATCCGCCTGTACAGTTCACATCATCGCGCAGACGGGGCCGAAGCGGCCGGCCTTTCTCGATATGCGCGCCCCGCCCTGTACAGCTCAAGGCGGCCGCGGATTTCGGCCGCCAAGTCGTGCTGCTGCGCTGCCGTCGCAAGCTCGATAGCCCTCTCGGCCGTGCGCACGGCTTCGGAATACCGACCTGCACCAGCGTAGGCAGCGGCGAGGGTATCACACGTGCCGGGCTCCTCACGGCCGGCCTCGCGGCATGCCTGCTCCGCCAAGGCCACGGCCAAGCCGGCGCGCTGACGATCGATGCCGTCGGAGGTAGCCAGAAGCCAAGCCAGGTTATTGAGCACGCGCGGGGAATCCGGGGCGACTCGCCACGCCGCCGTGTAGCATTCGACGGCTTCGGCGGTCCTGCCTTGCCTGACGAACGTATCACCCAGGTCACAACAGACGGCCGCATCCCCCTGCCAATACACAAGGCTCCGACGGAACCAGTGCATGGCCTCATCCGGCCGTCCGGTCATCGCGAGCGCCTCCGCCAGGGCGAGCTGCGCCTTGGGCATAATCGGTTTGAGCGCCAGGGCGCGTCGCAGGGGCTTGATGGCTTCGTCCGGCCGATCCAGCCGAAGCAGCGCGCTGCCGAGGTTTGCGTACCCCTCTGCGTAGTTCGGATCGGTCGCTACAGCAATCCGGAATTGTTCCACCCCTTCCCCAAGCCGGTTCTGCCTCGCATAGGCGATCCCCAGGCAATTGTACGCAGCCACATTGCGGGGATCGGCCCCGACGGCACCAACGAGGTACTCGATGGCCTCGCCCGTACGTCCCTCGTCCAACAGCGCAAGCCCCATACCCGCCAGGACGTAGGAGTGGCCGGGCGCGATGGCCAACATGTGACTGAACAGGGTCTCGGAGTCGCGCCAGCACGCCAGGTATCGGCGGACGCCGACGCCCTCAAACATCTCGACGGCCCCCACGGCGAGGCCCAGAACGAGCGTCGGCCAGCGCGCCCCGCCGCAACGGGCGATTGCGTCGAGGATCCATTTCAAGCCGGCCGCCAGAATCAGTACGATACCCACGGCCGGCAGATACACGTACTTGTCGGAGGCGATTACCCAACTGTATCCCACGATACCGAGCGTCGGAAGAATCAGGACAAGAAAGATGAGGCTCCCTGCCACGAGGGCACGGCTGCGGCGCACGTAGAGAACAACGCCCAGACCAAGCACACACGTACCGACCAGGGCCGCAAGCACCCCGATGTTCGAGAGCGACAGCGGATGCGGCTCGGGATAAACGGGGGTCAGGCCGGCCGGCCAGATTATTTTGCCGACATAAAAAGCGACAAGGTAACAGGCCAGCAGAACGCTCTCCCACGGCGATCGGCCGTGCAGGACGCTCAGCCCGGAGGTGGACGCGTGCGAGAGAGTCGAGATGACGGCCGATGCGCCCCCGACGGCGAGAAAGGGAAGCTTCTCCAGCAGACTCCTCCGGCTCAGTCGATTCAGGGGCCAGTAGTCCATCAGGACCATTGCCAGCGGCAGCGGCGTCGCCGTGGGTTTGCTCAGCAGGGCCAGGACGTAGAGGACAAGACTGCCTGCATAAGCAAGACGACGGCGACCCTGCGCCCATCGGACATAGCACAGCAGCGAGGCGAGGGCAAAAAAGGTCGCCAGCACGGTCTTGCGCTCTCCCACCCACGCCAGCGGTTCCACCGTGAGGGGATGCAACGCGAAGAACAAGACCGCGATCGCGCTCGCCCAGACGCTGCGGAACAACAGGCAGGCCAGCGCCATGAGCAGGCTGACGTTGAGCAGATGCAGCAACAGGCTGGTGCGATGAAACGGCGCCAGGTTGTCCGGTCGGCCGCCCATCGCATGGTCGAGCATCAGCGAAATCATGCTCAGCGGGAGGTAGTAGCCGGAAACCGTGGACGGATGGAGAATCTCGGTGAGGAATGTCCGGGCCGAGGACCAGCTTGGATTCTGAACAAGCGGATTCTCCCTGAGGAACTGACCGTCGTCCAACAGGGTGGCTTGCGCGGACAGGACGGGCCAATCCACGATGAGTGTGGCGGCGAGCACACCCAGCGGGAGCAGCATCCCGATCGCGCGAACGTGCCGGCGATGGATCGACCCGGTCTTCATGTCCTGCATGTGTACCCGCCCGGTGTCCGGGTGCAAGGCCTTACCGCTGCGAAGGCGGCCTCGGCGCGGCAGAATCCCTGTCGAGACGATCGCGCAGGGCGGCGTCGCCCGGATCGAGGCGCAAGGCCTCCCGATACTCCCGGGCGGCCCCGTCCGTGTCGCCCCGACGCTCCAGCAGAACGCCAAGCCCTTTATGCGCAGCCGCCAGGGCCGGGTTGAGTCGAATCGCTTCCGCATAGTGTCGTGCGGCGTCGTCCAGCTTCCCCCGGGCGGTCAGCGCATCGGCCAGGTTGCAGTGCGCCTCCGCGAAGTCCGGGTTCAGCCGCAGCGCTTCGGCGTAATGCGCGAGGGCCTCCTCGAGCCTGCCCGCCGCAGCCAGTGCATTGGCCCGGTTGTTGTGGGCCTCGGCATAGGCGGGGTTGATGCGCAGCGCTTCGGCGTAGTGCGCGGCGGCATCGTCGAGCCTGCCCTGCCGGTGGAATGCCAAGCCGAGATTGTAATGCGCCTCGGCGTAGTCCGGCCGGATGCGCAACGCCTCCGCATAGTGCCGGATGGCTCCGTCGAGATCGCCCCGGGCGGCCAATACATTCGCCAGGTTGTTGTGGGCCTCGGCGAAGCCCGGCTCGAAGCGCAACGCCTCGGTATAGTGCCGCACGGCTTCGTCCACCCTCCCCTGACCCGCGAACACATTGGCGAGGTTGTTGTGCGCCTCCGCATAGGCCGGTTTGCAGCGCAGAGCTTCCAGGTAGTGTGCAACCGCCTCCTCGAACCTGCCCTGGGCGGCCAGCGCAAGGGCAAGGTTGTTGTGTGCCTCGGGCCAGGCCGGCTCCGCGCGCAACGCATCCGTATAGGGCGCGACGGCCTCGTCCAGCTTGCCTTCGCCCACCAGGGCATTCGCCAGACTATAGTGAGCCTTGGCAAAGGCCGGCTGGTATCGCAATGCCTCGGTGTAGTGGGCCACGGCGGCATCGCGCCTGCCCTGAGCGTCCCGGATGAGGGCCAGGTTGTAGTGGGCCATCCAGGCCGACGGGTTCTTCGCAAGCGTGTCCGTCCAGAGCGTTTCCAGATCCCGGTATATGCCCGCCTGCCGCCACGTACACACCGACAGCCCCGCCAGACAGGTCGCCGGGATCAGGAATACAACCGCCGACGACCGCGGACGGCGGGTGACGGCACCGGCCTGACCCCCTTTTGATTCCGCCGCCTTGAGCCGCAATGTTATCACGGCCGCCGCGAGCGCGATCGGCCCGAGACTCGCGTGGTATTGAAAGTGATCGGCCACAAAGGAATAGCGCATCGGGTAGACGTCGAAGAATCCCAGCGCCGGGGCCAGCGTAACCGCAAAGAACAGAACCGCCACCAGCGGCCCCCTGCCGATTCGCCGCCGAAAGCCCCACAACAGCCCGATCACGGCGACGGCGGTGATGGGATAGAGATACTGCCACCAGACGCCCGAATCGATGGACCAGCGAGGATAGATGAAGGTCAGCCGGGCGGGCCAGATCAGTTTGGCGGCGTAGAACCACAACGCACGGCCCGCAATCAGACAGCGGTCTGCGGCCGACAGGGCCCACTCCGCCCCCTCCGCGCCGACGTGATGCCTCTCGACCCACGCCGTGAGAAGGCCCATCACCGCCCCGAGCGCGAAGAAGGGAACCAGCGGAAAGAGATCCCGCCGCGTGATGCGACCCCGCTTCCACCACAGCACGAGCAGAAGGGCCGCCGGCAAGGACGCCGTCACAGTCTTGCTCAGCAGCGCACAGGCGAACAGCAGCAGCGCAATCGCGTAGGACCGCCGGCGGCGCGGTGCAAGGGCAGGATCCGAATCGAGACGAACGAAACGGAGGTATGCCAGCAGCGCCGCGAGGTAGAACACGCCGGAGAGGACATTCTTGCGCTCCGTAATCCACGCGACGGACTCGACATGCACCGGATGCACTGCGAAAACCGCGGCGGCGAACCATGCCCCCGGAACGGCCAGCCGCCGCAACACGAACCACAGCAGCACGGCGCTCGTCGCGTGAAACAGGATGTTGACGACGTGATAGCCGGCCGGCCGCGAATCCCAGAGACGGTATTCCAGCCAGAAGCTCGTAAAGACGAGCGGGTAGTACTGCGGTGTCGCCCGGATGTCCGACCAGATCCTGCCCAGCCCGTCGAGACTCCGCAGGGTACGGTTCTCGGTCACGTAATCGTTGTCGTCCCACACAAAGCCGCCGCGCATCGCCGGGACATAAACCACCGGCACCAGCAGGAACAAAGCGGCTCCGGCCAGGAAGATTCGAGTACGCGAGGCCGATCGATTCATTGTCCGTTCCATCCCACAGTTCTCGGCGCACCTGACGCTTCAAAACGGGGCCGGGCCGGCGGAATCCGGAACTCTGAATACCAGTATCGAGCAGCCGATCCGGGCGACCGGCGGCCCCGTCACTGCCTGGTCGATTCGCGTGGGCCGCAGCGTTTCGATCAGCGTCCCATGGTCGTAGAGGATGTACGGCAGCGCCAGCAGAGTGACGCTGACGGCGGCATAACCCGGCCGGAACCCGCTCGGGGGTGGCACCTCGTAGCGAATGCCGTAAACCTCCGGGGCGACCCGGCCGAAGTACAGGAGCTGAATGCAATCAATGTCGTTCGCGTCCATGTATCGCTTCACCCCGATCAGGTCCTGCCCCCAGTCCACGTTGGAATCCGCAGCGTAGAGATACCCCCGCGACGATCCACCCACGAACGAATTGAAATACGCAAGATAATCGGGATAGGCCCGGACGGCTTCCAGGCCCGTCCAGGCGGCCAGTGCGGCGATTCCGACCCTATGCCATCGCTGCCCGGCCGCTTCGGCGAGAGTACCGGCGGCCCAGACCCAGAACAACGGCGCCGCCGGCATGATCAGCCGCAGACCGACATGCTCATTGCTCAACAGCGAAAACGCCGCGAGCAACGTGCCGGCCAGACCAAGCAGCAGCAGGCCGCCGGCCGACGGCCACCCTCCCCTGCGTACCGCAACCATCAAACCCGCCAAGGCGATGACCAACAGCGGGATCGGCGTCTTGATGGCCAGCAGCGCGAGGAAGTAGTACCACCGCCCGCCGGGATAGGTCTTACCGAACAGAAAGGACGGACCGCCGACCTTCGCGACCTCCAGTTGCCGATCGAAGGCGAGCACGATCGCCTGCGGCAGCGGAACCGGGGTACGATAAGGCAGAGCGCCCTGCAGCCAACGCAAGGCATCGCTCCTGACCGGCATCGAACCCAGCGCCCGACCCGTACCCTGGAACAGGTAGCCCGCATTGATAACAACAATGCTGACCGCGACGATACACAAGCCGTGCATCGCCCAACGGCTCCAGGGGATCGCGCGACGCCGGACCTGTGCGTAGATGGCCGCCGCCAGCAGCACGGGATAAAGGTAAATCGCGGAGAACTTCACAAGCTGCGCCGCGCCCAGTGCCGTGCCGGCCAGGATTGCACGCCGCCACACGGGTCGGCCCAGATATCGATAGAACGTGAAGGCGGCAAGCGTGAGGAAGGCCGCCGCCCCGATATCTGTCGTCACGAGCCCCGCGTGGGCAAGCATGTTCGGGGAATACCAGACCAGTCCTGCCGCAAGCAGCCCGGCCAGAGCGGGACGCCGCGGTGACCGTTGACCCGCCCACACAAATACCACGACACCCAACAGCACCGAGACCGCCACGGTCATGCAGCGAGCCGAAACGAACAGCCGGTGGTAGTCGGCCTCGAAACGAGCCATGAACACATACCCGTTGCCCCAGAGGCTGTACTTCAGATCCGGCTCCGACGGTACGACCGCCTCGCCGCGATCCCGCGGATGCATGAACAACAGCGGTACCGCGTTGAGCACGTTCATCAACGGCGGGTTGAACTCGCAGTACGCGAAATCGCGCGTGGTGAGAACGTTGTAGCCGACGGGCAAGTGGCCGAACTCATCGACCGTGACGGATTTCTGGCGAAGCGTGCCGACGGCCAGAACCGCGTGAACGGCCGCCATCAGCGCAAGCACGCCCCACGCCGCCGGCCTGGGTCTGCCTGCTTGTATACATGCCGTCGCCACGAGACGTCTCGGTCCCCAGAACCCCCGCAGAAGCCGCCCGACTGCACGGTCCGGCCGTATTGTACGTCAAGCCGCCGGCGGCAGGAACGAGTCGAAGACCCATGTGCGAATCGTCCCGAGTGACTCGGCATGGTCAGGGCTTGGGACGTACACGATCACCCTCGCCCCCGGCCTTTATGCCTTTTCAGAACAAGAACGGTCCCCGGCAGTGAGTACCGGGGACCGTCGCGATTCTGAAGACAAAGCGGCTTGTCAGACCGAACGCAGGGCCGCTCAGGCGCGCCTGCGACGCAGAAGAAGGCCACCGAGGCCCAGGAAGAGCATCGTGACCGGCTCCGGCGTCGTCGTGAAGCTCCAGACGGTTCCGGAGGTGCTCACATCCACGTTCTTGGCGACCACCTTCCAGTAGTACGTCTGGTTCGGCAGCAGACCCAGGCTGTCCGGGTCAAACGAGGTTCCCGTCAGGTTTGACCCGACCTTGGTCGTCGGGTTCGTGTTCGTATCGAGGAACACGTCGAAGAACGAGGAGCAGGCGCCGGCCGCCCAGCTCAATTCGTTTCCGGGACCGGTCTGCGGCACGGTCGTGGAACCGTTGGCAGGCTGGACGTTCGTCGGCGCGCCGGGGGTGCTCGCCACCCATTGCACCGAATCGAAGTAGGTCCGCTTGTTCGACAGACCGGTAGCGGCGGTGGCCAGCCGTGTGGTGTAAGCGGTGCCGGCATTGAGCTTCACGCCTGTAGCCAGCGTGTTCCAGGTATTCGCGCCGCTCGTCTGGGCGATCTGCACCACAACGTCAGCACCCGCATTGTGCACGGTCCAGGTTGGCGGGGTCACACCGGAGGCGTAAGCATTGGTTGCCCAAGTGCCGTACACATCGTAGTAACCGCCGTTGCCCGCCGCCGGTGTATACGACCACTCGCCCCACTTCACGGGAGTCGTGTCCCCGGCGTAATACGATCCGGTCCCCGTAAGCCCGCTTGCCGTACTCTTGGCCGTGGTGGTAGCAGGGCCACTGAACGTGAACAGCGGGTTCTGAGCGCCGCCCGACACACGGCTTTCGACGATGTACGTGTACGCTGCCTGCGTCGTCGACGCCGCCACCAGCAGCGCGATCCCGCAGCATAAGATTGCTCATACCCTCATGTGCTTTTTCCTCCTTCAGAAAATTCCGAGACTCACCGCTCGGTCTGACCACGCCCGCTCCGGGCGCAACCCTCTTTGGGCAGGACCATCCCGCCTCCAAATATACTCTACCCGGTAAGCGAGGCGATAGCAACAGGTATTTCAGTATTCTGCAAAGTCGCTCGAATCCGCCTTGGTGGGCCTACCTATCTCGGCGTGCGGCCACAACCAGGAAATCCGAATCGTAACCATCGCTATAGAAACGAGTTACAATCACGCCGTCTCGGTTTTCAGATCGCTCGCCACGGCCCATCGTCCTTGCGCGGACCCGTGCCAAATCGGCCGCGCGATGCTCGCGCCCGAGGAGTCACGCTCTGCCGGCAGGCGAGCTACGGCGACATGCGCGAGCCCAGGCCGGCCTGCAGGTCTTCTCGATAGATTCTCTCCAGGTTGCGCAGACGCTTGCGCAGGCCGGCGTGGCGACCGTCGCATCGCAGCTCGGTCGTGGCCAGGGCGACGAACCAGCGGACGAGGCCTTCCCAGTCGGCCGGATCGATATACTCCGGCGCGAGCCGCTTGCGCGCGCAGTCCATGTTGTGATAGTTGCCCAGGGCGATGCACAGCCCCGTGGCATCGTAGCCGAACTCGCCGTAGGCCGTCGCTTCGCACGTCCCGCCGTCCATGAGCTTGCGCTGGAAAACGAAGGACGGGCTCGATGCGGCGAGTCGCTCGGCCACCGCGCGGCACCACGCGGTCGCCGCGGGACTGAACGTTGTCGCAAGGTCGCCGACGCGAAGGATCGGACCGTCGCCCATCTTCGCTCCCGGCAGTTCCGAACTGCACTCGATCGAGACCACGACGGCATCGGGAGAAATCGTTCGGTTCCGACACGCCGCGATCGCGCCGACGAAGCCGACCTCCTCGGCCCGCGTCAGCAGGACATGAAGACTTCCCCTCGAACGATGTCGGACCAGCTCATCCAGGCAGGCCAGCGTCGCGGCCACGCCGGCAACATCGTCGCAGCCGCGGGCGAAGAGCCGACCACGTCGGACCACGGGGCCGTCGAGATCCCACATCCCGACCGCGCCCGCCGGGACCGGTTGGGCCAGGACCGCTTCGACGTGCGACACCCGCGGCGCCTTGCCGTCAGGGCCGCACTCCACCCGGACCACGCGGCCCCGCACCCACTTGCCCCCGTCGAAGAATCGCACGGGTGCACCGGCAAAGTACTCCGGGCGGACGCCGCCGTACCATTTCGCGCGAACCAGGTGTCGCCCGATGTTCACATCCCTCGGTGTCGTTTTCGGCGAGAGAGTTACGCCTTTGGAGGCGCAGGCATCCTGTCCGCCTCCCGCCGGGCGGGACGCACGCCCCCCACGTCCGCCGCCGGCACACGATGAGTCGCCGGGCGAAAACGACACGCGCCCCGCCCCACGAAGGGGCCGAGAAGGGGCAAGCGATGTCTGGACGATGAAGCCGGGGTGATCCATATGTGCGGCCAGTACGATCGGGCGGCGCTTCCGGGGCCCGAACCGAATCAGCAGGTTCCCCGATCTGTCCTGCGCGAGGCTCAATGCCGGACGCCGCCGGCAGAACTCCCGCACATAGTCGATCACATGGTGCTCGGCGAACGGAGCCGTGGGCAGCGAGAGCAGATCGGTCAGAATGCGTTGATGTTCACGT
>Ga0272448_1008457_pt1 | contig 10701 bp, 5 predicted proteins | sample YNPCB0191_FD_202220 | JGI IMG/M metagenome (GOLD analysis project Ga0272448, IMG submission 202220) | Hot spring sediment microbial communities from Yellowstone National Park, WY, United States - YNP-CB-019-1 | ecosystem: Environmental > Aquatic > Thermal springs > Hot (42-90C) > Sediment... | reverse complement strand
ATCTTGCAAATAAAGGATGGATAGAAATAAGATCTGGACGATTGTATGCCACCTCGAAATTAATGGATTTAGGAGAGTATGGTAAAATTCATTCGAATATACCAGATTCAAGGGCACTAAATGTTATTGAAATCAACACTCACAAAATCATTGGAGAGATTCAATATCCAATGGATGAAACCTTTGTCCTAGCTAGTAAGGTTTGGAAGATAATCAATATAGAACGGAATAATGTCTATGTAAAAGAAGTAAATATTGCTTCTGGAGACATAAAGTTCAGACGCCATACTTCAAAAGGAGCTTTCTTTTATTTTTTGCCAGAGGCCGTGAGGTTGAAACTTGAGAAATCAGATGAAATATCGATTGACAACGAAGCCCAATAATCCGTTAAGAACACCACCAAAAAGCTACGCAACCATGGCAGTATCTCAATACTTACTACACCCTTCTTTCGGGACACCTCGTAAATTTTATATTGTTCTATGTCCTCAGCTGTGTTTGTAAGTGTACACAAAATCTCCGGCTAACGCACTAAATTTAAAACATTGCGAAATACAGAAATCAAAGGGAGATTGTGTACGAAAGAGGCTAGAAGATGAATGGGGAAACATTTAAGATCGGAGACAGAGAATATTACTACGACCCGGTGGTCCGTTATGTTTTGCATCTACGCTCAGATATACTGCGTAATCCTGCAGAGTTATGGAGGATTGCGCAAAAAGGCGGAGTTGAATCTCGAGTGGAAAGGATATGCGAAAAATTGAAGAATGTTTTGAGTGACTCTAAATATGCTGATGGTGTAAATCAGTTTAACTCAGCCAACCAGGAAATGAAAAACTCAAACTATAACGCAGCGATGGAGCATCTGTCTCTAGCACTTCAATTCTTTCAAGAAAAACAGGTATTGGAGATAGAAGCGGAAATTTATTTTCAGATGGGTGTCTGCACATTCAATTCATACAAATATGAAGAAGCAATTGGATATTTCAACAAAGCTCTAGAACTTCACCGAAAACTTAGAGATGCGTCCAGCGAGGGCAGAGATGCCATATGTCTTGGTATAACATACCACAATTTGGGTGACTATAACAGGACAATCGCATGTTTCAAGAATGCCCAAAAAATCTATCGGCGAATAAGAGATGAGTCGGGTGAGGCCGCTGCCTACACAAACCTCGGAGACGCATATTCCGAAATATATGACTATGAGAAAGCTGTAGTGTGTTTTAACAAAGCACTGGGTATCTACGAGAAGTTAAAAGATCTGCATGGCATGGCTGATATTTGGCATTCGCTATCATATGTTTACTTTGGGTTAGGTAGAGGTTTAAGAGCGTTTGAATTTGTAGATAGAAGTCTGGCTCTCCACGAGCTCCTACACGATGAAATGGCTGTGTTAGCAGATTTGTTCTTGCTGGGTAATATATATTATGCCTTTCCCATTGAATTGCGTACTAGGGACAATAATCGGGAGGCAGCAGATGTGTTTGACGGGATCGTAAGATGGCACGAACACAAACCGTTCGAACTGCAAGAAAAAGGAGATATTATTGGCGAAGCTTATGAATGGTACACTTGCGGGAAGGCATATTATTGTTTGCAATGCAGTATATTCGGCTATGTGGGCGACTATTTAGATGCTAATGGAGATCCTCCTGACCATAAGGGGAATGCGATCTGGTGTTTTGAAAAAGCCTTAAAAATATACGAACAGATAAACAATTTAATTGGGATGATCAATGTGTATGATTATCTTGGAAGAATATACCTAGATTTCGTCCAAGGGGGGAAGGAGAAGGGGATCGAGTACATTAATAAAGCTTTGGAAATCAGCAAGCAGATAAAAGCGCAGACTTGTACAGCACAGTTATACATTTCTCTAGGGTTCCAATATCAGAAGAAGATAGAGAAAGCAATTGAATGTTTTAACAGGGCTATAGAGATATACGAGAAAACGAAAAATTTATGTGGTGTAGCTAAGTGTTATATTTTTATTGGAGATACATATGACTCCTACAGTATGGAGACAGCATGCGAAAGCCCCAAAAAAGCTATAGAGAATGCGCTAGCATACTACAATATGGCATTAAAAATATCTGAGCGAATAAACTCGTTATACTGCAAGAAAATCGCTTACTTACGAATCATGAGTACGTATAAATCTTTAGGTCAGGAGAGGGTTGCAAGGCCGTATGCTGATAAAGTTATGGAAATCTGTCACCATCTGTTTGTTTCTATCCCGTGATTGTTTTTCCCTCTATCATTGCGGAGCCCGTCTGAAGGTTCTGCCGTGCGATGTCCGTGAGGGCTTGTGTTTCGATTGTGCGGAGCACTGGAACAACGGTAAGGGAAGCGTCCAGGCGAAAGCGTGCAAGGTAGCGAGTAAACGGCTGGAGGAGTTCGGGTAGGGGCGTGGGCAACGAGCAAACGGCCAGAACATACGAATATGTGAAACGGGCTTAATACCGAAACCACAACCCGACAGATTTTTTACTTATACCACTCTGGGAATTAAAGATACGGGCTTCTGTAATCTAAAACCCGGTTCTAACATAAAAAACTGTACGGTTCCAACATAAAAAAGGTGAAGGAATAATAGGTATCAGTTGAACTACTTGTATGCAAAAGAGGGATGACAGGGACAGGGGTACATTGGATGGATAAAAACATGGACAATCCTGGATCGGGGACATGCACGAAGAGGCTGGAAGGAGATTTGTAAGGATTTGCGGGCTTACATTTCTTGCCCATGCATTTGCAGCGCTGATTTGTCTGCAGCATGGTGTGACTAAGGATCTTGGAACATAACATATATCATTTGATATGGATGTGTGGCAATGTGCTATCCTATGGGAAACGAATATGGATGGGAAAAAGATGGGATTTGTATGGGCAAGAGAGAAAAGATACATTCGGGGCATTTCTTTAATCCCCTTCATTAATAGGAAAGTGCCTCAGAAATATTAAAATAAGTGTAATAGATTATGTTTATGACATGAAATTAACAAACGAACAAATGGAGGCTGTAGAATACATAGATGGTCCTTTACTCATCGTTGCTGGTCCTGGGGCTGGAAAAACGATGGTTATAATTGAAAAAATAGCATATCTCATTTTAGAAAAAAAAGTAAATCCAGACAACATCCTTGTCACTACTTTTACGGTGAAGGCAGCTAACCAGCTTAAAGATAAACTGGCCAAACGGATTGGCAATAAAGTCGAAAATATGCAAGTTTCCACGATACACTCCTTCTGTCAACATATTCTAGAAACACACCCAGAATACCATCATTTTGGTAGTCAAATTGATGTTCTCGATGACCAAATGCAATTCATGTTTTTCAAGTGTAACCTCAACTCCATAGGATTGGAATTCAACCAATACCGCTCCAGCCTGGATGAAATTATAGCGATTTTCAATTTATGTACTGAAAATTGTATTGAGCCGCAACAACTCAAGGAATATTACGAATCCCTCCAAGACGAAAAAAAGGAACAATATTTGGTCATGGCTAATGCATATCAGAATTATCTTAATCTTCTCTACATGGAGAAAAAGATTGACTTTGCGGGGCTTCAAAAATTGGCATATTTGCTCTTGAAAAATAATCCCAAGATACTGGAAGAGTTACGAACTAAATATCTGTATATCTTAGTAGATGAATATCAAGATACAAATCCAATACAAGATGAAATTTTTCGGCTATTGGCTGAACCGCATAACAGAATTTTCGTTGTTGGTGATGAGAATCAAAGCATTTATGGGTTTAGGGGTGCATCAGTGAATAATTTCAGGCGTTTTCCGAACCGATATAAAAACACTAAGATTGTAAAACTTGAAATTAATTTCAGGTCAACAAAGAATATCGTAGATGTATCTAATTTCTTTATTTGCAAGGATAGAGTTAGTGATAAAACGATAAAAGCATATAGGTCAGAGGGTAATGGAATTGTTCTGATTTATAAGGGTTCCATCGAAGATGAAGCAAAGGAATCAGTAGCTTTGATACGAGAAATGAAGGAGAAAGAGATTATCAAACATTACGGAGATGTAGCAATCCTCTTTAGAAGTGTAAGAAGCCACGCCCAAGAATATGTCAAAGAACTACGAAAACATGGCATTCCATTTCATTTGATTGGCGACAAGGGATTTTTCCAAAGAGAGGACATTCAGAGCGTTCTTTATCTGATGGCGAAGCTGGATGGATTTGAGCATAAGGAAAAACAGCAGTTCGCAAAATGGAAATCATGGTGGAATGACCGTAGGTTATTCTTTCTCCTGCCCTTCTCCCAGAAAGTATTTGATTTCATTTCCAAAAAAGGAGATGACTATGACTTTCTGAAGGACATGGAAGAAAATTGGGAGAAACATAAAGATCAGTTTGAGCAAGCAGATATTCCTATACTCAAGCGTATGGTATTGTTTCGGAAAAAACGCGCTCAAGAAAAGGAAAAAGGCTCTAAAAGCACCCTGCTAGAATTGTTCTACGAAGTGTTAGATAAAACTGGGTACATGAAAAGTCTGCTAACCGATATTGAAAAGAATGAGGAACGCCTATTAAATCTCGCACAATTGAGCCAGATAATCAATAAGTTTGAGAATATTACAAAAACACCTACAATTGCGGGTCTTCTCTGGTACATCTATCAATTACCTGAAAACAAGAATTTCGATGAGGCAACAATAGAAGACCCAACAGCAGTCAAAGTAATGACTATCCATCAAGCAAAAGGTCTGGAATTCCCAGTAGTATTCATGGGGTCCGTAATTAGAGGGCGCTTTCCATCGGAGAAATCGAGCAATCTAGCTGACAATAAATTAATGCCTATTCCCAGAGAATTGCTTTTAGACCCGGAACAATTCTCGGACTTGGATGAGGAACGAAGATTGTTCTATGTGGGCATAACCCGCGCCCAAGACAATCTCGTTGTCTGCACATCCGACAGAATACGGAAAAACAAGAAAGGACCATCAAAGTTCGTCACTTACAACATTGGATTGGACAAATTCCTGGATAAAACTGCAATTAGAACGCCATGTGAAAAAACATATAATGTAGAAGAGGAGGTGAATAGAATCACCTATTCTGCAGTGAATACATTTCTGGATTGTCCTTTCAGGTATCTCTTAGCATATCAGATGAATTTCCAGACGCCACCAAGCTTCTTCCAGAACTACGGTATTGTTGTCCATAACATACTTTACAAAATTCACTTGAAGATGAAGCAGGGGGTTGCATTGAGTTATGCAACTATTAAGCAATTAGTGGATGAAAGTTGGATACCGATATACAAGCAACAGAAGAAAGATGAAGATATTAAGGAAAAGGTCTATGTTGAGATGTGGAACTACTACAACAAGGCAAAAGAAGATATTGCGGAAATCCTGGAAATTGAAAAACCATTCTCGTATATCGGCGATAATCTAATAATCACTGGCAGAATAGACTTGCTCATAAGGAACAAGCAAGGAGAAATTGAATTAATCGATTTTAAAGCCCGCAAGGAAAAAGGGATATATACCACACATGTTGATGTACAACTGAGGATGTATCAAATTGCGATGGCTTCAGAATACAAAATTGACAAGCTGTATGCCTACACTTTTGAAGACAACAAGAAAAACCTAATTGGCAACAGCCCTGAGGAACTTGAGGATGCCAGAAAGACGATACAGAGCATGTGTGCGAAAATTAAAAACGGCGAATTCCCAGCCACCAGAAACCAATTCTGTCCAAAATGCGAATTTATGTTCTGCTGCAGGTGATGAAAAATGGCAAATAACGATGAAAAGAACGAAAACAGAGAAGGGAATCAAAAACCAACAAAATACAAAGGTTCATTAGAACTAAACTGGGTAAACAAGGACAAATCGCTCCTTTTTGAGATTGACGAAGAAAAAGGCGTTGGAGTAAAACCCGTCTGGGTCGAAAAAGACGATATTCGTGTTTCAGAACCCAGAATATTAAAACTAAAAGGAGAATACGGCGATCCAGACAATGAAAATATGCTTATTAAGGGAGATAACCTGCTTGCTCTGAGAACATTAGTAGAGGAATTTAAAAATCGGGAAGAAAAAGACAAAGTAAAATGTGTTTATATTGATCCTCCGTTCGACATTGGAGCCGCATTTGAGCATTATGATGATAATCTTGAGCAATCTCAATGGCTGACAATGATGCGAGATAGACTAATATTATTAAAAAGAATTTTAAAGTATGATGGAATCATATGTGTTCATATTGATGATACTGAAGCACATTATTTAAAATTACTACTAGATGATATTTTTGGAAGGAGTAATTTTCTTGCGGTAATTTATATTAAATCAGTATATGAAAGTAAAACATTAAAACAAGATAGAATATTTCATGATATAATTCAACAAATTCTAATTTATAAAAATGTAACGGTTCCAGATGTTAATCAAGAATATGAAGAATATAATTACGATAAATTTTGTTGGTATATTAAAGAAAATAGTCCCCCTACAAAAACCATTCAATTGGGTGGAAAGAAGGTGGAAATATTTGCTTCGAATACATATATTATTGAAAAAGGTGAACCCACGAAAGAGGGGCTAAAGGAAATTTGGGCATCAGGGACAATTCTGGATATTAACTCTTCAGGAAGATTTTTTAGAGACTATCTCGCAGATCGGGTTGATGAGGATGGCCTAGGGGCACTATACAAAGTCTACGGAATTGGGGATGATAAATATCCATATAGGTATTTTACAGGACCAAAAAGAAAAGGTGCAACAAAGGGTAAATATTATCAAGGGATTCCAGTAGCAAAACTTGAAAATTCAGAAACTAATACAAAAAAAATATCAATAGAAAATTTTTGGGACATGGCTGCTGATTTTGGTAACTGTCGACAAGAAGGCGGTGTAGAGTTAAAGAGTGGAAAGAAGCCTGAAAAGTTATTGATGAAAATTCTGAAATATTTTAGTAATGATGGAGATATTATCTTGGATTGTTTCTTAGGTTCGGGAACAACCGCAGCCGTTGCTCATAAAATGGGCCGCCGATGGATTGGAATTGAAATAGGCAAACATGCAGAAACATTGTGTATCCCTCGTCTTCAAAGGGTCATATCTGGTGAAGACCAAACAGGCATCTCAAAGGAGGTTAACTGGAAAGGCGGCGGTGGCTTCCGCTATTACGAAGTCGGCGAATCTGTCATCAAAGACCTGGACATGAACTGGAACCTGACACTTGAGGAGATGTCCAAGGCCGTTTTCATGAACTTTGATTTCTCATTTATGAAAGGCGAAACCTACAAACTCCAGGACTGTGAAGATGAGTTTTACCTCGGCAAGCAAAAGGGAGGCATCGCTATCTGCCTGGTGACCAAAGGCACAAAAATCCTAAAGAGACAGGAACTGAAGAAGTTGGTTAAGGATTTGACCACAAAATATGGCGACAAGAAAATTACTATATTCACGAATATGGGTGTGGCTGTGAAAACGGAGGAATGCAGTGAGCAGTTAGAAGTACGAAAGATTCCCGAAAGCATTCTTAAGAAATACAGGATGGTGTGAGATATGGGCTACTATGAAAATTTGCAGGCTGACAAAATATATCAAGAATATCTAAAAAAGACCGAGCAACCGTTCATCAAGGAAATCGAGAAAAATTTGGCCTTCGATTTCAGATACTACCAGAAGCAGGCGATGTCGATATTGGACATGTTCTGGTACGCTCCGATGGAGTATTATCCTGCAAAAAGGGATGCAATCGAGGAAATAGATAGTCACAAAATACCATTTTACTGCTTTGAAATGGCTACTGGCTCAGGAAAAACCATTCTGATTGCCGGCAATATCTTGTATCTTTTTAGCAAAGGTATCAAGAATATTCTTATTCTGGTCAAGGGTAAAACCATTTACGATAAAACCATTCGAGAATTCGACATCAACAACAAGAAATGTATCTTCAACAAGGCGATGAATTACAAGTATAATTTGATTACAGGCGATAACTACCAAAACAGGACTTCAAACTATGATAAAAACGCCGATTTCAACCTGTTCGTGTTCAACATAGAAAAGTTCTTTGAAAAATCAGGTGAAACCGGCGAGCAGGTAATGAAGGTAACAAAGCCCTGGGAGGAAAGCGTCTGGAGGGATTCGCAAGGACATACAATCTCACTTGTAGAGTATTTAAGGAATCAGTCGGGAAACTTGGCAATAATAACCGATGAAGCGCACCACTATCAAAACCCAATATCGTACAACATAATCAAAATGTTTTATCCTGTTATCGTTCTGGAATACACGGCTACAGCTCAAATCACAGATGCTAAAAGAAGAATTCAGAAACGAGTGTATGTATATCCGATAAAGCAGTACATTAAAGACGGTTTCGGAAAAAGAATTCGAGCATATGGTTTTGACCCCATACACACCACTATTGAAGTGGAAGATCAAATTAACGATACCGACAAAGAAAGGCTAGTTTTAGGCATTCTTGTTCATCTCCTCAAAAAGAAAGTGCTGAACGGTAAACTCAAACCCGTTCTTTTACTGAGGTGCAGAGGTATTCCACATGCGGATGCTGTATTCAAATATATCTGCGAAGAAATGGCTCTCGACGAGGATTTTATAAAGGACGCTTACAACCGGATAATCCAGGATGATGAATATAACATCATTAATCTGGTGAAAAAACACATTTCAATACAGGAACTCATCAACTACATCGAAAAGGAACTGCCAGAAAGGACATTTGTAATTCATTCTGAGAATAGGACCAACAAGGATATACTGGACAAATTCGACAATATCGAAAGCAATGAGCAAGAGGTTGTAGTCCAGGTGGATGTTGCTACGGAAGGATGGAACATTGACAATGTGTACACAATCCTTATTCTAACCAACAATCGGGGTAATGTCAAGACCTACGTCAAACAACTGATCGGCAGAGGTTTGAGGCTTTGGAAAGGGACCAGAGAACTAGATCAATCAACAGATATGATGGCGCAGGAAGAGGAAATTCTTCATGTGATTTGTGCCAAAGGCAGTAACTTTGGCGCCTTCGTCGAAGAAATAGAGAAAGAGCTTGATGCTGAAATAGAAACCGAGCCAAAAGAGAAAATAGTAAGTAATCCGTTGGGCGAATTTGTGACGGTCGACAAATACAACGAGTTGGTACTGCCAGTAAACAAAATTGAAAACGATATCAACGAAAAGTTCTTGGACCATATCAACTTTGACGATTTGGAAATTCAGAAATTTTTGGATGATCATACACACCCGAAATTCGGCAAGCCATTCTTAGACATAATGGAAGACACCACCGGAGAGGAACGTGACCTTGAAACCATGAAAGAGTTAAGGGTCCAGGAACCTCAATACAATGATAAGGAATTAATACTCCGAGAATCCGATATTAAGAAAGTTATCAATGAAATTATCGTAGAGCAACACATCCTTCCCTCAAGCCCAGAGGTTAAAAGAAAACTGTATGATGCAATCTTTAAAATAAATGAAATGAACTTGAAGTACAAGGAAAAATACGGAGCAGACCCGGACTTCTGTTCGAGAAGGTTTCTACAACTCTTGAAAAAGCATCTATTTAACAAGATTGAGAATTACTTCATGCCCATCAACGAAAAGGAGACAATCGAATTGAAAAGGGTATTCCAACAAACTGAGATTACCTTAAAAGAGAATGCTGAAACTAAGAGAGTTGAGAATGTCATTTCCAAAGAAGACTCATTGCAATTACTCGCAGATTCAAAAAAGGAAATAAAATCGTATGAGGTGGAAGGCTTTAACAAGTCTTGGTTCAGATACAACTGGTTTGAAAGCAGTCATGAACTGAAAATAGGACACATTTTAGATGCTATGGATGATGTCGAATTCTGGATAAGAAATCGTAGGGAATATTATATTGAGCACCATGTAGGAAATAAATACTATCCTGACTTTATAGTCAAACTCAAAGGAGACAACAAGTTGTTTATTATCGAGGTTAAGGGTGAGATATACCTTGAGCAATCTAAGTACAATATTGAAGTCCTTTACGAGTTGAAGAAATCGGGTAATCATTGCATATTGCTGACGGATGCATTAATTGATAAATTTCTTTGGGACTCAGCAAATAAAAAAGGATACCACACCGAATTCCAAAAACTTTTAGAGAAAGATGTGTTGGATAGCACATATAGTTCTCTTTTGGGGGACTAACATAAATGGCCGTAATTTCCAATTTACGTTGCCGCTAACAGATACAAACCAATTCCCCATTAACTACTAACGCAACCAGTATTTTTCCCGCAGTGACATTCTTTCATTAATGGGCAAGTCCTGTTTCCATTCATGAACTCAGGGCACGGGGGTATAGATAGTAATTTATTCTCACATTCTGCCGCATATAATGTGTCGATATTTTTCCGCACTATCGATAAAATACGGTCAATATTCCTATAATTTACTTGAAAAACACGAACTAACTTATTTAAGGCGGGATAAACTATGAATATTAATCCTTTGCTTTTTCCATAAATCGCTGTATTATCAAGGGACGTTGTAGACACTTGCAGATGAGGCGAAGTCCTCGGGCAATTATAAAATCTGCGAAGTACACTGCAGCAGGTGTCCTTAGTCCTAATCCCCAGTGTGGGCGTTCTGAGTTATACCATGCAACATAATCCGGCAATCTGGTCTTGAACTCATCCAAATCTCTACATTTT
>Ga0272448_1008456_pt1 | contig 10702 bp, 12 predicted proteins | sample YNPCB0191_FD_202220 | JGI IMG/M metagenome (GOLD analysis project Ga0272448, IMG submission 202220) | Hot spring sediment microbial communities from Yellowstone National Park, WY, United States - YNP-CB-019-1 | ecosystem: Environmental > Aquatic > Thermal springs > Hot (42-90C) > Sediment... | reverse complement strand
TTTTATAAAAAGTAATTCAGAATATATTAAAAGATATGCTAAATACATAGAGAATTTAGCAGAAAGTGAAGGTCTGACTGGTCATAAGTTTTCTGTTTATTTAAGAAAATAAAAAAACAAAATTCAGGAGGTTTATATGGGGATTAGAAATTTTAGAGTTGAAGAGATTCAAGCAACTTCTGCTGTTGCACGATGGGAAACAGATACCCCTGCTACAACAGAGTTAGCTATAGGTAGATTGGAAGAGGATGGTTCGTGTGAATTAAATGAACTTCCACCAATAGGAGATATCGGACTCTTTCATGAATATCCTATCTATGATCTTGAGCCATCTACAACTTACAGAGTTTTTGCAAAGTCTTTTGATGAAAATATCCAGGATTATATGGCATGTGATGATGGTTCTTCACCTGCAGAATTTGAAACAGCAGATGAATATACAGCCGGAGTGGATAAAATTTCAGTTTCTGTTGAAAATAAAGAGATTAAACTGAATGAGACTTCAAAGATTACGGTAACAGCAACTCTTGAAAATGGAATTCCTGCTTCTGGAAAAGATTTAATTTTTAAAATTACAAACGGAACTCCAGGTGGAAGAGAACGAGGATCCTTTGAACCTCTAAATCCAAAGACAGATTCTTCTGGAAAAGCGGTTGTGACTTTTACTCCGCTTCATTTAGGAAAAGCACATATAGAGATTAAAGTTGAAGATAAAATTGCACAGACAGAGATTCTTGTAAAACCTTAATTTTTCAAAAAATCTTTTATTGTTTTTTTCAAGTTCTCAGAGTCAAAGCCATACTTTTTATAAAGATCTTCTGGACTACCTGATTCACCAAATACATCAGGAAGTCCTATTCTCTTTAATTTTACCTGTGCTTCTTCTGCAATTACTTCAGCAACAGCGGAACCAAGTCCATTTATAATATTATGGTCTTCACAAGTTATAACCTTTTTAAATTTTTTTGAACATTCAAGAATTAAATCTTTATCAATCGGTTTAATAGTATGTATATTTATGACTCTACAACTTATTCCTTCTTTTTCAAGTTCCAGAGAAGCTTTAAGAGCGTTATAAGTCAATCCACCTGTTGCAAATACAGCGATATCTTTTCCTTCTTTAAGGATGACTCCTTTACCGCATTCAAATTTGTAATCTTTTGTATTTATATCTTCAAGTTTCTGTCTTGTAAGTCTTAAATATACAGGTCCTTTATGTTTAACAGCCCATTTAACAGCTTCTTTAGTTTCAATATCATCAGCAGGTTGGATCACAACCATACCTGGCAATCCTCTCATTAATCCGATATCTTCAAGACCCATCTGACTGTTTCCATCTTCTCCTATACCTATACCTGCATGTGTTCCTACAATTTTAACATTTGCTTCTGAATAGGCTATTGACATTCTTATTATATCGTAACGTCCTGTAAGAAATACTGCAAAACTACATATAAAAGGAATCTTTTCGCACAATGCTAATCCTGCTGCTGTTCCTATCATATTTGCTTCTGCGATACCCATTTCAAAGAAACGATTTGGAAATTTTTTAGCAAATATCTCACTTCTTGTTGATTTAGAAAGATCTGCGTCCAGAACTACTATATCAGGATATATTTCTCCAAGTTCTGCTAAAATTTCTCCGAATGATTCTCTTGATGCTTTTGCCATTTTAGTCTCCTTGTTCAATTTCTGCAATAGCTTTTTCTGTCTCTTCAGGAGAAGGTGCAGTTCCATGCCATTTAATCTGATCTTCCATGAAAGAGACACATTTACCTTTTATTGTTCTACAAATAATATATTTTGGTTTACCGTTTAAAGTTCTACATTTTTTTAAAGTTTCAGCAAGTGCTTCAAAATCATGACCATTTACTTCAAATACTTCCCAGTTAAATGCCTCAAGTTTTGCTTTTATAGGTTCAATAGGCATAACTTCCTCTACTTTACCATCAATTTGACCATTATTAAAATCAAGAAGGACAACAAGATTATCAAGTTTAAATTTTGGAGCAGAAAGAATTGCTTCCCATATCTGACCTTCCTGTGATTCTCCATCACCTATTATACAGAAAACCCTGCTATTATTTGAGTTAAGTTTATAAGCAAGAGCCATACCCTGAGCTATGGAAAGACCTTGGCCTAAAGAACCTGTTGATGCTTCAACTTCAGGGAAACGGACTCTGTCTGGATGTCCCTGAAGTCTTGAACCTAATTTTCGTAAAGTTGATAATTCTTCTTCTTTAAGGATTCCTATCTCTGAAAATACAGCATAAAGAGCAGGCACAGCATGACCTTTAGAAAGAACGAGTCTGTCCCGATCTTTTGAAGAAGCATTTTGAGGTGTCCTTTTTATCTCTTCTGTAAATAAAATAAGGAGCATCTCTACAATTGAAAGAGATCCACCAGGATGTCCGCTCTTTGCTTCACACAGCATCCTGAGAATCTTTTTTCTTACTCTTTTTGCTTTTTCTTTTAAAACTTTAATATCCATTATAGCCTCTTTGTATTTATTTTATGGTTGTGATAAAATATATTATATAAATTATGACCGATTGTCAATTTTTATCCTGAAAAATCAATTTGACTTTTTTTCTTTATTCATATATTATCTTTTGTTGAGTGTTTTCTCTAAGAGAGGAATAAAATTTGATAGAAAAGATTCTTATTGATTTTACAAGACTTCTTTATGAGATCCCTGCTGTTCTTCTTGCTATAGGAATACATGAATATTTCCATGCATTTGTTGCTGTAAAGATGGGTGATGATACACCATTAAAGATGGGTATGGTTAATATAAATCCTTTTCCAAGACTTGATCTTGTTGGATTTTTAATGTTTATCTGGTTTAATTATGGTTGGACACGTGATACTCCTATTGATTACCGTCGTTTCTCTTCAGTATGGAAATCTATTTTTGTTAGTCTTGCAGGTATAATGGGAAATATAATTTTAGGTGTTGGCTTTTTACTCTTTCTTTTTTTAAAGAAACCTTCTCCTGAAAGTTTTTTTTATAATTTTGTAGGTCATTCTATAGTAGTTAATTTTAATATGGCATTAATAAATTTTCTTCCAGTCCCTCCACTTGATGGAGGAAAGATTGTGGGACTATTTATACCACAATATTTAAAGTTCACTTTTATAGGTGCTATAATTATTTTTTTTATTTCATTGACTGATTTTTCTCGGTTTGTTCAGTCCTTATCATATTCTATTTTGAGAGTGTTTATATGAAACAGACAATTTTAAGTGGAATTAAACCTACAGGACCTATTCATCTTGGAAACCTTTTTGGTGCTGTTCTTAACTGGGTAAAACTTCAGGATGATTATAACTGTTATTATATGATAGCAGATCTTCATGCTTTAACAGGTTCTCCTGAGACTTACAGTCAGATTGATAGTTATAGAAGAGATGCAATAATAAATCTTATCACATTTGGAATAGACCCTGAAAAGTCTGTTTTATTTATTCAATCTGAAATTCCTGAACATTGTAGACTCCATCTTCTTCTTTCTATGCTTACGCCTATTTCATGGTTAGAAAGAAATCCTACATATAAAGAACAGATACTTTCTTTAAACAATAAAGATTTTAATAATTATGGTTTTTTAGGATATCCTGTTTTACAGGCATCTGATATTATAATTTATAAAGCAAATAGAGTGCCTGTAGGTGAGGATCAATTACCGCATCTTGAACTTACAAGAGAAATTGTTAGACGGTTTAATAATTTTTTTGGAGATGTCTTTCCTGAACCTGAGGCTCTGCTTACTCCGTCCCCAAGAATACCAGGACTTGATGGAAGAAAGATGAGTAAGAGTTTTAATAATACAATAGAAGTCCAGGATGATGAAAAGACAGTTGAAAAAAAAGTTATGATGTTTATTACAGATCCTTTAAAGATTCATAAAAATGATCCGGGTAGACCCGAAGTATGTAACTGCTGGGCTCTTCAAAAAGTCTTTGCCACTGAAGATGAACAAAAAAATATAGAAAGAGATTGTAAAAGTGGAATACTCGGTTGTGTTGAGTGTAAACGTTCTCTTGCAAAAAGAATCAATTCTTTTCTTGAACCTTATAGAAATAAAAGAATAGAGTTACTTAAAAAACCTGACTGGATTAATGATGTAATAAATGAAGGTAACCGTAAAGCAAGAGAAAAAGCTTCTTCTGTTCTTGAAGAAGCAATATCTGCAATGGGAATAGGATATCATGGAATATAATATAAAACTTGAAAATATATACGAAGGACCTATTGCTCTTCTTTATGATCTTGTGGTAGCAGGTAAGATGAATATTTTTGATATACCTATCGGAAAGATCACAGAACAGTATATAGCATATTTGAATTATTTGAGAAGTATTGATATTGAAATAGGATCTGATTTTATAGTTATGGCTGCAACATTAATGCATATAAAATCCCAGATGCTTATTCCTGAAAAAGTTACTGATACAAACAGAGAAAGAGAGGATCCCAGACGTGAATTGATTGAAAAATTGCTTGAGTATCAAAAATTTAAACAGGCTGTGCCTCTTCTTGAAGAAAAAAGAAGAACAAGTGCTGAACTCTTTTTTAAGGAAAGAAAACAAGGTTTGCTTGATTTCGGCGAAGAACATTGGATTGAAATATCTCTTTACGATCTTTTAAATGCTTTTGCAGGTCTTGTTAGTTTTGTTGAAGAGTCTTCTTTTATTCAGATAGAACCTGAACCTTTCACTGTTGCAATGAAGATTAATTTTATTAATAAACAGTTACAAAATTATGATGGCGTTGTGTTTTTTGGTGATCTCTTTTCTGATAGTTACACTAAACTTGAAATAGTTGTTACTTTTCTGGCTTTACTTGAACTTGTAAAAGAAGGTAGTGTTATTATCCAGCAACATTCTCTTTTTGGAGATATTCGTATTGTAAAGGTTACATAATTATGGATGAAAAAGAAAATATTATAAAAAATGAAATTGTAGAGGCTGTTGATTCTTCAGAATTTGATCCTAAAAGTATAATTGAAGCTGTCCTTTATCTTGAAGAAAAACCTGTAAGTCCTGATTTTTTGAGTGAGGTTTGCGGTTTGCCTACTTCCCGAGTGAAAGAACTCGTTGAAGAACTTCGGAAAGATTTTGAAAATAGAAAGGCAGGTGTCCAGATAAATGAGATTGCAAATGGTTACATTCTTTCAACTTCAAGACATCTTGGACCTTATTTAAAAAAGTTTTATTCAACAAAAAAACCTGCATTTTCACAGACTACGATTGAAATACTTGCAATAATTGCTTATAAACAACCAATTACCAGACTTGAAATTGAAGCTATTCGTGGAGCAACAGTAACAAGTGCTCATCTTAAAGTATTGCTTGAAAGAAAACTTATAAGAATTGCAGGACGTAAAAATGTTGTTGGACATCCATTGCTTTATGCTACTACACGGGAGTTTTTGTTATATTTTGGATTGAAAGACTTAGATTCATTGCCTACCATTAAAGAGATTAGAGAAATGGAGATAATTTAAAGTTATGTCTTCCGGTGTTATTAAATTGGAACTTTCTTCTGTACTTGAAGAGAGACATTCTTTGACTGTATTTCCTGCTGTTGTTACTGAAATTCTTCGTAAGATTGATGACCCTGATACTACTCCTGTTATGTTCCAGGAAACAATAATTAAAGATCCTTTACTTACTGCTAAAACTTTAAAACTTGCTAACTCTGCTTTTTACGGTTACCCGCGTGCAATTACAACTATATCTGATGCTGTTGTTATTCTTGGTTTAGATACATTAAGAAATCTTATCATTGCTATATCTGCTTATAATGTGCTTAATAAAGAGGTGAAAGGTTATCATTATGAAAAAGAAGATTTCTGGAAACATTGTCTTTCTACAGCTATGCTCTGTCGTTCTATTGCTGATCTTTATAAAATGCCAAACACTGAAACTTTTTTTGTAGCCGGTATTCTTCACGATATAGGTAAACTTTTGCTTGATCGTTACAGATTCTCTTATTACAATAGTATTATTGAATTCAGTCAACAATATAAGACTCCTCTTTATCTGGCAGAGAAAGCAGTTTTAGGTATTAATCATTCTGAGGTAGGTGGTGGACTTGCAGAGATTTGGGGTTTTCCTCAGGTATTGGTTGAGGTTATACGTCGGCATCACGAACCTTTATCTTCTTCTCCAAATGTTCTAAACTTTGCAAAAGTTACACATATAGCAGATATTCTTTCTAATAAAATGTTAGGATTCTTTGTTGAAAAACCTGTGAGTGCTGTATGGAAAGAATTTTCTATTACAGAAGAAAAAGAACTTTTATCAGAAATTTCTGAAAAACTTAATTCTTTTATGAAAGAAATAGGAAAGGAATAATTATGGCTATAGATGATATTCGTAGTCTTATTGATAAAATTGATAAACAGATAGTCAAACTTTTGGACAGAAGAGTTGAACTTACAGATAAGATATCTGAAGAGAAAAAAAAATCAGGGTCTTCTTTTTTTGTTCCTTCTCGTGAAAAAGAGATATTAAAAAAAGTATTGAGAACTGCAAAGAGATTTCCAAAAGAATCACTTTCTATTATTTTTAAAAACATATTCCAGACATGTCGTAATCTTGAAGAACCGTTAAAGATAGCATATTTAGGTCCTGCAGGAACATATTCGCATGAATCTGCTCTTAGAATATTTGGAACTTTAGTTAATCATATACCATTTGAGTCTATAGCAGATGTCTTTAATGCTGTTGAAACTGGAAATGCTCATTATGGAGTTGTACCTTTTGAAAATACAACAGAAGGAGTGGTTACTCATACAATAGATCTTTTCTGGTTGAGTGATCTTAAAATCGTCGGAGAATATTTTTTGCCTGTTTCAAATTGTCTTCTTTCATTAGAAAATTCAATATCTAAGATCAAAAAACTCTATTCACATCCCCAGGCTTTTGCTCAGACAAGAACATGGGTTTCTATGAATCTTCCAGGTGTGAAGTTGATTGAAACAACAAGTACTGCTGAAGCAGCAAAGATAGTAACTAAAATAAAAAACTCAGCTGCGATAGCCAGTGTGGCAGCATCTAAAATTTATGGATTAAAAATAATTGCAGAAAATATACAGGATATGGAAACTAATGTAACCAGATTCCTTATCATTGGGAAAAATAATTCTAATAAAGTAACAGGAAACGATAAAACTTCAATACTTTTTACAACAAAAGATAGACCAGGAGCTCTTTATGATGTTCTTACCTGTTTTAAAAAAGAAAATGTAAATATGAGTAAAATTGAATCAAGACCTGTTAAAGGAAGACCATGGGAGTATTTCTTTTTTGTAGATCTTGCAGGACATATAGAAGATTTAAAAATAAAAAGAAGTATTTTAAAAGCTTCTGAAAAAGCAATGGATTTTAAAGTCCTTGGTTCTTACCCGGTCGAAGAGGATAATAAAGAATGATTTATAAAGCAGGTTTGAGTCCGGAAGAAGTTAAAAAAAATTATAAACTTAAAAGAATAATTAAACTTGCTTCTAATGAAAATAACTGGGGACTGCCTTTAAAAGTTATTATTCGTCTGGCTTCAGTTTTAAGAGAATCTCATAGATATCCTGATAACAGTTATTCTGAACTTAAAGAGAAGATAGCAAAAAGATATGGTATATCTTGTAATAGAGTTCTTCTGGGTAATGGTTCTGATGAAATTATTGATATATTGATAAACAGACTTACAGAACCTGATGATGAGATAATTTTTCCAACTCCATCCTTTCAACTTTATAAAATTCTTGTAAAGAATCACCGTCGTAAAGGAGTTGAGATCCCTCTTGTTGACTGGCAGTATGATATAAAAAAATTTTTAAAGACTGTTAATAAGAAAACTCGTCTTTTGATTCTATGTAATCCTAATAATCCTACAGGAACTGCTGTATATCGTTCGGATCTTTTATATCTTTTATCCAATCTTCCTTCTCATGTAAAAGTTATTATTGATGAAGCATATGCAGATTTTACAACTTCAAAAGATTTCTGTTCAGGGATAGAGTTACTGGATGAGTTCCCGAACCTTATAGTAACAAGAACATTTTCAAAATTTTTTTGTTTTGCAGGTATGAGATTGGGGTATGCTTTTGCTTCTGAGAAGATTTCAAAAATTTATAACTTTTTTAAGATGCCTTTCTCAATTAATAGAATAGCTGCTTCTGCTTATATTCTGTTTGAATATCAGAGATATTTTGATTCATTAAAATTAAAAATTTTAAAAGAAAAAGAAAGATTTTATTCTAAAATGCAAAATATGAATGTTAAATTTGTTAAAAGTGAAACTAATTTTGTATTCCTCCCTGAAATTAAAAATGCAAAAAGAGTCTTTGAAGAACTTTTAAAAAAAGGTATCATAGTAAGAGAACTGTCTAATTTCGGAATAAAATCAGGTCTTAGAATTACTATAGGAAAACCACAGGAGAATTCTTTGTTTTTTAAAGAATTTAAGAGAGTAATAAATCATGAAGGTTAAAAAAATAATTAAAGTCCCGGGTGATAAATCAATATCTCACAGGTCTCTTATTTTTTCAAGTATTGCAAAAGGACCTTCGGTTATTAAAAATCTTCTTAAAGCAGATGATGTTTTGCATACTCTTAATATTTTAAGAAATTTAGGTGTAAATATTATTGAAAACAAAAATGAGATAATAGTTTATGGTTGTGGTAAAGAAGGATTAAAAGAACCTCAGGTTGTACTTGATACAGGAAATTCAGGAACAGGAATCAGACTTCTTACAGGACTTCTTGCAGCTCAGCCTTTTGTCTCTTTTATAACAGGCGATAATTCAATTGTTCAAAGACCTATGCAAAGAATTATAACACCTCTTACAAAGATGGGTGGAAAGATTATTTCTAAATCAAAAGGAAGAGCACCTCTGTGTATCATTGGTAGAGATCTGAAAGGTATAACTTATAAAATGCCTGTCGCAAGTGCTCAGGTTAAATCCTGTATCCTCATCGCAGGACTTTTTGCTAAAGGATCTACCACTGTAATTGAACCAGTCCTAACAAGAGATCATACTGAAAGAATGATGGAATTCTTTGGTATTGATATTAAAAGGAAAGATTTATTGATAACTTTAAACCCTCCTTTAAAAGATAAGTGGTTTGAAGGAAAAGAGATTCTCATTCCCGGTGATATTTCTTCAGCAGCTTATTTTATAATTGCAGGACTTATCCAAAAAAAAAGAATTATTACTATAAAAGATGTTGGCATTAATCCTCGTCGTAGCGGATTTATAGATCTTTTAAAATCTGCTGGTGCAAAGATTTATGTTGAAAATATCCGTATGTGGAATAATGAACCTGTTGCAAATATTACAGTAGAATATTCTCCTTCTTTGAGATCTTTTGAAGTATCCGGGAGTCTTGTTGCAAATGTAATTGATGAAATCCCAATTCTTGCTGTGCTATCTGCTTTTATTAAAGGAAGATCTGTTTTTAGAGATGTTTCTGAATTAAGACATAAAGAGTCTGATAGAATAAAAGCAATAGTCGAAAATCTGAAAAATATTGGAGGTTCTGTAAAAGAATTATCTGACGGTTTTATTATAGAAGGTGGAAAAAAATTAAAATCCGGAAAGATTAAGAGTTTTGATGATCACAGAATTGTAATGTCTTTCAGCATAGCAGGTCTGGGTATTAAAAATAGAATAAAGATTGATAGAGTTGATAGTGTGACTACTTCTTTTCCTGAATTTTTTACTATTTTAAAGGAAGTTTTTAGATGAGTAAGTCTTTTGTGGTTGCAATAGATGGTCCTTCAGGAGCAGGGAAGAGTACTGTTGCTAAAATGGTTGCAGAAAGATGCGGATTTTATTACCTTGATACAGGAATGATGTATCGTGCTGTAACAGCTGCGATCCTTGAAAAAGGAATCAGTCCGAATAATATACAAAAAATAATAGAAACTGTATCCTTATTTGATATAAAGATAGAAAAAGATAGAGTCTTGATAGATAATAAAGATTTTATAGATAAGATAAGAAAAGAAGAGGTAACCGCTGCTGTTTCAGCAGTCTCTGCTGTAAAAGAGGTCCGTGAAAAACTTGTGATGCTTCAAAGAGAATTCGCTTCTGGAAATAAAATTGTTATGGATGGTAGAGATATAGGTACTGTGGTATTCCCTGATGCCTTTTGTAAGATCTTTCTGGATGCCTCACTTGAAGAGAGAGCAAAAAGAAGACTTAAAGATTTAGGATGGTCAGATGATAGATTAAATGAAGTTATGGAAAATTTAAAAAAAAGAGATTTCCTGGATTCAAATAGAAAAGAGAGTCCGTTGAGAAAAGCAGAAGATGCTGTGATAATTGATACAACAAATCTTACAAAAGATGAGGTTGTTGAAAAAATTATTTATATTATAAATCAGCGATTGAAGGGAGGAGGCTATGCCTGATAAAATAATACTTACAATAAATTGTGGTAGTTCTTCTGTTAAATATCTTTTGTATCACTGGGAGAAAAGAAGAAGCCTTGCATCAGGTATAGTTGAAAGAATTGGTCTTACAGGCTCTATTATAAAAAATCATGTCTCTGGAAAGGATCCTGTAACTTTAGTGGTTGAATGCCCGGATCACTTTTCTGCAATTAATCTTATAATGACTACTCTTAAAGATAGCGGTGTTATAAAAGATATTTCAGAAATAAGCGCAGTAGGACATCGTGTTGTCCATGG
>Ga0272448_1008455_pt1 | contig 10703 bp, 23 predicted proteins | sample YNPCB0191_FD_202220 | JGI IMG/M metagenome (GOLD analysis project Ga0272448, IMG submission 202220) | Hot spring sediment microbial communities from Yellowstone National Park, WY, United States - YNP-CB-019-1 | ecosystem: Environmental > Aquatic > Thermal springs > Hot (42-90C) > Sediment... | reverse complement strand
GACGACGATATGGTGCCCAAATCAAATCTGTAGCATGCCAAGCAGTAGCACGGTTTTTATTTCCCGTTTAAAATAAAAATTCGTTGTCGGCGTGGATATTCGGGATATGAGATAATGTTTTAATAAATCTTGAAATATTTATTCTATTGGTGATTGTATGAGAATAGATTTAAATAGGATTGTGGAGATAGTGTTTTTAGGTTTAATTGAGTTATTGGCGATAGGTGTTTGGTGGGTGATGGAATGAAATATAATGATGATTGGATATATAGGGCTAAAGAAGAGTTTAAATTAACTGAAAGAGATATTGAGTTTTTAGGCGATTTATCGGCTGAAATTTTAAAAGAATATAAAGATAAAATGAATGATTTTTTAATGCATCATCATCCCCGTATATACACCGAATTAAGAGTTAAGGTTGAAGAAAAAATAAAGGAAAGATTTCCAAATTATCCACATAGTGCCGTTTTATTTTTTAGGCACTTTGTTTTAAAACCTGTATTTATGTTATCTGATACTCTTTATAATGTTTTTGAGTTTAGTAAAAGATATTAAACATTAAGACTAAATGCGTATTCTATTCTTATACTCTTTTGGTTTTGTAAAGCAATCGTAGAAGGCAAAACATCCCGTATCATAAGGAATATTAAACCGCTTTCTGATGTTGTTGCCCGAACAACGCCGATTTCATTTATATCAACAGTGTTTCCGCTTTCATTACTGAAGGTTTTATTTACTGTCCATGTTGCCGTTGTCCCATTTATTATGAAGAAATTAACATTATTAGAACCATATTGTAATTGTCCTGAACCTGTGCCATGTGTTATTAATGCTTGTAAGGAATATTGGTTTATGTCGTATGGGATTTGAGAAGAACCTACACATATTCCATTATACGGTGGGTTTTCATAATCATAATCTAATACTATTCCCATTGATAGGTATCCAGAATTGGTTGTAGATATAAATCTTTCATTTATGAATTTTTTAGGAGTAATTAAGTGATGTATTGCTTTCACTAAATTTAGAACTCCACTGTCCGATGGTTTTTCAATTAATATTTTTTTATTCTCTATATCTTCAATTTTATATTTTATATCTAATTTCAGCATGTTTTTCCACCTCTTCAATTGTTATAGTATTTCCCACGATATATTATAAGATAATCCTATTGTTGGAGTTTTATCTATTCTTTGGTTATTTATCGAAGTGCTTAATTGATAGGATAAAGATAATGTTTTCTTTTTACTTATTCCGCCCGATATGTTTTCCCATCCTTCAAGTGGGGAAGGAAGGACAGGTAAAGAGGCTTGAGAAATTTCAATTGCGGCTAATGGCGGTTCATCTTTTGGTATGTTTATATCTGGAATGTCAATATCTGGAAATTCAAAGGTTGGGAAAAACATCTATAGACCACCTCTTAGCGAGTGAATTATTGCTTCAGTAATTATGCCTATTCCTAATATTTTAATTGGAGTAATGTAATTAATTTTACCCTCATTTAAATCTTTTTTCAGAGTGAATAACATAGCATTAAAAGCCATTAGTTTTTCTATTTTATCTAATATTGTGGTCGCCAAATTTTTTAGGAAATTATTTAAAATATTTGTTGCGGAGTTTATCATAGTTTTAATGTAGTTTAATATATTTCTTAGAAGTTCTAATATTTTATTATATATTGTCTGAAGAATGTTAATAACGGTTCTTGTAATATTTTTTACTATTTGATATGCTTGTATTATCATACTATAGATATATTGCCCGAATTGATATATTGAATTATATATGGCTGAAGAAAAATTGTTTATTGCTGTATAAATGTAATTCATTATACTTGAATAAGCAGATGTAAATTTATCGGCTATATAACTACCTATGTCGTATAGTCGGTTGCTTAAGAATTGGAAAGCAGAAACAAAAAAAGACCCTAAAGCGGTTAATCCAGCCATTAGTGCTTTAGGTATATCTGAAAAAACATCTAAACTACCAGATATTGCTGTGGAGAAATCGGGAAGGAATGAGCCAACACTACTAAAGGCGGATGAAACCCAAGAAAAATCCCACCAACTCATGGCTCCCCCCCCTTTATGATATTATGAAGAAAGTATATAAATGTTTGTAAATAGAATAATAAAATTCATCGGGTCTTCTTTTAGCCATTCCATTAATTGCATTCCAAAATTATACCCGATATTGATAACTTGTAGAAGAATATTCCTTAGTGTATTAATAACCGAAGCAATAGCAGTATAAGTTTCTACACTTTCTGCTTCAGCACCCCATACCATGTTTTAAAATTATGGTAATGGAGTTATAAAAAATTTATCTTTTATTTAATACAATTTAAAAAATATTATAATTTTTCCTTGCTCTATTTTTATTTCTGTATTATTCATGAGTTTGGGTTCTTTGAAGAAGAGCATATTTTTTAATTCTGCTTCCGAAATCTCCATTTTAAGTTTATTATCATTAACGCCCATTACAACGCTTTGAGGATTAAGTCCTACTTGCTTTATCAAATCACCGAATAAACCGTTGGTATCATTCATATCTTCACCCAACACAATCTAAAATGCAATAAACTATATAGTTTTAGTGTTATGTATTTGAAAAGATAGTTCACACTATATAATATGGAAGAAAAAAAGATTTAAATTAAAATGAAAGATTGGTTATTTTAGGATGGGATAAGTTCGCCGATTGCTTCGGTCAATCCTCTGAATATTCTTTTGCCAAAAGCAACAGCAACAGTAATTAGTGCAGTCCCGATTATAAGCCCTGCTATTGCTTCAGCGTTATTTGATATTGCAGAAACAATAGAGGTTATAATTGTTCCTGTTGCCTCAAGCAAATTATTAAATAGAGCCCCCCAATCAATTGGCATATTATCACCATCCTTTTATTTTATATTATTTTTTAAACAGTGCTTAATAAGAAATAAGTTCTTCAACCAGAGCCTTTCCCTTTCTTACAATATCCTTCCCAAAATACATTATGCCTCCTACCATTGCAGTTCCGACTATAAACCCTGCAATTACGGTAATATTGGTTGCAAGTGTAGAGACTACAGTATCTATTACGCTAACAACATTAGACCCTATACTCTCAAAAATTTCAGACCATGTAATCGCCATTTTATATCACCAGAAAAAAACTATATACTAATTAGTATATATAATTTTACTGAAGGTATTACAATGAATGAAGAGATGAAAGACAGCGGGGATAAAAAAGAACCAAAGGATGTTTACGAACTTGTGAAGATAATAAAAGAAGACTTTGATAAAAGAGGATTAGTTTCAGAAGTAGAATACATTAAGCAATCTAAAGAATTAGTGATAGGAATTTCTTTGATTGAATTAGTCAAAGCCCTTAAGTCTATTCCGCATAGAATAATCGTAAGAAATAATGTTTTGATTATTCGGCTATTGAATATTAAAGAGGATTTGAAACAATAAAGGAGCGTGGAATATTGGCTGATAAAAATGTAGAAACAGCAGAAGAAGAAGTGATAGAAGATGATGATGTAGTCGCTGATGAGATAGAAGAGAATATTAAAACTGAAGATAAGGAAAAAATAGAACTTCTTAAATTGATAAAAGAAGAGGAAGAAGATAGAGCGGGTAGATTTAAGAAGATTACATTATATGATATTAAACAGGCTGTTGATTTAATACGATTTTACATTGAGATGAGCGAAGAAATAAATCAAACTCTTAGTAGGGTCGCTCCTCAAGGTGAAGAGGATTTGCAAAACACATTTTTAAAGAATTTCATCGGAAAGATACGGTGATAAAATGAAATATGATTATATTCTATCTGTAAGAATAACTGAAGAGCAAAGAAATAAATTAAATCGGGAACAGGTTAAATTAATTAATTTGTATAATCGTAATTTTTCTTATTCAGATATTATCAGAAGATTAATTAATGGGTTGTGATATAACGAATTATCATGGATGAAATATTAAGTCAATTCGTAAATTATGGCGCTGGTTGGATGTTATCAGCAGTAATTGTTATTGGGATAGGATACGGTATTTTTAGATTGCTTCCTCAATTTCTTAAATTATACGAAGAAGATTTACTATTAAAAGGTAGGACTATTGAAGTATTAAATCGGACAATAATACTTCTTGAGAAGATAGAAAAAATTATTGATAAGAAGTAATATAGTATGGTATATTATATACTATATTACATATTATACAATATATCGATTAAAAAATTATTTTTTATGTAATACGAATTAATAAATTATATATAGTATCATATATTATTTAACATCGGTGGTAAAAAATGCCAAAGAAGAGAATGGAGACAGGAAATAGCGATACAAGGTATTATAGTAAACTTTACCAGAGATATGTAAATGAAGGATATAATGAAGCAACTGCTCATGGTATGGCTCTTGAAGCAACATGTTCAAGGGCTAAAGGGGTAGGAGCGTTCATGATATTTAAGAAGATAGTTCAGAGAATACTTCTTGACCGTGGAATAAATTCTATCAGATGGGGCGGATACTACTCTTATGTAAATGCCCTGATTTCAGCGGTCAAAAAGGACAGACTTACATACATTCCAGCACTCAAGAAACAGTTTATTGAGAAGGGTCTGGATAGTAAAGTCGTAGATGAGATAACTAAACTATTCGGCGCTAATCCCCGATATACCGAATTCACAAAAGCCTAAGTAAATATCTATTCGGATGTATAGCCAATAGGCTTTACATCCCCGCCATTTATTATTATTCCTTTATCATATTTTTCCTTTAATTCTTTTAAAACTCTATCCGCTTCTCCAATTGGTTTATTTCTTCTCAATGCTTCTTTCAATTTGTAGATATGCTCAAATTCATAGGTATTATTATCTTTTTCTTTGGCGTATTTAGGAATGCCTTTGATTATCTTCTCATCTCTTCCCTCTACAGTTCTTACTATGTAATTTTTACAGCCATAAATAGCCGATATTATCTTTTTCTCTTTCTTTAGACAGCCAATTAAATCTTTATCTGTAATTAAATCCAATTCAGGATTGCAAAAGAAACTATCAGTGTCCGTATAGTATATTTTTCCATGTTTTCTGATATATTCTTGAAATAAGATATTCTGAACTCTACTGTATGATGTAATATAAGCACTAAAACAAAAAATCGTGTGATTAAGTAGTCCATCAAATTCATCTTTTTTAACAGTTAAATATCCGTCTTCTCTTTCAACAGAAAACGGTTGATAATTAATAGGGCAATCTAAACATCTGTTTTCGCAAAACGATTTATCAGTTTTCCCTTTAGGGCAATATTCATATTGAAATTCTCCTATTTTTTCCCTATCGTAATATTCTAAATAGTATTTTTCTTCCTTCCGATGTTCAGCAAATTTCCCATATAGTGAATTTAAAATTCTCTTATATATGCTCCTAAAAGGCTCTGGTGAATTTTTCTTTTTCTCATACAAATCTAATACGAACTGTTTAAACGGTGTTTCAATCTTTGAAGCAAATACTACATAATTGACTTTTTTAATATCTATGTATCCCCGCTTAATGGCTAAACGCAATTCGGGAAAGCAATAACTTTCATTGTCTATATCCAGATTTGGGAAATATAACTTGCCATCCCTAACAGGAAGATAACCAAACTCAAATTTCTTATTAGTTATGGCTGTTATATTAGCCATCCCTTCATATTCAGTATTATTTATAATCTGATAAAATAACTCTAATAATGGATTTTTAATTATATTTAATTTGGAAGGGTCTGGAAAAGACGCAATCTCATATTTATCTGGAATTGTATTATTAAATTCGTATGGCTTATAAATCATTGAGAAGGGATAAAGGGAATTTATATCATATACTACGGCATAATCGGGGATTTTTCCTATATAATATGCTTCCACTCTTCCCCCATAATATGCTTCATGGAAATAAAAATCTAATTCTTCTCTTACATGAATATCTTTTTGTAAGTAGTTAGTTCTAAAGAACCTCATCGAAGATGAAGCAATGGTTGGCATTATTTTTTCTATTAAAGTGTAGAAGTGATGAAGGAAATTAAACAGTATATAACAATCCATTTTACAATATTCCCATTCATCTTTTGTTATTTTTTCCTTCCCCCATATCAAATTATTATTCCATCTTTGTTGATTGGAACTGAACAATTTAGCCGATAATATCCCCTTTGCCGTCCCCATTATTTCCCCGATTTCCCGCAAACTGCAATTTGCGATATTCAGGCTATCGTAGAAATAACAATATTCGTTTTTTGATTTCCCATCTTCCGTTTTCCGTTCTCTGATTTTATATTTGGCATAAATAAATCTTGAACCGTTATAAATTACATTCTCACTTCCGAAGAACTTAAACATATTACCAAACAGAATTAAATAATCAAAATTCCCCCCGTTGTGAGCAAATATATACTTTCCACTCATTCGGTAAGAAGTTAAATATGCACGCATGGCGTCTAAACTAATAAACTTCCGATATTCCCATCCAGCGTTATATTCTAATAGAACGCCGAACAAGAAATTATCAGGAGTGGCTCTTAAGCCTCTGGTTTCTATATCTATCACAACGATTTTTTCCCTTTCATAATCACTCCTGTTTTTCCTCCTTGAGAATATCTTCAATTGTAATTTTTCCTGCATATAGTTTCACCCGCCTATTGTAGTTATATATCTTTAGCCCTAAAAGGTAAAATTCTATGCCGTCTATGCTTTCCTTTGATACTAACATCGACTTAACTAATTCATTTAACTCAAATAGCGATAATGAAAGCGTCTCTCCAACCATTAAAAAGGCTGGATAGACTACCTTTTCTTTTAATTCTCCTCTAATTACTAATCTAATTGTCAACAAATATTGGAATTCTTTAGGCTTAAGAATATTCCATAGAGTATCCAAATCTTCCCTATTTTTAATTTCTTGTAATTTCTTAAGAAGTAAATCATCTATAATCATATCTTTTGTTAAATAAACAGGAACTACTTCATCATCATTAAGTAAATGAAAAGGTTGATAATCAATTTCATTTTTCAATCTAAATTTTTCCCCGAACAATTGGTAATAAGATAACTCTGGATTGACTTCATGCAATTTAATTAAATCTTTGACCCTCTTAGGATAATAGTTATACAAATTCAAATCCCTTATTATAGTGTTTTTCCATTCCTTAAACTTCTTCCTATTAAGAACTCTTCTTTTTAAATCATTATACCATGCGTAATAAGTCTTATAGCCTTTCCCAAACCATCCTTTCCGCTTTGTCTTATACTTCTCATAACCTTTTATTCTCCAGAGCCGTTTCTTCTTATTCTTACGATATTCTCTAATAACGGCTATCTCCTTCTTGGTCAAAAAGGATTTAAAAATCTCTGGAGTTAGTTTTTTCTTGATTACCTTATCAACATATTCCTTAACCTTTTTCTTTTTGAGCAATCGCTTCTTAATCTCAAAAAGGAAATCTGTAAAATCAGGAGTTTTTTCTGTAAATTTAACTCCATACGCTTTATCTTCAAAAGGGATTTTTATATTAAGAAATCCCCGCTCCTTATTTACATCCATATAAAGCATAAAATCATCACCTTTGCTTAATAATCTCCTATTCGATTTCCGTTTTCATCATATAGACTTCTACAAATTCTACATACAAAGACCTTTTTATCATCTGTAGAATATTTGATTGGAATACATGCCATTTTACAAACATTACAATATATTTCTTTTTCCTGCACCGTTAAAACCCCCTTTTACTTGAATAGATTAGATTTCCTTCTTGCGAATAAAGCACATTACAATTAAAGCAATAATAAAATGGTAAGGGTTTCATGCGATAACTTAATTTCTTAGTCTTTTGCCTGCACAAAGCACATGTTAGCCTCTTTGTATTCATTGACCATTCCCCCCGCTTAAATGAAAGGTCTTAAATTCGTTGTAGTATATCTTTTCCTTATCAAAATCAAAATAAATTGTTATAGGAAAGTTTTCAAGATATATTTCTTTATTTTTCTCAATGGGATATAATTTCTCTTTATATTTAATATCACGATAACTCAAGTAATTCTTAAGCAATGAATAACATTGTCTCATTGTATCACATATATTTAGCCATGCTTGGTATTTAAATTCATTCCTCTGATATACAGGCTCAAACACAATTCTATATATTGCTTTCTCTGTCGCTATCTTCCTATTCAGCAGTTCTACAAACATCTCCATCTCTTCCATGCTTTCACCTTCCTTTTAATTAATTTAAATACCTTAAATTCCAATAACTCTCAACAGGCTTTAAACTGGTCAAATAATGAACTAAAAAATATGTTAACGCATATCTTTTATAGTCAATATAGTATTCATTAATACAATCTTTATACTTAAAAAGATATAAACAGTCGGCATTACTCATTATTTCATGATGAATTTTTTCTCTGTATCGGCGTATTTTAGTAGTTATTTCTTCTTTTCCCTCTGCATTATAACCATCCAGCAGAATTAGCAAATTCCGCTGTTCATACTTATTGAGTATTTGACTGATACACTCACATACTTTGCAATACCGATTTGTATATAATTCCCATGAACCACAAATTAAACATCTCTTCTTCATTCTAATATCACCCCTTAACCTATTCTTTCCAATTTCACTTTATACCAATCACTAAGCAAATAAAAAGAAACTTCATCCTTATACTCATTTAAAATAATTCTAACACTATCTTTTAACCTGCCCAAACCTATACTTTGAAAAGCAGGCTTTACAGGAAATTTATAATCCCCAATATTTATTTGCCTCACAACATCGTTATATATAAACGATGTTAGATATTCGTCCTCTTTCTCAAAATGCTTTTTATACAATCCAAACCGATAATTCAATCTATCACCCGCCTATGTTTGCATTTATTCAGTCGTCTATTAAAGTAAATACAACATTATGATGGGTATAAACATTATCACCATATCGCTTCTTTTTACTTCTCAAAATTTTTTCCCTGCATTCCTCGGCTTCTTCTCTATATTTATGTTTATGAAGGCATTTTTTTCCCGTATCGGTGTTATATACCTCAAAAAATCCTTTGCCTTCCTTCGCTAATTTATCATGCCTTTCCAATATTCTTTTCTCTTCCAATAATTCTCTCTTCTCTTCTTCATCTATCATTTTTTGTATTCTTGTTATCATTTTATCACCAGCCTTTTATTTCAATTATCATGAGGGAAATAATATAGATAATATTCAATATCCCCTATTTTTGTTTTCATCGCCAATTGACCGCTGTCAAGCAATTCTTGACAATACTTGAACAGCGGTGATACATCTATTTCAGCATAAACAGGATGTATATATGTGCGGTTAGGCTCTACTCTAATAATGGCTTGCAATTCCAGCCTTTTCCTTCCATGCGGTCTTGACCATATTTGGATTTCACTCATAATATCACTTCCAGTTTAAGCAGTTCTTACATAGACAACTTTAAATCGGTCTGGAATTTCTTTGCCACTTAACACCATTTTGAGGAAGCGTTCCTTAAATTTCTGCTTTTGAACTTGATATTTTTGATACTCTCTTCCCCGCATAACTATATAAGGATGAGTATCTTCCTCACAAAATTCGCAAAGACCACTAAAAAACGAAGGACTACCACAAATTGGGCAAGCAAAAAAGTTTTCATCCCGTATTTCATCTGAAACCGATAAACTATCTAAATACTCTTGTGGGAAAAAACAAGCGGGAATATGGAATACTTGATAAGACCACAAATTCTTTATTTCCACTAAATCATAGTATCCCACAGTTTTTTTAATACCATCTTCAACAACGCAATCATTTTTTTCTTCAACATCACTTTCCATCACATCACCATCCTTGTTTTTCATACCTCTTTTTGTGCAAAGAAAAATGGACAAACTAAAAGAGAAAAATAAAAGGAAAAGAAAGGAAAAAGACTTACTCCTCTTCGTCCTCAAAAACTACTATCTTGCCTCCATCAATTTCTATTACTGTCTGTTCGGGATAATATTGGAAGAGATAATCTTCTATCTCTTCATCTTCCCAAATCCCTTCTATATGTTCAAACCAGTCAATCGTCTGTTCGGCTTCATCGTATTCTCCTTCACCATAGACATATTCTTCATCCTCATAGTCAATCCCAAAGACCTTAAACGGTTTCACTCTATCACCTTCCTTTATTTTTCTTTGGAAATGAAAAAAGAAAAGAAAAAAGAAAAAAAGAAAAACAAGCAACAAATTTAGAATGGAAGGTGGACACGATAGCCCGCTATGAAGACATCATAGTCATTCTGCTCATTAGCCCGAATTTCCACCAAACCTTTGACTAGCACCTTGCCATTAAGAACTGCTGTCCACTTTCCCGACTTTATAATTTCATTCGCTTCCAGATTTTTCCCATCCCGCTTTAACTGAATTATCTGTTCTGCTTCCAGCACTACAGCCCTTATTACATCCGCTTGTGTTTGCCTTACCACATATTCACCGTCCTGCTGGTTGTTCTACCAGCAACACAAGAATAGAATGCTATCTATATAAAGTTTTTGATAGCATTATTTTATCCAAACCAGAATTATAAAAATCCCTTCTCAAGACAGCCATTATATCCATGCACATTTATTTTAATCGGAATATAAAAACCGTGCTAAAGTTTGGCATGCTACAGATTTGATTTGGGCACCATATCGTCGTC
>Ga0272448_1008454_pt1 | contig 10704 bp, 8 predicted proteins | sample YNPCB0191_FD_202220 | JGI IMG/M metagenome (GOLD analysis project Ga0272448, IMG submission 202220) | Hot spring sediment microbial communities from Yellowstone National Park, WY, United States - YNP-CB-019-1 | ecosystem: Environmental > Aquatic > Thermal springs > Hot (42-90C) > Sediment... | reverse complement strand
AACTTCATGAATTCGGTTCACCCCCACGCGTGTGGGGACAACCCGGCACCACTATTGACGAGTACCTAGACACCCGGTTCACCCCCACGCGTGTGGGGACAACTCTACGATCATGCCCGGCCAGACGCGGAAACCCGGTTCACCCCCACGCGTGTGGGGACAACGGTCGCGCCGCCCCGCTTTGCCCCCACGGCTCCGGTTCACCCCCACGCGTGTGGGGACAACCAAGCGGGAAGCGCGCACGTAAGGTGCGCACGCGGTTCACCCCCACGCGTGTGGGGACAACTTTGCCGACGACCTGCTGAAAATCGCACTGGCCGGTTCACCCCCACGCGTGTGGGGACAACCAATGCGTACACTCGCCACCATCGCGCTCTGTCGGTTCACCCCCACGCGTGTGGGGACAACGCAACTCTGCCATCCGGCAATTTCCCACAGTCCGGTTCACCCCCACGCGTGTGGGGACAACTAAACTCACTCAGCGTCATCGCTCCACTCCTCCGGTTCACCCCCACGCGTGTGGGGACAACGAGCTCGCAGCTATGATGGAGGCAACCAAGGACGGTTCACCCCCACGCGTGTGGGGACAACAAAGAGGAGTTCCGCGCTAATCTACTCGCTCACGGTTCACCCCCACGCGTGTGGGGACAACGCGATCGCCACGCCGAAGTCGGACTCCTGCATCGGTTCACCCCCACGCGTGTGGGGACAACTTCTTCCTCGTGGTCAATGATTGCGGGCATTTCGGTTCACCCCCACGCGTGTGGGGACAACGACGTGCTTGAGATCAAGGCGGAGATCAGGGGAGGTTCACCCCCACGCGTGTGGGGACAACGTGGCGGGAACGCGACCCTATCGTGGCGCAAACGGTTCACCCCCACGCGTGTGGGGACAACTACGCCACCCCACCAGGTCTGCCCAGCTACGCCGGTTCACCCCCACGCGTGTGGGGACAACCGTTCGAGGTAGAAATAAAATACAAAAGGGTGCGGTTCACCCCCACGCGTGTGGGGACAACAAAAACGCCGGGTTCTCGCCGTTGTGCCATGCCGGTTCACCCCCACGCGTGTGGGGACAACTACAGTTGGCATTGATCTGAAATCCAGCAATGCGGTTCACCCCCACGCGTGTGGGGACAACCATTTGCGCAGTGGCCAGCACACCGGAACATTCGGTTCACCCCCACGCGTGTGGGGACAACTAACCGGTTGCTTTCAGCGTGTGAGGTGCTATGGGTTCACCCCCACGCGTGTGGGGACAACTCTAAGATGAACATTCTTTGCGCTTCCTCACGAGCCACACGCCCTCTATGTTCACCATTTCGCGCGATCTGTCACCAAATGTTCGCACATCGAAGCCCTGTTCGGTGTTGCTCGTATGCACCATCACCCCGGCGCCGCCGTAACCTGCCTTCATTGCGCGCTCCCAAAGACGATCCCTAACCATCGCGGAAACGCTGCCCACAAATACCCCAGCCGTCGGCTCTATCATCCAGCGGCTAAGCTCCCCGCGCAGCCCCGGTGGCACGCGCTCGAGGATCAATACAACCATGTTGAGCAGTCACCTCCTACTTCTTTTCGCCGGTTCCTGCCTCTGTGCTCGGTGTCCAAAGCTCACCCGGCAGCGCCTCGTCTTCGTCAAACGGGCTGTTTTCCTCGGGCTCTGTTTCCCCAAGCGCCAGTCGGATGTCCGGGATGATACGCCGCACCAGACGAGTTTGCCTGAACACATCGCGGCAGGCAAGGCGCACCGCCCGTTCCAATTCCGGTGGCGATTGCGCGGCGATTCTAAACGCGAGCGGTATTGTGACATCCACCTTGTAAAGATCGGCTATGTCGTATACGAAGCTAAGCTGCTTCCCGGTATGGATGAACCCGATGGCAGGGCTGTAGCCTGCCGAGAGAATCGCAGCGTGGCATAGGCCGTACAGGCACGAGTTGGCGGCAGACAGCGCACGGTTGACCGGATCCGCTTTGCTCCAATCGCCCCGGTCGTAACTGCGTCCGGACCACCTAACGCCGGTTTCCGCGCTTACTCTGGCGTAGGTTGTGCGTACCCTAGAGCCTTCCTTGCCGCGCAATTCCTCCACACTGATCTCCTCCGGCAGGTCCTCCTCAAACCGCATCCGGTACATCCTCTTGACGACCTGAAGACGGGTTTCCTCATTGGAAGCAAGTCGTGCCTGATGGAGCAGGGAACCTGCGCTTCGGGTGCCGCCCATTCCGGACGCATAGAAACGAACGTTTTCCTCGCCGCACCATACCACCAGACAGTTGTTCTCTGCGAGCACGCTGACGGCTGCGTGAGTGATGCTGGTGCCCGGGCCGAGCATCAGCACGGCCAAACTGGCCACGGGCACCTGCGTCACCCCATCAGCGTTGTGGAACGCTATCGCGTTTGCGTCTCGGTCTATCTTCGCGTGTTCGATGTAGATGAACGACAGCCTGTCCCCAAACTTGGGCAGCAGATGAAGGTCTCTTACTCTGGAGTCATGCCCCATTTCCGAATCACCTCAGCGGCGCGACGGAGAGCAAGCCGAAACCGAAGCCTTTGGCAGAGCCGATGCCGGACTCCAGCGCCCGTAGAAACAGGCCCGGGTCGGTTACGCGCAGGATACCCTCGAAGACGACCGCGTGGTGACGGATGTACGGGCTTGCGTCTGGTTTTCTGCCGTCGGAGTTCCACCGGCTTGAGACTCGGTGTTCGCATAGTTCGAACCCTGATTCTCGCGCCTTCCTCTCAAGCCAGGCTCGCTGATTCGCTTCTCCAAACAAACCTACCCTGGCCTTTTTCGGCTGTCCACGCGCATCGGTTCGCTCTCGATCAGTTATCTTCTTCGAGGGGTTCGCGATCAGCCTGAACCGCAGAAGTTGTCCGGCGGCAAACGCGGGCTCGAACCTTTTGCACTCGGCTTCAAGCACTATGCGCTCGTTGAGAAGTGGGCCCCAGTCGGGCTGCCGTTGAGACTGTACCAGTACCACTACCGGTTTTCCGGTCGCCAGCGGCTCCACTCGGAACAGCACGCGCCCGGGACCACCGTTTCCGGCGTCAGGAAATGCTCGCCAGATCGTTCGGTGCATCTCGTAGGGGTTCGCTATCGACCGCAGGGCGCGTGGGTCTTCCCGACTCATTATCAACTTTGACAGGTACACGGCCACACACCTCCGTCTACAATACTGTCGGGCTCCAGCCAATGGGTGCGGACGCCGCGAAGTGCGTAGCTGCGCGACGCGAAGCTCACCGGTCTATCCCCCTGTGCTCGCTCCTGTCTTTCATCTCCGCGAGTCTCCACGACGATTCTGAGCGGTTGGTCAGGCTTTTGAGTCTCCCAAAGTCTGTAGTACGGAAACTCGGTAAGAGCTAACTCAAGCGTCTTGCCCCGCATTATGGACGAAGCTCCCGGCAGGTAGAGTGGAACGGTAGGCACAAAAGCTTTCCGGCCCAGGAATATCGGCCAGACTGGATGCCGCAGAGCGCCGTCGACCTGCTCGAGCAACTGCAAGTTGTCGGACTCGAGGCCCACTGTAAACCTGGCATCGGCAAGGTAGTGCCTAAAGGAGGTAACCGTGTCCGTGCCGGGGTTGCCCGCTCTGGCAACGTTCATCGCGGTCTGGTAGTCCGTCATTACTCTTCCGGGGGCGTCAACACGTACGCCCATCCGAAGGCAGTCAAATATGCTGATGTCGGCGTTGCGAGGCATTCCCATGGCCGCGCAGATCACTCCGATGACTCCGCTTCTGGTCGGTTCCAGGGCGGTGTCCCGGTCATCGAACCGGCTGCGATAGCCCCATGACTGCATCGGTCCGACAATAGGCATTATGAGTGTGTTCACATCACACCTCCGAAGACGCTTGTGCAACCGCAGCCATCGCGTCGTCAACCGCCGCTGTCATCGACTTTCTGTCGGCTTTCTTCATTTCCCCCAGGCGGTCGTCGTGGCCTAGGTGCCAGATGGATTCGTGAACCACGCCGCCGTCACCATACACCTGTTTGATCTTGGGATAGAGGCTGCAGAGAGACTCGATGCTGATGCCGATGAGATCTTCGTCGCTGCCCGGCTTGATACGTACCGGCGTGGCAAACGCATTGGCAAGCGAGCAGGGCGCGCCGTTCTTGCGCACGACGATCATGCCGAAATCCGGCTTATTGTGCGCGGCAAACGAGTTCTGTTTGCCGGTTGGAATTGCCTGAACCGATGCCTCTATGAACGCTCTGATCGCCGTGTCTGCAAGCTTTTCATCCCCTTGGAGGTTGGTGATAAGCTGATTGCGGTCAATGACCGCGTAGCGGTAGAAGCATGCACTGTTGAAGCCCGTCTCACCCATCATCCCTGCGCCGGTTTCGGATGCCGGGTTGAGATCGTCGACTGCCGTGTAGAAGTCAAGATCCATGTCAACGCGATGTGTTGAGATTGCATGGGCGACCTGGCAGGCGGCTTCAACATTCATCTCCGGGTTTTCGGCCAGCATCCTGCCAAACAGGGCAACGTCGGCGGAAAGCCCTGCTCTGCGCAGTCTCTCGGCGATCTGCTTGTCCTGCTTAAGCCCTTGCCCTTTTGTTTTTTTTGACCCGTCTTGGGCTCCGCTGCGCGCTTCTGCTGCAGCTGATAGATCGCTCCAAATCTCTCTCACGCACTTCGCAGCTTCGGCTATCTCTGGTTCGGCAAGATACAGCAAGACTGCGGTCTGGTCAGGCTTCTGTGCATCCATCTTCGAGTAGTAGGTTTCGAGGAACACATCCAGAGCTGCGGAAAGCTGCTCGGGCTGGCCTAAGTCGCTGAGCCTGCGAACCAATTCGCTCTTAAGAAGCTTGGTGCGCTTGCCTATCTCTTCAAGGCCCTTGTCCCGAAAGCACAGTCGGGTAGACCGCTTGATGCACTGCGAGGAAATGCGTGCCCTGCGCACGCCGCCGAATTCGCAGTCTTTCGGTGTGTTGGTGACATCCCTGTTTAGGCACGATGGCGCAAAGTTCTGTATCAGGTGAAGCTCGATCATCACGTTATTCATTGTTTGCTCCTCCTTGTGTGTCTTGTGTTTCTGATCGATAGAATTCTCTCGCCCAACGGTTTTGGACCTTCCGATCTGGGGCGTACCAGTTCACAAGGTCTCGTATGAGGCAGATGTAGTCGATTCCGATGTTAGCCGACTTCAACAGTCCGGCTGCGTTGGCAAGGTGCTTCGGCAGATCCTCGGGGTGGCTGCCGAGGATTGCGAGAAAGCGTTTCTCGATACTCTCGCTGCGCTGTTGCCGAAGTTGCCTGAAGCATTCACCCAGAGATCTGCCTTGTTCGTGGACGGGATGCGCACCGAAAACGGCTGCTGCTACGTAGAACCAGCAATCGCTAGGCGCCTGGCGCTCACCTAAGTACGGAACCACGTGCTTATGCATCCTAGGTGCTTCGCCCGGCTGCTTTCCTAGACCACTTCTAAGATCGGCAAGCGCACTGCGGTTTTCCCTTCCGGGTTCAGCCAAGCTTCTCAAGTAGCCGGCAAATGTGTTGATTCGAGTGTCTAGGTAGCTCATTTCTTTACCTCCTTTCCAGATTCGGCGTTGTCGGCTTGCACCCTGAAGCTCGCTCTGACCATCGCTCGCGCGCGTATTGCCCACAGCGATTGCCCGAGCTGCTCGGAAGACTCATCAAATGCCCGTCTTGCCATGCGCACAATGGCTTCCAACCACTCATTGAGTGCCTTGTCTCGGTCGACCGGTAGGTCGCGAAGGAAAGTGTAGAAATGTGGCTCTATACGCGACCAGTACACCGGTGTGGGATCGATGCTGTCGGCGAGTTTGCTAACTTCGGCGGGGTCCGGTGCCCGACCGCCCCGATCCAAGAAGGACTTGCACAGCTCCCTGGTAGCTCCGTTCAACCTGCGCGCAATCTTCTCGGACTCAGAAATAGCACTGTCTAGACTCTCAATCAGATCCCTGTTCCTAAGAAGGCCGCCGGGTGCAGGAAACCGGTCATGCCGCCAGAGCATCAGCTTGGCGGGGTTGCTGCCCTTGGCGATGCCCGCGGCATTGACAGTGTACTCAACGTCCTCCGGTAGATCGCCGTCGTCCATCCTGCTCGCTATGAACCCGACTGCCTCCGGTGGCTTAAACCTAGATTCCGAGTGTCCTAATAAAGCGTGAGCATCTCGCCACGCAGCCTTATCGCGCACGAGTTTGACACGCTCCCAGGGAGTGTTTTCATCCTTCCTGGAATAAGCACCCATCGGTTCTCCTGCCCGATCTTCCTCAGCGCTGCAGCCTTGAGTAAAGTAGACAGCTTTGACCGTCCTACCCTCTTCGTCGCCAGGGAGCAATCTAATCAGCCTGCCCTGCCAGGTGTAACGCTCGGCTGGTCCTGCTAGCTTGCGGGCGTTCGTCCAGGAGGACTTGCAGAGCGACACCCAGTCGTCGCGTTCCCAAGCAGCCGAATCATCATCCGCACAGGAAGGAGAGCCATACGGCACTAAGTTGAGAAGCAAGGTCTGCTGGAGCGTCTGCCCAGACAGCCAAACCAGCATTCCTGCAACCCCGAGCCCATCCTTGCAGCCAGGGGTAGTAATGATCTCATCGCCCAGGCGAACATTGCTGGAATTGCTGCTGCATATTCCAAACGACTGCGAAGCAACCAACCAACGTGCAACTACCGCAGAGGGGTATGGGCTCATATCGTCGTATGTGCGGTGATCGAAGAGTGTCGGTTGGTTTTGATCTGGTGCCTCATTGGCCAAGCGGATGACGGCAAACGGTTTGTCAACCCAGTTCTCCAGGGTACCGCTTCCTGTGCGCAATCGGGCTACCTGGTAGAATGGATGCTTGTCATCGAATAGATCAAATCTTTCACGCCAACGCTCGAGGTAGTCGTTGACGGTCTCACGCGGAATGCCGCCCTGCCAGAGCCTTTGCCAGTCACTTGAGTCGCTAGGCCTGCAAGCTCTGTAGAGTACAGCAAGAAGCAACCTGTGCAGCGAAACAGTTATGAGTGGCGAATCGCAATAAACCTCAGCATACTTATGAGCATTGAGTAGCACCTCTCGGATTCCAACTTCGGTTGTGACTCCTCCTCCCATCGGCACACAGGGGATCCATGGTTCGTCCAAGAGGTTGAAGGTTGGCTTCACAGATTGTCCTCCTTTCCTTCTATAACAAGTCCCATTTCGGGGTATAGCCGCAACACCCAGTCACCCAATGGGGCAATACCCTTATGGAACTCTATGGCCCGATGATAACGCAGATGCGGGCTTCTTTGCCAACCAACGGGCACTTTCATCTGACACAACACAGTATACAGCTTCTTACTGGTAATCGGAAGGCTTGATTGCAGCAAAGCCATTGTCTGCTCTTTGGAAGGCTCCACGCCAAGATCGACCTCGACCTCGCCCACCGCCGTTACTAGTCTGTCTCCCTTGGCTTGTAAGCAGACAACTTGAACCGAAGGGTCACCGAGGCGGGTTGCGGCCCTGATCTTTGGATGGGAGCTGGGGTCATCGTCGTCCTCGAGCTCGAGGTTGAAAGCGCTGAGTATGTCTTTCGGCGCCATGGGTTCGGGCACGAGTATGCTTCGTGCGGTCTGTTCGTCGTTCCGTTTCTCGTCGAGCATTTTCTGCCCCGCCTCCTTGAGCGCACCCGCCCAAAGCTCGTCCAGATCGGTCGGCTCCTCATCGGAATAAACCTGCTGGACCAACGAGTCGACCTCATCAGGGATGGCAATCTTCGAGCGGTCCCTGATTGCCAACCAGGATCGCAGGAGAACGTACCGGTCGTAGACCCCAGAGTATGGGAAAGTGGGAGGGCCGCTGTCCGCAGTTCCATCACAGAGCACGCTCAGCATCGGGCTACCTGACATTCTGGGGTCTTTGCGCTCGTGCCGCCACACCCGACCAAGACGCTGCAGAAGAAGATCGATTGGGGCCATATCTGTGACCATCCAGTCGAAGTCGAGATCCAGGCTCTGTTCGACTACTTGAGTAGCCACCACAATCGCGCGAAGGGGCCTGTGCGGCGATTTGCCGTCTTTGCTGTTCGGTTTGCCGAACTTTATCAGCGTCTCGCTCTCACGTTCCTTGCGCCAGCCGAACGGCATACGCGCGTGCAGCAGAGTGCAGTCGCAATCATCGAGGCTATTGTGAACCCGCGCGTAGATGTCCTGTGCCCGATCCACGGTGTTGCACACTATCGCAGCGCAGCCTCCGTCCTCCAAACGGTCCGTGACCATCTTGACCACCTGGTCCGGTTCCGGGGGGCTGAATTGCAGATCATATGCCTTGGTTCTGGAAAGTATGCCGATCGGGTGGCACGCTGGGGACCTATCCTTTGATGCAATCGTGACCCGTGGATACACGGGCACATCATCCGGAAGCGACCAACTCCTGCCTGCGTACGCCTTCAACAGGCTCTCCAGCTTGGCTCGCGGAAGGGTAGCTGACAAAAGTATGATTGTGCAATCCATCGCCGCTAGCCAACGGATAAGATGTTCGATGATGGTGCTCATATATGTGTCGTACGCATGCACCTCGTCGAACACGGCAACTTTGCCGGCAAGCCCGAACAATCGCACGAACCAGTGACGGGTCTGCAGAACGCTCATCAAGCTTTGGTCAATTGTGCCCACTCCGAACGGAGCCAGCAGCGGCCTCTTCCGAGCAGCGAACCAGGACCTTGCAGTTAGTGTCGCATTCTCTTCGGAACAGGCATCACCGATGTTTGAGACGTTGACTATATCCGCGAGCAGCGCGTTACTGTGGATGAGCTGCAAGTTTGGGTTGCCTACATACCTGCGCTTTTCCAGGTAGTCCTTGCTCACTCTGCGGTACATCGCGTCGCTTGTGGCTTGCGTCGGCAACGCGATGTAGAAACCTCGTGAAACGGCTTTCGCTAGCGACAAGTCGGCGGCGTAGAGTGAAGCTTCAGTCTTTCCACTGCCCATTGGTGATTCGACAACCATGAGGTAAGGTCCGGCCACAGTTCCAGCCAGTGTCGACACGACCTCCTGGAGTGCGTTCGGCGCAAACTCGAATATCTGTGCAAAGTCCTTGGGTTCAGCAAACGATGGCATGGGCAGCCAACCTGTCTCCATCAAAGCTTTCTTCGCGTGTGACTTAGACAACTGCTCATACTCGTGCAATGGGGTATCAGAACTGGGCGGGAAGAAATCTTCGATGGAGCCGATCCAATCAGCAACCGAGATCAGTCCGGCCAGCACTGGTACGCAGGCAGGGTTCTGGAGCCCGGCGTCACTTACGCAGACCTCGCGTGCTTCCTGCCCGAGGACGAGATTCCAGAGCTGATTAGCGAGTTGGGAACGCAAATGGTTCCACTCGCAGCCTCCCAGACTATCGCTGCCGATTGCCCGCAGGTTATCTGATGCGGGGAACACGCCGTGGTGGCCACCTGCAATCTTTCCGAGCAGAACTGCGGCTAGGGGACTGCACCGAGCTGGTACAGTTCCGTCACAAAGCAGCCTTCTTATCTCCAGAGCCGTAATCTCGCCGTGGAGGTGAGTGCCCAAACGTCGCCCGAAATGTAAGCCTGCTTTTTCCAGCCGGGCCCGCAGGTCGGGACGCCGCGATTGGAATGGGGGACAAGCCTTGCCGAGGTCGTGCAGACCCACCAACCAGGCCAGGAAGCCGCTCGGATCTGACGACTCCGATACAAGGTCTCCAGCAGTCTCCCGCTTGACCTGGGGCCCTATGCACTCATCCCAGAGGAGGCGAGCAACATTTGCAACGTCAAGCATGTGGTATAGTAGCGGATGCCAACGATCCGTTCCGTCCGCGCTTCCCGATTTCGCCCAGACCAAAGTCCACTCAAGCTCAGAAGTGAAGCTATCCATCCGTCCGACCTCCAAGAAGGGCCCGCCACGATCGGTGAGACCGCAGCGGGCCCTTGTTTACAGGGAGCTAGAACTGCTTGACTGACAGAATCTGCCGGTCCCGATGACAACCCGTCGGCGTTTCGGCGGTAATCGTATGCTGGCCTGCGGCACAACAACATATGTCTGCTGCCTTTCCCGAACCCGGCGGATCACCGAGGCTCTTTTGTAGAGCTTCGGATTCGTTTGCGTATTTCTACGGCTGACCCGCAGCGTCCTCTAGTCTGTGAGTCGGCGCACAAGAGTGAAGCTGCGACGGGCGCTTTCGCTTCGGATCGAGGCTCGGAGGCAAAGACGGTACACAGCGTGCCGAGTTCGATATGGAGCGGCGTTGAAGCCGCTCCCGCAAGGTTCTGCCTCGACCAGCCCCATTGCTCTTACTCTCTCCAACCGTCTATGCCCGGGCTTCGCGTCGAAGATCTGTATCAGCTTGGTTCCCGGGTAGGTAGACGTGTTTGCAAGGGGTCTGCCTCGGAACGGAGCTCCGCCCGAGATCCGTGTGACCCGTATATCGCTACGCGGAGCTTTCAGCCGCGCCTCGAACGGGAGACCATGCCGGGTGACGCCGCGTGGAAAAACGGACGCCCCCAGCCGAAACCGAATAAGCCTGCCGCTGAGACAACGGAGGTGTGCTGTGGAATCAACTAAGGTGCCGATCCCGGCTGATGTATTGGGAGGGTCTGGAGGCGGTCAGGCTCTCCGGCAAGACCAATATGCTCGACGCGCCGAGAGTGATAGAGCCTGCCCTGGACATGGGACACAATGCTACCGCTTTCTGGATCTATGAGAATCGTCCTAAGTATGCCGAGGGCATCTTCAGAGGCTTCGAGGCCGCCGACACACTC
>Ga0272448_1008452_pt1 | contig 10704 bp, 9 predicted proteins | sample YNPCB0191_FD_202220 | JGI IMG/M metagenome (GOLD analysis project Ga0272448, IMG submission 202220) | Hot spring sediment microbial communities from Yellowstone National Park, WY, United States - YNP-CB-019-1 | ecosystem: Environmental > Aquatic > Thermal springs > Hot (42-90C) > Sediment... | reverse complement strand
TGGTCAGCAAAGCGCCCATGTCAACGCCTTGTCGTGGCGAGTTCGCGCAGGGCCGACTTGCGCGGCCTGCTGCTCTTGTCGGCGCGGTCCCAAAGCTCTTTCAGTCGGTCCCATGCCGCGTCGCTTCGTGGTGGCGGCTGGCAACCGACCGGGGTCAAAACGCCGACCGGTTGGCCCCGGCGTGTAATGGTGTAGGTTGCGTGCTCTTCGAACACCCGGCGGACCAGGTCCGAGGCGTGCGTTTTCAAATCGCGAATGCCGATGTGTTTCATAGCGTGAAATGGTCACCGATGTGACCACATCTGTCAAGCTGCCCAAAGGCACTGCAACAGGGCTGCACGGAGAAAGGCCGGGGGCTGCCATGCCGATTACGCCGGGCGGCGGTGACGTTGAGTCGCCGACACAGGATCGGTCCACAAAGCGGCTAAAGCGACATCGACATTATACTGATACTGAACTACGATTTGCGTTGCTGCCAGCGCCAGCACCAACTGTTTTTGCACTTTCATAAGGTTCGCATCATTAATCTTGTTCCGGCGATGTCTTGTGTTCTTGAAGTTCCGACGTCGGGCTCCAATCTCAATGTACGATTGGAGGCCTCGATTGGTTGCCGGGAACAGCAAAACTTTGCCGAGAGATTTGTGTAACGGAAGTACGCTCCGCGTCGTAGGATACCAAGGGCCATGGCGGAAGTCCCAGCCGATTCGCGCCCAGATTCATGTGAGACCATCCGACCCTCGGCAACGGCGTTTCATTCTTGGATTTGGTTCAGCCGAGGTCTTGCGCCCGCTTAAGGCATCCACTACAGTATCCACACCGTGAACGAGATCATCTTTGAGGTTCGAGAGGACGAAGTGGACGGCGGTTACCACGCCCATGCACTGGGTTATGCCATCCACACGCAAGGCGACACACTGGACGAATTGCGCAGTATGGTCAAAGATGCTGTGGACTGCCACTTCGATGCCAACGACCCCAACCGTCCGCGCCTAATCCGTCTCCATTTCGTGCGCGACGAAGTGTTAACCTGATGAAAATTCCACGTGACGTGAACGGGCCGGTCTTGGTGTCTGCCTTGCAACGATTCGGCTACGTGGTCATCCGTCAAACCGGCTCCCACATTCGTGTCAGCACGCAACGCGACGGCGAACACAACGAATGACATGGTGACAGGCTCGCTAGCGCGCGCCCCGCTCATTTCCGCAGCGCCGCGCAGTCGCAGCTGAATGATCGCCAATCTGCGATTTCTGCGCAGATTTTCCAATATGATACTGCAGCTAGCCTGTCACCAGCACGCTAACAGAGTGCCAGGCTCGTTATTGCCCCAGTTGATCTGCTCCGCCGCGGTCGCTCAGTTGTGGCTCACGACCATGCGCCTAACATCAAGCTTCTGTTTCAAATGCACTGCCTGTTGACGGTCTCCGACCCGACATCTGGTGAGTCAGCCGGCTTGCGACCGACAGCCATTTGGTCTTTATTAGCTCGAAACACGAATACATTTCTACATGCAATGAAAGATTCAAATCCGCATCAAATCTCGCGTCGCGGTTTTGTTCGCACAACGGGCATGGTAGCTGGCGGAACCGCTCTTGTGGCCGGATTTGGGCCGGCCCTCAACAGCGCAGATCAAGACGTCCCTCTCCCGCGTAGGGTCCTTGGCCGAACCAAGTTGGAGGTCACTTGCATGACTTTCGGCGCCGCGCCATGTGGTATCGCCAGAGACGTCTCAGTTCAAGAGGTCGCCGACATGGTCAATCTCGCAATTGACCTTGGGATCAATTCCATCGACACCGCCCCCCGCTACGGAAAATCCGAGGAAGGCATTGGCCGCGCCTTGGGCAACCGGCGTAAAGAGGTCGTTCTCGCGACCAAGGTCTGGGCCGATGATGTTGCCGAGGCGGAAAAATCCCTGAGCAACTCGCTCAGGACTTTGAAAACGGACTGGGTGGACATCCTGTATTTCCATCATCTCGGCGACCGGAACGTTGGGAAAGCGCGCGTGGCCGACGGAGTTTTCACCTGGCTTTTGAAGCAGAAACAGGCTGGCAAGTGCCGGTTCGTCGGGATTTCCGGTCACAACCTGCCCGCCAGATTTGTTCCGTTCCTCGAAAGCGGTGAGGTGGATGTGATTCTTGTGGCAATCAACTTTGTTGATCGGTACACATACGATTTCGAACAGCGTGTGCTCCCAAGTGCGAGCAAACACAATGTCGGGATCGTTGCAATGAAGGTGTTTGGCGGCCCTGATCCCGCCAGCGGAAGCTGGGGAACGCGCAATGCCAAACCCATGGTTGGCACCGAAAACATCCGCAACGCCATCCGATACGCCATGCACGTGCCCGGCGTGGCCACGGTCAACCTCGGCGTTCACACGGCGGACCAGTTGCGGGAAAACATCGCCTTGGTCAAAAAAGCCCAGCCCCTGTCTCCAGACGAACAAGCCAGCCTTGATCGTCTCGGGCGCGAGCTGTCAAAGCGTTGGGGAGCGCATTTCGGGCCGGTCGATGAGGAGAAACAGGCCTCATGAGCAACAGCGGTTGGCAAGATACCGCCACTACAACTCAGCGCGGCGCAGCCGCGACCAAATGCGCAAGGCGTAAAAACTGCGCTGGTTGCAAGCATACCGCTGTGTCGCGCCGCGTTGAAAGGGGCGACTTCGTCGCCTTGGGGAGAGATGCGACCGGGATCAGCGGACGAACAGTTCGAAGGCAAAAGTCTCGAACCACACGCTGATCTGCGATTTCCGCAAAGACTGTCCGATATTATACTCTGAAGGCCGCGCTGTCGTGACCGCACTGCTCGCTGCCAGAGCCCCGGATACTGACAAATTTAGCAAACTCACAGTCTGAAAATCTTCGCAAACCTGATCGGTTTCTCACTGTAATTATATGAAGGCGATCCGGCCCCGGCTGTCCTCAGCCGATCCAAACGTTTAGCCCGGCGCGACAGATTGCTGAGATCGCAACAAAGGCCTTTACCTCGCAGGGTTATTCGGTTGCGGTTGCGCCGGGCTGAGGCAGAGGCACTATTTGCCAGCCTTCCGTGCCCAGCCGGATGTCCCGTTCGACGAACTCCCACACCACAACCCGCTTGTTCTGTAGCAGCGCCGCCCTGCGATGGAGTTCCTGCCGCACAAGGGTCGAGGCCCCGCCGTCGTTGACCAGTGACGTCAGCGGTTGCTTCAGCTCCCTGGCCAGGTGCGCGATGAAACCTGCGGCACCCGGCTCGTCCTGTTCGTAGATGCGAAGGAAACTGTCCCCGAGGACCAGAATCTCCGAGTCGGGCTGATCTCGATAGGGCTGGCTGTCGTCATCGCGAACAATCTGGACGCACGGCACGGACTCGGGCATCCATGCCCGGTCGATCAGCGTGGACTGCAACATGCGCAGCACGTCGCCCAACCGAGCCACAGGCACGGCGCGCTCGCGATATGTCACGGTTCCGGGCTTGGCCCAGCCGAGATGCTTGAGTCGTTGGGCCACCGTTCGAGCCGCCAGAGCGACCCCGGCGGGCGACCAATGGCTGTCTTGCTTCAGGTAAAGCGGCGTGGTGTTCGCAGCGGTGACGTTGGTGCGCGCGGCGGCGAACACGGCGAACAGGTCCACGCATTCCACCCGGGCGGCGCGCAGGCGCGTGAATAACTCGCGTGTCGCAGGCGAGATCAAGACCTGCCCTTCCGGCACGCGTGCGCTCAGACGATCCGGGTAGATGCTCTCCTTGTTCGGGGCCGGCACGACGAGCAATTGAATTCCGCGCGCGGCCAGCGCGTCGCGGAAGGCCACGATTGCTGCCACCGGGTCGTTGGTTGCCGCGGCGGGTTTGCCGCGGGCCACCATGTCGTCGAAGCCCGGCTTGTAGAACAGCCAGCCGTCACGCCCGACAAGGGCTTTCTCGCCGCCGTCGCGCAGCCAATTGAACTGGGCGAACTGGAACAGCGGGCGCAACGCGCGGGCGACGGTGCTGACGTCTTCGAGGTTCTTCTCGTAGGCGCGGAGATTCGCTGAGGTTGGAGGTTGCCGGAAGACCTCGAACGTGCTTACGCCGCCGCCCTGACGCAGTTCGACCACGATTTGCAGGAGCGGCACCGAAACGATGAGAGCCAGAAAAACGAACACGAGCGTCCGTTGTGCATTGCGCGGTGCGGGTGGCGGTTGTGCCCCTGGAGTCATGTTCAGAACTGGAAATAGAGAAACGGGTTGAACGCTTGGGAGTACATCGTCACCAGCGCAAGGGCGAACAGCGGCAGCGCCACCGCCACCCGCGGCCAGTTGACCGGGCGCAGCGCCCAGTCGTGCGCCTGCAGCGGCTGGAAGACCAACACGGCGCAGATTAGCAAGACCAGAATTCTGTAAGGCGTGTAGAGCGTCGCACCCAGCAGCGGGGCGGTGTCCGCCACTGGCCTCAGACAGAACATGGAGCCGAAGTAGTGCCACGCGTCGGCAAGGTTATCAGCCCTGAACAGCACCCAGGAAAACAGCATCAGCAGAAAAGTCAGGCCGATGCGAACGGGTCGGGGCCACAGCCCATAGATGCTCTGCTTGCCGCGCCAGCGCTCGTAGCCGAGCAGCAGTCCGTGATACGCACCCCAGACGATGAAGTTCCACTTGGCGCCATGCCACAGCCCGCCGAGCAGCATGACAACAGCGAGATTCACATAAGTTCGGGTGGGGCCCTTGCGGTTGCCGCCGAGCGGATAGTAAAGGTAATCGCGCAACACGCTCGAGAGCGAGATGTGCCAGCGCCGCCAGACATCGGTGATGCTATCGGCACGGTAAGGCGCGTCGAAGTTCTTCAGGAACTCGAAGCCGAGCATCCGCCCCAGGCCCACCGCCATGTCCGAGTAGCCGCAGAAGTCGAAGTAGATTTGGAACGCATAGGCCAGCACGCCCACCCACGCATCGAGCGGCAGCGGGCTCGCAGCGCCGAACGCGGCGTCAGCCACGTGGCCCATCGGGTTGGCGAGCAGGATTTTCTTCGCGAAACCGAGCATGAAGATCAGCACCCCGGAGGCAAATCGCGACAGCGTGTGGGTGCGTGAAGCAAGTTGCTCGGCCAGGGTCTTGTAGCGGATGATGGGCCCGGCCACCAGATCAGGAAACAGCGCCACGAAAGCCGAAAAGTCCGTGAACGATTTCGCCGGCGTGGCGTGACCACGGTAGAGGTCGATGATGTAGGTCAGTGAATGGAACGTGTAAAAAGAGATGCCAATTGGCAGCACCACTGTCATCACGCGAAACGGCTCGGCGCCGACTGCTTCGAGAAGCTTGTTCAACGTCTCGGCGGCAAACATGTAGTATTTGAAGAAGCCAAGGAAACCCAGGTTGGTTATGACGCATGCGGCGACGGCCATTTTCCGCTGCGTGGCTGTGGCGCCCGGTCGCGTGATGACCTTGCCCCAGATGAAGTCCATCACCGTGGTGAACATCATCAGGCAAACGAACCATGGCTCCCACCAGCCGTAGAACACATAGCTCGCCACGGTGATCCAGAGGTTGCGCCACGCACGCGGCAGAAAAAAATAGACCGCCAGAAACAGCGGCAGGAAATAGAACAGAAAAATGTGGGTGGTGAAAACCATCGATCAATGCACCATGACAAATGGCAAATCACAAACCACAACAGCAAGAGCACGCGTTAAACCGCCCGAAGGCTGACCATGTTTCATCCATTCGTTCCTCATTCCTTGTTCGTCCACACCGCCCAGTAGAGCGGTCCGGTTTCCTTGCCGAAGTACTTGTTCACGATGCCGCCCATGAAGTGGTCATCAATCGGCACTTCCAACGCCATGTGATGCGTATCGCCGGCGCGGAATTGCTTCAGCGTGCCGCCAATGCTCTTGACGCGCTTGTCCGCCGCCTCGGCACGAGGTTTCCAGGGATTATAGTGGCCGACGTAGATGATGTTACTTGCCACCTGCCCGCGATGTACTTTGACGACCTGGTATTTCAGGATGGTAGCGTAGTCGTAAAGATCGCGCTTGAAGATCGCGCCTTCAGGAATCTCGACCAGTCTCGCCGTGACCTCGACCGTGCCGTTCGTGGCCAGGTGCGGATCAGGTGTGGCGGTGCTGGAAACTTCCGGGGGCGGACCGCAAGCCACAAAGCATAACGTGCCAACAATGCAGGCCAGCGCAATCACCAGTGCTCTGGCAGAATCATGGAAGACACGGACCGCGCGGAAACCCGGCCTTCCCGGGAAAACTCGCACCGGTCTTGTTCCATGTCTTCCGGGTGTTTCGTGGTTCATGATCATTGGCGTTTGGCAGAGACTGTCGGCAGGTCGGTGGTCCACGTCGGTTCCCAGCCCGGCCCCAGATCGAGCCGTGGTCCGGTCTTGGCCGACGGGAAACGCTGTTTCAACGATGCTCCGTCGTCGCCACGCATCGGCGTATCGGCCCAGCGGATGATGGCCATCTGGGTGTCGTTCTCCTCGACCTTTGTCAGGTCAGCGACGCTGCGGGTGAACAGCAGATACTTCATGTCAGGCGAGGCGCAGGCGCCGTAGATGTGGTGCCCCTCCTCGGCATAGAGCGGCTGCGGGGGTTGACCGTCGATCGTGGCCACCCACAACTCCGCGTGGCCCGGTTTCTCGGGGATGATGCCACGCGCATAGACGACGCGGCGTGAGTCAGCCACCCAGTCAGGCGTGCAGTTGTAGCGGTCGGTTTCGCTGATTGCGCGAATCTCGCCAGTGTCAACGTCGAGGCACCCGATGGTCCAGAACGGTCCGAGACCATTGGCGGTGCCGATGAACCGACGGCCGTCGGGCGAATACACCAACTGGCTCACCAGACCGTGGCGCGGGAGTTGCCGCACCACCTTGCGCGTAGCCAAATCGATAATCTGAATTCCCTGGGACGTCAGGCACGCCACCTGCCGACCGTCCGGACTCCACGTGGCCCAAGGGTAGCCCGTTCCAAAAACGACCGGCTCGCTACCGTCGGCCCGGGCGATGACCAACTCCCCCCGGCCATACTCGTTGTTCTGAAGTTCATCGGACTCGGGCAGTCGATAGAATAGAACCCGTTTTCCGTCCGGCGAGAAACGGGCGCCACCCTCATTCCATCCGGGCATGTCTATGAATCTCTGCCGCTCCGCACCGTCCGGGCGCATGCGAAACAAATCCCAATCGCCACGGTCGGTCTTGCTGCTGAAGACGATCCAGCCATGATGTTGAACTTCGGAAGCGAGTTTGGCGATCTCATCCGAAAACGCCGCGATTGGCAGCGGCTGACCGGCATTACGCGTGGTGGGAGAATTCGCCGGCGCCGAAACCGGTGCATCCAGTATCTCGCTGAACGTCCAGCAAGGCTCCCAGCCGGTGGGTAGCGTCAACACCGGGCCGTCATTAACTCTCGGATGCAGCGCCCGCAGCTCAACGCTTTCGCCGCCAATGATCGGTGCATCGCTCAACCGCATCAGCCCCATTGGCGCGCCGGCGTTGCCCGGATCGCCGTCCTCCTGGATATTGCCGGTGAACAGCACATAGTTCCCATCGGGCGAGACGCAGCCGCCATAGACATGACGCCCATCCTCGCCGTAAACCAAGCGCCGGGATTTTCCTTCGGCATCGGCCATCCAGAGCTGGGTCCAACCATAGCCCCGGTTGCTCCGCTGCCCCGGCGGTCGCCAGGAAAAAATCACGTTCCGCGAGTCCGGGAACCAGTCCGGCGTGCAGCAGTCAACCCGGTTCACCGCTTCGGATGCGCCCGTCGCGACGTTCATCCGGGCGATGCTCCAGCCGGTGCCGTAAGAGTTGGCAACCCCGACCAGCCATTGGCCGTCCGGCGACCATGTCAACTGCTGAAAGAAGCCCTTCCGTTCCAGCTTGCGCACCACATGGCGTGTCTCGAGGTCGATGAAGGCAATGCCACTTATCGAAAGACTTGCAATCTGCCTGCCGTCCGGGCTCCAACTCGCCCATGGCAACTCACCCTCAGCGCCCAGCGACTGCGGGTTCGTACCGTCGCTATTGGCTACGACCAGTTCGCCCTGCTCGCCATGCCGGTTGTTGTCCAACTTCTCGTCGCGCTTTACCCGGCGATACAAAAGCCGACGCCCGTCGCGCGAGACTTGCGGTGAAAACTCGCTGAACTCGGGAGTGCGGGTGATCGGGCGCACTGCTGAACCATCCGGACGACACGCGAACAAATCCCAGTCGCCCTGCGGCGATCGCGCACCATAGATGATCCAACCAAGATTACGAACCTCCGCGGCCAAGCGGGTGATTGCGTCCCGGGACGTGTCAGCCGCCGCCCTCTGAGTCCCACAACTGGCAGCGATCGCCAGTGCGATCAAAACAAACCCGCCCAACCGACACATCCGCTGAACACCGCCGAGAAGTGGGTCGCCTGCGCTCAGCGGTAAGTTGTCTGCGTGACAAGTCATATTGATTCGTTTCCGAACGATGTGAGTATCCCAAAGAATTCGCCACAAATCCACAACGGAACCGCAAAATGCCAAGTGGTTTTTTGGTGATAGCCGAAAAATAACGAAAGAAGACGAAAGAAGGGCTGGCAGAAAAATGTAGGGCAGAAAAATGAGGTGGTGAAAGATGGCTGTGGCTGTCCCGGCCCTTGAAAACAATGAGCCTGTCCCCGCCATTCGCACTTGGACGGACGCCCAACAGGTCCCGAAATTGAACGTTGAGCGTTGAAAGTTGGGCGTTTCGCCTCTCCCAACAGCGCGCCCGTCCCGGGGCGTATCAATCCGACAGCCGATGTTAGACCGGTTTCGATAACGCAAACCCGGCGACCGAATCTTTACCGGCTGTGGGCGGCCAAGAATGGCCGCGCTCCTGCCCGCATCTTGGAAAATCTGCGCAGAAGTCGCAGATTAACAGATTGTCCGCGACCTTCGCCGTCAACTGTTCATCCACCTATGGCAATCCCATCTGCCCCATAGGCTACGAAGTCGCCCCGTTCAGCGCGGTGCGACGGAGTGCCATGCTTGAAAAAAACGCATTTTTATCGCCGCGATCATTCGGTTGCGGCTGCTCCGTCCTGACAGTCTCCCGGCTTGCAGAGAATCAAGCAAACAGGTAGATGGGTGGAATGAAACGGTGCGTGATAGTAGTCTTGGCGGCGATGGCGACCTGTCAATTGCTCGGTGCCGTTCGGTCCGTGGCGGAGAATACGTTTCAGGTTTCTTTGGGACAGTGTCCATTTGCTCAGGAGCTGCGGCCCGAGTCGCCTTTCGGCATCAATACTGCCTTTGGCCCGGACACGCCCGACCTCGAGGCGCGGCTGAAGGCCATGCAACAAGCCGGCATCAAGTGGGGCAGGCAGGACTTTACCTGGCGGCGCATCGAGAAAGCACCGGGGCAATATGACTGGAGCGGTTACGACCGGTTGGTGGAACAGTGCCGACAGCACGGGCTGTTGCTGTTCGGCAACCTGGCTTACGAGCCAGCATTCCACGACCCACGCACTTCGGCTGGTGTCGAAGCCTACTGCGCATTCGCCCGCGCGGCTGCGCAGCGTTACGCTGGGCAGGTGGACTACTGGCAAATCTGGAACGAACCCAACGGCGGGTTCTGGAAAGGCACCGCCGATCAATACGCACATTTGCTGGCTGCTGCCGGCCAAGCTATTCACAAGGCCAACTCTCGGGCGCGTGTGTTGGGCCTGAACAGCGCCTTTTGCGATGTGCGGTTTGCCGAAGTCGTGCTGCGCCAGGTGCCCAACGACTGTTTCGACATTGCCTGCTTTCACCCGTATCGACCGCCCAATGCGCCCGAGGACCCGTTCGACTGGTGGATGCTGGACCAATACGTGAGAAGCTGGAACAAGAACACATTGACCCTGGATTATCCGCTGGTGCGGATGACTCTGCTGCAGCAGGCAGCCGAGCTGCGGCGTGTGCTGGAGAAGTTCGGTCCGCCCAAACCGCTTTGGATCACGGAAATGTGTTGGAACAGCCACATCCACCCTTACGGCGTGTCCGAGTTGCGTCAGGCTGACCTGCTGGTACGATTGTATGTGCTGGGCATCGCCTCCGGCCAGATCGAGAAAATCTTTTGGTGGACGCTCAAAGACGGCGGTACCCGGCAGTTTGATCAGGCAGACATGGTAGGACTGATGCGGGCTGACCTCACGCCCAAATACGCCTACCACGCGTACGGGTTCATGACCCGGATGTTGGAGGGTAAACGTTGGGTGCGCAACGACGCTTTCGGGCCGGAGGTGTTTGTCTGCGCCTTCCGCGACGAAGCCACCGGCGAAGACACTCTCGTGGCCTGGGGCAACAAGTCCGTGGCCTACGTGCGCGTGACCAATACCAGACGTGGTCTGGATTGCTACGACGTTTTTGGTACCCGGCGGCATGTGCCTTACGACGATGTCCGCACCGGCAGTCTCTCAGTCCCATTGGGCCAGAGTCCGATCTATATCGTCGGCGCCCGAGACACCAAGGCCACCGTGCGACCGGATCCGGGCTGGTAGGCTATTGCCCGGGTCGATTCCGCCGGCCAACGCAATGGTGTTGTCCTTGAGCCGCTTCTAAATCGATGCTGGTGCGCCTGGGACCGTCAAGGTGGACATGACCATCGCACCAACAACATTCGCCCGGGATTGAAGCTACTGAGTGATTTGCGCCGACGCATTTGTCTCAGCGATAAACCGCACAGTCATCAAGCGCCATGGTCAATTCGCAACATGAACATAGTTACCAATCACCGCCACGCCGTGGCCGGATTCCGGTTCCA
>Ga0272448_1008451_pt1 | contig 10706 bp, 4 predicted proteins | sample YNPCB0191_FD_202220 | JGI IMG/M metagenome (GOLD analysis project Ga0272448, IMG submission 202220) | Hot spring sediment microbial communities from Yellowstone National Park, WY, United States - YNP-CB-019-1 | ecosystem: Environmental > Aquatic > Thermal springs > Hot (42-90C) > Sediment... | reverse complement strand
TTGGGATGATCAACGTGTGCCCCGCAGAAAATGGGTTTATATCGAGGATAGCGATCGCAGTCTCGTTTTCGCTGATCGTATATGATTTTTCTTTCCCCTGAACTATCCTGCAAAAGATGCACGGCTTTGTGGTCATTTTTTCGCCTCCAGTTTATCCTTTCTTCAAAGATGATTCACCGGATGAGGGATAAGCGACTGGCTATAATTCATTTTCGAAGGCCTCGATGAGAGGATATGGATTTTCTGGGAAAGGCTATTCTCCAGGGATTATGATATCCTCTTTCTTTTCAGTAGAGCCCTCCTGTGAATGAGGCTCTTCACTCTTCTCTTTTGGTGCACTCTCTTTTTCCGGTTCGGATACTTTCTCTTTTGGTGCACTCTCTTTTTCCGGTTCGGATACTTTTTCAGTTTCTCCGGATTTCTTCTCATCCTTTTCTGGTAGGGGTTCAGGTTTTTCCTCTTCGGGTTCTGGTCCCTTTTTTCTGTATGTCATAAGAAGAAGGAGGATCAGTAGCACAACAAGGAACACCAGTACCAGTGCAACCCAGAGAGGAACACCCTCTGAGGTTACCTCTTCCGATTTCTTTGATGACGGTCCATTTCCTACAATAACCTGGATCGTATCCGTATCCTTCTGCGATGATGTGTCAACCACAGTCGCGCTGAGTGTAATGTTCCCATCTGAGACCTTTGTCGTGTCCCAGAGGAATGTGAATGGCTCCGATGTGAGGTTTGCCACCTCCGTTCCATTTATTATGATGCTCACATACTTAATCCCGATGTCATCTCTGGCGTCCACTGCAACTGTAACTGATTTGGCAACGGTTGATCCGTTCTGCGGAGCGAGAAACATAATTCTCGGCGGTGCGTCTACACCCTGCGCCACGGCCACCTTTATGGAAGCACTCGCTTTATTGGATGATGTGTCATACGCAGTGACCATAATGGTGTGCTTTCCGTTTGTCTCCTTTGTTGTATCCCAGGTTAATTCGTAAGGTACTGATGTATCTGTCCCCTTAACGGAACTATCAATGTAAAAATCTACCTTTGATACAGCAACATTATCCACCGCAACTGCTTTTATGGTCACAACCCCTGATACCGATGCACCATCTGAGGGGTATGTTATTGCAACCTGGGGTGGTGTCCTGTCAGGCACGATCACATTATACACATACACTACGATCTCAGCAGATGCATTCTGTCCAACAGTATCGTATGCAGTGACATTGAGTATATGGCTCCCATTCTTGACCGTGGTTGTATCCCAGGGTATCTGATACGGAGGGGTCGAGGATTTTCCTATCGATTTTCCATCCTGAAAGAACTCTACATAGGTGATGCCCTTATCATCGGTAGCATTTGCCTCGAGGGTGATAGTTCCGGAGACTGCATCCCCATCCTTCGGATAGACAAACTCAACTGTCGGTGGGTTATCCGGTGTGTTCAATACGAGTACGAAGATCTCATCATACCCGGTGTTGTTTGATGTATCCACGGCAGTGGCATTGATGGTGTGAACCCCATCTGAGATCAGAGTAGTGTTCCACGGGAATTCGTATGGCGGCGTATTATCAAATCCAATTGGTGTTGCATCGATCCTTACGCTCACATTCGCAACAGAGACATCATCCCTTGCATCTACAGTAATTATGATCTCTCCGGAGACCTTGCTATTCTCTGCAGGATATGTTATGTTGACTATAGGCGGGGTCTTGTCCGGGAGATGGTTCTTAACGATGACGGAGATCTGGTCATACCCCTTATTCCCTGCAGAATCATATCCTGTTGCATTGATTACATGTGCCCCATCGGGTACCGTTAATGTATCCCATGAGAGGTTGTATGGCGCGGAGGTGAGGTTTGATACCACAACCCCATCGATAGCAATCGCAACCTTCGTCACACCTACATTATCTGTTGCATTGACGGATATCGTTAACGTCTGGTTCACGGTAGACCCATCAGCAGGCTCCATGATCTTAACTGCGGGTGCGACCTTATCCGTGGGGAGACCTCCACCATCGGTTGTATTTAGGATTACGCCATTATCACCTGCACACCACCCTCTCATCGCATCCAGGAAATAGACATCGTGGAGGTTAGAGTTTGACGGGGATGTCTGTTTCGTCCATGTTACTCCGCCGTCATAGGTAACATATATGTTTCCATTATTACCTACAGCCCATCCCTGGTCTATCGAAACGAAGTGTACCGCATTGAAATCGATGTTATTAACGATCCGTGTCGCCTGCCAGGTAACTCCGCCATCATGCGTGGAAAGGAATGTACCACCATTCCCCACAACATACCCGGTCCATCGATCGATGAAATCCACATCGTTGAATGCGGGTTGATTACCGGTATTGATAGGTGTCCATGTGATTCCACCGTCAGAGGTGTTGTATATTCTTCCGGGGTTCCCACCTCCAAATGCCAGCCCGACTGCCCACCCGTGATCCTCATCCACAAAATCTATCGCATTTATGAACTGATTATTCGCCTGCAGTTGCGGTACCCAGGTTGCGCCTCCATCAGTTGTTGCAAGGATCAGGGTAAACCCATTCTGTTGCACCCCGCCGGATGCCCATCCATGCGTCTCATTATAGAAGAAGATGTCCCGGAGGTTCTCATTAAAGTTTCCCGGGTTTCTGCTGTTTACCCAGGTGGAACCTCCATCGTTAGATCTTGCGATTCCCCCTCCGCTACCGGATGCCCATACGATCGTCTTATTATAAACAAACAGCCCGTACAGGGAGAACGACGGAGGTGCTGTAGCGGCATTCCATGTTGCGCCTCCATCAGAGGTTATTCTGACAGTTGCTGGAGGGTTCGGTCCCCGGTCACCTATCGCAATACCGTATGTCTCGTTTACAAACTCCACCCCGAAAAGGTTTCTGTTCGTCCCTGAGGTCTGCTGCGACCATCCAGGACCAAGCGGGTGAGACCCCGCAAATTCACCTGCCCCAAGAATCGGAAGAATACATATCGCTCCGATCACCAATACGGTTATACTTAATTTCGTTTTCATGTACACTAAATCAAAAAAGCAGTATATAACCTTTCTGTTTCCTTTCGATGGGTGTAAAATCCCGAAATTACTTTCTCTCAAGCCGAACCTCATCATGCAAAACCAAAAATGGGTACGGGCCTGCCGGGATTCGAACCCGGATCTCCAGCTCCGAAGGCTGGAAGGATGGTCCTGGCTACCCCACAGGCCCTGTTTAATGTCAGGATACTCTTTATATTATAAATTACTTCCAGTGGGTGATGTCAGTCCTCAGTGATAAGGATATCATGGTAAGGGTTCAGAATGGATCGCTCGGGATAACCCCCTTCAGTCAGGCAAACCTTACCCCAAACGGGTATGACCTGACCATAAGGGAAATATTTGTCCTGCCAAACCATAGGTACGAGAAAGGTGTAGTGTGTCTCCATGCGGGGACATGGCTTGCGGTCAGCACTCTGGAGACTATAAAGATGCCGCTTGACCTTATCGGGCTGCTGTGGACTCGAACTACCTATGCAAGAAAGGGACTCTTTGGTTCGTATGGTGTGGTGGATGCAGGGTTTCATGGTGAGCTCACACTCTCCTATTATTCGACAATGGATATGGAGATCCATGTTGGGTCAAGGATTGCCCAGATCATATTTCTCGAGTTAAGTTCCCCCTCGGATCAGGGATACCCCCAGCGCAGTGGATCCTTTCAGGGTCAGGTCGGGGTGACCCTCACATCAAAGACGAAAAACTCTGCACCCGGAGAATAACTCTTGATCCTTCTCGGAGTTATGGATTCTGCTTCTCTGCCGAGGGACCTGATCCTCCGTAAGGTATCCTCGGAGGCTGCATCCTCGTTCATGCCTTCTATGAGCCTGTAAATATGGATCCATCCCCTCTCAAGTTTTCCGAGGGCAAGGTGAAGGTACTCGATCGAGCGCATCGGCAGGTTCATGATGATGCGATCAACCCCGGGGATCTCGTGGATCACATCCTCGATCCTCCCGCAGATGGGGTAAAGGTTCTTTATCCGGTTCAATCCCGCATTGATCTTCATGTATTCGATGGCATGAGGGTTTGAATCCACGGCATACACCTCGGATGTGGGCACACGCCTGCATATATGCAGGGCGAACGGTCCCACACCGGCAAACATGTCGAGCACGCGTTCGTACGGCTGGACAAGGGCAGATACACGCCGGCGCTCATACCCCAGCCTCGGCGTGAAGAATACCTTTGTCGGGTCGAGGCGGATACGCAGCCCGTATTCTTTATATTCGGTTTCTGTGCTCACACCGCGAATGATTTCTAACCTGCGGATCCGTTCCTCATCATGCACACCCCTGTCCACTGCGACTGTGCGAATCGACCTGTTTGTTGCGAGGATGGCATCAGCAATCTCGCCCTTATATGCCTCGAGTTCTTCCGGGAGTTTGAATATTGCGATCCCCCCGATGATGTCAATGGAGCGGGGGAGACAACCCTTTACATCCTCGGGGAGGTTCACCAGGTCGCCATACCACCGGGGAGGAACCTTTACAGGGATGGAATCCGGGTATTCCATGATCACCCCGAGTGTTTCAGGTGCGCCATCTACCAGGGGAAAGAGTACATGATCACCTTTCCGGAGGATTTTTCTTTCCATGTTAAGATGACCGGACTTGATGAGGAGTTTCCGTGTCTGCTCGGCAATGCCCTTTTTTACCACGAGGTATTTCACGCCCTGAGGATAACCATGTGTGCGTTTATACTCATCGGTACAGGGCTGAACCCCGGAAGACACCTGACCCTTGAAGCGGTGGATGCAGTTAAGTCCGTGGAGAGGGTATTTGCGGAGACATACACTTCCCGGATGCCTGACGGGTGGATTGAGGTTATTGAGTCAAGAACAGGAAGAAAGGTAGAGACCCTTGACAGGGTGTCCGTGGAAAAAGGGGATATACTGATCTCTGCATGCGAGACCGGGGGTGTATCCCTGCTTGTTCCGGGTGATCCACTGACGGCAACAACGCATATCCATCTGATAGAAGAAATGGAAAAACGCAATATCAAAGTAAGGGTAATCCCCGGGGTCTCGATCCTGAGTGTGGCGCCGGGTCTCCTCGGGCTTCAGGCGTATAAATTCGGGAGGACGGTATCCCTTCCCCGGTGGAGACCCGGGTTTGAACCCGTGAGCCCGCTCGAACATATCCTGGAGAATCTCAGACTCGGGTTACATACCCTGATCCTTCTTGATACGGAACCGGAGCCCATGTCTGCATCTGAGGCAGGGTCACAACTCCTTTGCATGAGCGAAAGATCCGGAACAGAGACCCTCACCCGGGATACGATGATCTGCGTGGTCGCACGGGCATGCTTTGATGATCAGACACTTCTCTATCTCCCTCTGGGAAGACTCCCTGAGGTTAACCCCGGTCCCCCGCCGCATTCTCTCGTTATTCCGGGGTCACTCCACTTCATCGAGAAACAGAGGCTCGAACGGATCCGTGTCTCCTCCGATATTGCCTGAGGAAAAGAATTATTGGCACCATTACTGCGACCCCGATGATCTGAGGATTCAACTCCGGGATGATCTCTACGGGATTCGTGAGCATGGGATCTGACTCACGGATCGTTGCAGTGGGCTCGATCGTTGCCACCCCGGTGGTTGTATTCTGGTTCATGTAGTTATACGGGTTTCCATACCCGTCCGGGTCATATCTTACCCTGAAGATCCCGCCCTTACCCCCGGATGATGTGTCAACCACAAGGAAGAAGTTCTCAGGCGAGCCGTATGCAATCGCTGCATACCTGGAACTGGGTGTAAACACAACCTCGTTGCTGACTACTGATGAGGATGAAACCGATGCAATAACCGGGTCAGTCGATCCATCGTAGATACCATTCCTGTTAATATCATAACTCAGGTTAAAGTAGTCGAACCACCCCTGCATCGCACCAGCTGTGAGGGGGTTACCTGCTGCATCGTAGAAATAGAACCTCCATGTACTGATCTCTACCTGAAGGTCTGATGAGATACCCTGATGCTGTACACGGATGCGCATCACATCGTCTGCCATACCTGCGGGGATACCTGCAGGTGATGTGTCGAAGACGGTCTCGTTGAGCATGGCTCCGATATTCTTCCAGATTACAACCGGGCTCTCCGCATTCGGATCGGAAAGTGAACCCCGTGTACCCAGAATGAGATCCGGGTCTCCCGCATCTTCATCCCTGTCAAAGCGTGTATCCAGATCCACAAGGCGTATGCTCGTAATGTTTACTGAGGCATTGAACCTCTGTTCCACCCACCAGGGCGCATCAAATGGTGTTCCATCGTTTCTTGTGATGATCGTGACCCCGTTTTTCTCTCCGGTAACGATATCATACCACCCGTCGTTGTTCAGATCCGCTATGGCTACTGCTGTAAGATCATAAGCCGGGTCGGAATACACAGGAACTGATGACCATTCAAGTCCATCCCCGTTAAACGGCGTATGATCATTCCGCCACGCCATCGTATTTCCCGTGCTATCGCAGGAGACCACATCCATATACCCGTCATTATCCAGGTCTGCGACATCCAGACCCGGCACATCCTCCGGTGTATTCACATGCAGGGCACCAAGGGTCACACGAACCCATGTGTTCCCGCCAAAGGGATTATGCGTATTCTGGAAGACAAAAAGATTCCATGAATTGTAAGGTGCTCCACCCGTCATCCCCCTGCCCCCGGCTACTAGGTCAACCCACCCATCATTATCGAGGTCAACCGCCTTCACCTTCCACATGGGGTATGCTGTCTGCTGGTTGAAGTTTACACCTGCGATGCTCCACCCGCCGTCAAATGGTGTCCCATCATTTCTCCAGAGCCAGAGCCTGCCCCGTGCGCCAGAGCTGCTCCCGTATACCGAGGTTACAATGTCCATGTCACCGTCATTATCGAAATCTGCTGCATCTATCCCGTACTGGTAGTATGCATTCGTGTCACTGAGTCCACTGCTTGTCGTCCATGGACCGTCAAACGGTGTATGATCGTTTCTGAATACCCACATCTCCACCGTATTCGTCCAGTAGTTTGAGACCGCAATATCCAGCCACCCGTCATTATCCAGGTCTACGAGTTTTACACCGGTTCTTATGATACTGCCTGTGTAAGTACTTACTGCGGTTCTCGGCCAGGACTGATATGATGTGATTGATGCCGTTCCCGGGTTCTGGTAGACCCAGAGTTCCTCGTTTGCCTGGTTCCAGACACCACCCGCAGAGACCACATCAGGGTCACCATCGTTATCCAGGTCGCCAGCATCGATCTCCGCAATGGCATGCATCGACATGTTTGCCTCAACTCCGAAACGCATATATGCATCACGGTGAACAAGGAGATTGGTTGCAAACCCGAGGACCCCATCGGATCTCCCGAAAAAGATATCATAATCCCCGTCCCTGTCGAAATCCACTGCATCCACCGAATGGACCTCACCCGCAGAGACACTGACGATCTGCGCCTGGACCCATACTGACCCTGTGGTATGCGGGTTCTCGAATACACGGAGATCCCTCCCTGCGGGTTCTCCGCTGCCCGTAACCATGTCATCGAACCCGTCTCGATCCAGATCAGAGAGAACCATTGCCCGCGCCCTGTACCCTCCTGACATCACCTGTACGGATGACCATGTCACACCTGCATTAAACGGGTCAGTCGCACCCTCGACAAACGGATTAGTGTAAAGGATTACCTGATTCGGAGTGGTGGCTGTCGCCTGGGCATATACCAGGAGGTCAGGGTCACCATCATGGTCTGTATCCGATCCCCGGATAGATACCGTATTTGCCGGTGTGAGAACCGCAACAACTTTGGATGTCCATGCTGTGCCAAACGGGTTGCCCGGGTTTTTCAGGATCACAACCATACCCCACGAAGAAACTGCTGCAATATCATCCCACCCGTCGTTGTTTATATCAGCAATGCATATATCATTGACCTGGTCTCCCATATTGTATACCAGGTAGTTGTCCGGTGCCCATGCTGTCGTGAAGGGGTCGTTTGCCCCGGCATTATACGGGTTTCTTGTGATAAGGATCTGACCATTGTCATCCCCCCCGACCGCATCAAGGTCACCATCGTTATCCAGGTCGGATACACCCACCGCACGGACATTGTTCTGAGGTGTATTCAGAATATCGCTCACGGTCCCCCATGCCCCCGCCCATGGGCTTGTCCCCGTATTTAACGGGTTCCTCAGAATGAATATGTCCCTCCCGTTGTTGGATACGATTACATCCACCGCACCATCATGGTCTATATCCCCGGCAGTCACATCGAAGGTCTGACCGATCCCCTGACCGTTTACTGCGATGTCCACGGGTGTCCATGTCCCGTCGCCGTTGTTTCTGAATGCGGTAATCACATCGTTGGTAGCCTGGGCAGCAATGAGATCCAGATCCCCGTCGTTGTCAAGGTCGGCATGCGCCAGCCCGCGGGCATCACCGTTGTTGATTGTGGCAGAAGCCTGTTTGGATGTGGAGACTATGTTCACCATACCCCTTGCATGCCAGTAGAACGGCTCTCCTGTCGTGCTGTCCATTCCCCGGAACGATGAATCCGTGAAATCCATCTGTCCGTTCCATGAGGTCATTCCCGCAATAACCCTGACCTCTGACCCCGGAGATATCCCGAGTGTCGACCAGGGGACACCCACCTCCACCTCGGATACACCGATACCCGGGGATATATCCCCGATCCTCACCCACTTTCCGGAACTAAACCTGAATGCACCGCTTGATGTGACCATACCATTTATACCTTTAACCTCAAGCATATACTCCGGATATATATCCCCGAGTCTTGCACCGGAGAGGTCCCCATCAGCATCAATATAGAACCGTGCTGCATCCTCTCCCGCTACCCGGGGAAGAACTATTACCCCTCCACCACCGCCTCCGCCACCGCCTGCAACCCTTATCGGGAGATCCTTTCCGGCGAGGATCACCCCGGAGACAGAGGCGTATAACGCAAGATCACCCGTTGATGTGTGGTTTGTCCCCTTTGCCGAAGTGATGTCCGTATTCCTGTCCGGGGTATCACCTTTCGGGTCGCTCACACCTGTAACCCCGTCCCAGTCGGCAAACGCACCATCAATACTTACAGCGGGTGGCGCAGACCCAGCATACCCCTTATATGCATACCCGTGCCTCGTGATCACACTCCCCTGTGCGGAGGGTATCACATCAAGGGAGGCAAGAGACCCCGGGTTTCCCGAGCCCTTTGCACTTACAGTAATCGAATAAGGTACACCTTTTTTGAGGTTGACCACCCCCGGATCGGGAATGGATTGAATATTCTGAAGGGTATAATTCAGGTTGACACTTATATCTCCACCCTTTGCCTCAAGGGTAATGTTGAGGATACCCTTTTCCTCGGTAAAGTTGAGAACCCGTGTATCCAGCGGTGTACACCTCAGGTATAGCGAGGGTTTGCCGTAGGAGACCACCACATCCGACAGGTCTGACCCGGTCTGCGTCAGGGCATAAAACCTGATCCTTGCATTCTCAGTGGAGCCTATCAGGTCTCGACCTGTCTGCAGGAGGACCCTCTTCCCCTCCACACGGAAGAGTGCCTTTCCCATTTCCTTCCATGCACTCCAGTTGAGATGATCCGGGTTCGACTGGTATGTATACCATGATGCTGAGAGGTTGTTCCCCTCTCCTCGAATGGTTACCTTAACATCCGCGCCCATCTCCGGGTCTGACATGAGAACCCCGGTCGAACTTCGCCCGTCTGAGTCTATCAGGACACCATACTCACTTACCCCGGTAAATGGGAGGGACCTCAACTCGAGCATGAATGTTATGCGCGATGATGCAGGAGCGACTGCATACCCTACGATATCCGCATCTGCATCAAGGGTGAGATCCGGGGGATCGCTATATGTGATCTCCTTTGAGAGGTCAACCTCCTCCCAGGGTTGACCCCCCTCTATTCGGATCGGGTATATCGTTACAAATATACCTGAAACTAAGAGTGTCACCACGAGAAGCACCCCGAGAAGGGTATACCTCCGCCGCATCGCCCGTCGCAGGTATATCTTTCTCACATCTTTTCTCATCACCCTGCGCCTCGAAACCGGAACAGAAACCATCTCGGGGATGACTTCACTTACCTCTTCTTTAACCTCGGGGGGGCGTATCTCCTCAACCTTTTCAGGTGTTTCTGCCACCTTTTCAGGTACAGGCTGGATAACCTCGGGTTCACCTTCTTCAACCTCTTCCCTTTCAATATCCTCCCTTCTTACAGGCACTTCATGAATGCTATTGTATATCTCTATCACATGACTTTCCGGAAGATGCAGGATCTCGGCAAGCCTCTCCCGGGACAACCCCCGCAGGAGGTCCATACTTGTTATTCCGGCATGGTATAATCGTTTTGCCCGTCTGATGGTGATCCCTTTGATCCTGGAGAACGCAATGATGACATCCTCCATCGCCACTTCTTTGACACCTTCAGGCATCTCCTTCCTGTGGATCTCTTCAGGTGGTGGAGGTGGCGGGGGGATCTCTTCAGCGGGCATCGCTCCTTCAGGTGAAGGTGGCGGGACCTCTTCAGCGGGTTTCGCTCCTTCAGGTGGTGGGGTTTCTGGTATTTCCTCTTCAACCTCTTTTCGGGCGAACCTCCTCAGTGGAGGTGGTAACCGGACAACAAGATCATGCTGGTGAAGGTCTTTACCAA
>Ga0272448_1008450_pt1 | contig 10706 bp, 9 predicted proteins | sample YNPCB0191_FD_202220 | JGI IMG/M metagenome (GOLD analysis project Ga0272448, IMG submission 202220) | Hot spring sediment microbial communities from Yellowstone National Park, WY, United States - YNP-CB-019-1 | ecosystem: Environmental > Aquatic > Thermal springs > Hot (42-90C) > Sediment... | reverse complement strand
GGCTACTGCCGCGTCGTGATCGCGCCGAAGGTCGTCCAGTTCCGCCAGCATTATCGCGAGATGCTGAAAAAGTGACCGCCGTCGGTAGACAGTTGCCAGATTTGACGCCATCCGGTCTGACGACTGTTTACGGACGACTGGTGACTGAAATGAAGTACCAAGTCACCTTTCTGCCTCAGAACATCATCACCCACGCGCCGGAAGGCACGACCGTTTTCAACGCGGCGAACTGGGCCGGCTTGGCGATCGACAGCACCTGCGGTGGGCGCGGCACCTGCGGCAAATGCAAAGTGCGGATGCTCGCGGGCGCCAACTCGATCACCGATGCCGACCGGAAATTTCTGACGCCGGCAGAACTCGCGGCGGGCTGGCGGTTGTCGTGCCGCGCGCCGATTCATCAAGAATGCGTTGCCGATGTGCCGCGCTTGATGACCGCGCCGAAAGCCGCGCTGCTCGGCTACGGTCGCCACGTCGCGATCGATCCGAACGTCGCGAAAGTTTTTCTTGAATTGACCGAGCCGACACTGGAAGACCAACAGCCCGATCTCGCGCGCGTGATCGCCGCGCTGGACAAAGCAGGCTATGCCGCGCGCGCGGATCCGGCGGTGTGGCGCGCGTTGCCCAAGACGCTCCGCCACAACGCTTGGAAAGTGACCGCCGTCGTCTGCGGCGATGAACTGATCGCGGTCGAAGGCGGCGATACGCGCGACCGGCTGTACGGACTCGCACTGGACATCGGCACGACGACGGTGGTCGGCGCCGTAGTGGACTTGAACACCGGCGCGGTCGCGGCGGTGAACTCGACGCTCAATGGTCAGGCGCCGTTCGGCGCGGACGTGATCTCGCGCGCGAGTTACACGATGACCGAGGCGGACGGACTGGACACGCTGCAAGCGCGCATCGTCGATACGATCAACGCACTCCTCGATCAACTGCTCGCCGCGTCCGGCGTCGCGCGCGAAAATGTATACGAAGCCGTCGCGGTCGGAAACGCGACGATGCTGCATTTGTTGCTCGGCATCGACCCGGAGCCGATCTCGATCGCGCCGTTCATTCCGACCATCGCGCAAGCGGTCACACTCCCCGCGTCCGAAATCGGTTTGCGCTTGCATCCACAGGCGCGGCTCAGCACGCTGCCGCATCTCGGCGCGTATGTCGGCGCGGACATTGTCGCCGGCGTGCTGGCGACCGGGCTGGCGCGCGCGCGCGACGACAAACTGCGGCTGTACATCGATGTGGGCACGAACGGCGAAATCGTGCTGGGGTCGTCGAAGAAAACTTTGGCGACCGCGGCGCCGGCGGGTCCGGCGTTTGAAGGCGCGCAGATCAAATGCGGGATGCGCGCGAGCGACGGCGCGATTGAAGGCGTGCAGATCGACGACGATGTTCATCTTCAAATCATCGGCGGCGCGATCAAACCGATTGGCATTTGCGGCTCGGGCTTGGTCGACGCCGTCGCGGAACTCGTGCGCGTCGGTCTGGTCGATGCCTCCGGCAAATTGCTGCGACCGGTCGAGGCGCGCGGAAAGTTTTGCGATGCGCTCGTCAATCGTCTGGTCGAAACGAACGGCGTGCGCGCGTTTCTGCTCAGCGCGCCGGCGGATCACATTGTCTTGACGCAGCCGGACATTCGCGCGCTGCAATTTGCCAAGGGCGCGATTGCTGCCGGTGTACACGTGCTCATGCAGCAATTGGGGATCGCCGCCCAGGACTTGCACGAGGTGCTGCTCGCCGGCTCGTTCGGCTCGTACATCAATCCCGCCAGCGCGCGCACCATCGGATTGGTGCCCTGGGTGCCGGTCGAGCGGATCGTCGCGGTAGGCAATGCCGCGGGCGAAGGCGCCAAGATCGCGCTGCTCTCGTTCCGTGAGCGTGAAGCCGCGAACCGGATTCCGGATTTCATCGAATATCTGGAGCTGTCCGGGCGTCCCGAATTCAATGATATTTTCACAGAGGCATTGGGATTTCCGGCGGCGACGAATGACGAATGACGAAGGACGAAGGTCTTCTTTCGTCAGTCGTCCTTCGTCCGGGATTTTGCGATGCACCCCTTGAACGAACAAGCCACTTTAACGAAAATACTCGCGCGGGTCGCGCTGCCCATCGAAAAGCTCAGCAAAGAAGTTTTGTTCGACTGCCGGATGTGCGGGCAGTGCATTTTGCACGAAACCGGGCTGACCTGTCCGATGCGTTGTCCGAAGAACGAACGCAACGGTCCGTGCGGCGGCGTGCGCCCCAACGGAAATTGCGAAGTCTTTCCGGACAAGCCGTGCGTGTGGGTGCAGGGCATCGAACGCGCGCAGCGCTTGCCCCTGTGGCGCGAACATATCGAGCATCTTCATCCGCCGGTCGATTGGCAGCTGCAAAATACGTCGTCCTGGATCAATTTGCTCACCGGGCGCGATGCGGTTCGACCGCGCGGCTGGACACGCGAGGATGGAACTTGGACGCGGACGAACGCAGACCAGCGCGGATAGTGTTCTGTGGTTAGCTTGAGTCGCCCGATGCGTTCGGGCAGCCGATTGGAGCGCGTGCTGCGCGCGGGCTTGTTCGCGGTCACCGCGGAACTGAACCCGCCCGATAGTGCCGACCCGCAAGAAGTGTACGACGCCGCGCTGGTCTTGTCCGAAGTCGCCGATGCGATCAACGCGACCGACGCCTCCGGCGCGAACGTGCATATGTCGAGTCTTGGCTTGTGTGCCCTCTTGCTGCGCGCGGGGTACGAAGTCGTGATGCAGATGTCGTGCCGCGACCGGAACCGGATCGCGCTCCAAGGGGACTTGCTCGGCGCGTCCGCGCTCGGCGTGAAGAATGTGCTGTGTCTCACCGGCGACGACGTGACCGCGGGCGATCAGCCGGAAGCCAAGCGCGTGTTCGATTTCGACTCGATGCACCTACTCCGCACCGCGAAGATTATGCGCGATCAGGGCGTGCTGCTCAGCGGGCGAAAGCTCACGGTCCCGCCGCGCGTGTTTCTCGGCGCGGCAGAGAATCCGTTTGCCCCACCGCTCGACTGGCGCGCGCAGCGGCTCGGCAAAAAGGTCGACGCGGGCGCGGATTTTATCCAGACCCAGTACGTGTTCGACGTGAAGGTCTTTCGCGAATTTATGGCGCGCGTGCGCGACCTGGGTTTGCACGAACGCGTGTACATTCTCGCTGGCGTCGGTCCGCTCAAATCGCCCAAAGCCGCCGAGTTCATGCGCACGCGCGTGCCCGGCGTCGTCATCCCGGATGCGATCCTCGATCGCTTGAACAAGACGCCGCGCGAGCGTTGGCGCGACGAGGGAATGAACATCTGCGTGGAAATCATTCAACAGGTGCGCGAGATCGCCGGCGTTGCGGGCGTGCACATCATGGCGTATCGACAGGAAGAGGTCGTTGCCGAAATCGTGCGCCGCGCCGGGCTTTTCCCGCGCCTCTCGCCCGCGACGATTCAGGCGCAGGAGAATTCGACGTATGCGGCGGCTGTGTGAGGATAGCAGACAGATGACGGATGACCGATAACGAAAGACGAAGGACGGAGGTTTCTTTCGTCCTTCGTCCTCCGTCTTTCGTCTCGACAAGGAGATACCGCACGATGGCACAGACATTCCTGGATCGTCTCAACGCCGGTGAAATCCTCGTGGCGGACGGCGCGACTGGCACCAACTATCAAGCGATGGGGATCGAGATCGGCGTGCCGCCGGAAGAATGGGTCTTGGACAAGCCGGAGAATGTGCTCGCGCTGCATCGCGCATTCATCGACGCCGGCTCGGACATTATCTTGACCGATACGTTCGGCGGCACACGTCTGCGGATGCGCGATTCGAAATACGCTGACCGCGCGCCGGCACTCAACCGCCGCGCGGTGGAACTGGCGCGCCAAGCCGTGCGCGAATCGGGACGCGCCGTCTTGGTCGCCGGGTCGATGGGTCCAACCGGGATGCTGATGGAGCCGTACGGCGAACTGACGCACGCTATGGCGGTCGACGCGTTCGCGGAACAAGCGGGCGCGCTCGCGGAAGGCGGGGTCGATTTCTTCTTGCTCGAAACGTTCTTCGCGCTGGAAGAGGCGCAAGCCGCGATCGAAGGTGTCCAGCGTGCGAGCGCGCTGCCGCTGGTCGTCTCGTTCAGTTACGATCAGGGGACGCGCACGATGATGGGGCTGACGCCGACGCAGGTGGTGCGCGCGATCGTGCCCCTCGGCGTCGCGGCGATTGGCGCGAACTGCGGCAAATCGCTCGACGCGATGGAAGAGATCGTCAACGAGATGTCCGCGCTGAACCCGGGGGTGCCATTGTGGATCAAGCCGAACGCGGGTCTGCCGCGCATGGACGGCGATGTAGCGCGCTATGACACCGCGCCGGCGACGATGGCGGAGTACACGGCGCGGTACATTCGCGCCGGCGCGCAGATCGTCGGCGGCTGCTGCGGCAATTCGCCCGCGCACGTCGCCGCGATTGCACGCGCGGCGAAAGAAGCGAAGGGACGTTTCCCCGCTTGACTTGTACCGAAAACCGATGCTACACTGGCGGCGCTCAAGCTGAAAATCGAAGAGGCTTGCCGTAGCGAACGCGGTGAGCTACTAGTGCAGCAACATGAAAGTGCGTAGTGAATACGCGGTTTCAAGCGCCATGGGTCGATGTTTCCGCGTGGGGCTGCGCGAAGCGTGCAACTTTTTCATGTTGCTGCACTAGTGACGTGCAGCTTGTTCTTCCTCTTCCGGCATTCGTACGGAAAGACGCGTTGAAGGTGATGGTCGATGGCTCTCGATTGGGTCGATTTCAAATGGACCGATGCGTGGTCATGGGCGGCGGCGAAAGTACAGCGCCGCGTCTGGTCATGCCCCCAATCTTTCAATTGAGTACTTTCCCAAAGGCAGACGATTCTGTTTCGCGCTGCCTTTTTTCTATTGAGAAGGAGGTGATGGCTCATTTCATAGCGTCAGAATAATTTCTCATTTGTCCGCACAGTATGAATTCCGAACTGGAGGAGACGAATGTTTGACAATCGTAGGTACGTGATTCTCGTTGCGTTGGTCATTGCCCTGGCCGTGATCGCCGCTGCATGCGCGCCGGCTCCCACGCCCGCGCCAACCGCCGCACCGCCAACCGCTGCGCCGGCTCAGCCGACCTCCGCGCCGGCAGCCACTTCGGCGCCCGCGCCAACCAGCGCGCCGGCGGCTACCTCAGCGCCCGCGCCAACCAGCGCGCCGGCAGCCACCTCGGCATCCAGCAGCATGGATGCGCTGATCGCCGCCGCCAAAGCGGAAGGTCAGCTCACTGTCATCGCGCTGCCGCATGACTGGTGCAATTACGGTGAGGCGATCAGCACGTTCAGTTCCAAGTACGGCATCAAAGTGAACGAACTCAATCCGAATGGTTCTTCCGGCGAAGAACTTCAAGCCATCGTCGCGAACAAGGATAACAAAGGTCCTCAAGCGCCCGACGTGGTCGATGTCGGCTTGGGCTTTGGACCGCAGATGATCGATCAGAAATTGATCACCCCGTACAAAGTTTCGACGTGGAACGAGATTCCCGACAATGCCAAGGATCCGAACGGCTACTGGTACGGCGACTATTACGGCGTGATGGCGTTCGAGGTCAACTCGGACGTGATCAAGAATCCGCCGCAGGACTGGCCTGATCTGCTCAAGCCGGAATACAAGAACTCGGTTGCGCTCTCGGGTGATCCGCGCAGCGCGGCTCAGGCGATCCAGGGCGTATTCGCTGCGGGGTTGTCCTCGGACGGCGGCGATATCGCCAAAGCCGGACAAGCCGGTCTCGACTTTTTCGCCAAGCTGAACAAAGCCGGTAACTTTGTGCCCGTGATCGGCAAGACCGGCACCGTGGCGAAAGGCGAGACGCCGATCAACCTGACCTGGGACTATCTGTCGCTCGCCGACGCGGACACGCTGAAGGGCAACCCGAAGATCACGACCGTGGTCCCCACGAGCGGTGTGGTCGCCGGGATCTACATCCAGGCGATCAGCGCGTACGCGCCGCATCCGAACGCGGCGAAGCTGTGGGAAGAGTTCCTGTACTCGGATCAGGGGCAGCTCATCTGGCTCAAGGGCTATTGCCACCCCATCCGCTTCAACGCGATGGCAAAGGCGAACAAGTTGCCGGCGGACCTGATGGCGAAATTGCCTCCGGCGGCGAACTACGCCAAAGCCGTTTTCCCGACGCTCGATCAGCAGACGGCATACAAAGACGTTATCACCAAGAACTGGGACAGTGTCGTCGGCGCGAACGTAAAATAAATTCTGCCTCCCCGTCCCCTCCCTTGCAACAGGGAAGGGGACGAGGAGGACGCAGGAGATTTACGGTGGCAGAAGCGACTCAACTTCCACCTCGAGCCACTACCTCAAGTCGAGGTTCGTATTTCGGCGGTCTCTTGGCGTGGCTCGGAGTGCTTCCCTTTTTCCTCTTTGCGATCCTCTTCCTGGTATGGCCCTCCAGTTCGCTGATCGTCGGGAGTTTTCAAGATACCGCTGGCAACTGGACGCTCAAGAATATCGCCGATCTCTTCACGCCCAGCATTGTGAATTCGTACGTCTTGAGCATTCAGATCAGCGCGGTCACCGCGATCGGCGGCGCGCTGTTCGGCTTTCTGCTCGCGTACGCGGCGATTCTCGGCGGTCTGCCGCGCTGGGTTCGCACCGCGCTGATGACGCTGTGCGGCGTCGCGTCGAACTTTGCCGGCGTCCCGCTGGCGTTCGCGTTCATCGCCACCTTGGGTCGGACCGGTTTCCTCACGGCATTCCTTGTCGATGTGTTCGGGATCAATGTCTATCAGATGGGTTTCAACCTCTATAATTTCTGGGGTCTTGCCCTGACTTATATGTATTTTCAATTTCCGCTGATGGTGTTGATCATGGCGCCCGCGCTCGACGGACTCAAGCGCGAATGGCGCGAAGCCTCGGAGAACATGGGCGCGAACGCGTGGCAGTACTGGCGTTACGTCGCGCTGCCGATTCTCCTGCCGTCGCTGCTCGGTGCGACGATCCTGCTCTTCGGGAATGCGTTCGGCGCGTACGCGACGGCGTATGCACTCACCGGCGGATTCCTGACTCTGATCACGATCGTCATCGGGCAGCAAATCGCGGGGAACGTTCTCTACAACCCGAACCTGGGGTATGCGTTGGCATTGGGGATGATTGTCATTATGGTGATCTCCATTGCGTTGTACACCTGGCTCCAGGGTCGCACGGCGAGGTGGCTGCGATGAGGAAAATCAATTTCTGGGCGTGGTTCTGGGTCATTCTCGGCGGGCTGTATTTCTTCTTACCGCTATACGGCACGTTGGATTTCTCGTTGCGCGAACAGCGCGGCGTCTTGAGTTTGCTGGCGTATCAGAACGTGTTGAACGATCCGCGCTTTCGCGATTCATTCACGTACTCGGCTCTGATGGCGGTCGCGACGATTGTCGTGGGGATGCTGCTCATTGTTCCGACGGCGTACTGGGTGCACCTGCGGCTGCCTCAGGCGCGCCCCATCGTCGAGTTCATCACCCTGATGCCGTTCGTCGTGCCGGCGGTCGTCCTGGTGTTTGGTTTCATCCGCATCTACAGCGGTCCGCCGCTGGCATTGACCGACACCGCGGCGACGGCGAATATGCTGCTGATGTTCGGGTATATCGTGATCTCGCTGCCGTACACCTACCGTTCCGTCGATACGGGCTTGCGCGCGATCGACGTGCGGACGTTGACGGAAGCCGCGCAGAGTCTGGGCGCGGGCTGGTTCACGATTTTGTTTCGGATCATCTTTCCGAATCTGCGCGTGGCTCTGCTCAGCGGTGCGTTTCTCACCTTCGCCATCGTGATCGGCGAATTCACCCTATCGAACTTGCTCGCGCGCCCCGCGTTTGGACCGTACATGGTCTTGCTCGGTCAGGACCGCGCGTACGAACCCGCGGCGTTGTCGATCATGAGTTTTGCGCTGACGTGGGCAGCCATCGGGCTGATCCAGCTCCTGGGGCGCGGCGCGCCGGAACAACGGCAACTGGGCGGCGTCCACTAAATCAGTCGCGAGTCGCCAGGCGGAACAAACATCTGGCGACTGGCTATGGATGACTGTCAACGGGAGATACCATGGCTTTTCTTGAATTGACTAACCTGGTCAAGCAATTCGGTCCGGTCAAAGCCGTCGATTCGTTCAACTTGGCGGTCGAGCGTGGCGAATTCGTTTCGTTCCTTGGGCCCAGCGGTTGCGGTAAGACAACGACGCTGCGGATGATCGCCGGTTTCGAGCTGCCTACCTCGGGCAAGATTCAGATCAACGGGACGGACATCACATTCGTGCCGCCGAACAAGCGCAACGTCGGCATGGTTTTTCAGTCCTACGCGCTCTTTCCGAACATGACCGTCGCCAGCAACATCGGCTTTGGATTGATGATCGCCCACAAGCCGGCGGACGAGATCAAGCAACGCGTGGAGGAAATGCTGACCCTGATTCACATGCAGGGACTGGGCAATCGCTATCCGAATCAATTGTCGGGCGGTCAGCAACAGCGCGTCGCGCTCGCGCGCGCGCTGGCGTTCCAGCCACAGGTGCTCTTGCTCGACGAGCCGCTCTCCGCGCTCGACGCGAAAATCCGCGTGTCGCTGCGCGGCGAAATTCGCGCGATCCAACAAAAGCTGGGCATCACGACGGTCTACGTCACGCACGATCAAGAAGAGGCGCTGTCGCTGTCGGACCGCGTGGTCGTGATGAACAATGGGCGCATCGAGCAAGTCGGCACGCCGTTCGAGATCTACAATTTTCCGCAGACCGAATTCGTCGCGCAGTTCGTCGGCACGCTGAATTCGCTGAACGCCCAGGTTCAGGATGTGGCAGATAAACAGCTGATCGTGGACGGTCAGTTGATCAAATCAGCGCACGCGCTGGACGGCGCGCAAAAAGGCGAGCGAGTTTCGATTTCGATTCGCCCGGAGCGCATCAGTTTCTACGGCGAGATCCAAAAAGTCAACCGGATGGAATGCACCGTCGAGAACATCGCGTTCCTCGGCTCGATCGTGCGCATCCAGGTTCGCTCCGGCGAGAACGTGTTTTACATGGATACGTTCAATAATCCGTTCCTCGAACTGCCCAAGGTCGGCGACAAGGTTCAGATCACATTCTCCGCGGAGGCGGTGCTGGTGCTGCGACAATCGAGCTAGACGGTACGGTCGACCCGGCGCGTGCCAAGCCGCTTGACCAGCCCGCCTTGTCATTTCGGGGCGCGTCTTTGGCGCCGAGAAATCCCGCCATGGCTACCGGGGGAGACTTTTCCGCCCGAAGTGACAACCTGGCGCCTTGGCACACGTCTTGGTACGGTGGCCCTGGAAGGTTTGCAAAACCTTCCAGGTCTGGTATAATCGTCGTACCATGTCTCCGCAACGTCCACGCTATTCCATCGTCGCGCCGGTCTTTAACGAAGAGGCAGGGCTGCGCGAATTCTACCGCCGCACCAGCGCCGTGATGAATACTCTCGACGGGGCGGTGGAACTGGTGCTCGTCTTCGACGGCAGCCGCGATCGCTCGCCGGACATCGGACGCGAGTTGCGCGCGCAAGACCCCCGCATCAAGATCATCAGCTTTTCGCGCAACTTTGGGCACCAGGTCGCCATCACCGCCGGTATCGATTACGCCGAAGGCGATGCGGTCGTGATCATCGATTCCGATTTGCAAGACCCGCCCGAAGTCATCCCCGAACTCGTCGCCAAATGGAAACAGGGATACCAGGTCGTCTACGCGCAGCGCAAGCGGCGCAAAGGCGAGACGTTCTTCAAGCTGTTCACCGCGTCGCTGTTCTATCGCGTCATCCGCCGGCTCGCCTCCATCGACATTCCGGCTGACGCCGGCGATTTTCGCTTGATCGATCGCCAGGTGGTTCTGGCGATGCGAAAAATGCGCGAGCATCATCGCTTTATGCGCGGGCTGTCGGTCTGGGTCGGTTTCAAACAGACCGGCATCCAGTACGAACGACAGGAGCGCTTTGCCGGCACGACGCAGTACCCACTCAACAAGATGATTCGATTCGCAGCGGATGCGATCACCGGCTTCTCGTACGTGCCGCTGCAACTCGCAACGACGGTGGGTTTTTGGGTGTCCGGCATCGCGCTGCTCGCGATCCCGATCGTCGCGATCCTGCGCGTCTTTGGCAGCAACTTTTTCTATGGTGAGGCGACGATCCTCATCGCCGCGCTGTTTCTCGGCGGCGTGCAGTTGATCTTCCTCGGCATCCTCGGCGAGTACCTGGGGCGCATTTACGATGAAGTGAAAAATCGTCCGCTCTACATCACGACCGAAGCGCCGCCCAAGCCAAAGGATGAAGATGAAGAAAAGACCTGATCGGTTTCAGGAGCCGATCAGGTCTTTGAGTTCATCCGGATGTTCCACGATTACATCCGCGCCGACGCGTTCGAATTCGCGCCGCATCGCCGCCTTGTCCTCCGCCGGGGTGAGACACGCGACCGCCATCAAGTCCATCTCCGCTTTTGCCGCGTTCGCCGCGCGCACATCGTCCAACGTATCGCCGACGTATGCGCCGCGCGCGCGTTTCGGCGTGAGCTGCTGCGCGGCTTGGATCAGCGAATATGGATGCGGCTTGCCGAGATGAACGCGCGTGCCGGTCGCAGCAAAGTGCTGCTGTTCCGCCGCGACGATGTCCTCGTGCGTGACCAGCGCGCGAAAGAACGCGGCGATGCCGGCGCGCTCCAGCGCGTACGTCGCCTGCGCGCGCGG
>Ga0272448_1008449_pt1 | contig 10706 bp, 7 predicted proteins | sample YNPCB0191_FD_202220 | JGI IMG/M metagenome (GOLD analysis project Ga0272448, IMG submission 202220) | Hot spring sediment microbial communities from Yellowstone National Park, WY, United States - YNP-CB-019-1 | ecosystem: Environmental > Aquatic > Thermal springs > Hot (42-90C) > Sediment... | reverse complement strand
TGTTACCGACCTGCACATTAGTACAGTAGCCATGAAAGCTCCGTTTTGGTAGCACGACAAAGCTTCCCTAAACAAATCAAAAGCTGGAACAAATAAGGAGTATGATTCTTTAAAGCCCTCGTTACTCGTTAACATACCCCATATTTCATCAATTTCTTTTTTCCTTTGTTTTCTACCTTCGTCACATTTAGAAGGTCCTATAAGTACTCCTTTGTTCTTCTTCATATTTTTAAGTAATGCTTACTATTAATTAATTTTTAATGAATTTATCAGCCTTAAGGTTACTTATGACTTTACCTATGTATTGTTCTCTTTAATCTTAATTCCCCATGACTTGCTAATTCTTTCTAGTAGTTTATTTTTTGCGTCTTCATTTTTCAAATGGTTTATTCCTGCTTGTACACTAACTTTAAGGTCTTTTATTGTAATCTTATTAGACTCCCATTTTTCTTTCTCTAGAATAAATATTGGCTTAAAAAGTATCCTATAAGGATAGAGAGCTCTTCCAACTACAAGTTCATCCTGCCACAACGTAGTGCTTTCTTCAATTTTGTCTTCAACAAAAGCAATTCCAACAATTCCGCGAACAGGACTCGTTACGTAAAAAACTAACAAGTCTCCCTTAGCAACTTTTTCCCATACACCTTTTAACCTAGTGCTCACACCCCACTTGTTGTTTTCAAAAGAAGTCTTTACATTTTGCGCAGAACTTACGACTATCCAAACTTCCATAGATACTTAACTAAATCTTTCTTAAGTATAAAAATCTTAGTCTTTCTAATGAATACTAAGCTTTTTCTCTAACTAAGAATAAAACAGGAGATATTTTCCAGTTTTCTATGATTCTTTAGTAGTAAGATAGTTTGTTTTTCTAAAGCTCTATCACAAGACTTACAATTTTTGACATTATTTTTGTTATTTCTTTAATTTACTTCCGAAAGACTTATTCGTAAGTTTAGTTTCATCTGTGACGCTATAAAAGGAGTTCAAACAAAAAATAATTAGAAGCCATAAATGACCTTAAGTTCTTTTATTACCGCTAGTATAGAATTAGTTGTGGGTGCTTTTTAATATAGCTTAATAAGTTAGAGTTAGAAAGTATAAATGCTTAAAAAGTTTATAAGCAATAATACTACAAGTAAGAACCATAACAACAAAATGAAAACGGCCGATGCTACTGTTCAAAGATTCCAAGAATTGCTTAGAGAAATCTTCCAGTTTGAAACTTCTGACCTAGATTTTGGAATTTACAGGATTCTAAACTACAAGAGAAAACAGATTGAAAAGTTCATAGAGGAGGACCTCGTAAACAAAGTTGAGTCTGCCTTTGAAAAACATAAAGGCGAAATACTAATAAACATAAACCAAAGGTTTGAAGAAGCAAAACAAAAAGTTATTCAAAGTCTAGGGTCACAAGCATTTACTTCAACTGGAGAACTTGAGAAGAAATATGATGATACTCCTGTCGGTAGAGACTTTCTTGAAGTAAAAAAGCAAAAAGAAGAAGCTGAAACCATTAATGAAATAAAATTACAAGTTTTTAATGACCTCTACAACTTCTTCTCTCGTTATTATGAGGAAGGTGACTTTATTCCTCAATACCGTTACTCGATAAAGGGGCATAAGTATGCTATTCCATACGATGGTGAAGAAGTAAAGCTTTACTGGGCAAACTGCGACCAATACTACACTAAGACTGGTACTCTTTTTAGAGATTATACTTTTGCCTCAGAAGGCTATAGAATAGTCTTTCGCATAGTTTCTGCAAAAGAAGAACTTGGTTCGAATAAGGCAACAAAAGAAAGATTCTTTATTCTTGGTGACGAGAATCCCATTGAAGAAAGAAACAATGAGCTAACTATTAAGTTCCAATATAGAGAATTGATTGAGGACGAAGAAATTTTAAAAACTTACGAAAAGAAGTTTAAGGCAACTAAAGAAGATGATAAGAATAGCGAAGAAAGCAATAGAAAAGAAAAACAAATCAAGCAAGATAAACTAAACCAAATAATCAAAGACCAAATAATAAACAATATTAAAGATAATACTAAAAAGATGGTTCTTCAAAAAGAATACAAAAAAGATTCTAAAGGGAATTCCATTCCGTTATTAGATTATCATTTAAACAGATTTACAGCAAAAAATACAAGAGATTACTTTATACACAAAAATCTTAAGAGGTTTTTATCAGAACAGCTAGACTACTTTATAAAATCAGAAGTTTTAGACATGGAAACCATCGAAAAAGAAAAGTTCTTGGACAAGCATATAACAAGAGCAAAGTTAGTAAGAGAAATAGGGGAAACGATAATCGACTTTCTCTCTCAGATTGAAGACTTTCAGAAAAAACTTTGGGAAAAGAAGAAATTTGTGATAAAAACAGACTATGTAATTACGCTAGATAAGATAAAGGAGTATTCAAGCGAGGAGTTTCTAGAAAGCATTGTTGATGAAATCTTAAAAAATGAAGAACAATTAGAAGAATGGCAAGAACTTGGGTTTGGTGAAATAAAGAGCAAAAAAGACCTACTTTTGAAGAATAACTTAACTGAAAAGGAGTGGAAGAAGCTTCCTATTGACACAAAGTACTTCTCGCAGGAGTTTAAAGAGAAGCTTCTTGAAAAACTTACTGAAAGTCATGATCTTGATGATATCCTTGACGGCTTGCTTATTAAAAGTGAAAACTGGCAAGCATTAAACTTACTTCTAGAGAAGTATAAAGGAAAAGTACAAACAATTTATATTGATCCTCCGTTTAACAAAGAAGAGAATGCTGATTATCTTTACAATGTGAAATATAAAGATTCTACTTGGGTTACAATGCTTGAAAACAGGTTGTGGTTAACTAAAGAGTTACTGAAAGATACTGGTAGTATTTTTGTAAGATGTGACTATAATGGCAACATGTATGTCAGACTTTTAATGAATGATATTTTTGGAAGAGAGAATTTTAGGAATGAGATTATAGTGAATAGATTTAAAAAGCCAGCTCAAAAAGCATTCGCTGTAACAACCGAAAGTTTCTTATTTTATTCCAAAACATTAAACTTGTTATTTAATTCCATAAAACGACAAAGAATTTGTACCTTCTGTAAACAACCTATTCCTCCTCGGTGGCATGCTATGAGCTCATCTGGTGAAGGCGGCCCAGCTTATATTCTTGGAAAATTGCTATATCCTCCTAAAGGAAGACATTGGACATATAACCAAGATGCAATTTTGAAATTAGAGAAAGAAGGAAGAATAAGAATAAACGAGGAATTGCATTATATTGATACACTTGGAAGAAAAGTTAAAGGACTACCGGAATATCTTGAGACTGAAGAGCAAGATATCGACTCTAACTGGACAGACATAACTGGTTATAAATTTGGTGCAGAATTTAAAACGGAAAACTCAGAGGAAGTAATAAAACGTGTCATAGAATCCACATCTAATGAAGGGGATTTAGTGATGGATTTCTTTTTAGGTTCTGGTACCACAACGGCAGTAGCTCATAAGCTAAAAAGAAAATGGATTGGAGTTGAGATGGGAGAACATTTTTGGACAATAGTTTTACCGAGAATGAAGAAGGTTTTATTTTATGATCCAACACAAATTTCAAAACTTCCTGATGTAAAAGAAAAATACAATGAAAAATCAGCAGGAGGTTTCTTTATGTACCAAATTCTTGAGCAGTACGAAGATTCTCTTGATAATATTGAATTAAAAGAAAATGAAACGATGCAAAAACTTTTCAAAGACGAATACCTTATAAAATACTTCCTTAATTATGAAACAAAAGAAAGTCCATATCTTTTAAATATTGAACTTTTAAAGAATCCCTTTGCCTACAAACTAAAAGCGAATCTTTCTGAGGTTGGTGAACCAAAAGAAGTAATAATCGATATACCTGAAACGTTTAACTATCTCATTGGATTAAAAGTGAAGAAACTAAAAGTAAGAAGGAACAATAATAGAAAGTATTTATTCGTCCTTGGCGAAAAGGAAGGTAAGAATGTAGCAGTTGTGTGGAGAGAATACGATGGCAACTGGAATGACAACGACTTTAAGGAAGACAAAGAGTTTATCGTGAAAGAACTTGAATCTTGGACGCCCGGCGGTGTTTATGTAAATGGTCAAAGTATTCTTACACCTAACCCTGGTAGTTCTTCCCCAGAAATTCGATACATAGAACCAGAGTTTAAAAGATTGATGGAGGTATAGGTTATGAACATAGAGAAGTATTTTGTCCTATTTAAGTACTTACTTAATCTTTTTGGAGTAAGCGACTTTAAAGACTTACAAGAAAGGCTAAGAAACACGCAAGAAGGAGTAGACAGTGATGGAAGAAGCTACTTCATGAATGTTTTAAAGTCCATTGAAAACATTAAGATTTCAGAAGATGACCTTAAAAGGTATGATGGAAACATACAGTCTTATGTAAGAAAGATAAACTATAAACGTGAACCTGTTTCCCTAAAATATTTTCAGTACCTTGCCGTTCTTTTTGCAGAAATCGTCTTAGATAACTTAAAGAATAGAAAGATTGAGTTCTTAAACGAACTTAATCAATTTCTAGAAGAATATAAAAAAGACAATGAGGTCGAACTTTCACCTTTTAATGAAGAGGATTTAAGAAAACTTGCCTTCTATATGGCGACGGGTTCTGGCAAAACATTGATTGCCCATATAAACTACTACCAATTTTTCAACTACAATCTATTTTCACCTGATAACATCCTCTTCATAACACCTAACGAAGGACTCTCAAAGCAACATTTTGAGGAACTTCAGAAGAGTGGAATACCCTGCAGATTGTATGCCGGAAGTTTAAGTGGAGTTTTAAGAAGCGAAAGAGAAGTTCTTATAATTGAAATTACAAAGTTTGTAGAAGAAAAAAAGGGTGGCGGTGTTACCTTACCTGTTAGTACGTTTGAAGGAAAAAACCTAATATTTGTAGATGAAGGACATAAAGGGAAAAGGTCAGAAGAGCAAAAATGGACAAAAGTTAGAAACAAGTTAGCAGAAAATGGATTTGTGTTCGAGTACAGTGCAACGTTTGGGCAAATCTTAAGCGAAAGCAATAGAGAAATACTTGAAGAGTATGCAAAATCAATAGTTTTTGATTATTCTTACAAGTACTTTTACTTGGATGGCTACGGAAAGGACTTTTCTGTCTTAAACATAAGTACGAAACAAACAAACGTTAGTGAGAAAGAATTTCGAGAGTTTATGTTCGTAGCTAACATGCTTTCTTTTTACGAGCAACTCTTAATTTATGAGGAAAACAAGAACGAAGCAATAGCATACAATTTTGAAAAACCTCTTTGGATTTTTGTTGGTGCAACAGTTGTAGGAAAGAAAGAAAAAACAGAAATAGAAAAGAAGGAGGAATCTGATGTTTTACAAGTTGTAGAACTAATAAAAAAGGCAATTGATAGCAAAGATTGGGTAAGAGAAGAAGTAGAGCTTATTTTAAGTGGAAAAACAAACCTAAAAAACGACGAAGGTGAGGATATATTTAGAAATAAGTTTGAGTACTTAAAAGAGAGAGGAATTAATCTAGATGACATGTACAAAAGAATATTTGGAGGAAGTGGTAGCTTTAAGGTATATGAGATAAAAAAGGTTGAAGGAGAATTAGGATTAAAAGTTGGAGAAAATGACTACTTTGGAGTTATAAACATTGGAGACGTTTCAAGCTTCAAGAAAAGACTAGAAGAAAGAGGAATAACTGTAGAACAAGACGTTGTTTCAGAATCTCTTTTTGAGAACATAAAAAAAGAAGGCTCTAAGATAAATATTCTCATAGGTTCAAGGAAGTTCATTGAAGGTTGGGATACATGGAGAGTTTCTTCTATGTGCCTCTTAAACATCGGAGTTGGACAAGGTCCTCTAATCATTCAATTGTTTGGAAGAGGTGTAAGGTTAAAGGGAAAGGGAATGACGTTAAAGAGGAGTAACGAGGAAAAAGTAAAGCCTTTAGAAACTTTAAGCATCTATGGAATTAAGGCAGAATACCTAAAAAGTTTCTTAGAGTCGATTAGAAAAGAAGAAGTTGAATTTGAGACTATAGAAATACCTGTAAAACCAATGCATAAAGATAAATGGAATGAACTCTATACTCTTTCTGAGGATGAAAATAAGAAGTTTGAAGAAGAAATCTTAAGATTAAAAGTCGATGAACAACTTTTTATTACTGTTGACCTTTTACCAAGGATTTCTGAAATCTCTTCAAAGGATAGAAGAGAAGGTATAGCAGTTAGTCAAATAAAAACAGAACCTAGTGGATTAAGATTTACAGAAGACTATATAAACTTAATTGACTGGAGCAAGATTGAACGAGAAATTTATAATTTTAAGATTGTAAGAGATTATTGGAATCTAATCTTTGACAGAGATACTCTTAAGAGTATACTGCTGTCGGAGAATTACGAAATAAAAACATTCCAAAACATCTTTGAAATAAAAGATGAGAACGACATTAATCGTTTAGAAGAAATAGCGCTCCTAGTTATTAAGAAATATATTGATTCATTCTATAGAAAGTATGCAAAGCGCTTTGAGACCGAGAACTTGCAGTATGGCACTCTTGAAAAGCAAGCACCTCTTTCCGTTTTTGAAAGGCCAACAAGAAACTACAGTTACATAGTACAAGTAAACAAAAAGGAAAGAAAACAACTAATAAAAGACATAAAGAACTTAGTAAACAACATAGATAAGTTGTTTGAAGATGATATGTTAGTCTTGCCTAGGATATACTTTGATGCCCATCTTTATGTACCTATACTACTTCAAAAAGAAGAAAATAAAGGAATAGATAGAATTTATCCTGCAGGCTTAGTAAAGAGTGAAGAAAAATTTATTGAAGGATTAAGAAACTATTTAAAAAATAAAAAGCTTCAGTTTGAAGTTTATCTCTTAAGGAATTTTCCAAAGAGAGGTGTAGGCTTCTTCAACCTGAGTGGATTCTATCCAGATTTCATAATGTGGATAAAAAGTGACAAAAAACAGGTTATTGTCTTTATAGACCCAAAAGGGCTAGAGCATACAAAAGGGTTAGATGATGAAAAAATACAGCTTAGAAGTACTCTAAAAGAAATAGAACAAAAACTTGGCAGAAGTGACATAATTCTTGATTCATTTATACTTTCAGAAACTCATTACAATGAACTAATAAAAGGTAGAACAAAACCTCCCTCGAAAGATGAATTCATAGAGAATCATGTTTTATTTCTAGACGATAAGGATTGGCCCGAAAAACTGTTTGAGTGCCTTAAAGATAAAGCCTTGAGTTGATAGTCTTAATACTCTCTACGATAAAATATTTATAAAGTTTTTTAGTACTTTAAACATGCCTCGTAAACAACCTGAGAAGGATTACTATGTTGATATAAAAGAAAGACTAGGGAAACTCTTTAAAGATAAAGGTACAGAAACATACTTTGAAATAACTGCAGAAGGAACTTTCAGTAATGCCTTTAAGAGTAAGTTGTTAGAAGTTAAAAAAATGCAAAAGCTGTTGTGGCCTATTCTTAAAGATTTGTGTATCAAAATTATAATTTTCTTGTCTTTAAATTTAGTGCAATCCTAGCTTGCTTTCGAAGCTCCTAAACTCTTTCTTTTTCTCATAAAGAGCGCTAATCTCTTCCAAAGTTATTATTTTAAGCTCATCAATTATTTCGTGAAAAGCCCCAGAAGCAACATTGTAGGCAACACTAGTCTGATCTTTCGTTGTTACTAAAATTGGTTTTGCATTCCACATGTCTCTGGCATGCTTAAGTTTTGTTAAAGCCTCTTCAAGGTTTCCATGAATATGTACTTCGAAGACAATGTAAGGGTCTGCTCTTTGAAGCCTTTTCCATGCGACGTCAATCTTGTAGCCATCAAGCTCCATTTCTTTTATGCTAATTTTTTCTTGAAGTAATCCTATCTGGTGAATTAATTCTTTAACTGTTTCATGATCTAATTCTGTTTTATAAGGTGGCTTCTTGTTCCTTGCTTCATAGTTCTCTTCAATTCTCTTGAACATTTCAAAACTGTAAGTAGCCCCTGGTATATCTCCAAATATCAATAAGGACCATCGGTCTAATGCTCTGAAAACTTTTACTCCAAAGTCTGCAAGTTCTCCCTTTAATACTGGTGTAACTTCTTCTAATTTTCCTAAAATATCAACTCTTATTTGTAGCGGGTAGCCAGTAGGATTTTGAATCCAGTACTTTACAGGTTCATGACTTTCAAATTTTTCCTTCAAAATACCTTTCAAGTATACTCCCTTATTGTTGTTATAGTTCCCATAAAAGAAGATAGTACATCCTATTTCTAATAAATTCCATCTTTTTCTATTTACTGTATTGTCTGGAAAACCCCAAAGTCCTTCGTTGAAAAGTGACTTAACATGAGGATGAGAAAAATTTAGAACGTTTACTAAAGCTCCAATTGGCTTTAAACTCATTTTTCTCTTTTTATTTAAGCCAAGATAACTTATTAAACTTTATTTCATAGTCTATCTTAACGTATAAAACCTAGGTTTAGAGGATAGATGTTACTCTGAGGCCTTAAAGTAAACTTATTTTACAAAATCTGGCGTGAAGTACTGAAGAAATAAGCAAAATAAGAAAGCTACCGTAGAATCGTCATGATCATGTTAAAAATTGGCTGTAGTTTAGAATAAAAGTTTGTAAAGCATCACACTTTTTTGGTTATAGACTGAAGAAGAACAAACTTATTGGCAATGAAGTTCTTATTTTAAGTATAAGCAGACTAAAACGTTTCATAAAAAATTGAAGTGGAAATTAAATTTTAATCCATAAAGAGTCGCCAAAATGTTCTGTGTATGGTAGTAAGCTTTCATTGCCATTTTTTTATACTTATAGACAACATAGCATTTCCCACTTTGTATACATACTGTTGCATCGTTTCCACTTAACATACTTCCAATCTTAACTGGTGGATGCTTAAATTTTCCAACAGGAACTAACTCATCCCACTTACCTACTTCTTCAGGTTTTTCTTTTTCAGATTTGAGGTGAACAGCTTCTATTCTAAGCTTGTTAATTTCTTCTATGTCTTCAATTACACTGGTAAGTATTTTCTTTCCTTTGCAGTAATTGATTAGTTGTCCTAATGTCATTTTTGTATTATAGGATATTTCTCTTTTTGTTAGTTCTAAACAGATTAAAGCTTCAATTAGACAAGCAAGAAGAATTGTACAGGCGCGAAACCTCCTATTTATATAACAGATGCCGGCATCTTCCCATAAAATATTGACAGTAAAATCTAAGTTCATCTCCTTATACTCTTTTTCTGTTTCTGCTTCAATATTTGGAAGCAGTCTCCCTAATTCAAAATCACTCCCAGTACCAAAACCTCCAAGTTCTCTTACTAAGAAAGCTTCTTCCTCTAAATGAATTTCATTTATTCTTTTAATCCTTTCTTTAATTTCTTCAATGTTATTGTCCATAGTAACAGTTACATCCTATTCGAGAAAAACAGTTTTTAATCTTTTGGACTTAAAGATGAGTGTAGCTTGAGTTAGCATCTCAAAATATTTAAAAGATTTTTTCAAACTATAAAAAGAAGAAAATGGATGACGAAGACGTTGAAAAGATTAGAAAGATACTTGAACATAGAGGAAGACAAGACTTAGCAGAACTCCTAAGAGGTTCTACTTCAAAAATCCAAGAGTCTGGTCAATATGGTCGCTATCTTTATTCGGTACTTAGCACGTTTGAAATTTACTCACCTATCGAAAACCATGAAAAGCTGAAAAAATTGAGTGAAGAAGATAAAAAAGAAATACTTAACGCTGTGCTAGAAATACATCCGCCAAAAGATAATTCCCCTGAAATTGTTAATTTAGAGTTTTATGTAGACGTAAACTCAAAACCTGAAGCAGGACTGTATGCCTATTGCACTGAATGTGGAGCATCACAAGGCCTTTTCACTGACTTAGGAGAACTACGCAGGAAAATAGCAGAACAAAAGAAGTGTGTAAAATGTGGTGCTGAATTTAGATTTTTATCCAACGGTACAATCTGGAATCTAGAATGGGAAATTATACCAAGTAAAATAGAGTACATCATTAAATTACTAGAAGAAATTGAAAAGGAAGAACAACAATACATTTTCTGCTATGAAGATTTGGGACCAAAATCCTCATCGTACAGGTATCCTCAGAAAAGAATGAAGTTCCAGCGATACGGGAAGACAGAACGTGCTTCACCTGTTTATGTATTAAATATTTTTGATAAGGAAACAAACAAAATAGAAAAAAGCTACTGTTTCGATTCACCTTATGCTCTTTTTCAAATTGCAAAAGAAGCATTAAAAGGATATAAATGGCTTAAGTATGGTGTAGAAGAATAAATACTCTATGTCCGCTAACTGCTACTATTTTTGAGTGCCGTACTAAATAAAAAGACTAGCAACTGCTAGTCTTAATCTAAGATATGTCTACTTCTTCCACACAAGCTTCTTCCCTCAAATTCTCTTACTCTATGTATGATAGCACCCTAGATTAATTCTTAGAGTATCATGCTTGGATTCAAGATTGTGAACAATACTCTTCTAAAGCTTTAAGCTAATCTATGATGGACCGAGTCTTCTTACTCCTCTTAGTTTCTCAACTTCTTCAACTATCTTTTTTATTGCTGTTTGTTTCTTCTTGCATTTTGTTGATACAAGACTTCTAAGTTCATCAGGAAGTTTTTTCTTAATGGACT
>Ga0272448_1008446_pt1 | contig 10709 bp, 10 predicted proteins | sample YNPCB0191_FD_202220 | JGI IMG/M metagenome (GOLD analysis project Ga0272448, IMG submission 202220) | Hot spring sediment microbial communities from Yellowstone National Park, WY, United States - YNP-CB-019-1 | ecosystem: Environmental > Aquatic > Thermal springs > Hot (42-90C) > Sediment... | reverse complement strand
AGAATATGAATTATACTGTATATATATTACAAAGTATAAAAGATAATAAATTCTACATCGGGTGTACGTCTAAAAATCCCAATCAGCGCCTGGAAGAGCACAATTCAGGTATGGTTACTTCAACAAAAAAACAGAAGACCATTAAAATTAGTTTGGGCCGAGAAGTTTAAAAATAAAAAGTTAGCTTTTAAAAAAGAATGGCATCTTAAACATCCAAAAGGTTATAAGGAAAAATTAAAAATAATTCAAAGTTTCAACATGGGCCTGTAGCTCAGTGGTAGAGCAATTGCCTTTTAAGCAATGTGTCGTGGGTTCGATCCCCACCAGGCCCTCGACGAAAGCGCACCACTTTTTGTGGTGAGCTTTCGTTGGGCAGGACGGAAACGAACCCCAGGAAGGGGTCGGGAAACCAGAGGTTTCCCGTTAGAGGAAGGCAGCGAAGCGTCGGAAAACCGTGGGTTTTCGAGGAGTGAGTATCCCCACCAGGCCCTCATGTCCAACTCCTACGAGTAAAACTACTAAAACTTCAACTCCCAAATCTAATACAACTCAAAATCATACTCCAACACCGACACCAGTAACACAGACCTCAACGCCAGTTGAACAGCCCAAACAAATGTATTACTCGGTTGGTTGTTCCAATTGTCAAAATCCTGCCTGTCAGCAAAGTTACCATTATGCCGGCTATAGTGAGGAGCTCTATATTCTTAACAAAACATACTGCGAATCATGCACCTGTAACGACATTAAAGCCCGATCTTACTACAAGTAATTTAGTCTGGACACTGCCTCTTGATGATAATGGCAAAATTGTTACCCTGGCAAGAGTTATTTAAATTCACCTTAGAGGTTTCCAAAATACAGATAGTTTGATATTCTAATAAAAGGAGAGGGATGATGAAAATAATTAAAGTCTTAGCTTTTAGCATTGTTTTGTTATTTATTGGCTATATTGTGGGTAGTTTTTTCCCAATCGGTTCTCTCTTTAATATCTCCGGCGATGTTAAACTGCAAGTAACAGTCCTAAGAGAAGATAAGAGTCCGGTTCCCAATATTGAGGTTGACGTTGCGAAAATCCCTGGTCCGCCGCCGGCCAGCGGTATCGGCCATACCAATGAAAATGGCGTCGCTAACTTTGAGATTAAACCTGGAGATTATTACCTTTTCTTTAATGCGGATAATTTCCCTACGGATTTAGTAACCGAGCTTCGGCCCATTGCTGTCAAGAAGGGCGAGTTGAATCAAGAAACGGTGATTTTAAAGAAAAAATAACATTTTTGTTTGAAGGAGGAAAATGAAAAAATTTGTTATTGGCTTGGCGGTTATTATCGTTTTAGCCGCCGCTGGATTGGCTGGTTGGTATTACTTTATTAAAAAAAGCCCAGAGGGTGGAAAATGCACCAACTCATCGCGTTGCCAAACCGGTCTTAAATGTGTCGATGGCTTCTGTTCATCCGGAAAAGTTAATTCTCCCTGTAAAACCTATAATGATTGTGAGAGCGGGCTGCTTTGTTTAAAAAATAAATGCAGTCAGAAACCAGATTACAGCAAATATTTCGACAAAATTATGGTCTCAAAAATCAAACCGGACATGGGACCGGGGCCGAATAATCCACAAATCATCACTACTGAATTTACTACTGGTACCGATGCGATTGAAGTTGATCTTGTCGGTGTCAAGCCCTCAACGACGGGTCAGTTTTACTTTGAATTAGTCAATACCATTACTGGAGAAGTAGCTCTCTCAACTCAAAATCGGCAAGGGCCAACCCCAGTCAATGGCCGGGACATAGGCTCTGCCACAGATCTTTTCGGCGTTATTCCGGGTACGTATGATTTGAATTTTTATTTCAATAACGAATTACTTTATACCAGCCCAATTTCAGTCAAATAAAAGTTGCCATCTTCAATCTTTATCGGCTTCAACTTCTTTTGCTGGCAAAAATTTTTCTCATATGGTAAAATCAAATCATAAAGTGATGAGGCTCACTTAAGCTCCAACAAAGAGATGATAGCTTCTACCTTGATGGAAGCTACAGATGTTTAATAAAAAAGCAATTATTCATTATCTCGAAGACTGCCATTTGGAGGATGGCGGCTATTTTTTTGCCAAAATTACACCCTCTTCGGGTTTGGATACTTGTCTGGCAGTTAAAACGCTAAAAATGTTAGGCGTAAAACCTGCCAAAATAGATTCAATCGTTCAATTTTGGCAAAATCAGGATACCAAAGGCAATCTTAGTGATGTAACCGGATTATATTTTTCAGTGGAAACAATAAAAGCGCTCGGATTGCCATTAGACCATTTTAAAAAATACAAAAACTTTCTCGAATCTTACGAACTGAAAAATAAAAATAAATTGGCCAAAATTTTGATTGATATTGACATCGCTCCAATTTATGCAGACCTAGTGGACAATGAGGCTCAAACAATCTTTTATCTCGTAAGCCTCCTTAAAGATCTTCATTGTCGTCTTGACAAAAACTTGATTAAAACCCAACTGGATTTTTTCCAAAACAACGATGGCGGCTTTGGGAGAATGAAGGGTTCGCAATTGGCGACCACTTTTTATTGTTTAAACATGGCCAATTTAATTGGCTATAAATTAAAAAATAAAAAACAAACTGAACACTATTTGTTTGGCCAATTGGGGCGAATTAATTATCTTGAAGAATATTATTGGGCCGTTGAAAGTTTGACTTTGCTTGGGAAAACCATTCCCAACCAAGACAAAATCATCACTTTTCTTGACGCCTGTAAACGTGATAATGGCGGTTTTGCCCGTTCCCAGTTTATGGGTATTTCAACCATCGAATATACTTTCCAAGCTGTCTCACTTTTAAAAAGTTTGGGCCAGCTCAATTAACTGCCAGCTGTTTGAAAAAATCATGGAAAATAAAAATAAGCTTTCAAAAAATGTCATTGTTTTAGGCCTGGTGAGCTTTTTTAACGATTTTGCCTCGGAGATGGTTTACCCGGTCGTGCCGATTTTTTTGACCTCATTTTTAGGCGTGCCGGTTTCGATTGTCGGGCTGATTGAGGCTATCGCCGAATCAACAGCAAGCTTGCTGAAGGTTTTTTCCGGCTGGCTTTCGGATAAATTACAAAAACGGAAAGCTTTTGCTGTTTATGGCTATACCTTTTCGACTTTATCCAAATTGATTATCGGTGTCTCTCAAGGCTGGCCACTAGTGTTGCTGGGAAGATTCATCGACCGTTTTGGTAAAGGCATTCGCACCTCCGCCAGAGATGCCCTAATTACGGAAAGCTCCAACAAGGAAAATATGGGTCGGTCATTTGGTTTTCACCGAGCGCTTGATACCGCGGGAGCAGTGGTTGGTCCTTTGGCGGCTATTTTGCTAATTAAATACTTTGGCAACAATCTTCGGCCGATATTTTTCCTTGCTTTTATCCCCGGGTTTATTGGTGTAATCTTGCTTTTAATATTTGTTAAAGAAAAACTCTCAATTAAAAAATTTGCCCCACCGTCATTTAAATTATCCAACCTGCCTCCTCCTTTCAAAAATTTTCTTATTGTCAGCGCCATCTTTGCCATTGGTAATAGTTCGGATGCGTTTTTGATTCTTCGGGCTAAAGATTTGGGTTTATCGACTATACTTACGATACTGGCTTATGTTGTTTTTAATGCGGTGTACGCTTTATTCTCAACTCCTGCCGGAATATTAAGCGACAAAATCGGTCCCAAAAAGATTCTTGCTTTTGGCTTTTTATTTTTTTCCTTAATATATTTTCTTTTTGGTGTCAACCAATCAATCAATCTTATCTGGCTTTTGTTCGGCCTCTACGGCTTTTATATGGCTTTAACCGAAGGTATTGGCAAGGCATATATTTCCCAAATCGCTAATCAAGAAATTATTGCCACTTCTTTTGGCGCCTATCAGACAATTGTGGGAATTTGTGTCTTTTTTTCTTCCTTAATCGCCGGGTTCTTGTGGTCGAAGATTAATCCGAGCGCACCATTTATTTTTGGGGCGATTATGGCTTTTATCTCAGCGATAATTTTTTCTAAATATAATTTAACCCTCAGAGCCAGTAAGATGGAAAATTAAAAAAATGGCTTTTGTGTGAAAAAGCCCCAAACCAAGTTCGGTTTGGGGCGAAGAGCCGCGTTGTTGTCAATCGACAACGGTGGATAACGTTAGAAGATAATTGCCGGCTTTTTGTTTGGTATAGCCAATCGCTCTGCCTGGATTGCTGGTCACAAGACGGCAAAACTGGCTAAAATTGGCTTGATGAGCATATACCCGTCCGTTGCGCTTAAAAACTGCCAATCTACCTTGATTTATCTGATACCAAATGCCGCTCAAAGACATACCGAGGATCTCAGCCATTTCCTTCGTCGTGAGAGCCCCTTTGATTTTTCTTGTTTGAGCTGAGGCAATTTTACGAATCTTTTTTTGCTCTTGCCATTCTTGGATTATTCTTCTTTTATCCCTCAGTCGGGTCTTGTCAAAATATCTGATCCTGTTGGGCAATCGGAAATCCGGCTTGATGATGCCTAAAGCAATCAATCTTTTCAAAGTGTGATAGGAAACCCTCATTATTCTCGCTGCTTGAGACATGTTTATCAGTCTTTTCCGCCAAAGGGCAAATTTCACCAGCTCCTCCAGACTAACAATGGCATATTTGCCCCTTGGTTGAAATGGAATCAAGCCTTTTTGGCGATAAACCATCACTGTCCGCCTGTTTAAACCCAAAAGATTCGCTACCCGAACTAGATTGGCCCAGCCGTGATGGAGCAGAAAAACAAGGTTCTCAAGATCGCCGTCGGGAAAAATCGCCGTTAGTTGTCGCAACTTTCTTAAACAGTAACCACAATAATTAATATTCGGCGGAACTCTCTCAGAGAGAAACTGCCGACAGCGGGGATTAGCGCATTCTCTTTCCACCGGTTCACCCCCTTTGAGTTCTCATTATATCAAAAAATTATCTTTTGAGCATTTCCAGAAAGACATCGTCAGGAATTTGGACTTTGCCGAGTTGTTTCATTTTTTTCTTACCCTTAGCCTGCTTTTTGAGCAATTTATCTTTGCGGGTCCTGTCACCGCCGTAAAGTTTGGCCGTAACATCTTTACGCATCGCCGGGATATCTTCGCGGGCAAGAATTTTTCCGCCAACCGCCGCCTGAAGCGAGACTTCAAACATCTGCCGGGGGAGAAGTTCTTTTAGTTTATTAACTAAATTTTTGGCTTCAGTCATTTGCCGCTGGCGGGGGACAATCCGCGAAAATTCCTCAACTTTATCGCCGGCAACCAAACAATCTAATTTGACCAGATCGCCCGGGCGATAGCCGATGAATTCATAATTTTGCGACGCATACCCCGAAGAAACCGATTTTAATTTATCGTAGAAATCAACAATAATTTCTGCCAAAGGAATTTCATATTCTAAAATTATTCTGTCGCCAATATAACTTGTATTTTTATAGATCGCCCGTCTTGATTGAACAAGTTCCATTACCGGCCCAATATATTCTTGCGGCGTGATAATTTCCAATCTTACCCACGGCTCCTGATACCCTCCATTTTCTATTTTCGATTTTCCATTTTCTATGTAAGCCACTCGCGGTTGAGTCACGATTAAATTAAGCCCGTATTCTCGCTCCAAACGTTCTTTGACGATTTCTAAATGCAAGAGGCCCAAAAAGCCGCATTTAAAACCTTGGCCAAAACTTTTTGATGATTCCGGCGCGAAATTCAAACTTGAATCATTAAGCGAAAGTTTTTCCAAAGCTTGACGTAAAAGCGAGGGATCGCCACCCTGGATATAAAAACTGGCATAGACAAATGGTTTGGGAATTTTAAAACCAGGAATAGGGGAGACCTGAGCGGGGGAGTCGTGACTAATCGTATCGCCAACTTTAATATTTTTAATTTCTCGCTCGCCGGTAACAATATAGCCGATCTCGCCTGCTCCCAATTTTTCGGCGCTTTCATACTTTAAGCGAAATCTCCCTATTTCGTTGGCAACCTCACTTTTTCCCGATGCCAGAAATTTAATTTTCTCGCCCCTCTTCAGCTCTCCGTCAAAAACTCTCACATAAGCAATGGCGCCGCGAAATTCATCATAGACCGAATCGAAAATCAAGGCTTTAAGCTCGCCTTCTCTCTTCCCTTTCGGTGGCGGAATGCGGGCAATAATTTCGTTCAATAAATTTTCCACCCCCTGGCCGGTCTTGGCCGATACATTTAATATTTCTTCATTTTTGATATTCAATAATTTGGCGATCTCCTCCCTCGTCTCCTCTATCCGGGCGCCCGGCAGATCAATTTTATTGACAACCGGGATAATCGTTAGCTTATTTTCTTGAGCCAAATGTAAATTAGCCAAAGTTTGGGCTTGAATCCCCTTACCTGCATCAACCAATAAAATTGCTCCCTCCACCGCTGCCAACGATCTTGAAACTTCGTAAGCGAAATCCACATGACCCGGAGTATCGATCAAATTCAACATAAATGTTGAATTTGAATTTTCCAATTCCCAATTTTCAATTTTCAAACTTTTGGAATTTGATATTTGAGATTTGTTTGGAATTTGTAATTTGGATTTTGGAATTGCATGCCTAAAGGCAAACTCCATGGTCACTGGTTGGAGTTTGATGGTAATCCCCCGCTCGCGCTCGAGTTCCATCGTATCCAACATTTGCGGTTTGATTTTTTCGCGCGGAACTGTGCTGGTAATTTCCAGCATCCGATCGGCTAAAGTCGATTTTCCATGATCAATGTGACTAATTATCGCGAAATTTCTAATATTTTTCATTACATGATTTGAGATAATTCTCTAATACTACGTGGTATTGTAAGTTTGTTTCTTCTAAAATTATTTATATTATTTATTTTGTTCTTCAATCATCCTCAAGGCTTCGTCGCGGGTGGAAATTTTACCGTCTAAATAGGCCGCTTCAATTTTTGCTTTTATCTCCCCCACTTTAGGTCCTGAGGGAATTTTGAGAATTTCCATAATATCCCGACCAGTGATGAGCGTAAATTTTTTCACTTGTTGTTTTTCTTCATCAGAACTTTCTTGCTCAAATTTTTCTTTTTTCTTGACCGCCTCATTATACATTGATAAATCGGCTTTTAAATTCGGCCTTAATGACGCGCTCAAATCGGCTCGGGTTAAATCCAAAAGTAAATCAATATGCGGATGAGTAAAAAGACGTTTCTGTTTTCTCTCGCTCATTCCCCGGAAAGCGTGAATAATCCGCATATGTTGAGAAATTGCCCACGCGCAAGCCTCAATAAATTCGTGGGAAAATTTTAGACGATTCAAAATCTGCCGCGCCATTTTAGCACTTTCTGCATCGTGTTCAAAAAAAGTAATTTTGCTTTTGGGATGATCGCGGAAACCTTGCGTCTGGGGTTTGGCAATGTCGTGAAGCAAAACCGTCCAAGCCAATTCGGCCGAGGGGTTTTTTAAATTCTCCATCGCCATTAAAGTATGAATCCAGACATCGCCTTCGCTGTGAAATTCCGGCGGCTGTTTAACGCCGCGCAAGGCAAGTAGTTCTGGCAAAATTGCTTTTAGCAAACCCAGAGATTCCATCTGCATTAAAGCCGGTCCGCGTTCGGGTCCGGTAATTATCGCGGTCAATTCATCGCGGATTCTTTCGGCGGCAATTTTATTGATATTTGGGGCTTCTTTTTTAATCGCCTGAGCGGCGGCAAAATCCAAAGCAAAACCTAAGCGGTGGGTAAAACGAATGGCGCGCAGCATGCGCAAATAATCTTCATTAATCCGCCACTGCGGCTCACCGACAAAACGGATAATTTTATTTTTTAAATCTTCGAGTCCACCGATAAAATCAATTATTTCGGATTTTGCTGGATCATAGAATAAAGCGTTAATTGTAAAATCACGGCGCTTGGCATCGTTTTCGGCCGAAGTAAATTCAACCTTCATCGGCCGGCGATGATCGGCAATGCCTAAATCAGTCCGGAAAGTGGCCACTTCAAATTCGAAGTCGTTGACTTTAACAACTTCCACTCCAAAGGCTTTTCCCCTGTCGTAACTGGTCGGAAAAATTTTTTTGATATCCTCGGGCTTAGCGGCCGTGGCAATATCAATGTCATGGGCTTCTTTTTTTAAATACAAATCACGAACCGCCCCACCGGCAATGTAAGTTTCAAAGCCCGCTTGCTGAAGTTTTTTAGCTACTTTAAAAGCCGCCGCTTCTTCAGCGGATAACTGGCGGTTAATTTTAAAAATAATTTTCTTCATAAGTTAATTTTAACACAAAAAAGCCTCCTTAAAAATGTCACCTATTTCTCACGATCGCAAAATTTAGGCTATATTTTGAACCTGGAAAAATAAGAGTGTCAGGTCATAAGATCATTTATGTCATAAGATCATCAAAGTCAATACTTCTAAGTCATTAAGACTCCCGAGGCAATAAGATTGTCAAGAATAATCATTATTCAGGGTTGAAACTCACCTGATATTCCGGAGAGCCTCAAGTTTTCTATTTAATTGCCGAAAAGGAACCGTCTGTCTTGAAAAATCTTCTTGAGAAATTTTATGATTCGCGAATCAATCCTCTCAAAAACTCCAAATCAATGCTCTGAAAATGATTATATCCCGGCAGAATATGAATTTTGCCGCCAAGCGCTTGGGCATATTTTTGACCATGTTCCACTGGCACCGCCAGATCTTCGTCCTGATAAACTAAATCAAACTTGGGACAATTGGCTTTGATTTTTTCCCAGTCAAAACCTCCATCAAAAAAATTTTGAAGCGCCCCGAATTTCATCGCGTCGTAAGGCGTTGCTATCAAAATCGCCTGCTTAATTTTTTTGGACGCTTTTTCTAAATAACGCAAAATTGCCACTCCGCCCAAAGAATGGCCAAGTAAAATCCAATTTTCGTCCGGCTCGTATTTTTCGATAATTTTTAGCCATTCTTCTTTTTGAGGAAAGTAATTACCGGGCAAGGCCGGCACTTCCACCTGCCAACCCTCTTTCTGCCATTGATCGCGGGCTTTCGTAAACCAATGATTCTCCGGCGTCGCATTCCAGCCGTGCAAGATTAAAATTTTTTTAGGCATTGATATCTTCTTCTCCCCTTTTTTCTTCGACTCGAGGTTTTTTCTTCCAAACAATCAGTAAACTGCCCAAGACGAACAAAGCCATGGCCAAGGCGCCGAAAATATCGGTTTTAATCCCCACGGTCAAATTGGGAATTAAAAGAATAAAGGCTCCGGCCAAAATCAAAAAGCCCAAGCCCATCTTAACTTGTCGCGTCCAAAAAGCATAAGCTCCCGCCAGCAAGGAAATAATCGCCAAAAAAGTTTGATACATAATCGCTCCTTTCAGTCGCTAAATTCAAAATTATTTTAAACGGCCACTGATAATCATTTCATTTTTTTTCAAGGCAATATTTTCGACTTGATAATTCTGATACAGTTCTTGGAAATTCTCATCCAGCCAGTGATTAAGAGATTTCTCGATTTCCACTCGGAAATAGCCGGGTAAATTTAACCGACTAACCATCACTTTTTGGATTTTGAATTTTAATTTTTTATCCGCGATTTCCGGAATTAAAAACATTTTCAAATGAAACTTTATCAATTTAAACTTAACTAATTCGCCGGTAGTCTCGATTCCCAATTCATTGATTGAGAATTGCCATTTTTGAACTTGGAGGCCGCCGACCGATAGCAAACCACCGGCCATTGAATTTAAATCGTCGGCAGTTATCGGAATCGAAAAAGTTGGACTGCTCTGAGGATTAAGTTGAAATTTACTTGAAAAATTCTCTAACGCTGTCGGCGAAGGCAGGCTAAGCGTTTTAATTTTACTGGCCAAAAAGAAAGTCAAACTACCAACAATAAGCGCCATCAAAACAAAAAGAGCAATCAGCGTGGGAAAAGTGCAGCAACTTTGCCGCGCCGTCTTTCGATCCATATCCTCATAAAATTCATTCTCCGGGTTCATTTTCTCGCTCAAGTGACCTCCCCGTGACTCTGCCCCAGACAATTTTGATTGAAGCGATTTCTTCACAATTAAAAACCCAGGCAATTAAAAGGAAAATGACGATGCCGCCAAGGGTCGCTAAAACAGTCTGGGTTAGAACTCCCCAAAAACGATGCATATCCACAAAAAGGGCAGCCAGATATTTTATCTCTTGTATGGCCACCGCCATAATTAATGAAGCGGCGATGACTTTGACCACAAAGGATAAAATTGGCCATTCGTCTAAAGGCAATTTTTTTCTCAAAAGAAGGTACAAAATCAGACAATTGAAAAATGAGCCGATTGAGTAAGCCAGAGCCAAGCCAGTGATGCCCATTTTGGGCGCCAAAAAAAAGCTGGCCATGATTGATAAAGCCACGGAAACTATCGTCACCATCATCGGAATTTTGGTATTATGCAGGGCGTAAAAAGATCTGGCCAATAAGGGCACGGTGCTGGTAAAAACCAAAGCCAAGGCAAAATATCCTAAAGTATTAGCGGTATCAATGGTTTGCTGCCAGCCAAAAAATCCTGAACCCAAAATCAGCCGGACAATTTGGGCCCGCAGTAAAATAACCCCAAAAACAATTGGTATCATAAAGAAAAGGACCGAACGTAATGTTTTGGTAAAATAATCAGCAAAACTTTCCAAGTCATTTCGGGCATAGCTCTCCGACAAAGTCGGGAAAATCGCCATGGCGAAAGAAGTGCCAAAAACCACCATCGGCATAGTTTGA
>Ga0272448_1008445_pt1 | contig 10709 bp, 10 predicted proteins | sample YNPCB0191_FD_202220 | JGI IMG/M metagenome (GOLD analysis project Ga0272448, IMG submission 202220) | Hot spring sediment microbial communities from Yellowstone National Park, WY, United States - YNP-CB-019-1 | ecosystem: Environmental > Aquatic > Thermal springs > Hot (42-90C) > Sediment... | reverse complement strand
TTTTACGGCAATTATTGAAAAAAGAATTTAATGTTGGAAAAAATTCCATATATTTATTTTTTTAATATGAAGACTTTCCTCGCCTTCCAGATGGATAACCATATATTAAAGCCCTTGAGGCTCTGTCAGATTCAAAACTACTCCCAGAATATACCTTTTCAATTAATTGCTGTTGCCTATCCCATCTCTCAGCATATCTCTCTTCCCATAATATGTTACTAAATAAAGCAGCCTTTTGAGATTCAAAAATAATACTTTCTCTTAATTTTCTGTATCGTGTATCTCTATCCTCCTTATAATCTACAAAAACCCTTTTTATATCCGTTTTTCTCATCTCCTTTAAGAATTTTTTGTATTCATTTGACTGCAAATCATCTAAATATGATTCACCAACCATATTTATATCTTCACCCATTAAAGGAAAAGGTAAAATCATTAAAAACAAAATAAATAAACATAAAGATCTCATTTTTACCCCCTTAATCTCTATAAAGCTCTATTAAAGGTAGTTTTTCTTTTACAGTTTTGACCGGGCTCAATTTTATCTTTTCATCAAAATGTTTTCTAATGACTTTTATATCCGCAGTTTCCTTACCATAGGTAGCATCCAGAAAAATCTCCACGTATATATCATTTTCATCTTTTAAATCAACGAGGATCTCTTTTTTTATTTCTTTTTTTAAAGAAATTATCTCCAATTCATTATCATAAAGGGTAGGTATAAAAGAAACAAGTATCCTCTTCAAACCCTTTTCAAATGACCTTTCGTAGACATCCCCCCTCTGCATATCTGTTATTAGTTCATTGTTTACCTTTACGTTGATATCACTGGGGCTTATTCTATTAAATTTTAATTTGGTGTTGGTAAACTTAAATCTGAAATTCATCTCTTTTTCAGATTCGAGCTTGATAATCTCCCTCTGTTCATCTAAATCAGGTAAATAGTCTTTAATGTTTAAAATAAATTTATAATTCACAAATTCCTTTTCTTTAAAAGGTTTATAAGGTGTTATTATTTTTGAAATCTTTTCAGAATAATCTTTAGCTGATAAAACATCTCTTACAGATTTATCTTCCCAGTTTTTATCAACTATAAAAAATTTTACCATTAAAATGTCATTTTTTACAGCATAATAGCCTGTTATAACAACATCTATTTTAAACTGCTCCATTTTTTTCTTAAGGTTTAAAATACGCTCCTGTTTTGACCTATCCATATCAGAATAAAAATAATCGTCCTGATAACCCATATATTCATTCAAAATGGAGGTATCTAAAAGTAGCCTTTCTTTTTTTCTAAAGATATCTAAAATCTGTTCTTTTATGATCTGCGAAAATTCTGTAATATTGTTTTTTTCATCATAAATATTGTGGATGTAAACTCTTATCTGTCTGTTAATTTCATACGGTTCAACGATTTCATTCAATGTTGTATAAATTAAAGGATATAGTTTGGGATCTGAATAATCTAATCTTTTTAAGATCACAAAATCGCCTCTACCTATTTCGATTTTCGACTTTATTATGTTACATATACTCATATTGTTTTCATTTTTAACAACAACACATCTTCCTATTTCATTGTCTATTGATGGTTTAGCATCTTTTTTAAATATTGAAAGCATATCACCTTTGATAATGCCAAAATTTTTACCACCATTTATAACTATATTTTCATCGGTGGCTACATAGAGTTTATCATTACTCGTTCCTATAATTTTTGCTTTTATATCCTGACAGAATGAGTCTGAAGCTAAACATACTGTAAAGATCAATATAATTACATATAAAATAACATTTTTTTTCACATTTACCCCCTATCTGTTATAAAAATTTTTAATTATCTTTGGGGTAACAAAAATCAATAATTCTGTTTTTTTATCTGTTTTTGATTCCTTTTTAAATAACCATCCAAAAAGAGGGACTTTACTAAAAAATGGTACCCCTGATTCAGAATCACCGTCTTCTATTTCATATATCCCGCCCAGCACAGCAGTCTCACCGTCTTTCACTATCAATTCAGTGGATGCCTCCTTTTTATCTATAGGTATGCCTGCTGCCACTGCTGCAAGGGGTCTGTCTTTTGTGGCCTTAATCTTTAGTTTTATGTTGTTGTCTTTTGTCACCTGAGGAGTTACTTCAAGGGATAATACTGCATCCTTTAATTCTGTCTGTGTGCCCTGTAGAGATACAGTTTGATACGGTATTTGTTGACCCTGTTTAATAATAGCCGGCTTATTATCTGATGTAATAATTTTTGGATTGGATATTATTTTGCCTTTTCCTGAACTTTCAAGGGCAGATAGCTGAACATCAAGTTTGAAAGAATCCCTTACCGAACCAATGAAAATACCAAATGTTCCGCCCGAACCTGTTGTTACTGCAGCAGGAAGATTTACATTATACGGAAAATCAGCCCTGCCGCTTGAATCCATCCTAACCCCTGTTTGACCTGTGGGTGATGTGTAAGAAGTTGCGCCTGAAGATGCTCCATAACTTTTGCTTGCACCTATTTCAACCTGTTTATTTCCCAATTCAGTGCTTGTCCAATTATATGCAGCGCCCCATTGAACGCCCAGTTCCTTTGAAAATTCTGAATATGCCTGAACAATTCTTGCCTCAATCTGAACCTGGGGTGGTGGAAAATCGTGCTCCTTTATCATCCTTTTAATCAATTCTACGTTCTCTTTTGTATCTTTGACTATTATTGCATTACTCCACGGCACAGGTGTAATTGTGCCATATTCTGAAAGAAGACCTTTTTGTTGAATCTGGCTTGCCACACCAGCTGCAGCACCTGTCAGCTCTCCCCTTATAACCTTTACAGCATCGGCTGCCGTTGTGTAATTCAGAAATATCGTTTCAGTGACGAACTCTTCACCTTGTTTTAATTTTTCCAGTCTTTCCTTTTGTATAGCTGCCCTATCTTCAGCCTCTCTTTTTTTTTCTTCAAGTGATTTTTTTAAAGTAATAATTCTTATAACATTACCTTCTTCAAATTTTACCAGTTCCTTATTTTTAACTATTACCTCCAGAGCCTCTTCCATAGAAACATTATCGAGCTTCATTGTGATTGTTTTATCCTTCAATTCTTTTACATCGTCACCTATTATAATATTCTTACCCATTACATCAGCCAGTCCCCTTAAAACATTCCTTACATCTGCATCCACAAAATCAAAAGACATCTTTTGATGTTTTTTTAAAGTGGACTGACCCATGGAAATCATGGGGCATATCAACAAAATCATTAAAAACATTAGTAAAACGGCCTTTTTCATAATTACATCCCTTCCTTTTTTCTTGGGATATCTAAAGCAAAGGTTCTTATTTCGCCTTTCAACCTGTAACCCAGGATTACCTGCCCATCCCCAATGTCTACAACCCATAGGTTTTTATTGATATAGTCACCTTTTTTGAATAATATCCCCCTACCCTGCATATCCTCCATCATTGCAACCCGTTTATCCCCTGATTTTAAGATTCCTACAAGTTTAAGTTCTTCCAGTTCATACCCCTCTTTTATTGTTTTAAGCGCTTTTGCATTTTTTGATTTAAGAATCTTTGCATGAAACATGGATTCAAATGGATCTCTTCTATTTGTCGCAGAATAAGTAAAATCACCTAAATTAAATTTTAATACTTTCTCTTCAGGTTTTTTCTGTTCTGGTTTTAATTGTGGTTTTGCTTCAATACCATAAGCACAGGTTGAAACCATAAAAAATAAAATAATCATAAAATATAAAAATTGCTTTTTTTTCATTAGGTTATCAATGTTTTTATTTATCAATAACATTTTATTTCTTCATAAGGTTATGGCTTTCCCTTGGGTTTCTTTTCATCTTTCTTGGGCTGCTCTTTTAAATAAACATATGTTTTACCTAAACATTCACCGTTTATGGTCAATCTCCCTGGTATACTTTTTTGGTCTGGTGCCATTGTAAAGTTTGCTATTGTTACTATTCTTTCAAGTCTCCTTATACTGTCAAAAAAATATGCCACATTATGAAATGGAGCGCTATACCTCAACACAAAAGACAATTCTCCATAAAATTCTTTATCCTGAACTGATTTTGGCTCAAAATATGTTATTTTTACACGCGTTTCTGTTCCGAGATTGGATACATTTCTCAAAAGATTGGGAATATCTTTATGTTCTGGCAATTGTTTTAATAATTCCTGATAGAGTGCGTACAGGCGTCCAAACTCCTCTCTATATTTATTCATATTGTTTTTTATAGCCGTCAGCTTTGCTAATTCAGTCTTAAGTTCATCGTATTCTTTCTTCAATCTTTTCTTTTCTTCGAGTTGTGGATTTATAATCAAGAAAAAACATAAAACAAATATACCTATATTAAAAATAAGTGAAAATAAAAATTTATAGATCTTGGGAATCTTAACAATCTTCTTTTCTATGATTTTAAAATTTATATCTAATCCTTTCAAAACGAAATATCACCTTGTATAATAAATTTTTTAACCGTTATATTTGTCTGATTGTCCAATTCATCAGTAACGCTCAATAATTCAACATTTTTTAAATAAGGAATCTTTATCAATCTTTCCATTAAATCAGAAATAGATTCATTTTCAATAGATACACCTTCTATATTTAGCTTGTTATCTGCCTTTTTTAAGCTTCTCAACCATACATTTTCTTTTATTGTATTTGTCAGGTCATATAATATTCTGGCAGCAAGAGCCCTGCCCTCTTTTAAACTATCAATTACCTTCATTCTTCTTTCTATCTCTTTTTTTTGTTGCTCCATTGCAAGGTATTCTTTATAGATACTCTGAAGACTTGCTATCTCCTTTTTTGTATTATCAATCAATTTCTTTTGTTCTATAATATCTAAATGGTTTTTATAATAAAAACCACATACTGCTATTGCATTTAATAAAACAAAAAAGATAAAAAGATAGATATCTTCTTTGAACAATTTTTTTTCTTCTTGAGTGGGTACCAGGTTTATCTTAATCATCTTGCCACGTCATCAATCCTTGTTGATAAATGTAATGCCACAGAACATACATCTTTTAATTCTTTATATAGATTTTGTTTTACAACACCTTCACCGCCAACAAGTAAAAAGGGGTCAATCACTTCAATATCTATATTCGTATCATTATATATTTTATCCTTTATGCCCTCAAGGAGTGAAGTTCCACCTGTTAAATATATTTTGTTAATTCTTTGATTTGGTTTTGTTGAAAGATAGAAATTAATAGTTTTATTAATTTCAGTGGATACATTAAAAATAAAATCTTCAAAAAGATAGGTTACTTCAGGATCTGCCTTTATTTTCTTTTCTTCTGCCTCTTCGTAACTAATCTTCAATGCCTTCTGGATTTGCTCTGTAAGGTAACTGCCACCAAGCATTATTTCTCTTGTAAGTTCTATATCCTCACCCTTTACTATGGCCATATTCATAATTGAAGCGCCTAAATCAACAATCAATATAGGTGCACCCTGCAAACCGAATATCTGTTCAACTATATTTACAAGACAAATTAAATCTAAATCCAGTAAAACGAGTTTTAATCCTGCTATCTTAAATGTATTTATAAAACCGTCTACTATCTCTTTTTTTGATACTGTAAATAATATGTTTATAAAATTTTCGTCTTCTGGATCTAATCCCAAAACATAATAGCTATAATATACATCTTTTAATTGGAGCGGGATTGAATTCTCTATCTCCGTTTCTATCAAACTTGCATTATCAAATATAGATCCACTTTTTTTAATCTTTTCTATATCCATATCTTCTGTAAGGGGTAGCCTTATTTTTTTAGTTATTGCTCCGTAGCTTGAAAGCGCTGAAGCAGCAATTGTACTTTTTATCTTATTTTTTGATATCAAGTTTTTAATTTCATATGCCACAAATTCCTGATCAACAATGTGCCCTTCAGTTAAAAGGTTAGTATTATAGGTTTTTCTTCCAATATTCAATAATTCAAAACCAGTTTTGGTCTTTTTAACAGTGCATATCTTTATAGAAGAAGTTCCTATATCCACACCTATTAACTCCCCTGTCCTGCTTAGTCCAATCTTACTCAATATCTGAACCTTTGATGGGATTCTTAGACCTTTATACCCCTTTTTCTGTTTCTTATTGGCATCTGTTTCTATATCTTGATTACCAGCTGGCGTTGTAAAATCTGAAGTGGATTTTAATTTTTCCTGAAACATTTCCATATGTTTATTATTTGATATGCCTTTTCTTGTATCCCATCCAAATCTGATTGCTTCACTTCTATTAAATGTCATAATAGCCCTTGTTAAACCCTATAAACATCACATTTTTTATTTGATACATTTTATTTTAAAAAAATACAAGCATTTTTGTATAAAAAAGAAAATCTTCTATCAAAAAAATATTTATTAAAGTATCCTACAGGCAATGAAAATGGTCTTCCAGTGGTCTTATTAATTAATACGCACCCCTTCCAGTAAATAATGCTTTGAAAGTCTTAATTATTATTACAAAGTCAAGCCAGAGAGACCAGTTTAATATGTATAGTTGATCAAGTTTTACCCTTATATCGTATGTTAATTCACTTCTTCCGCTTACCTGCCATAAACCTGTCATGCCAGGTCTTACCATAGCATAAACATTTTTATACTCATCTAAAAAATTTTTAACAGCATCCATAGAGTCAGGACGTGGACCTATAATAGACATATCTCCTTTTAACACATTTAATAGCTGAGGCAATTCGTCAATGGAAGACCTTCTTAAAAATCTACCAAACCGGGTAATCCTTGGATCATCTTTAATTTTGTTGCGCTTTTCAAGGTCCTCTGTGACCTCGGGATGTTTTTTTAAATATTCTTTTAATGCAGGTTCGCTATCTATATACATTGTTCTAAACTTAAGCATAACAAATTCTTTAAAATCCTTGCCAATCCTTTTGTGTCTAAAAAAAATAGGGCCATGGGAATCAATCTTTATAATGATAGAAATTAAAGCGAACAAAGGAAGAAAAAGTAATATTAAACAGGATGAAAATAAAATATCGAAACATCTTTTAAAAATCATCTTCTGTGGAGAAAGAAGACCGCTTTCTGTGGTAATTAACATAATATTTTTACTTATAAATGTTTTTATCTGCGTATTCATAAAAGAAAATCCTGCAAGCTCTGAAACCATAATCAATCTTTTAAATTTAGTTTTAATATTTTTTATTAATTCTTCATTAGCGTAATGAAAAGGTATAAAACAGGTGTTATAATTCACTGCAATATTATCTGGTTTTATTATTTTTATAATCTTGTAACCAGAATACCAGTTACTATTAAAAATTTTTAAGAATTCAAATTCCTTATGTCCAGCCAATCCTAAAAGGCAAGCGTTTTCTCGAAGGTCAAAAATCTTAAAAATTATTATTTTTAGAATAAATCGAAAACTCGGGATAACGATTAACATATATACAAACATCGATGTAATGATGATCCTTGATACAGCTTCTGCTTCTTTTTGAAGAGATAGGATAACCCAAGTAATGAGAAAAGAAACAAATATGCTTTTAATTAAAATAAGAAGTTCATCCCAGAAATCAAAAAAATTTCCATAACCACCATTATAGGCAATCACCATCAAAATCATTATAAAAATCCACCATTTTTTCAGATAGAATAACAGTCCATGACCAAGGGGTACAAACGTAATCCACCCTTCAAGCAATGCCCTTGTGTAAAATGCAAAAATTAATGACAGATATATCGCAATAATATCAATAAATATAATAAGAGTGCTCTGAAAAGTTTTTTTAGCAATCACAAAAATAACTTAAATATTTAGTTTTGTTATAATTTCTTTAAATTTAATTATAAAGTTCTCCCGCGAAAATTTTTGTGCATGTTTTTTTATGTAAGATATATCAAATCTTTCCTTTTCAAATTTCATAACAGCTTCTATTATGGCATTTTCTGTCTGCTCATAAAAATAAAGACCTGTTTTACCATCTATAACAGTCTCCAATATCCCACCTTTTCCAAAGGCAATTACAGGCACACCACAAGCCTGAGCTTCCACAGGGGCTATACCAAAATCCTCCTCAGCAGCAAAAACAAAACCTTTTGCCTTACCAAGGATCTTTATTAGATTATCCCTATCAAGATAACCAGTAAAAATAATGTTGTCCTTTGCTATCTTTTTCAATCTTTTTTTATCAGGTCCATCTCCTATTACAAATAATTTTTTATCACCCATCATGGTAAATGCATTTATAATAATGTCTACTTTTTTATAGGGGACAAAACGAGCTATTGTAACATAGTAATCATCTTTTTTTACTGAAGGAATTATGGGCACCTGGACTGGAGGATAAAGTACAATTGAATCTTTTCCATAATATTTCTTTATCCTTTTCTGCGTATGCTGTGAGTTAGCAATAAAAAGGTCAACCCTATCAGAACCTGCCTTATCCCATAGACGGATATAGTTCATAATAGGGGCAAAGACAAATTTTTTATAACCCATATTCTTCATGTATTTGAAATAAAGGTCCCACGCATAACGCATAGGGGTATGGCAGTAACATATATGAAACTGATGGGGAAAGGTAAGTATATTTTTTGCAACAGAATGAGAACTCGTTATAACGAGGTCATAGTCTCTTATATTGATTGTCTCAACAGCTAAAACAAACAGCGGTAACAGGTTTCTGAATATTGTTTGAATATACGGTATATTTTGAAGAAATGTTGTCTTTATTATTGCCTTCTCAAGCTGTGTCCCTTTCAAAGCGTGTGAATTATAAAATAATGTATATATTGGTGAAGGTATGACCTCATACATTGATTCCAGAACTATTTCAGAACCAGCAAATTCAGAAATCTTGTCATGGATAATTACACTTTTCATAACTATATTAACTTTCTAACGCTTTTTTAAAAACCTCTTGATGTTTATGAGCAGATTTTTCCCAGGTAAACAATTTTACTCTCTCCAATCCTTTTTGTATCATGTTTTTTCTTAAATCCTTATCTTCTATAACATTCATTATCCCTTCAGCGATGCTCTCTGTATTATATGGGTCAACATAATAAGCAGCATCACCACATACCTCAGGCAGGCTTGAGGTATTTGATACAACTACAGGGCACCCGCATGCCATGGCTTCAAGGGGAGGAAAACCAAATCCTTCATAAAAAGATGGGAAAACAAAAACAGATGCGTTTTTGTATAATTCTGCTAACTCATTATTATTACTAACAGAATCAAGAACACGGATATTCTTATTCTTTTTAATCATCCCATCTATTGCTTTATTATTCCACCCTTCGTAACCAACAATAAGTAATGGTAATTCTTTTTGAAATAATTGTGGTAAAATACTGTATGCTTCAATCAATCCCTTAATGTTTTTTCTTGGCTGTATGGCACCTACAAAAAGAATGTAATGCCCTAATTGTTGAATAGTTTCATATACTATACCTTTTCTTTCTTTGAAAGAACTATTTTGTTTAAATACTGTATGATCAATACCGTGGTGGATTGTAACAACTTTATCTTCAGGAAATTCCATTCTATTTATGAGTTCTTCTTTGATATACTCAGAGGGAACTATAATAATCTGTGATTTATATATATGTTTTGAAAAATTTTTTTTAAAAAACTCGTATCTCTCTTTTGATGCCCAATCCATTCGATAAAAAGAAAAATCGTGGACAGTAGTTACTGTTTGGGCCGTCACATTAAGATAGGGGATAAAATTAGGCTCAAAATAGATATCAAATCCTTTATATTTCTTTCGGTTCATAACAGCACTTACAAAATCTCTGACATAAGGTAAATTTTTTAATATCTTCTTACCAAAGACCGGAAATCTACCCTTGCCCGTATCTGAGGCCGTTATGAGTTTATTAGATGTATACCCATAAAAAAATGTATACCTATATTCCGGATAGAGTTCTAACAGTTTTTGAGAAATATTGAATATATAGTTTCCAACTCCTGTAAGTTTTGATAAAAGAGGCGTAGTATTAATTAAAAGATTCATATTTGGTCTCAATATCTATGTACATTTTACAATAACCTGTACTAAAAATTGTAGTAAAAGATATTATACCTCATGGATACTGTTCTTTTCATCAATCACACAATTAAAGATAGAAAAATTCACATACTGGTGGTATTATAAAATGACAAAAATAAAGATTTTCTAAGCATTATTAAATGATAAGTAAAATTTATATTACTGGAGATTTAATAAGACCAAACCCCGATGGTTCAGCAAATCAAATTAGCAATATCGATTGGTTATATAACCTAATTTCTTTTCAGATAGAAAAAGTAAGTCATATAAAACCTGAAAGATTAATTAGAACTACTGAAAAAACAACTATACAGGACTGGGTACAAACAGAAAATATTAATGTCCCTTGCTGGCATTTAATGCAAAAGGAATTCCAAAACATTAATCACTCAGAGGTACTGGTAATTGGGTTTGAACTCCCTAAAAATACCAAATACCAGTTTGAAAAGAAGGGAATTAGATATATTGATGTCATCATACATCCAATAAGGTATCTGGCAGACATTATTCCTGCAATAAAATCGTTTGGCATTCCAAAAATTCAAGAAAATTTTGTTATTAAAGATGACGCATTTTATGTTTATGCCAATATTTTAAAAACACAAATGCAAAGAGTTTCTATGCTTAACATTGAAAATGATACAGCTCTCATTGTCGGGCAAACC